>Ga0209023_10001047_pt1 | contig 38626 bp, 36 predicted proteins | sample LakOneMetagenome_FD_187468 | JGI IMG/M metagenome (GOLD analysis project Ga0209023, IMG submission 187468) | Freshwater and sediment microbial communities from Lake Erie, Canada (SPAdes) (version 2) | ecosystem: Environmental > Aquatic > Freshwater > Lentic | place: Lake Erie, Canada...
TCGACTGTGGACGGTCAGGCGGGCATTCTGACGAGGGTTGTTCATCCTTGCGGGTCCTCGGCTGGAGTTTGGCGATTGCAGCCTAACCCCGTTCCGGGTGAACAACCTTCTGAGACTTCACACCTAGCGCCCCGGTTCCTTGGTGTCGAGAAGCGCCAGCACATCGTCGCCGGGCGCCGCCTTGGCTTGACGCAGGCGGCTGACCTCGCGTTCAAGATGGCTTGCCTTCTGCTTGTGCAGGCTCGCCTCTTCGCGCACATTCGCCGCCCGCAGCCATTCCCAGACAAAGCCAATTCCAAGCCCCGCCAGGATGCTGGCGAAAATCACCAGGAAAAGAGGCATTTCGACCGAGCGGTTCAGCGCAAAGAACGCATCCATCTCGGGCGGCAGAAGGCGCAAGGTGACCGACGCCCGGTTGGCAGACGCAACCGCGACAAGGGCGATCGCCAGAACCGCCAGCAGAACATAGCGCAGCGCCCTCAGCATCGGCAGACCGCTATTCCCCGTTCAGGCGGTCACGCAGAAGCTTGCCCGTCTTGAAGAACGGCACATGTTTCTGGTCGACACTGACCGCTTCGCCGGTGCGCGGATTGCGGCCCGCGCGGGCATCGCGCTTTTTCACCGAAAAGGCGCCGAAACCCCTGAGCTCGACCCGGTCCCCCCGCGCCATCGCTTCGATGATCTCTTCAAAGATCGTGTTCACGATCCTTTCGACATCTCGCTGAAAAAGATGCGGGTTGTCTTCGGAAATCTTCTGAATCAGTTCGGACCGGATCATTATCCCCCCTTGAGGCCGCCCTCATGAAGCAACCCTCGTTATTCCATCGCGGACTATAGGGCCATTCGGCCAAGGCTCAAACAGGAAACCCATTGTAAAGGCGGGGAAATCTACGTGATTTTGCCTCCTCGACCTGCGCTGCGGGGGCGGAGCCCCGCAAAGCAGTGCAGCAACGGGCGCCGCCATGCAGAAAATCCGTTGGCGGGGCATGGCAGAGCGAATCGGCCCGCGCCCATGAAAACGGCCCCGCGCTTGCACGCGGGGCCGCCGGGATTTCACCAGCGCGGAAGGTTTACTTGCCGCCCTTCAGCGCAGCACCAAGGATATCGCCCAGCGATGCACCCGAGTCGGACGAGCCATATTGTTCGACGGCCTCCTTCTCTTCGGCGATCTCGCGCGCCTTTATCGACAGGCCCAGCTTGCGGGTCTTGCTGTCGACGTTGGTCACGCGCGCGTCCACATGGTCGCCCACCTGGAACCGCTCGGGCCGCTGATCTGCGCGGTCGCGCGACAGGTCGGACCGGCGGATAAACGACTTCATGCCGTTGTATTCCACCTCGATCCCGCCTTCTTCCACAGCCGTCACCGTGGTGGTGATGACCGACCCGCGCTTGACCCCATCGACCGCATCCGAGAACGTGTCGGCATCGAGCGCCTTGACCGAGAGCGAGATACGCTCCTTCTCGACATCCACTTCGGTGACGGCGGCCTTGACCATGTCGCCCTTGCGGTAGTTCTGGATCGCGTCTTCGCCGCGGCTGTCCCATGACAGGTCGGACAGATGGACCATGCCGTCGATATCGTTGTCGAGACCGACGAACAGACCGAACTCGGTGATGTTCTTGACCTCGCCTTCGATGACCGTGCCGACCGGGTGGGTTTCCGAAAAAACCTCCCACGGATTGCGCTGAGTCTGCTTGAGGCCAAGCGACACGCGGCGCTTGGCGCTGTCGATTTCCAGAACCATCACATCGACCTCTTGGCTGGTCGAAACGATCTTGCCCGGGTGGACGTTCTTCTTGGTCCAGGACATTTCCGAGACGTGGACCAGGCCTTCGACACCCGCTTCCAGTTCGACGAACGCACCGTAGTCGGTGATGTTGGTCACGCGGCCATGGTGGACCGAGCCGATGGCGAACTTGGTTTCGACCGAATCCCACGGATCGGACTGAAGCTGCTTCATGCCGAGCGAGATGCGGTGGGTTTCCTTGTTGATCTTGATGACCTGAACCTTGACGGTTTCGCCGATCGCCAGAATCTCCGACGGGTGGTTCACACGGCGCCAGGCCATGTCGGTGACATGCAGCAGGCCGTCCACGCCGCCCAGATCAACGAACGCCCCATATTCGGTGATGTTCTTGACCACGCCATCGACCGTCTGACCTTCGGTCAGGTTGCCGATAACCTCGGCGCGCTGTTCGGCGCGGCTTTCTTCCAGGATGGCGCGGCGCGACACGACGATATTGCCGCGGCGGCGGTCCATCTTCAGAATCTGGAACGGCTGCTTCATGCCCATCAGGGGGCCGGCGTCGCGCACCGGGCGCACGTCAACCTGGCTGCCCGGCAGGAACGCAACCGCACCGCCCAGATCGACGGTAAAGCCACCCTTGACACGGCCGAAGATGGCGCCATCGACGCGCTCTTCCTTCTCGTAGGCTTTCTCCAGGCGATCCCAGGCCTCTTCGCGGCGGGCTTTCTCGCGGCTGATCGAAGCTTCGCCACGGGCGTTTTCCACACGGTCGAGGTAAACCTCGACGGTATCGCCCACGACAATTTCCGGATTCTCGCCCGGATTTGCGAATTCCTTGAGGTCGATGCGGCCTTCCATCTTGTAGCCGACATCGATGATGGCTTGTCCCGCCTCGATGGCGATGACCTTGCCTTTGACAACCGAGCCCTCTTCGGGGGTGTCGATCTCGAAGCTTTCGTTCAGAAGGGCTTCGAATTCTTCCATAGTCGCTTTAGCGCACATGCGTGTTCAGTTCCTTATCTACATGTTTTCGGGCCATGCGGTTGTCTCCGCCGGTCTTTGGTTTCGCGTCCCCAAGGCAGCCCGCTTGTCAAACACAAAGGGCCGCGGCTTGCGCCCGACCCTGCTTTGCCCAAGTTTATATGGCCTTGATCGCCTTGTTGACTGGCGCGTCTATAGCCAGTTCCGCCCATGCCCGCAAGTCTTGATCGGCCGCGCCGGCGGCCGACCCGCCCGCTAAAGCACGGCGTCGAGCGCTGCGGTGATCCGCGCGACGGTCCCGTCGACGTCGTAGAGCTTGTCGAGACCGAAAAGCCCGATGCGGAAGGTGCGGAAGCCATCTGGTTCGCCCACCTGCAGCGGCACGCCGGCAGCGATCTGGACCCCCTGGGCCAAAAACTTCCTGCCGTTCTGAATATCCGGGTCGGTCGTGTAGCTGACCACCACGCCCGGGGCCGCAAAGCCTTCGGCGGCGACCGACATCACCCCGCGCACAGCCAGCGCCGACCGCACTGCGCTGCCCAGGCGCCACTGCGCTTCGCGCAGGCGCCCGAATCCGTAGTCGTGCGTTTCTTTCATCGTGTCCCGGAAGGCGCGCAGCGCATCGGTCGGCATGGTCGCGTGATAGGCATGGCCGCCATTCTCATAGGCCACCATGATCGCCCGCCATTTCTTCAGATCGAGCGCGAAGGAATTCGATGCCGTCTCCTCCAGCCGCTGCGCCGCCGCGTTCGACATCATCACGAGACCGGCCGACGGCGAGGCCGACCAACCCTTCTGCGGCGCCGAGATCAGCACATCGACCCCCACCGCCTTCATATCCACCCAGACGCAGCCCGAAGCGATGCAGTCGAGGACGAAGAGCGCCCCAACATCGTGCGCCGCCGCGGCCAGTGCCGCCAGATAATCATCGGGCAGGATCATTCCCGACGCGGTCTCGACATGCGGCGCGAAAACCACATCTGGGCGCGCCTTGCGGATCGTATCCGTTACCTCTGAGATCGGCGCCGGCGCGAATGGCGATGTCGCGCCGTTCCCGGTCTGACGCGCCATGGCCACCGTGACGTCGCCGGCAAACCCGCCCGCCTCGAAAATCTGGCTCCAACGGAACGAAAACCAACCGTTGCGCACCACCAGCGCCTTGCGGCCGGCCGCGAACTGACGAGCAACCGCCTCCATCGCATAGGTTCCACCGCCGGGCACCAGCGCCACGGCATCGGCCCGATACACTTCGCGCAGAAGCGCGGAAATATCGCGCATCACGCCCTGAAAGGCCCCGGACATATGATTGAGTGACCGGTCGGTGAAAACGACCGAGAATTCCTCGAGCCCGTCAGGGTCGACATCGGGCAGCAGCGCAGGCATCAGCAACCTCCATCTTGTTGCCCTTGGACTAGCCCAGTCGCACGGCGAAAGCAAAGTGAACAGTACCGTTCCGGCGGCAATTCGCACCCCGCCCTAACTCAGCGGCCCCGGACGGCGCTCTTCGCTCAGAAGCACATTGGCCTCAACATTGCCGATCCCCGGCAGCGTCATGATCCGGCGCCGCAGCACCCGCTCGAAATCGGCCAGGTCGCGCGCCGTGACGCGCAGGCGGTAGTCGTATAGCCCGAGCATGTGCTGCACTATCTGTACCTCGGGAATTGCGGCCACGGCGCGCTCGAACTCTTCGAGGCCGACCCGCCCGCGGGCCGCAAGCTTGACACCCAGAAAGACCGTCACGCCAAAGCCGAGCGCCTCGGCATCCAGGCCGACCCGCCGGCCGCGGATCACGCCGGCCTCTTCGAGCCGCCGTATCCGCCGCCAGACCGCCGGTTGCGACAGGCCGAGCGCGCGACCGATGGCGCCCGCCCCCTGCGCAGCATCGGCCACCAGGGCGCGCAGGATCGCCCGATCGGCATCGTCAAGCTCAATCATAGCGGCAGGCTCCCGCTGTCTTTGATCGTCGAGACAAGCATCAGCGCCTCAATGTCAGCGATGTGCGGCAGGGTCAGGATGCGCTCGCGGTAGATCGCCTGATAGTGGCTCATGTCGCGGGCGACGACGTTCAACCGCACATCGACCCGGCCGAGAAATGTCTGGATCTCGATCACCTCTGGCACTGCCCGCGCCGCGTCGATGAATTCGTCGAAGGCGCGCGGATTGGTCTTGTCGAGCGTGAAGCGCAACGAAACCTCGACCGCCCAGCCCAGCGCCGGCCAGTCGATGACTGTATGGTGCCCGGTCAGAACCCGGGCGGCGGTCAACCGTTCGATCCGCCGCCAGGCGGTTGCAGCAGTGACCCCCGCCCGTTCCGCCAGATCGGCCGTTGCGAGGCCCGGGTCGGCCAGTAGCTGGCGCAGAATGCGCCGGTCCGTGTCGTCGATATGAATGAATATTCTCCATTTTGGCAATATGACGCATGAGTTTTTACGTTGCCTGTGAATTTTGTCAAATAATGCAGAAATTCGCGCTCGGTCATCCCTATGCTCGCGCCATCATTGAAAAAGGAGACTGCCATGCGCGTCTATTACGATCGTGACTGCGACATCAACCTGATCAAGGACAAGAAGGTCGCCATCCTCGGCTATGGCAGCCAGGGCCATGCCCATGCGCTGAACCTGCGCGATTCGGGTGCCAAGAATGTGGTCATCGCACTGCGCGAAGGCTCGCCCTCGGCCAAGAAGTGCGAGGCCGAAGGTCTCAAGGTTATGGGCATCGCCGAAGCCGCCAAATGGTGCGATCTGATCATGTTCACCATGCCGGACGAGCTTCAGGCCGCGACCTACAAGAAATATGTCCACGACAATCTGCGCGAAGGTGCCGCGATTGCTTTCGCCCACGGCCTCAACGTCCACTTCGGCCTGATCGAGCCGAAGCCCGGCGTTGATGTCATCATGATGGCGCCCAAGGGCCCGGGCCACACGGTGCGCGGCGAATATACCAAGGGCGGCGGCGTGCCCTGCCTGGTGGCGGTCCATCAGGACGCGACCGGCAAGGCGATGGAAATCGGCCTGTCCTATTGCTCGGCAATCGGTGGCGGCCGGTCGGGCATCATCGAAACCAACTTCCGCCAGGAATGCGAAACCGACCTCTTTGGCGAGCAGGCAGTGCTGTGCGGCGGTCTGGTCGAGCTGATCCGCATGGGCTTTGAAACTCTGGTTGAAGCTGGCTACGAGCCGGAAATGGCTTATTTCGAATGCCTGCATGAAGTGAAGCTGATCGTCGATCTGATCTATGAAGGCGGCATTGCCAACATGAACTATTCGATCTCGAACACCGCCGAATATGGCGAGTATGTTTCGGGCCCGCGCATCTTGCCCTATGATGAAACCAAGGCTCGGATGAAGGCGGTGCTGCGCGACATCCAGACCGGCAAGTTCGTGCGCGACTTCATGCAGGAAAATTCGGTCGGCCAGCCGTTCTTCAAGGCGACCCGCCGGATCAACGACGAACACCAGATCGAAAAGGTCGGCGAAAAGCTGCGCGCAATGATGCCCTGGATTTCCAAGGGCAAGATGGTGGACAAGGCGCGGAACTGACCCTTCGTTCCAACGCGAAGCATCGGGCATGGGCAGTGTCTAGGCTGCCCATGTCATTTCGGGGAAGACCATGCAGAAACCCTCGCTCGCCAACTGGCTATCGGTCTTCTCGCTCGGGCTGATCTGGGGCGCCACGTTCATGGTCGTGGCGCTGGCGCTGCGCGGGTACGGGCCGCTGACGGTGGCTGCGGCGCGCACCGGCCTGGGAGCGCTTACACTGGTGGCGGTTGCGGCGCTTACCCGACCGCGCCTGCCGGCCTTCACGCCCCGCCTTGCCGCACATCTGATCGTCATTGGGCTTTTGTCGACCGCAGCACCGTTCTTTCTGCTTTCGTGGGGGCAGAAAACGGTCGAGTCCGCCTTTGCCGGACTGTCGATGGCTGCGGTCCCCCTGTTCGTAATCCCGCTCGCGCACGTCTTTGTGCCGGGCGAGCGGATGCGGCCGGCCAAGGTCGCCGGGTTCATGTTGGGTTTCGCGGGCGTTGTCGCCCTGGTCGGAACCGGGACGCCGGCAGACGGAGGCGGCGTTTTGCCCCGCATCGCCTGCCTCACCGCTGCCCTTTGCTATGCGGTATCGGCCATCACCACCCGCCGCTGCCCGCCCCTGGATCCGCTGATTCTCGCCGCCCTGTCGCTGACGATCGGCAGCCTCGTCCTCATCCCGGCGATGATTGTCGTCGAAGGCCTGCCACGAGCCGAGCCGCCTCAGCCGATGCTGGCAATCGTTTTTCTTGGTCTTGTTCCGACCGCCCTGGCGACCCTCTTACGCGTGACCACGATCCGCTCGGCGGGGCCGAGCTTCATGACCCTGACAAACTATCAGGTGCCGCTCTGGTCGGCCCTGTTCGGAATGCTTGTTCTGGGCGAAACCCTTTCGCCCCGGTTCTTTGCAGCACTCGTGCTGATCCTGTCCGGACTGGTGCTCAGCCAGCGGCGGCGGGGATGACCCAACCCACCGCCGATCCACCGACCTCAACCGCATTTTTCGGCCGAAGGCCTGCGCCATCAGCCTAGCGTCAGGCAAGTTGGGCAAAGGTTGCCGCGACCGACAATGACGTCCGGTCGCTCAATATGTGGCGAACCTCGTCCCACCAAAGGAGACACTCTATGATCCGCACCCTCTTTTTCGTCGCCGTGGCGGTCGCGCTGGCCGGCCCGGTCCTTGCCGCGACCGCCGACACCGCGACCTGCTCGAAGGCCGCAGCCTCGGCCTTCAAGCCGGTTTCCGATCTCAAGGCGATGCTGACCGCCAAGGGGCTCAAGGTCGTCAAGGTGAAGACCGAGAAGGGCTGCTACGAGGCCTATACCGTCGAGGCCAAGGGCAAGAAGGACACGCTGGGCTTCAATGCCGAAACCCTGGCGCCGGTCGCCAATGCAGAAGCCGGCGAGAACTGAGGTCGCTGCGGACCCGATCCCGGGCGCGCAGCCATCGACGATGGTGCGCGTCTGGGATCCTGTCGTCCGCGCGTTCCACTGGAGCCTTGTGGCCGGCTTCGCCATTGCCTGGTTTACCGCGAACCGGGCCGAAGCGCTCCATGTCTGGGCCGGCTATGCCGCCGCCGGATTGGTGGCTTTGAGGCTGACTTGGGGCTTCGTCGGCACCCGCCACGCCCGATTTGCCGATTTCGCGCGGCGTCCGGCGACGGTGCTGGCCTATCTGCGGGCGATCATGCGCGGCCGCGAGGCGCGGCATATCGGCCATAACCCTGCGGGCGGGGCGATGGTCCTGGCGCTTATGCTGGCGGTGGCGGCAACCGCCTTCACCGGGTGGCTGATGTTCACCGATCAATTCTACGGCGACGATTCCATCGTGGCGCTGCATTCGCTGGCCGCACACGCCATGCTGGGGCTGGTGATCCTGCATCTTGCCGGCGTCGCACTGGCCAGTCTTCGCCACCGGGAAAACCTGGTGCGGGCCATGCTTACCGGGTGCAAGCGCGCGGCCGGGGCTGACGACATCGACTGACGCGGTGCCCTGCGACTGCGCGCCCCGTGCGGTCAGACTTCAGCCGCCGCGGCTACTGCTCCGGCAATCTCCTCGAGGCGTTCGCTCAGCAACACCTCGTCTGCACAGTCGCCAACGAGGCGGATCAAGGGCTCGGTACCCGACTTGCGGCTTACGCGCCGCCCCTTTTGCCTGCCAGCCGCCGCTCTGCCTCGGCGGCCAGGGTGACGGAAGGCCTGCCTGAAGCCGGCGCCGAAAATGCGGCGCCGCGGCCAAAAATCCCCTTTTCGCAACCGGTACGGGGCCGCATGGTGCGCGCGATGCGCCAGGAGCCCGCGATGACCGAACACGCCGCCAATCCGCCGACGTCGACCGCACTTTTCGGGCGGGCCCTGCGGCTGCTCTTGAGGCAAGGGACAACGGCGTTATGGCTGGCGTTGGCCGGCGTTGCGGTCGCGCTTGTGCAACTGGCCGAACCTGTCCTCTTTGGACGGATGATTGATCGATTGGCAGCTGGCCAAGGCGCGTTCGGCGTCATTGCGATCTGGGCCGGTTTTGGCCTGGTTGGCATTGGGGCCTCGGCGCTGATCGCGGTTGCGGCGGACAGGCTCGCGCACCGCGCCCGTCTCGCGGCCATGGCCGAGGCCTTCGCCAGCGCCATTGCCCTGCCGCCAGCGTGGCATGCCGAACGTGGAACCGGGGCCGTTATGCGGGCCATTCTGGCTGGCGCCGACGCGCTGTTCGGGCTCTGGCTTGGCCTTTTGCGCGAACATCTGTCAACCGCGGTCAGCCTCGCGCTGCTGGTGCCGACGGCCCTTGCCCTTGATGCCCGCATGGCGACGATTCTCGGTATGCTTGGCTTGGCCTATGTCGTGTTGAACCTTCTGGTGATGCACAAGACACGCGCGGGGCAAACCGCGGTCGAAAGCCATTCGGGCCAGATATACGGACGTGTCGGCGACGTTCTGGGAAATGTCACCGTGGTGCAAAGCTATGGTCGCCTGATGCAGGAAATGCAGGCGATGCGCGATCTGATGACCGGATTTCTGGCGGCCCAGTATCCGGTTCTGACCTGGTGGGGCCTTTTGTCGGTGCTGACGCGGGGGGCAGCGACGCTGGCCATGGTGGCGGTATTTGCCACCGGGGCGGCGCTGGCGGCACGCGGCCAGATTTCCGTCGGGCGGATCGTTTCGTTCGGGGCCTTCGCCAACCTTCTGATCAATCAACTTGACCGGCTGTCGAATTTCGTCACCGGCGTGTTCCGGCAAAGTGCAACGCTTGGAACCTACTTCGCGCTGATCGACGCGGGCGCGGCAGCGCCTGACCGCCCCGACGCCACCCCATTGCTATGGCCGATCCGGGGTGAAGTGCGTTTCCTTGACGTCAGCTTCCGCTTTCCAGGGAGCGACCAGGGCGTGCGCCAGCTTGATTTCGAAGCGCGTGCAGGCCAGACGATTGCGCTGGTCGGTCCGACCGGATCGGGCAAGACGACAACGCTGGCGCTGTTGCAGCGGATGCGGCGCCCCGATGCCGGACGCATCACCATCGACGGTCAGGATATCGACTGTGCCACCCTTGCCTCGATCCGCGCGGCCGAGGCAGTGGTCTTCCAGGACGCCGGGTTGTTCAACCGCTCGATTGCAGAAAACATCGCGGTCGGCCGCCCCGACGCCACCGATAGCGACATTCGCGCCGCAGCGGCACTCGCCGAGGCGCACGACTTCATCATGGCCAAACCCGGTGGCTATGGCTTTGTCATGGGCGAACGAGGTTCGGCCATTTCGGGTGGCGAGCGCCAGCGCATCGCCCTGGCCCGCGCGATCCTCAAGGACGCACCCATCCTGATCCTGGACGAGGCGACCTCGGCGCTCGATCCCGCAACCGAAGCGCGGATAAAGCGGGCGATCGACCATTTGCGGCACGGGCGCACGACCTTTATCATTGCCCATCGGCTGTCGACCGTTGCGAACGCCGATCTGATTTTGGTTTTCGATCAGGGGCGCATCGTCGAACGCGGAAATCATATCGATCTCATGGCCCGCAGCGGTCTTTACGCCCGGCTGGTCAGCGCCGGGCAGGTGCTGGACCGTTCCTGACTGGGTGACGCCATGCTAGACCGCCGCTTCGACAGCCGCGACGATCCCGTCGACAACATCGCGCAAGAGCTGTTCATCCTCGCATTCCGCCATGACCCTGATCAGCGGTTCGGTGCCTGACTTGCGGATCAGCAGCCGACCACTGCCGACAAGCCGCGCTTCGGCCCCCTTGATCGCAGCCTGGACCGCCGCCACCTTCAACGGCTCATGCCCGGCCACATAGCGGACGTTTTTCAGCATCTGCGGCACGGTTTCGAACTGCCGCAGCAGCGCACTGGCCGGCTCGCCCGTGTCGGCCATGGCCGCCAGGAACTGCAAGGCCGCGATCAGGCCGTCGCCGGTGGTGGCATAGTCGGTCATGACGATATGCCCCGATTGCTCGCCACCGAGGTTGAAGCCCCCTTCGCGCATCCGCTCGACCACATAGCGGTCGCCCACGGGCGCGCGTTCAAGGCGCAGGCCACGGCCAGACAGAAACCGCTCCAGCCCCAGGTTCGACATCACGCTCGCAACCAGGGTGCCATGGTTCAGGCGGTCCGCATCGGCCCACCTGGCGGCCAGCAGCGCCATGAACTGATCGCCGTCTGCGATCTGTCCTGCCTCGTCGATAATGATGACCCGGTCGGCATCGCCGTCCAGGCAGATACCCAGATCGGCGCCGTGCGCGACCACCGCCTGCGCTGCCGTGTCAGGATGGGTCGAGCCGCAGTCCTCGTTGATGTTCAACCCGTTCGGCGCCACCCCGACCGGCACCACATCGACTCCGAGTTCCCACAGGGCCTGCGGCGCCGCCTTGTAGGCCGCGCCATTGGCGCAATCGACCACCACCTTCAGGCCCGAAAGCTGGCCACGCCCCGGAAAGGTGGTCTTGGCATATTCGATATAGCGCCCGAGCCCATCGTCGATCCGTCGCGCCCGCCCTATGTTCTGCGGCGCGGAAAGAGCTATGTCGCCATCGAGCAGCGCCTCGATCTCCATCTCGGCCGCGTCGTCGAGCTTGAAGCCGTCGGGGCCGAAGAACTTGATCCCATTGTCATGCGCCGGGTTGTGGCTGGCCGAAATCATGATGCCAAGATCGGCGCGCATGGAACGCGTCAGATAGCCGACGCCGGGCGTTGGCACCGGACCGAGTAAAAGCACGTTCATGCCCGTGGAGGTCAGTCCGGCGGTCAGGGCGTTTTCAAGCATGTAACCCGACAGCCGCGTATCCTTGCCGATCACCACCCGATGGCCGTTGCGCCCGTCGGTGCGAAAGAACCGGCCCGCCGCTGCCCCAAGCTTCAGCGCCAGTTCGGCGGTCATCGGATGGGTGTTGGCAGTGCCGCGCACCCCGTCTGTGCCGAAATATTTCCTGGTCATCAACTTTCTCCCGCCGTCAGCGCCTGCCAGAGGCGAAGCGCCTGCCGTGCTTCCCTGGTATCATGGACACGGTGGATCTGCACACCCTGCGCCAACCCGGCCAGGGTCGCGGCAATGGTGCCCGGCCCACGCGCCGCAAGCCGCTTTTCGCCGGTGACCGCGCCAATGAACCGCTTGCGCGACGCACCCAGCAGGATCGGGCAGCCCAGCCCGTGAAACAGGGACAGTCCGCGCATCAGCGTCATGCAATGGTCTGGAGTCTTGCCAAAGCCGATCCCCGGATCGACGATGATGCGCGCCCGGTCGATGCCGGCCGCCTCGGCCACGCGGATTCGCGCCTCGAGAAAATCGTATACGTCCAAGAGAACATCGTCATAGCGTGGATCGTCCTGCATCGTCGCGGGGTCGCCTTGGGCGTGCATCAGGCACAGGGGCGCCCCGCTGGCGGCCACCAGGCCGCCAAGCGCCGGATCAAAGGTCAGCGCGGCCACATCGTTGACCATGGTCGCCCCCGCGAGGAGCGCAGACTGCGCAACGACGGATTTGCGGGTGTCGATCGAAATCGGAAGGTGCAGTCCCCCCTGCCGCAAGCCTACGATCAGTGGCGCCGTGCGCAGGGTCTCTTCAGTTGCCGCCACCTCGGCCGCGCCGGGCCGGGTGCTTTCACCCCCAATGTCAAGGATGTCCGATGTTTCCGCCAACGCCTGTGCCTGCGCCAGCGCCGCCTCAGGATCGGTGAAAAGCCCGCCATCCGAAAAGCTGTCGGGCGTCACGTTCAGGATGCCCATCAGCCGGGGCGCGTTCATCGACAGCCCCGACACGGCGGCGCGCGACGCCGTAAGCCGGGTGCGAACTGGCTCTGGAATCTCTGTAGCGGCAATCAGCCCTTGCGGGCCTTGCCGTGTCAGCACCTCGGCCCGGTCGAACCAGCACCACCCACCGGCCAGCGGCAGGGCGCCCGCCGGGCGGGCGGCATCGGTCATGGCGATCGGGCGGTAATAGGTCATGTCATGGGTTTTCGGGGCTTGACGCGCGCTTGGCAAGACCTGCCGTCAGAGCCGCGCCACGGGCACGCGGCAATCAGCCGGAAGTGCGACAGTGCCGTGAACCAGAAGTTTTTGTGCATGGAGCAGATCCGCAAGCCAGATCGCCAGCGGCAGGCCGTTCCCGGCCCGGTTCGGCGCCCCGGCCGTGTCGAGCACCAGTTTTGACGGCGCCCAGATGATCGTGCGCCCCTGCGCCATCGCCCAGTCGATCTCGGTCCGGCTCGACACCACGGTCAGCCCCGCAGTGCCCGCCGCCATCGCCCAGCCGACCCGTTCGATTTCCAGAAGGTCGATGCGCAAAGCGATGGCTGCCGGGAGTCCGGCGCTGGCCCCCGCCGGCAGACCGGGCGCGATGATGACCGGGCCGCCGAGGCTGGCAAGCGATGCAACGTCGGGCAAGAACCCGCTTTCGGCGAATACAATGATCGGGCGCGGGCTTTCGGCCCTGGTTGCGCCGGGGGTTGGGCCGGCCAGACGGCTGCGCACGATCTCGACCCCAAGCGCGAAGGGCCCCCGGTCGAGCTTTTCGATCCTGAGAAATACCCGGACCGGCTGCGGTTCTGCCAGAATGCGCGCCGCGATCCGCTCGGCCAACGTTTCAAGAAGATTGAGCCGTTCGGCGGCAAGCTCGTCCTCGATCGCGCCGGTCAGCCGGTCGTAGGTCAGGATCCGGTCCACATCGTCAGCCGCCGCACCCGCGCCGGGCCGCAATTCGACGGCGATATTGAAGCGCAGGCGCTGGCGCTGCCCGCGCTCGACCTGAAAGGCACCGATATCGGCTTCGGCGATATAGTCGCGCAAGCTGATCCGGTCGGGCGGATTGCCCCCGGCCAGTTCGGCAAGCCGCACCTCGGGGTGATCGAAAGCCATTTTGATTTCGTCTGACACGGGTCCGCGTACCCCTTGGGAATGCACGCCTTCTAGGCCCAACCGGCGCCGCACGGAAGCCCTTGCGCGCCAGGTGTCAGTTCATCGCGGTCTGATCCGGCCGGCGATAGAAGAAGTGTTGTCCGATATGGGCGGTCATCGAAAAGCGATTGGACCAGGCCGGGCGCACCGTGGGCGTGTGGAAATAGGTGGCGCCCTGTGTCAGCCCGCGCGGGGCGCCTGAAATATAGGCCGACGCGACCTTTTCGGCCACATACCAGGCAGTTGCATCGGTGATCTTGTCGGACCGCCCGTCGCAGATGAAGGAAAACTGGCAGCCGCCGGCCGTGGCCTGATTGACCACCGCGCAGATCGAATGCGGAAAGACCGGGCTGTCGGTGCGGTTCATTACCACCTCGGCCACTGCCGCTTGGCCCTTGATCGGCTCGCCGCGTGATTCGAAATATATGGCGCGCGCCAGACAGTTGAACTCTGGCGTGGGTGCCGCCTGCGGAATGGCGTTGATCCAGTTTGCATCGAAGGTCATCGCGGTCGCCGCACCGGGCGTCGATTTGGTTTCGACCGGCGGCTCCACGATTTCAGTCATCCGACCGGCCTGGACCGCGCCAAGGGCGGCGTTTTCCTGCCCGAACAGCGTTGCAAGGCTGACGCCGAGGTCGGCGGTCGGATCGTTCGACTGGCTTACCGTCGTCTCGGCATGCACAGCTTGGGCAAGGGCGACAAGCACAATCGCGCTCTTCGCCCAGCGCTTCAGCATCGACATTGGGTGTTCCCGAACTATTTCGACAAGCCACAGCCCCCAGGCGATGACCGTTCAGGAAATAGCGACCGCATGCCAGTGCGTCCAGCCTAAAAAGGCAACGCACAGCCTGCCTGAGCAGCTTAACGCCGATCAGAACGAATCACTTAGGCCCATTGTGTGGGTTATGCCCCCATAAATAGGGCGTAATTCCGCCGACGAAAAGCGAAATCTAGCTGATTTTCGGGTCTTTCAACGCAAGATGTGCTGCGGCCAGACGCGCCACCGGAACCCGGAACGGCGAGCAGGAAACGTAATCGACCCCCGCCTTGCGGCAGAAAGCGATGGATTCGGGGTTGCCGCCATGCTCTCCGCAGACCGAAAGCGTCATGCCATGTCGCGTCTGGCGCGCCCGTTCGCAGCCAATGAGCAAAAGTTCGCCGACGCCATCCTTGTCGAGCACATGAAACGGGTCCTCGGGAAAGACCCCCTGCTGAACATAAACCCCCATGAACCGGCCGGCGTCATCGCGCGACAGGCCATAGGTCATCTGGGTCAGGTCATTGGTTCCGAACGACAGAAAGGCTGCGTGCTCGGCAATAGCGCCGGCACAGAGGGCCGCACGCGGGGTCTCGACCATGACACCAAGCTTATAGTCGAAGTCTGCCTTCTGTTCGGTGCGTACGGCAGCGGCCACCGCATCGATGCGGGTCTTGACCAGCTCCACCTCGCGGCTGGCCGAAACCAGCGGGATCATCACCTCGGGCACCACGGCGGCACCCCTGCGGCTGGCCTCGACCGTCGCCTCGAAGATGGCGCGGGCCTGCATCTCATAGATCTCGGGCACCGTGATCCCAAGGCGGACGCCGCGCATCCCCAGCATCGGGTTGAATTCGCGCAAGGCCTCGACCCGGCGCGTCACCTCGGACAAGGGGCGGTCCAGCGCCTCGGCCAGTTCGCGGATACCGTCCCGATCCTGCGGCAGGAATTCGTGTAACGGCGGATCGAACAGGCGGATACAGACCGGAAGCCCCGCCATGATGTCGAAAAGCGCTATGAAATCGGCGCGTTGCATCGGCAACAGCCGATCCAGCGCGATCCGCCGGTCCTTGGCGGTATCGGCAAAGATCATCTCGCGCATGACAGTCAGGCGATCTTCATCGAAGAACATGTGCTCGGTGCGGCACAGCCCGATCCCTTCGGCCTCGAACATGCGGGCGGTGCGCGCGTCGTCGGGCGTGTCGGCATTGGCGCGCACGCCGATGTCGCGGACATTGTCGGCCCAGTGCAGAAGCGTGGTGAAATATTCATCGAGCGCGGGCTCGAGCATGTCGGCCGCGCCCGCCAGAACCTGACCCGTCGTGCCGTCGACGGTGATCAGGTCACCTTCGCGGAAGGTGCGGCCGTCGGCGGCCGCCAGCGTCTTGTCGCGCGCATTGAGCCGGATGTCCGAAGCGCCTACGATGCAGGGCAGGCCCAGGCCGCGGGCGATCACGGCGGCATGGCTGGTGATCCCGCCGCGTTCGGTCAGGACGGCGACAGCGGCGTGCATCCCCCGGATATCCTCGGGCGAAGTTTCGCGGCGCACCAGAATGCACGGCAGGTCCTGTGCGGCGCTGGCCTGCGCACCGGCGGCGGAAAAGACGATGCGGCCGGTTGCGGCACCGGGGCTCGCGGCGATGCCGCGGGCAAAAAGGTCGCGCGGGCCGAGCGGGTCGACCTGATAGTGCAGAAGCTCGGACAAGGCGCGGGGCTCGACCCGAAGCAGTGCCTCGTCGCGGTCAATCACCCCGTCGCGCGCCAACGTGACCGCGATACGCACCGCCGCGCGCGAAGACCGCTGCACCTTGACCGCATCGAGCACCTTGAGCGCGCCGTTTTCCAGCGCGAACTCGATCTGCATCTCTTCGCGCAGCTTCGTCCGGCAGGCGGCGCAATGGCGTTGCAGGTCGGCAAAAACCTGCGGCGCCGCCTCTTCCAGCGACGCGCCGCGCTTGTCGCGGACGAGATAAAGCGTTTCCTCGGCCTTGCGGTTGGCCGGCATCTGGCCCTTGAACCGGCCGGTCACCTGCGGCGCGCCGGTCACGCTGTCGACCAGTTGCATGGTGCCGAAGCCCGACAGGCCGGGCCCGACCATCTGCGCCATATCCTGCACGATCAGCCCAAGTGCTGCATCGGCCGGCGCGCCCTTTGCCTGCCGTAGAAGCCGCGCGGTGGTGCCTTCCCAGGCACGTGCCATCGACCGCAGCACTTCCGAAAGCTGCTGGCCGAGCGACTGGGGGAATTCGCCGTCCATCTCTGCCTCGTAGGCGGCAAGCGCGGCGGCAAGCGCCGCGGCCGAAGGTTCGGCGGCGAACATGTCCGGGTCGAGACGCGCCACATGGATCGCATAGGCCTGCACGAAATTGAGATAGATCGCATCGGCCACCGCCGCCCCGTGCCGTTCGGTCATCTCGGCATGTTTGGCCGCGTTCATGCCGACATTGAGCACGGTTCCCGGCCCACCCCATTCGGGGTTCGCGGGGCTGGAGCGCACCGAGACCAGCGGCGAGGCCCCGAAACAGGCCACGAGGCGCGCAGGGTCGGGCGCCTGGCCGGCGGCGATTGCCCGCACCGCATCGCACGACAGCGCCACCGTCTTGGGCACTGGCAGATCCAGCCGGATCAGCCGTTGCAGGCATTTCGCCCGCCAGCCATGGCGCGCCGCGTCGATCCCCGCGGTCGGGGTGATTTCGGCATGGTCGCTGAAATCCGTGTGTTTCTGCACCGCGGCAATCCTGTTTTCGCCCGCAGCATAGGCTAATGCCGATTCGGGGCAAGAGAAAGCCGAAGCCAAGACCGCCCGGTTCGCAATATTTCTGAAACAATCGCCGCGACGCCGGGCTAAACTCCCACATCGGGGCCCATGCAGGCCATCGGCTCCGGGCTGGACTGGCGAGCGATCAGCGGCAGACCCGACGGATCGCCCGCATATCGCGCCTCGAGCCCGCCGCCACCTTCGGCGAACCGCCAGCATTGCGGATCGGGTTTGCCATCGTAGACAAAGCAGATGCTGTCGCCCACGGGAAACCAGGTGCCTTTCAGGCAATCGTCACCGGTAAAGGCCCAGACCACCCTGCGCCCCGGCAGATATTGCTCGGCCCCGTAGGATTGCCCGTTCCGCGTGTAGAAAAAGGTCTTTCCGGTGGTCAGCCGCTCGAACTCGGCTACGTCGAGGGGTGCGCCCGCAGCGGGCGGGGCGGCGCACCAACAGACCGCCGGCGCCATCACCAACGCCAGTGGCATCGGCCACGTCATTCCCCTGGCCCCATCCTGCCAAGTCCTGCCACGCGCCGGTCCATCAGCCGCCGCCATAGCGGCGGAACCAGCGCCAGGCTGGCCATCACCGGCAACGAATAAGGCAGAAGCGGGGCCCGCCCCCCGGGCGAAAGTGCAAGGTCGGGGTAGGCGCGCGCCGGATGCAGGTGATGGTCGGCATGGCGCGGAGCATGAAGCATCATCAGGCCCGAAACGAAATCTGGCGCATCCCAACTGTGCTCGGGCCCCACCGACTCGTGGCCATCGAGGCCGATCCGGCGCCGCTCAAGCCCGTAATGCTGCACATAGTCCGACAGGAGCAGTTGCAGCTGCGCATAGGCCGCGATCAGCAGATAGACGATGAGCCCCGCAAACCCGAACGCCTCGCCCATCACCAGAAGGCACAGCGCCGCCCCACCAAGATGGATCGTGTAGGGATGCAGCGCCAGCCCGCGCCCCGCCCGTGCCGCGTGACGGGCACTTTCCATCTCGTAGCCGGCCTGAAACTCGCCCGGCCAGGCGCGCATGAGAAAGTCGTAGAACCCTTCGCCCACCTGTGCGGTGTTGGGATCGTCTGCGGTTGCGACAAATTGGTGATGCACCAGGCGATGCGCCGACGCATGCTGTCCGTAAAGCAGGGAAATATATATCCAGGTGCCCAACCAGACGCGCGCCCTGTCACTGCGGTGGATAAGCTCGTGCGCACACGAGTTCGACACCTGCCCGAACCAGAGACCGAAGCCGAGAAAGCAGAATATCCATGCCATCGGCCCAAGCCCGGTGCCGCCCGAAAGGGCAAAGACCGAATACAGCAGCAACGGAAAATGCAGCGCCCCAAGGCCTGCGGCCAACCGACAGGTCCACACATCCTCGCCGGTCTGGGGTTGAACCAAGCCGAGCCGCCGCGCCAGCCGGTCGGCGAAGAACAGAAAGACCGTCATCCAGAGAAACGCCGCGAGCGCCCAGACGCCGCCCAGGGTCGCCGCCAGCAGCAGCAAGACTGCCGGCGAAAGGCTCGCCGCGGCGAACCGTGCCGCCGGATGGCGCAGAACCGCCCAAAGCCTGTTCTTCATGCCGCCCCGATGCTCCTGAACCTACCGCGCGTCGAGTGTTGCGCGGCACGGCCTTTCTTGCAAGATGGCCCGGCCATTCTGCCGCGAGAACTGCCCCTTGCCCCTTCTTCCGATCTTGCTCTGCGCCGCGTCGGTAGCGTTTGCCGCTATCTACGCGATCGGTTTTGCGCCGGGCGCTCCTTCGCCCGCCAGAAGCCTGGTCAAGACCGGCGCCGTCGCCGCGCTCGCCCTGCTCGGCGCGACGGTCCGGGCCCCCTTGCCGGTCACGGCAGCCCTTGTGTGCGGTGCGGTCGGCGACGGGTGTCTGTCGCGGCCCGACACCGCCGCCTTTCTGGCGGGAATGGCGGCCTTCGGTCTTGGCCATCTTCTCTACGCGCTCTGGGCTTTCGATCCGGCCGGGGTCATCCCGTGCCTCTGGCCCGGCGTCGCGGTCGCGATCCTCGCCGCCTCGACCGAGCTCTGGCTCACCCCCCGAACGGGCGCCCTGCGCTGGCCGGTCCGCGCCTATGTGGCGCTGATCGCGCTCATGGCGCTCGCCGCCCTGACGCGCGGTACGCCATTTGTCGTCGCGGGCGCGGCGCTCTTCCTTCTCTCCGACCTGTTGCTCGCGCTCGATATCTTCATCCTCAAGCCCGCGCCGCCAACAGTGCAGCGGCTGATCTGGACCGCCTACTGGCTCGGGCAGGCGATGATCATCAAGGGCAGCCTTGCGCCCTAGATCGCCCCACCCCTTCCATCGCCGCCCCGAATTGACTAGGTGACGGGGAACCAAGGAAACGCAACGAGCAGGGCCAGGCGCATGTCTTTTTTCAACAAGCTGAAGGACCGCCTCTTCAAATCCTCGTCGAAACTCGACGCCGGGCTCGGCGACATCGTCGCCCAAGCCACGCCCGAGGCCGAAACAACCGCCCCAACGCACGCGCCCGCGCAGGCACCCGCCACCCCAATTACCCCGGCGCCAGCCCCGCCGGAACCGTCCGTCCACAGCTCTCTTACCCCGCCCGTGACATCCGCCCGGCCCATGCCCGAGGCTGTGCCAGAACCGCCCAAGCCCGGCCTGATGGGGCGCATCTTCGGGGCACGGCCTGGCTCCGCCGAACCGCGTCGAACCCTTGACGACGCAATGCTCGAAAGCCTGGAAGAATTGCTCATCCAGTCCGACATGGGCGTCGAAACCGCGCTCAGGGTCAGCGCCAACCTCGCCGAAGGCCGCATGGGCACGAAGCTTTCCGTGAACGAGATCAAACATATCCTCGCCAGCGAAATCGCCCGGATCATGGCGCCCGTCGCCCGCCCCCTGCCGATCTATCCCAAACGCCCCCAGGTGGTGCTGGTGGTCGGGGTCAACGGTTCGGGCAAGACCACGACCATCGGCAAGCTCGCCAGCCAGTTCCGCGCCGCCGGCAAGAAGGTGGTGATCGCCGCTGGCGATACGTTCCGCGCGGCCGCCGTCGAACAGCTACAGATCTGGGGCCAGCGCGCCGGCGTACCGGTCCTGACCGCGCCGGAAGGCTCCGACCCGGCCTCTCTCGCCTTCGACGCGATGTCGCGGGCCGAGGCCGACGGCGCCGACCTTCTCCTGATCGACACCGCCGGCCGCCTCCAGAACCGGCAGGATCTGATGGAGGAACTGGCCAAGATCGTCCGCGTCATCCGCAAGAAAGATCCCGAAGCTCCGCACAACACGATCCTTGTCCTCGATGCCACCACCGGGCAGAACGCGCTTGGCCAGGTCGAAACCTTCCGCGCCCTTGCCGATGTCACCGGCCTCATCATGACCAAGCTCGACGGCACGGCGCGCGGCGGGGTTCTGGTGGCGCTGGCCGACCGGTTCGGCCTGCCGATCCATGCGATAGGGATCGGTGAACAGATCGACGACCTTGCCCCCTTCGATCCTGACGACTTCGCCCGCGCCCTCGTCGGAACGGGGCCGGCCGCTTGACCCTGCCTCCTTCATTGTGGCGCAAATATCCCGGGGGTGCGGGGGCAGAGCCCCCGCCCGCCCACGCATGACCGGCTGGCTTCTGGGCATCGAAGGCACCGAAGCGGGCCACCGGCTCGCCCTTGGCCTCGCACTCATGGCCGCCGTTTTGCATGCCCTGTTCGGCGCCCTGCAGAAGGGTCGCCACGATCCCTGGCTGTCGCGCGGCGCCATCGACGGCTTCTATGCCGCCATCGCCGCCCCCTTCGCCCTTTTCGTCGTGCCCTGGCCTGAACCGCGCATGTGGCCGATCTTCGCCGGCGCCTTTGTCATACACATCGGCTACAAGGTCGCGCAGGCCATGACCTATACGCGCGGGGCCTATACCGTCGTCTATCCCGTGGTCCGCGGCACCGGGCCGCTCTTCGCCGTCCTCGGGGCGGGCTTCGTCTTCGGCGAACATTTCACCCCCGGCCAATGGATGGGGGTGGTGCTTCTTCTGGGCGGCATCTACGGGCTCGCCCTTTACAACTGGCGCACCCTCGCCGTCGGGCGCGAAACCCTGGTGCCGGCGCTGGCCTTCGCCGTCCTGACTGGCCTGTTCGTCGCCCTCTACACCACCTACGACGCCTGGGGCATCCGCGCCACCGCCGACCCTTTCACCTTCCTGGCCTGGTTCTTCCTGATCGACGGGCTGTTCATGCCGTTCTACATCCGGCCCCGCTGGCGCGCCCTGCCGATGTCCGAACGGCGCCCTTTGCTGGCACGCGGGCTTCTTGGTGCCGTCGTCGCGCTTTTCAGCTTCGGCGCGATCATGATGGCCACCCGTCTGGACAAGGTCGGCGAGGCGGCGGTATTGCGCGAAACCTCGACCGCCTTCGCCGCGCTGATCGGCTGGCTGGTCCTGGGCGAGCGGGTGGGCTTGAAACGGTTCGCACTTATGTCTTTGATCGCGGCAGGCGCGATCGTCGTGGAACTGGCGGGGTAGACGGGTGGCGGGACGCAAGATCAACATCTGGCTGAAACTGGCGCTCGAATTCGGCCCGCTGGTCGCTTTTCTGATTGCCTTCAGCCGGCTCAAGTCGCACAGCTTCAGCATTGGCGGCACCGAATACAGCGGCTTTGTCATCGCCACGGCGCTCTTCGTGCCGCTTCTCGTCGCCACCACCCTGATCCTCTGGCGGCTCAGCGGCCGGCTTTCGGCGATGCAGATCGTGACGCTCGTCATTGTCGTCGTCTTTGGCGGATTGACCGTCTGGCTCAACGACCCGCGTTTTCTCAAGATGAAACCGACGCTTCTTTACCTGCTTTTCGCCGGTGCGCTCGGCTATGGGCTCTTGCGCGGCCGCTCGTATCTGGAGTTGGTCATGGACGAGGCGGTCCCCCTGCAACCAGAGGGCTGGATGCGCCTGACCCGCCGCATCATGATCTTCTTCCTCGCCCTTGCGGGCGCCAACGAAGTGATCCGCCATTACCTGTCCGATCAGGCCTGGGTCTATTTCAAGTTCCCCGGCACGCCGATCCTGATGTTCCTGTTCTTCATGGCCCAGAGCGGGCTTCTGAAGGCATATAGCCTCGACGACGAGTCGTGACCGGGCCGGCCAGGTCGGCCCGACAGGCCGCCAAGGGCGCGGCAATATCCGCTGAGCTGCCGGGGCGCCGGCCCCAGCCGCTTCCACCTGCGTTGAAATGTAGCGGCGTCATCGCGCCTGGGCGCTGTATCCTGTGCGACCCGCCTGGGAAATTTTGGCGACACGCGGATGATGGGCGCCTGTCACGGATGCGACAGCGCCCCTTTATTGCCGCGCCGCAGCACGGTTGCACCGGTTTGCGCCACCTTGGCCGCCAGCCACCGGTTGACCCGGCGCGCGCTTCGCGCTATGCCCCTGCGCGTGGCGATTTGATGACCGGATTGCGGGCCACGTTAAACATTCCGCTAAAGGGGTTGGAGGCGTCAGGCCCCCGCCATACGGTCGGGGGTTTTTTGTTGCCGGAGGCGATGATGACGGACTGGAAGACGCGCACGAAACTGGTTCACGCAGGCACCCGCCGCAGCCAGTATGGCGAAATGTCCGAGGCGATCTTTCTGACCCAGGGCTTCGTCTATGACAGCGCCGAAGCAGCCGAGGCGCGGTTCATCGAGGCGGGACCCGACGAATTCATCTATGCCCGCTACGGCAACCCCACGGTGCGGATGTTCGAAGATCGCATCGCCGCCATCGAAGGCACCGAAGATGCCTTCGCCACCGCGTCCGGCATGGCCGCCGTCCACGGCGCGCTGACCGCCCTTCTGAAGGCCGGCGATCACGTCGTTGCGGCGCGGGCGCTGTTCGGGTCGTGCCTCTATGTGCTCGAGGTGCTGGGCCGCTTCGGGGTCGAGGTGACTCTGGTCGACGGCACCGATCTTGGCGCCTGGCGCGCCGCGATGCGTGTCGGCACCAAGGCCGTTTTCCTCGAATCCGTCTCGAACCCGACGCTCGAAGTGATCGACGTGCGGGCCGTCGCGGAAATCGCCCATCAGGTCGGTGCGACCGTGATCGTCGACAACGTCTTTGCCACGCCTACCTTTTCGCAGGCGGTCAGCCTTGGCGCCGATGTCGTTGTCTATTCGGCGACCAAGCATATCGACGGATCGGGCCGCTGCCTGGGCGGCGTGGTCTGCGGGACCAAGCACTATATCCGCAAGGTCCTGGAACCCTTCCTCAAGCACACTGGCGCCGCGATGAGCCCCTTCAACGCCTGGGTGATGCTGAAAGGGATGGAAACGCTGGACCTGCGCGTGCGCCAGCAGGCTGCGTCCGCGCAGGCGGTGGCCGAAGCGCTCGTCGCCCATGCGAAGCTTGACAAGGTGATCTATCCGGGGCTGAAAACCCACCCCCACCACGCCATCGCCATGGACCAGATGGGGGCCGGCGGCACCGTGGTGACACTGGAACTGAAGGGTGGGCAGGAAGCTGCCTTCAAGTTTCTCAACGCCTTGGAAATCATCAAGATTTCCAACAACCTCGGCGATGCGAAGTCGATCATCACGCATCCGGCGACCACCACGCATCAGCGCCTCCCGGCCGACCAGAAGGCGCTTTTGGGGATCACCCCCGGCCTGGTGCGCCTGTCGCTCGGGATCGAGGATGCCGGCGATATCCTGGCCGATCTCTTGCAGGCGCTGGACCGGGCCTGATGTCGCAATTTCGCGGTCGTTGATCGGGTAAGGTTGGACGGCACCCCAACCGCCCTATATTATGGCCGAGGTGGGTCGGCGCGACAGGAGCATGTCATGAACTTCATCGGCGAAGTGGACCGCGATCCGAACCGCGACGAGGCGGCCGAAGCGCTTGCGCTGCTGCGCCGGTGGGCGGCGGTGGCGAACCCGACCGAGGTGGCACAGCTCGACCCCGCCATCGCGCGTCTTCTGCCGGGGCGCGAGGTGGGCAACTACCCCGATCTATCCCGCCATTACCCTCAGGATTTCCGCCCCGACGCCGCCTACCGCGCCAGCATGCCCGACCTGCAAAACGGTCCGTCGAGCCTGATCGTCGGCGCCCGCGCCCCGATCCAGCATGTCGGCATATCGAACTTCCGCCTGCCGATCCGCTATCACACCCGCGACGGCGGCGATCTGACGCTGGAAACCTCGGTCACGGGCACCGTTTCCCTGAACGAGGAACGCAAGGGTATCAACATGAGCCGCATCATGCGGTCGTTCTATGCCAATGCCGAGCGGACATTCTCGTTCGACGTGATGGCCAAGACGCTGGACGACTACAAGACGGACCATGACAGCCTGGACGCCCGCCTTCAGATGCGCTTTTCCTTCCCAGCGCGGGTCGAAAGCCTGCGGTCGGGCCTGACCGGCTGGCAATATTACGATATCGCGCTTGAGCTTGCCGAAACCTCTGGCGTCCGCAAGCGCATCATTCATCTCGACTATGTCTATTCCTCGACCTGCCCCTGTTCTCTGGAACTTTCCGAACATGCGCGTCAGGCGCGCGGCCAGTTGGCGACCCCGCATTCGCAGCGCTCGATCGCGCGGATTTCGGCGGTCGAGGATGGCTGCAAGCGGCTCTGGTACGAGGATCTGATCGAGCTTGCCCGCGTCGCTGTTCCGACCGAAACCCAGGTGATGGTCAAGCGCGAGGATGAACAGGCCTTTGCCGAACTCAATGCCGCCAATCCGATCTTTGTCGAGGACGCGGCGCGCAGTTTTGCCCAACGGCTCCTGGCCGAACCGCGGGTCGGGGATTTCCGCGTGGTCGCGGTCCATCAGGAAAGCCTGCACAGCCATGATGCCGTGTCGGTGCTGACCGAGGGGCCGACCTTCGCCGCCGAAAGCCTGGAGCCGCGGCTGTTCGCCAGCCTTCACCGCAGCGCCTGACGGGGGCTGCACCCCTTGGGGGCGGCCCCCCGCCCGTGCCGCGCGCGTATGCCCTGCGAATGCCACTCGTACCGACAGCGCGTGCCCCCGGTCCACCGCAGTACAATCCTTGTCGGTTGTCCGCAGCACCCCTTTCGGCGGCAGGGGCTGGCTGACCGCTCGGGCCGCCAGAGCGCCAAACAATGCCGGTGGTGGTCCGTTTTGTCACAGGTGCAGGATGCATCGCGCCCCGGTGAGGTGGTGCAGTCGCCGTTTGCCCGCCTGAGGTCGGGCGCCCGCTGGCGTCACCAGAGCGCACCGCCGGTAATCTGGATGTTTTCCATCGTAAGCCCCCGGGCCCCTTCGCTGCACAGAAAGACCGCCAGCGACGCGATTTCCGTCGGCTGGATGATGCGGCCCTGCGGGTTCGCGGCGGCAATTTCGGCCAGCGCGTCGGCCAGGCTGCGGCCCTTGCCTTCGCGCGCCACCACTTGCGCCACATTGCGGTGCATCAGTTCGGTCTCGACCCAGGTCGGGCTGATCATGACGCTTGTCACACCATGCGCCGCCCCTTCCAGCGCCACGCAGCGCGTCAGCCCCAAGAGCCCGGCTTTCGAGGCACAATAGGCCGGGTTGTCCTTCCACCCGGTGGTGGCGGCGGTCGATCCGATGTTGATGATTCGCCCCCAGCCACGCGCGATCATGCCGGGCAGCAGTTCGCGCATCATGCGGAAGGCCCCGGTCAGGTTGGTGTCGACGATCTTGTCCCATAGCGCGTCGTCGTGACCGCAGACCGGTTGCTCGGCGGTGGTGCCCGCGGCATTGACCAGAATATCGGCTGGCCCGCAGGCGGCCTCGGCCGCGGCCAGAAACAGGCGCACGGCGGCCGTATCGCGCACATCCAGATGCCCGGCGTAAACCTTGCCCCCCGATGCCGCGAGGTCGGCACGAACCGTGGCCACGACCGCATCTTCGGGATAGGCCGCCGCATCGCCGCTGCGGCCCCGCGCCTGCCCCACGTAGGACCCGACCGCGACATTGGCCCCCGCCGCCGCCAGCGCATGGGCGATTGCCAGCCCCTGGCCGGTCAGGCCACCCGTTATCACCGCTGATCTTCCCGCCAGATCGCTCATCATTCACACTGTCCGTTGGCCGCCACCGACACCCATTTCGGCGTCTGGGGCGAAGGTTGGATCATCGCCCGTGCGGCGGCGCGCCGCGAAGGCGATATCGGCGGGCCGGCTGCTGCCCGCCGTTTCAGGGCCGAAGCAGGTCCCGCGCTTCGGCTTCGTGATAGGATTTGGTGCCACGGTAATATTGCAGCGAGGCGTCCGACCAGGGCTGATAATCCCAGGGCGTGATCTTGCCGGTGGTCAGCGCCTTGTAGACCAGTCGCCGCCGTCGCTGGCTGGCGATGATCTCTTCGGTCAGGCGGGGCATGTCCCAGCGGCGGCGCACCTCGGCCAGCATGTCAGCCAGAACCCCGGCCTCGGCCGGGTCGTCCGCAAGATCGGTCAATTCGTCGGGGTCGGCCTCCATGTCGAAAAGCTGCGGGGGGTCGTGGTCGACATAGGTCAGCTTGAACCGACCCTTGCGCAGCATGACATAGGGCGCCGCCACCCCTTCCGACATCAGTTCGCTGACCGCGATCCGGTCGCCGCTGTCGGCGGTGAAAAGAGGCAGCAGGCTTTGGCCGTCGGGCGGGTCGGGGTAGCCCTCGAACGTGCCGTCATTGGCCAGATCGACCAGCGTCGGCAGGATGTCGACAAGGCCCGCGTTCGATCTGATCCTGGTCTGCGGCACGCCCGGCCCGGCCATGATCAGCGGCACCCGCGCCGACCAGTCGTAAAAGCTCATCTTGTACCACAGGCCGCGTTCACCCAGCATGTCGCCGTGGTCGGCCAGGAACAGGACAACCGTATCGTCCATCAGCTTGGCGCGCGTCAGCGCCTCGAGCACCTCGCCCACGCGCTCGTCAAGATAGGATGCGCTGCCGTAATAGGCATGGCGGGCGTTGCGGACATGATCGTCGCCGACGCCGAATTCGCCCCGGTCATATTGCTCCCACAGGCGCCGGCTGTGGGCATCGCGCCGGTCGGGCGGGATGAAGGGCACCCGCGGCATGTCGATATCTTCGTGCCGGTACAGATCCCAGAATTTCTGCGGCGTCACATAGGGGTCGTGGGGATGGGTGAACGAGGCGACCAGCAGGAACGGCCGGTCGTCTGCGTCGCGCGCCTGATCGAAGATCCAGCGCCGGGCGTTATGGGCGACCTCTTCGTCATAGTCCTGCTGGAGCGCACGTTCGGCGATCCCGGCGTTCGAGACATTCTTCATGTCGTGAAACCAGTCCATCGTCCGCCAGGGATCATCCCAGTCGGCCGTCCAGTTGAAGTCCGACGGACAGATGTCGGTCGTCACCCGCTCTTCGAACCCGTGCAGTTGGTCGGGGCCGATGAAATGCATCTTGCCCGACAGGCAGGTGCGGTAGCCCATCACCCGCAGGTAATGGGCAAAGGTCGGAATGTCCGAGGGGATCTGCGCGGCATTGTCCCAGGCCTGGATGCGCGAACAGAGCCGGCCGGTCATCAGCGCGAGACGGGCGGGCGCGCAGAGCGGAAAGCTCGAATAGAAATTCTCGAAGACCGCGCCGCGCGCCGCCAGCCGATCGAGATTGGGGGTCTTGACCACCGTGTGCCCATAGGCCGCGAGCGCAGAGGCGCCGAGTTGGTCCGCCATCAGGATGACGATATTGGGACGCTTGCGTGCCATGTCGGATCTCCTATTGCGCGTGCAGGGGTCTGCCCAGCCAGTCGGCGTAGAAAGCATCTAGATCGGGCTCGAATTCGTGCAGCACCGGATAGCCCGGCGCGCAGGCCTCGACCTCGTGGATGACGCCGCAAGAGGGGCAGATGAATTCGCGCAACTCCATCCATTCGGGATCGGGCAGATCGGTGGTGGGATAGATTTCGCGCAAGAGAACGTCGGTGTCGCGAACAAGAATGGCCGCCTGCATCTTCCAGTTCCGGCGATAGTCGCCATAGTCGTGGCCGCATTCGCATTTGGTTACCCGGCCCCGGGCGGTTTCGGCGATGAACAGGTGCGCGCCGATCGGCAGAAGAATGCGATCCTTCCAGGCAACCCGGTCTTGCAGAACCTCGATCGCCCTGAAGAACCGGTCTTCGTCCTTGTAGGCGCTCATGATCCGGCGGGTCTGGGGCCAGGGCAGGGTGCCGTCCATCAACTCGGCGATCGTGTCCTTGCTGTAGGATGTCATGCCCTGTCTCCCTTCAGCATGTCGAAGTCGCGGGGCAGGCCCCAAAAGCCGGTGAAATCGCCGCGGAACCGATCCGAGAGTTTCATTGCGGCAGCGTACATCAACGTGACCTCCTTGGCGAAGCGGCGGTCGGCGACGCGCTGACCTTCGGCGGCCATCCACTGCGCGACCGGAACCGCGCGGCGCAGGCGCCGGGCGCGCATCTCCTTGCGCAGCGTCGCGGTTTGGGGCAGATCGGCGCGGCATTCGCCGTCGTCGGTCCAGGTGACGGCAATACCATACACCGTGCGGGCGGCCAGTTCGGTCAGATGGCCGTTTTCCACATCCAGCGCGGTCTTGACCGGATCGCGTTCCAGCACATCGCCGAAGCCGCCGCCGCCATTGTAGCAGTGGCTGAAGATGTCGCCTTCCTTGTGGGGCGCGGTGATATAGGGCCCCTCGACGATGGCGTGATTGCCGGTCAGCAGCTTTTCCATATCCGATTTCAGCGGATCGGTGCCGGTGCAATGCGGCAGGGGCGCGCGGGCGGCGATCACCTCGGCCAGGTTCGGCTCGCGCACGGCGTGGTGTTTCTGGCAGGTCGGCGCCGGATAGCCGCCGCACATGCCGGCATTGTCGAAGACCCGGCTGGAATGTTCCGACGTATGAATGCGCAGGCTGTCGGTCTTGTTCAAAAGCCAGGTCGACATGAAGGCGCAGCCGCCGCGGTATTTGCCGGCCCCGCCCGAGTCGGCCATGATCGACCGGCCGATATAGACCATCGGCATGTTCTGTTCCCATATCTCGATATTGCCCATGTCGGACTCCGGGTTCCAGCCGACATAGGCGGTGTCGAGCCCGTCCTTGATCGCCAGCGCCCCCGACCCCGCCGCCGCGCATTCGAAATGCGCCATGCCAAAGGGCTTGCCATACTGGCTGGTGCCGCCCATCTCGATCATCGGGCTGTTGACCTGGCCGACGAACGCCTCTTCCACATAGCCCCGCGCGATGAAGCTGCGCGACAAGAGGCGCTGGAATACGCCATATGCCGGCAGCAGCAGGGCCCACGACGTCGCGGTGGCCACCATTTCATTGTCGGGGTTTGTCCAGCTGCCATAGGGCAGCTTCAGCTTGGTCGCCATCCAGGCCCCGTCATTGACCAGCCCCTCGAAATTCATGTGCTGGGTCAGGGTCACGAACATGCCGCCATCCATGCCCGCCGGGGTGCAGTTCATCGAATGATAGCCCCAGTGCTGGGTGCCCTCGAAATCCATCACGATATGGCCGTCGCGGGTGATCTCCATCTCGATCGGGATGTTGTAGAGCCAGTCCATCGGCCCGAGCGGCTGAAAGCCCGGCTTGCCTTCGGTGACATGGCCGTAAAAGGTATGACCACGATAGATGCCGGGCACCGTCAACTGGCGGGTTCGGGCGAGCTGGCCGCGGCGGCCCTCTTCGATGAACTCCTTCTGGACCCGCATCCAATAGTCGATGCCGACTTCGCCGATGATCTCGCGCACGCCTTCGCGGATTTCCAGGCAGGCGGCGACCTTGGCCTTTTCGTCCAGCACCCAGTAGATCGGCATGCGCAGATTGCGTTCACAGCGGATCACATAGTCGCGGCGGATATCGTCGTTCGAGCCGATCTTCTCGGCGCAGACGAACAGGCCTTCGGTGAAGCGTTCCTGTGCCAGACACACATCGCCACCGGGGGTGATGCCGCCCGATTCCAGCTCGTGGCAAACAGCACCGGCCCAGCCGACCAGGTGCCCTTCCCAATAGATCGGCACCACATCCATCACGTCGGGCACCTGCACGGTGCCGATGAAGGCATCGTTGTTGGCGAAGATATCGCCGGGCGCTATGCCGGGGTTCTGTTCGTAACCTTCCTTGATCATCCATTTGATGAAACGGCTCATCGTGTGAACATGCACCATGATCCCGTTCGACAGAGCCACCGCATCGCCTTCGGGCGTGTAGAGGGCGACCACCATCTCACCCACTTCGCGCACGCCCGGGCTGGCCGAGATGCGCCGCGCCATTTCGCGGGCGGAAACGCAGGTGGCACGCAGCTTGGTATGCAGGGTTTCGAACTTCAGCGGGTCCTGCTTGCGCAGGGTCAGATCGGTGATCCCGTCGTAACAGCCCGTCTCGTCCATCAGGCGTTCAGAGGCCAAAAGGCGATCGCGTAACGGCAGCGGCGTGTCGATGGCTTCGTGCATGGTCATGTTGGCTCTTCCTCAAGCGTGACGGTAGTGCAGCAGGGTCCATTCGTCGACAAAGACGGTGTCTTGCGGGTGAACGACCAGGGTTGTCGCAGGATGTTCGATGATCGCCGGACCGGTGATTTCATGGCCGGGCTGAAGGTGATCCATCTCGTAGAGATTGGCCTTGTGCCAGCGCCCGCCGATATAGGCATTGCGAACCCCTTTGTGCGCTGAAGCCGGATCGGACTTGCCCAAGGAACGGCGCTCCAGGATGGGCTTTACCTTGTCGGCGACTGCCGTGATCCCCAGTTCCATGATCGAAAAGCCCGCCGCGCCATAGCGCGAAACCCGGTGGTTGATCTTGGCATAAACGCTTTCGAACTCGGCCAGGATGCGGCGCATGTCGTCGGCGGATTTCGGCGCGGCGATCGGCGAATGCACTTCGACATCCTCGAGCTGGCCGGTGTAGCGCATCATCAGGAACGGCTGCACGGCGACCTTTTCGCGGGCATGACCGTCTTGCAGCATCTCGTCCACCGCTGCCCTTTCCAGATCGGCGAAGACGGCGGAAACCTTGGCCGCATAGTCCATCAGCGTCGGCGCGTCGGGGTTGGCCGGCATGTCGAACTGGGTCGAAACCGAATGACGGCGCATGAAATCCGCCGTGGTGCAGCCGAAGGCCGAGAAGCCGGCGGCGAACTGGAAGGTCAGGATGTCCTTGAACCCGATGCCCCTGCTACAGCCTGCCAGATGCAGCGGCCCCGAGCCGCCATAAGACAGAAGCGTATATTCCGAAGGGTGTATCCCCTGCCCCGACACCACCCGGCGCAATGCCGAATTGGCATCCTGTTCGAGCATGTCGATCATGCCTTCCGCCGCTTCATACAGGTCGACGCCAAGGGGGTCGGAGCATTTCGCCTTGAAGGCCGCCTTGGCCTTTTCCACGTCGAGCACCACTTTTCCACCCAGGAAATAGTGCGGGTTCAGCCGCCCCAGGATCGCGTCGCAATCGGCGATGGTCGGTTCGGTTCCGCCCCGGCCAAAACAGATCGGTCCCGGATTGGAGCCGGCACTTTCCGGCCCGAGGCTGACCTTTGCGGTCAGGGGATCGACCTTGATGATCATGCCGGCCCCCGCGCCGATCGTATCCAGATGCAGGGTCGGCACATTCAGCTTGAACCGGTCCATGATCGGTTCGTTCTCGATCCTCGTCTGGCCACGGGTGATGACGCCCATGTCGAAACTCGTGCCACCCATGTCGGAACAGACCAGACTGTCATTGCCGATCAGCTTGCCGATATAGGCCGCACCCAGAATGCCGCCGATGGGGCCCGAAATCATCGTCTCGTGCAGGCGCGGATGGTGGATCGAGGTCAGGCCGCCGAACGACAGCAGCGTCTGCACCCCGTATTTGAAGCCGTATTTCCGTGACGCCGCCTGAATGCCGGTCAGCTGTTTGCGCCCGCGCGACGTGGCATAGGCCTCGATCAGCATGGAGTTCAGCCGGGATTGTTCACGGATGACCGGGCGCACCTCGTGGCTGGTGTAGACCATGATCTCGGCCCCGGCTTTGGCGATTTCAGCCCGGCAAATCTCGGCTATGCGCTTTTCATGCACCGGATTGACGTGGGAAAAGATCGTCATGATGCAGATCGCATCCACCTTGTCGCCGATCAGCCGCTGTGCTGCGCTGACGGCCTCGTGCTCGTAAAGCGGGATCACCACGTCGCCGAACTGGTCGGTGCGCTCGGTCACGCCATGGGTGCGGCGCCGCGGCACCAGGGGGTCGGGATGGGCATGGGTCACGGCATGCAGCCGGTCCGAATAGGAATAATCGGACCAGGCCTGCAAACCGCGCCCCATGAGGATCATGTCCTCGAGCCCCTTGGTGGTGATCAGACCCAGCCGCCGGCCGGTCCGCGACAGAAGGGTGTTCAGCATGCCGGTGCCGGAATAGAGCACCACATCCAGCCCGCCAAACAGCTCTTGCAGGGTTATCCCCCAGGCCTCGGCCGCATCTTCGGCCGAGGCGATGAACCCTTCGGCTTCATCGTGCGGCGTGGTCGCCGCCTTGCCGATGGTAAAGCGCCCGGACGGATCGACAAGGATCGTATCGGTCATGGTGCCGCCGGCGTCGATGCCGATCACTATGGGCTTGGTCAAGGCCGCATCTCCCCTGCATGGTATCGGTGGTGAACTTGACATCACCCTAGACAGCCGCGACCTGCCATCGCTATGTGCCTTTGGACATAGGGGGCAGACATGCTGGGCGAGGCCACCCCGCGACCGGGGGTTCTGGAGGCTCTGGCCGGCGCCATCGAAGCGGTCGGCGGGCCGGATCACGTTGACCGGCTGATCGACCTGATCGGGGCCCTGGTGCTGCATGACAAGGTCACCGTGGTGCGCTATTCGGCGACCCAGCGGCCCGAGTTCGTGTCGTGGCGCAACTATTCGGCGGCGCTGGTGCGGGCCTATCTCGACACCTACTATGTCTACGATCCGTTCTATTCCGACTGGCGCCGAAATCAGCGCCCGGGGATCGTGATGCTGCGCCGCACCGCCCATCAGGCCCGTGGCCCCTATATCTCTGATTTTCTTGGTGAATCAGACATATGCGACGAGGTTGGCGTGCTGCTGGAAGATGGCGACGACTGGTGTCTTGGCATCTTTCTTGACCGGAGCCGCCAGCGCTATTCGGCCGCGGATGTCGAACGGCTGCGCACCCGTTTTGCGGTTTTCGCGGCGCTGCATCGGCAGGATATCCGCCTGCGCAACCCGGGTTTCCGGCGCACCGATCAGGCGGCCATGCCGGGGCGCGAACCCGACCACATCGCCCGACCGGAATTGCCCGAGGGCCTTTGGCCCGACCTTACCGCGCGCGAACGCGAACTGGTCGGTCTGATCCTTGCGGGATATCCCACCGCGGCGATCTCGGCCCGCCTGGCGATTACCGCCGGCACGGTCAAGAATCACCGGCGCAACATCTACCAAAAGCTCGACATCACCACCGAGCGGGAACTGTTCTTGCAATATATCGGCGCGCTGGCCCCCGCTGCGCCGCGCTGAGCGCCCGGCGCCGGGCGGGCCAGGGGATCCCGCCGCGCCAAGGGCGCGTCAGAGGCGGCTGAGCAGCGCGGGCGTTGGCCAGGCATCGGCGGGCAGGCCCAGCCGTTCCTGTTCGCGCTGGACCGCCTCGCGGGTCTTTTCGCCGGCGATCCCGTCGATCTTGCCCACGTCGTAGCCGCGCGCGACCAGCTTTTTTTGCAGCGCCATCACCCCGGCGGGCGTCAGGCCGGGTTCCGGCGCGCCGGGGTCAAAGGCGGCCGCCCCTTCCAGCCGCGCGGCGAAATGGGCGGCGGTGGTCATGTAGACCGTGCTCTTGTTCCAGTCGAAAAACACCTGAAAGTTCGGATAGGCCATGAAGGCCGGCCCCTTGCGCCCCATGGGCATAAGGATCGACCCGTCGAGCCCGGCGGCTAGCGCGCCGTCGCGCGCCCTGACCCCGCGCCGGGCCCAGTCGGCGACTGGAAGCGTGTGGTTCATTCCTGTCAGAGTCCAGTCGAGCGTGGCGGGCAGGGTGATTTCCTGCAACCAGGGCTCGTCCGGCCGCCAGCCATAGCCGCGCAGAAGCCGTGCCGCCGAAACCAGCGCATCGGCCGCCGAGCCCCGCACATCAACCCGCCCGTCGCCGTCGCCATCGGTGCCATAGCGCAAGAGGTCGGTGGGCAGCATCTGCATCTGCCCGATCTCGCCGGCCCAGGCGCCGGTGGTGCGGGCCGGATCGAACCCGCCCTGTTCGGCAAGCTTCAGCGCTGCGAAGATCTGCGGGCGGAACAGATCCGGACGGCGGCAGTCATGCGCGAGGGTCAGCAGCGCGTTCCGGGTGTTGAAATCGCCCAGGGTTCCACCGAAATCGGTCTCGAACGCCCAGAACGACAGAAGGACGCCCGGCGAAACCCCATAGTCGCCCTGGATCCGCGCGAAGGTCTTGGCATAGCGCTGCGCCATGGCGCGGCCCCTGGCCAGCCGTGCCGAGGTGATCTTGGCGGACGCGAAATCGTTGAAGGTCTTCTGGAAGACCCCCTGCCCGTGGTCGGCGCGCAAGACCTTGGGGTCGATCGCCGCGCCGCGAAAGAAGGCGTCGATCGTCGGCGCGCCAAAGCCCCGGGCCCCCGCTTCGGCCCGCAGATCGGCGACGAACCCGCCGAAATCGCCGCCGCAGCCGGCCAGCGCCGGCCCCGCCAGCGACAGCGTCAGGGCCCCGGAAAAGACAATGGCAAACCACATGAACACCCCCGCCGAAGGACCGATCACAAGACCGGCAACATCTTGCGTATCATCAGAAAAGCCGCCCGTGAACGGCCAAGGTCATCTAGGATGGGTAAATCTTTGTTGCCGAATCCTCTGGCCGCGCCGCGGCCGCGTTGGGGTGGCGGCCTGGAATGGTGGCGGGCTATGCGTGTGCTGATTGTCGAAAGCGATCCCAATATCGGCGGCTTGTGGAAGCGGCATCTGCAACGGTCCGGGGCGGTCGTCGAGCTGGTCGCGGATCAGGAGGGGGCGGTCGCGCGGCTCGCGGTTGCGGAATATGCGGTTCTGGTCGTCAACCTGATCCTGGGCGACGGCAGCGCCTTCGCGGTCGCGGATTACGCCAACTACCGCCACCCGAAGACCAAGGTGATCTTCGTCACCAATTCCAGCTTCTTTTCCGACGGCTCGATCTTTCAGCATGTGCCGAATGCCTGTGCTTTCCTGCCGATCCATACGCGGCCCGAGGATCTTGCGGCGCTGGTCGAACATCACGGCACCCACGCCTGACGCCGCGTATGGCCGGCCTTTCCGGTGCAACGCCGCAACAATGCCCGCGCCGCGCCCAAATCTTCCGCGAATGTCATACTATCATCAGGGTCAGGTTGTTTTTCACCTGAACGGGCGCAAGCTCGGCCTGTTGAGTGAGGAATGTGCGATGTCGGATTTTCTGCCACGCGCCGTGCGCGAAGAAATGGAAGCGGCCCGCAAGCTTGGGATGCGCCGCAAGTCCCGCCTGCGGGTCATGGCGGGCGACGATATCTATCCGATCCTGCGGGTTCTGACCGACGGTTTCACGCTCGATGCGGACGAGGTGGCGCATCTGCGCGGGCTGATCGACATCTTCGACGGCAGCCGCCACCTGTCGCAATGCCTGATCGTCGCATCAGAGGTAGAGGGGCACGAACTTGTCTGCGTGATGAAACGGATGACCACCGTGCGCGACCGGCCGGCGCTGGACTATGTGCGCGACGAAGAGGCGCCGCAGGGCTACCTGCCGCGCCTTTGACAGCCGCCTATTGAAGATCGGCAAAGGCCGCTTGCAGGCGCATCACCGCCTCGTCGATGCGGGCACGCGGCGTGGCGAGGTTGAAGCGCAGGAAATTTTCCCCGCCCGCCCCGAAGGTTGCCCCATGGTTGACGCAAATCCGCGCGGCCTTTTCGACGCGTCCGCAGAATTCGGCCTGGTCCATCCCGGTCCCCGACATGTCGACCCAGGCCAGATAGGTCGCTTCGAGGGGCATCGGCCGCAGGCCGGGAATGGCCGCCACCCCCTGGTCGAAACGGGCGCGATTGCCGGCCAGATAGGCCATCAGCGCATCGACCCACGCCGCACCTTCGGGCGAATAGGCGGCGGTCGCCATGTGCATGCCGAAGCTGTTGGGCGAAATGCCCATCGCCATGATCTGCCCGGCGAAGGCGGCGCGCAAACTGTCGTCGGCGATGATCACGTTGCCGATATGGGCGCCGGCGATGTTGAAGGTCTTTGTGGTGGCGGTCATGGTGACCAGCCGGTCGGCGACATCCGGGGCAACATTGGCCATGACGGTATGCTTCTGCCCCGGATAGACCAGATCGTGATGGATCTCGTCCGAGATCAGCACAAGGTTGTGCCGTTTGGCGAAATCGGCCACGCCGCGCAGTTCCGCGGCGGTCCAGACCCGGCCGCCGGGGTTGTGCGGCGAACAAAGGATCAGCATCTTTTCGGCGCCGGTCATCTGGGCATCCCAGGCGGCGAAGTCCATTTCGTACCGGCCGTCGTTGTTGGCGAGCTGGCATTCGACCACGTTGCGCCCCGCCGCTTTGATGACCCTGGCAAAGGCGTGATAGACTGGCGTCATCAGCACCACCCCGTCGCCGGGCCGCGTGAAGGCCGAAAGGCACAGCGACGTGCCGTTGACCAGCCCGTGGGTGGTGAATATCCAGGAAGGGTCGACCGCCCAGCCGTGGCGGGTCTGCATCCACCAGCGGATCGCCTCGAGATTGGCGCGGTCGTCGCCGAAATAGCCGTAGATCCCGTGCGCCGCCATTTTCTCGACCGCCGCCTGAACGCTGCCCGGCGGCGGGAAATCCATGTCGGCCACCCACATCGCGATACCGTCATCCGCCGGCACGCCGTAGATCTTTTCCATCATGTCCCATTTCGAGGAATGGGTGTTGCGGCGGTCGATGATGCGGTCGAAATTCATGGTAACTCCGATTGGGCGGTGGTGCGACTGTGGAGCCGAAAGGGTCCGGTGTGCAAGGTGCGGACGGAAGGTGAGATAGCGCAAGGCTGCACGTTCTGCAATACAAATCATATTAGGTAACTATTCCCGATATTTTTTATATATTGTATATTATGTTCCAAATGGTAGGCTTAATTGGGAACATTATACTTGGCGCGGCATCGCGGCGCGGCCCTCCGGGCCACCATTGCGCAAACTGCACGCTTGGCCTAAATCGGGGCCATGCTGCGTGACATCCTGATCCATCCCGACCCGAGGCTGAAAAAGCCCTGCGACCGCGTGACCGACATCACCGACGACCTGCGCGCCGTCGCCGCCGACATGCTGGAAACCATGTATGCGGCCCCCGGTGTCGGGCTGGCCGGCCCGCAGGTCGGGCTGATGAAACGCATCTTCGTGATGGATTGCGTGAAAGACCCCGAGGCCGAGCCGCGCCCGATGGTGCTTATGAACCCGGAAATCACCTGGGTGTCCGACCAGAAGAATACCTATGAGGAAGGCTGCCTGTCGATCCCTGAACATTATGCCGAGGTCGAACGCCCGGCCGAGGTAAAGATGCGCTGGATGGCGCTGGATGGCGCGACGGTCGAGGCGCATTTCACCGGCCTTTGGGCCACCTGCGCCCAGCATGAGCTGGATCATTTGGACGGCAAGCTCTTCATCGACTACCTGTCGCCGCTGAAGCGCCAGTTGATCACCCGCAAGATGGAAAAGCTGAAACGCGACCGGGCGCGCGGCTGAATGGCCCGCCGCCCGTTCATCGCATACCCCGACAAGCGCCTGCGCACCCCCGCTGACCCGGTGGCGGCGGTTACCGAAACCGTGCGGATGATCTGGGACGACATGGTGGAAACCATGGATGCGATGCCGGGTTACGGCCTTGCCGCGCCGCAGATCGGGATCATGCTGCGCCTGGCCGTCGTCGATTGTTCCGACAAGCGCGGCCAGGCGATCCGCATGGCCAACCCCGAGGTGCTGCATGCGTCGGTCCAGTTGCGCAAGCACGAAGAGGCCAGCCCCAACCTGCCCGGGATCGCCGCCCTGATCGAGCGCCCGCGCGCCGTGACGGTGCGCTATCTGAACGAGACGGGCGAGATCGAAGAACGCGATTTCGTGCATCTCTGGGCGACGAGTGTTCAGCACCAGATCGACCATCTGAACGGCCGCATGTTCGTCGACCACCTTTCACCCCTGCGGCGCAAGATGCTGGTGGCCAAGGCCGACAAGTTGAGGCGCGCGCCGTGAGGGTGGTCTTCATGGGCACGCCGGAGTTTTCGGTCGCCGCCCTTCGCGCGATCGCGGCGGCACACGACGTGGTCGCGGTCTACAGCCAGCCCCCCCGCCCCGCCGGGCGCGGCAAGACCGATCGACCCGCGCCGGTGCAGATGGCGGCCGAGGCGCTGGGCCTTGCGGTCCGCCACCCAGCCAGCTTCCGCGACGCGGGCGACGTGGCGGCCTTTGCCGCCCTGCACGCAGATGTGGCGGTGGTCGTCGCCTATGGGCTGATCCTGCCCGCAGCCCTGCTGGCGGCCCCCCGGCATGGCTGCCTGAACATCCACGCGTCACTTCTGCCGCGCTGGCGGGGGGCAGCCCCCATTCACCGGGCGATCATGGCCGGCGACGCGCAGACCGGCGTCACGATCA
>Ga0209023_10001048_pt1 | contig 38580 bp, 36 predicted proteins | sample LakOneMetagenome_FD_187468 | JGI IMG/M metagenome (GOLD analysis project Ga0209023, IMG submission 187468) | Freshwater and sediment microbial communities from Lake Erie, Canada (SPAdes) (version 2) | ecosystem: Environmental > Aquatic > Freshwater > Lentic | place: Lake Erie, Canada...
CATGTTGCGAAGATAATAGATACACTGATGACACGGATCGAGCGGATTAAATCCCCGTAATAACAATATTCTGTATCCGGCATCTTGTATCCTGTATCTTGTATCATTTCCTTAAATTTGCATCCCAATAAACAAATAAACCAATCAACCATTATGGGAAGGATATTTGAAGTCAGAAAAAGCAGCATGTTCGCCCGCTGGGACAAGATGGCGAAAAATTTTACGCGTATTGGAAAAGAGATCGCCATTGCGGTAAAAGCCAGCGGACCTGACCCTGATAATAACCCTGCACTAAGAAGGTGTTACCTGAACGCAAAGGCGTGTAACATGCCCAAGGACCGTGTGGAAGCTGCCATTAAAAGGGCGATGGGGAAAGATACCAGTAATTATGAGGAGATCATGTATGAAGGATATGCACCTCATGGTGTGGCGGTATTGGTAGAAACTGCAACTGATAACCCTACAAGAACTGTTGCCAATGTGCGCATGCATTTTACTAAAGGGCATGGTGCGTTGGGGACAAGCGGCAGTGTGGCTTTTGGTTTTAAACATATGAGTGAGTTTAAAATAAAAAGTGCCGGACTTAATACTGATGACCTGGAACTTGAACTGATCGATTTTGGTTTAGAAGAAATTGGTGAAAATGAAGAAGGCAATATCATTATAAGAACTCCTTTCAATGAATATGGCAATATGAGTAAGGCATTGGAAGAAAGAAAAGTGGAAGTGATCAGTGCTGAATTAACCTGGGTTCCTACCAGTACGGTTGAATTAAATGAAGATGAGTCGAACGAAGTGTTGAAAATGGTTGATCATTTAGAACAGGACGATGATGTGCAGAAGGTATATCACAATTTGAAGTAAGCTGGGTACTGGATTCTGGATACCGGATACTGGATAAAGAACTTCGATACTATATACAGGACACTGTACCTATGGTGCCAGCATCAAGTATCCTGTATGAAGTATCGGCTTTATAGTTCAATTTCCCCTTTCATATAAAACACCGCTTTCCCACTCATGGCAACCCTGTCCTCATTAAGTTGCTCACACCACAATTCCCCTATTCGTTTTGAAAGCTGCAATGCATGCAATTTCTTTTTATTTAATTTTTCACTCCAGAAAGGAATGAGTTGAGAATGTGCTGAACCGGTTACAGGATCTTCATCAATGCCAACACCCGGGGCAAAGAAACGGGAAACGAAATCAACATGACCTAACGCCCCGTCTGACCGTTTACCCGGTGCCGTGATGATCAGTTTATCAAGATGTTTCCTCATTAACGAAAAATCCGGTGAACAATTTCTAACAGCTGCTTCATCCATTAATTCCACCAGTAAATCCCGGTGTTTATACACAGCTACAATTTCAGCATTGCCTAATATAGCTGATAGTTCATCTGGATAATCATCCGTTCGTTCAGGTTTCCATGACGGAAAATCCATGATAATAAGATCATCATTTTTACTCACTTTTAACAAGCCGCTTTTACAACTGAATTTTATTTCCTGTTTTTTAAATTCCAGTATATTAAATAAAACCCAGGCGCTTGCCAATGTTGCGTGGCCACATAAATTAATTTCGGATGCAGGTGTAAACCACCTGATCTCATAATCAGTTTTATTATCTGCTGAGGGAACAAAGAAAACAGTTTCGGAAAGGTTATTTTCCATGGCGATCTTCTGCATCAGTTCTTCATCCAGCCATTTTTGCAAAGGGATAACTGCGGCGGGATTGCCTCCAAAAAGTTTATCTGTAAAAGCATCGATTTGATAAATAGTAATTTTCATTATTATTTTTTTATTGCCGCAAAGGCACTAAGACAGTAAGTAACACAAATGATGATTTTTTCTTTGTGCAACTTTTCGACTTTGTAGCTTAGTGGCATTTTATTTATTTTTTGAATAGAATGCGGGTAATGTCCATTTATACTTTACAGCCAGTAACCTTATCGTAAAAATGAGCAGGATGCAGATTATTTTGGCTGCATCATTATCAAGACTGCTTTTTGTAAGTAAGAAATAAAACAACCCGCCAATGATACTTGCCATGGCATAAATCTCTTTCCTGAAAACAAGCGGCACGCTATTCAGCAGTACGTCCCGGATAACGCCACCGAAACTTGCAGTGATGGTTCCCAATGCAATGCACACGCCGATACTGAAATGAAGCTGAATTGCTTTTTCAATTCCGATGATAGTGAAAAGGCCAAGCCCCAATGCATCAAATAAAAACAAAGTGGTGTTTATCTTTTTAAGCCATTGCCCGAAGAACATGGTACCGATGGCTGAGAAAAAAATCACTATGGTGGCTGTTTCATTTCTAAGCCATCCAACCGGTAATTCGCCGATCATGATATCACGCAATGTTCCTCCGCCAATAGCTGTTACAAAAGAAAGTATCAATACGCCAAACGGATCGAGTTTCTTTTCCATGGCAAAGAAGGCTCCGGATACGGCAAAGGAGAATGTTCCTAAAATATCTATAACGTGCAGGAATTCTGTATTAAGGGGCATGCTATTAGAATAAGTCTAATTTAGATAACACGAATTTTTAAATCGAATTACACGAATGAAAACAGCAAAACATAATTCGTGTTATAAATTATTCCGCCATCATTTCCCTGATCACTTTCACCACATCTTCCGTATTCGGTTTGCTGAAGTAATCACCATCACTGCCATAAGAAGGCCTGTGCGCTTTTCCTGTTATTGTTCTTGGTGAAACATCCAGGTGTTTGTATCCTCCCTGTTCTTCCATCACTTTATTGAACATATATGCAGCAGCGCCACCGGGAACATCTTCATCAACAAACACAATGCGGTTGGTTTTCTTCAGCGAATCAAGTATCTTATGATGAATATCAAACGGTAATAATGTCTGTACATCCACTACTTCACAACTGATATCCATTTTATCCAATGAAATTGTTGCTTCCATAACGATCCTGAGTGTGGAGCCGTAGGTTACAATGGTAATATCCGTTCCTTCTTTTACAATTTCCGGAACACCTAACGGTACTGTATAGGCCAGTAAATTGGATGGTAATTTTTCTTTTAACCTGTAGCCATTTAAACATTCAATTACAAGTCCCGGATCATTGCCCTGAAGTAACGTATTGTACATACCGGCGGCTTGCGTCATGTTGCGTGGCACGCATACATACATTCCACGAAGTGCATTGATGATCATTCCCATTGGCGAACCGCTGTGCCAGATCCCTTCAAGGCGGTGCCCTCTAGTACGTACGATCAAAGGAACACTTTGTTGCCCGGCTGTACGGAAATGTGTTGTACAAACATCATCACTCAATGGCTGCAATCCGTATAACAAATAATCAAGGTATTGTATTTCTGCAATCGGTCTCAGTCCACGCAAAGCCAAGCCTATTCCCTGCCCCATGATGGTAAGCTCCCTGATCCCTGTATCGAATATCCTTTGTTTACCATGCTTTTCCTGCAGGCCGCTGAAACCCTGGTTCACATCGCCGATATAACCAAGATCTTCCCCAAATGCCACCACTTTATTGTTAGTTGAAAACAACTGGTCGAAATAATTATTCAACACCTCAAAGCCGTTAACAGTTGCCGCATTCTCTTCATAATAAACAGGAACAGCTGTTACATTCAGTGCCGATTTAACTCCTTCATTATACAAATAAGAATCATACAGTTTGTTACTATCAGTATGCAGTGATGAATAAAATTGTTTAAGGGCTCCTGCATGTGCATTATTACCGAGTAAATCAAGTGAAGAAGCGAGGGCTTTTAATACATCCCTGCGCATAGGTTCCCTCAACGCACTTAATTCACTTGCTATTTTCTGAATTTCCGGATCCAGGTTTGATGCAGTGCCCAGCAACGAAACTGCCTCGGCAACCAACTCCTTTAAAGGCTGGATGTATTTATCCCAGGCTCTTTGTTTGCTCTCTTTTACAAACGCAACAGCTTTTTCTTCAATGGCAACCAATTCTTCTTCTTCGGCAAGAGCATTTGCAAGTATCCATGCCCGCAATTGTTTCAGGCAATCCCATTCCTTTTCCCAGGCCAGCCTGTCTTCCTGCTTGTAACGTTCATGGCTCCCCGAAGTTGAATGACCCTGTGGTTGTGTAATTTCTTCAATATGAAAAAGAGCGGGGGTATGAGTATCCCTTATTTTCTGAACAGCAGTTTCCAGTATTTCACACATGCCTGCATAATCCCATCCTTTCAGTTTATAAATATCGATACCATTGCTGTTTTCTTTTTTCTGTAATCCTGATAAAGCGTCGGATATAGAAGCTTTGGTTGTCTGGTATTTTTTAGGAACAGAGATACCATAACCATCATCCCACACAAAAACTGCCAACGGCACCTGCAGCACCCCGGCCGCATTCATGGTTTCCCAGAAATGGCCTTCACTTGTTGAAGCATCGCCGATGGTACAAAAACAAATTTCATTTCCATTATCCGAAAGCCCGGGATATTGTTTTAACTCCTCAATATTTCTGAATGATTTGGAAGCAAACGCCAAACCCAGTGCCCTGGGCATCTGTCCGGCTGTTGGCGCAATATCAGATGATACGTTTTTATGGTCTGTAAGGTTTAGCCATTCACCGTTTTCATCTACCATTTTTGTGGCAAAATGGGCGTTCATCTGACGGCCTGCACTGAATGGGTCATTTTCCACATTCGGATCGGCATATAATTGTGCAAAGAATTGTTCAACAGTTGCCAGTCCGCTGGAAAACATAAAGGTCTGGTCGCGGTAATACCCTGCCCTGAAATCCCCCGGCTTAAAGAATTTCGCCATGGCAACCTGGGCTACTTCTTTGCCATCGCCAAAAATGCCGAATTTAGCTTTGCCTGTGAGCACTTCTTTCCTTCCCAGGAGACTTGTTTCCCTGCTTTCGCAACAAATGCGAAAATCCTTTAAAACCTCATTCCTGAAAAGGTCGAAACTCAGTTTTTCCTGTAATGCGGCATCTTTATTTTCCATATAGCTTTAATATGTGACAAAAATATTGAATTTAGACGTCTTTGTTAAATATTGGCAAAGTGTTCAACAATTTTCATCTTAATAAAACGTTTTTGTATATTTGAACCCGCTTATAAAGTGAATATGAAGAAACTTATACTTTTTGGATTTATCAGCTGTTTTTCGCTTACCATGTATGCCCAGCAAGCTACAAACACAGCGGTTTCCCCTACGGCAGACAGCAAGGGGGAAGCTAAAAAACCCACTGAGGAAGTTTTATCCATCAAAGAAGATGTATATGATTTTGGCAAAATACCGCAGGGTAAACCTGTTCACCACATATTCACCGTAACCAATATCGGTCAGCAGCCTTTGAAAATCGCCAATGTTCAGGCAAGCTGCGGTTGTACTACCCCGGAATGGGATAAAGACAATTTGATACCTGTGGGCCAGGATGGCAAGATAACAGTAGGTTACAATGCCGCTGCGGAAGGAGCTTTTACCAAATTCATTACCATCACGTATAATGAAACAGGGTCAAAGCAGATCACTATCAAAGGTGAAGTATGGAAAACACCTGCAGCCAGTGCACCGGAAAATAAGAGTTTAAACGATCTTAAAAATTAATACAACATATATTTATTTAACAAACACACATTTAATAAAATAAAAACAACATGAAAAAATTATTATTCTCTATTACAGCTTTGACTTTATCGACTGTATTGTTTGCACAGGACGCTCAGAAAAAGAAAGCAGATGACGTAGCAAAATTCAAAACCGAAACCATCGACCTGGGTAAATTACAGCAAGGAAATCCAACTACCGCTACTTTCAGTGTTGTGAATATCGGATCTGAACCATTGATCATCGAACAGGCAAACCCAACTTGTGGTTGCACGATCAGTAACTATACAAAAGAACCAATTGCCGCTAGTAAAGCCGGTGAGATCAAAGCCACTTACAATGCTGCAAATATTGGTGCATTCGAAAAACACCTTACAGTAAAATTCGCCGGTGTTGACGAAGTAAAAAGCATTACTATCAAAGGAGAAGTATTGAGCAAAGAAGAGTATACAAAACTTAACGGCGGAGCTACTGCAGCCCCTGCTGCTGAAAAAGCACCGGTTGCTGCTACTCCAGCAGATGCAAAAGCAAAACCTGTTGTTAAGGAAGAAACCACAAAGACTACAAAAACAAAGACAGTTACAAAAAAAAACTAAAAAAAGTAACAAGTAAATAAAAAAAAGACCTGCAGATTGCAGGTCTTTTTTTGTATAACCCGGATTATTTAAACCGGTTCGCCCTCTTCCCAAAACGTAGTTTTTACGTGAATATTTACTTTATCCTATTTCATAACTGAATTGCTTTTAGTTTTCATAATTTTATTAGCCCGATCAACTATTTGATAAAATATTTTTTAAATAGTATTGGCCTTGATCACAAATCTTAATGAACGCTCTTGGATAAAAAAATAATAAAATCGCTGTTCCTGGATATAGGCGGAGTATTGATCAGCAATGGCTGGGACCGGTATGCAAGACAAAAAGCTGTAAAAAAATTCAAGCTTGACCCTGATGAATTTTCAGACCGCCACGGTATCTTTTTTGAAACGTATGAAGCCGGTAAACTTACTCTGAAAGAATATGTAACGAATGTCATATTCTATGAACCAAGGAATTTTACTGAAAGTGAATTCACAGATTTTATGTTCCATCAGTCGATGCCGGTAATTGATTCTATTGAATATTTCATGGCCATCAAAAAGAAATACAAATTAAATATTGTGGCCGTAAGTAATGAAGGCCGTGAAATGAACGAATACAGGATCAGAACATTTAAACTGGATAAGTTGTTTAATACATTCATATCCTCCTGTTATGTACACCTGAGAAAGCCTGATAAAGAGATATTCAGGATGGCCTGTGACATTTCTTTTACAGAACCCAGGCATGCCTTGTTCATTGACGACAGGCTGATACATGTTCAGACCGCACAATCCCTGGGTATCAATGCATTTCAGTTTGTAAATCTTAAAACAACACAAAAACTGATGGAGGGTCATGGTTTCATCATCTAATAAATAAAGTAATGAGCGATCAACAATACGAATACGGAATGATTGGCCTTGGAACAATGGGCCAGAACCTTGTTTATAATATGGCTGACAATGGATTTTCGGTAGCCGGTTATGATAAGGATGAAAAAAAAGTTACCGGTTTTAATTCAGAAGCAGGGGATAAAAAAGTAAAAGCCTTTAGCGGGCTTGAACCATTTTTAGCTTCACTGAAACAACCACGCATCATATTGATGCTTGTGCCTGCAGGAAAGATCGTTGATGCTGTTATCAATGACCTTAAACCATTCCTGTCAAAAGAAGATCTTTTGATGGATTGCGGAAACTCCCATTTTACAGATACCGATGAACGCATCAAAAGGCTTGCTGATGAAGGAATACATTTTATGGGAACTGGTGTTTCCGGAGGAGAGACCGGCGCACGTTTCGGGCCAAGCATCATGCCCGGCGGGTCAAAAGATGCGTATGAAAAAGTAGCACCAATGTTAAGGGCCATTTCAGCAAAAGTGAATAATGAATCCTGTGTTGCTTATATGGGCTCAGGCTCTGCAGGCCATTATGTAAAAATGGTTCATAACGGTATTGAATATGCCATGATGCAGATGATCTCGGAAACCTATCACCTCCTTAAACAGATTGGAGGGTTAAACAATGAAGAATTAAGACTTGTCTTCGAAAACTATAATCAATCAGCCATCCGTTCATACCTGATAGAAATAACGGCCGCCATTTTCACACAAAAAGATGACATCACAAATAATATGCTGGTAGATGTAATCCTTGATAAGGCACACCAGAAAGGAACAGGGGCATGGACATCACAGGATTCAATGAACCTTTCTGTTGCCATTCCGGGTATTGATGCTGCTGTGAGCCAGCGGGAGTTGACGACGATCAAGGAACAAAGAACTGCGGCATCAGCTATCCTGCATGCTGTAAAAGATAAGATCGCTGTGGAACATTCAGGACTGATAACATTGCTACAGGATGCCATGCATTTCTGTATGATAACGATCTACGCCCAGGGCATGTCTTTATTAAAAGAAGCTTCTGCCAAATATGGCTATCAGACAAACATGACCGATGTTTCCTCTATCTGGCGTGGCGGTTGTATCATAAGATCAGCCATGCTTGAAGATATAACCAAAGCATTTACTGCAAATCCTTCTCTTGACAACCTGATGGTAAGTAAAGTATTCAGTGAGCAACTGAATACCCTGCAGAAGCATACCCGTTCTGTTATCACTACGGCTGTTTCTGCCGGCATACCCGTTCCCGTAATGATGGCAAGCCTGTCATATTTTGACAGTTACAGGAGCAGCTGGTTACCTGCAAACCTGATACAGGCCCAACGCGATTTTTTTGGTGCGCATACTTATGAGCGTACAGACAAAGCCGGTAGTTTTCACACCGAATGGAATATAAAAATAAACTGATCATGGAAGCAAAGAAAAACACAGAACCAACAGTCATCGTAATCTTTGGAGGCTCAGGAGACCTTACCTGGCGTAAACTGATGCCTGCGTTATACAATCTTTACCTTGATAAGTGGCTACCTGAAAAATTTATGATCATCGGGCTTGGAAGGAATGATATGTCCGACCAGCAATTCAGAAAAAGATTGCATGAAGGCGTAGATAAATTTTCACGAAGCGGCAAATCCAAAAAGAATGACTGGGAAAAGTTTTCAAGAAATATTTTTTATAAGGGAGCAGATTTTAATAAAATCGGGATTTACAATACATTAAAGAAAGAAATTGCTGTTGTAGAAAAACAATGGAAATCAACAGTAAACCGGTTATTCTATATGGCCATTCCACCGCAGATGATATCTGTTGTGGCATCAATGATCGGGAAAGCCGGACTGGCACAAAATAAATTACATGACCGCCTTGTTATAGAAAAACCATTTGGAAGAGATCTTGAATCTGCAAAAGACCTCAATAAAAAACTTGGTGAAGCATTTGATGAATGCCAGATCTATCGCATCGATCATTACCTTGGCAAAGAAACAGTACAGAACATCATGGCATTCCGCTTTGCAAATGCCTTGTTTGAACCTATCTGGAACAGGAACTATATTGATCATGTACAGGTTACCGTTTCAGAACAACTGGGTGTTGAAGACCGTGGCGGTTATTATGAAACTGCCGGTGCTTTAAGGGACATGATACAAAACCATTTACTTCAGCTTGCCTGTCTCATTGCCATGGAGCCTCCCGTATCTTTTAACGCCAATGAGATCAGGAACAGGAAAGTAGATGTATTGAAAGCGATCAGGAAGATTGCCCACACAGATGTTCACAATTATGCAGTAAGGGGGCAATATGATAAGGGATGGATCGAAGGAAAAAAAGTATGTGCTTACCGAAGTGAAAAAGGCGTGGCCCCTAATTCCAATACCGAAACATTTGCGGCTTTTAAATTCTTCATCGATAACTGGCGCTGGCAGGATGTTCCTTTTTACCTACGTACAGGTAAAAGGATGAATGAAACGATATCTGTGATAACTATTCAGTTCAAACCTGTTCCTCACAATACCTTTCCACAGGAAGCAGCAGAAAACTGGCAGCCAAACAAGTTAATTTTAAACATACAACCGGATATGGGTATACGCTTACGGTTCCAGGCAAAACAGCCCGGGCTGAACATGCAGTTAACCCCTGTAGATATGTTGTTTGATTACAGCAATACCTACACAACCGGAACACCGGAAGCCTATGAAACTTTATTGCTCGACATCATTGAAGGTGATGCCACATTATTTATGAGGGCCGACCAGGTTGAAGCAGCATGGGAAGTAATCATGCCCGTTATCGATACCTGGAATGCCAATCCTTCCATCAATTTCCCGAATTATGCAGCAGGCATGCAGGGACCGGAAGATTCAGAAGCACTGATAGCAAAAGATGGCAACAGCTGGATAGCAATGCCGTTTGAAAAAAAGAAACATGACTAAAAAAGAAATTTTTAATACCCCGGGATTACTTTTTAAAGCCGCAGCAGATCAGATTCTTACACTTTGTGAAAGTTGTATTGCTGAAAAAGGAAAGTTCACCATTGCTTTGTCGGGCGGCAATACGCCCAGGAAATTATATGAACTGCTTGCCCAAAATCCTTATGTAAAAAAAATAGACTGGAAAAACGTTTTTGTTTTCTGGAGTGATGAGCGGTGTGTTCCGGCTTCTGATGATGAGAACAACAGCCATATGGCAGCAATAGCTTTATTAAATAACGTACCGATCCCCAAAGAAAATATTTTCCCTGTGCCTGTAAATTTTGAGCCATCGAAAGCTGCAGCCAGGTATGAACAAATGATCAAATCGTTTTTTAAAAACACAGAGCCCCGTTTTGACCTGGTATTACTCGGACTTGGCGAAGACGGCCACACAGCTTCCTTATTTCCGGGCACTGATATACTTTCTGAAAAAAAGGCTCTTGTAAAACAGGTATATGTAAATGAAAAAAAAGTATTCAGGATCAGTTTTACCATCCCTCTTATCAACAATGCAAAACAGGTAATGTTTTTAGTAACGGGAAAAGAAAAATCAACCGTTATCGAAAAGCTCTTTGTTAAGCCTCCCAAAAAAAATACTTTACCTGCCCAGTTCATTAAGCCATTAAAAGGTAATTTACACTGGATGCTTGACAAAGCAGCAGCAACTTCTTTAAAAAAATAAAACAATTATTAATGTTCATTTCAGCAATTGAAAGGGTTTCAAAATTTACACGCCCGGTAAATTCTATTATTCGTACTTATGGAGGCAAGCAACTTATGCCCGGTTCATCCACAATATTTTTTGTAAATGACAAAGGATACGCAGTTACATGTAAGCATGTTGTTGAAATGCTTCTTGGCGCAGAAAATATAAACAACAATTTCATCAATTTCAAAAGAGAACGGCAGCTGATCGTTAATGACGGAAAATTCAAAGCACAGCTGAAAGGACTGGAATTAAAATACAAATACAACCCTGATACCGTTATACAGGTGAAAAATAATTTTGTTGATTGTGTGGACAGTATGAGCGGGTTTACCTGCCACGTCCACCCTGTATTCGATCTTGCCATCATTAAATTCAATGATTATAAAACATTGCATTACCATGATTGTGCGAAATTCTTAAAAGATACTTCAGTAATAAAACAGGGAAAATTTCTTTGCAGGCTTGGATTTCCATTTCCTGAATTCAACAATTTTACTTTCAATACGGCCAATGATGATATTGAGTGGACAAATGAAGGTATCAGTCATTCCCCTCAGTTCCCGATAGAAGGAATGGTAACAAGGTTCCTTGCTGAGCAAAACCTTATGTACGGAATTGAATTGAGCACGCCTGGATTGCGTGGGCAAAGTGGCGGACCATTATTTGACGACAAAGGCATCGTGTACGGCATGCAGTTCTCTACAAAACATTTACACCTCGGTTTTGATCTTATTGACAAGGAAATAATGGTGAACAATGGTATTAAAAAAATATCAGACTATTCATTCTTACATCTTGGACAATGCATCCATGTGGATACGATCAAATCATTTTTAAAGGAACACAATGTGGAGTTTTACGAAGAAGATTAACAAGCATGTGGGTAGTTAGATAAAGGCAAATAAGAAATGTTTTACGGAAATGTACATGGCCATAGAACTTCATAAACTTCTTCCCATTTACTACTTACCACTTGCCATTCCCTTCTTATATTTGTGCCATGTTAGCAATCAGTAAACGTGGCATTGAAATGCCCGCATCTCCTATCAGAAAATTGGTTCCCTATGCAGAAGCTGCAAAAAAAAGAGGCACCAAAGTCTATCATTTGAATATTGGCCAGCCTGATATAGAAACGCCACCTTCAATACTGGATGCAGTGCGTAATTGCAATATCAAAGTACTGGAATACAGTCACAGTGCCGGCAATGAAAGTTACCGTAAAAAATTAGTACAGTATTACGCAAAGAATAATATCAATATCACACACAATGATATTATCGTTACTACAGGTGGCAGTGAAGCAATACTGTTTGGTTTTATGGCCTGTTTGGATGCAGGTGATGAAGTGATCATCCCCGAACCGTTCTATGCAAACTATAATGGATTTGCCATTCAGGCAGATGTGATCGTAAAGCCGATCAGCAGTGATATTAAAACTGGTTTTGCTTTGCCTCCCATTGAAGATTTTGAAAAAGCAATTACACCCAAAACAAAAGCGATCGTAGTCTGCAATCCCAATAATCCAACCGGGTATTTATACAGTGCGGCAGAAATGGAAACATTGAAGCAGATCGTTTTAAAATACGACCTGTACCTTTTTGCGGATGAGGCTTACCGTGAGTTTTGTTATGATGGCACGCATACCAGTGCCATGCATTTGAAAGGTGCTGAACAGCATGTAGTGCTGATGGATACGATCAGTAAAAGATACAGTGCCTGCGGCGGAAGGATCGGGGCTTTCATTACAAAGAACAAAGGAGTACTGGATGCAGCCATGAAATTTGCACAGGCAAGGTTAAGTCCGCCATTTTATGCTCAGGTGCTTGGTGAAGCAGCAGTTGACCTTCCTGATAATTATTTCGATACTACCAAGGCTGAATATAAACTCCGCAGGGATACTATTGTAAAGAGACTGAATAATATTCCCGGCGTTTTTTGTCCGAATCCCGGTGGTGCATTTTATGCAATGGCCAGTTTACCAATAGATGATTGTGATAAATTCTGTCAATGGTTACTGGAAGACTTCAGTTATGAAGGCGAAACTGTAATGCTTGCCCCGGCAACAGGTTTTTACAGTACACCCGGGTTAGGCACGAAAGAAGTAAGGCTTGCATATGTGTTGAACGTTGACGCTATTAATAAAGCAATGGATTGTTTGGAAAAAGCGTTGGAAGCATACCCCGGTAAAAAATAGACTAAAGAAATATTAAAACAGGAATGCGCTTCATTTTCAAGCGCATTTTTTATAATTGTCATTTATTCAAAATATTTCGTCATTGCGAGGCACAAAGCAATCTACAAGATCAAACACACAGATTGCTTCGTACCTCGCAATGACGGAGAATGCTTATTTGAAATAATTATTATAATGCAAAGAGGTGGCACTGTTTATATAATGGCAAGTTTAAATAACAAAGTACTGTATACAGGCGTGACTTCAGATTTGCTTAGTCGTGTTCAACAACATAAACAAAAACTATATTGTGAAAGCTTTACTTCTAAATACAATTGCATCAGGCTTATCTACTTTGAAACATTCTCAACAATTGAAGAAGCTATTGATGAAGAAAAGAGAATAAAAGGGGGGAGCCGGGCAAGTAAAGAAAAATTAATCAATACAATGAATCCAAATTGGAAAGATCTATGGGAGGATACAAAAGATTGGTGACAGTATATAAACCTAAAGTAACCTCATTGCGGGGCACGAAGCAATCTTTGTGTTCAATTAAGTAGATTACTTCGTGCCCCGCAATGACGTAGTTATTTGTTATCTCCCGCCAGGTGCACAATGATCCTTCAAATATTTTGTATAAAGCGCAGACAAATGTTCACTGGTTCCGGCCCCTTCACTGATGCTGTGTGTGCGGTTTGGATAAGCCATGAACTGGAATTGTTTGTTGTATTTTATCAACTCATTCAATAATTGTTCTGCATTGCTGTAATGCACATTGTCATCGCCGGTTCCATGTATATACAAAAGATTTCCTTTCAATCCTTTTACACGCGATACCGGAGAATTGTTCACAAAATCTTCCCTGTTCTCCTGTGGCAATCCCATATATCTTTCCTGGTAAATATTATCATAATTAAGCTGGTTAGCAACTGCAGCGATGGCGATACCTGTCTGAAACATATCAGGATACAAGAACATTAAATTAAGCGTAGAAGAACCACCACCACTCCATCCCCAAACAGCAACCCTGCTCTTATCAATATAATTGTTCTGCAATATTTTTTTAAAACCAGATGCCATATCTTTTATATTAATATCTCCAATCTTACGGTAAATAGATTTACGCCATGCAGCTCCTTTCAATGCAGGAGTGCCGCGGTTATCGATACCGACCTGCACATAACCATCGCCGCTCATATCACCATTGTATAAAAAATTTGTATGGTTTCCATAAGAATCACCAGTAACTGTAGCCGCAGGTTCACCATATACATATAAAACCACCGGGTATTTTTTGGAAGGGTCAAAATTCTTCGGCTTGTTGATCCAGGCATCCAATACTACATTGTCATCTGTTGTCACCTGCAGGTATTCAACATTGATCTCGCTATCAGTCTTGATATTTTTTGCAATTGTTTTTGAAGCGTTCAATGGCTTGTTATCCGGTAACGCTATCCATTCCTTTACAGGCGGGGTATTGTGATTACTGAAACTATGTGACGCAACCCTTCCGTTTGGAGAAATTGAATACTCGTGTGTCCCCTTTAAATTGGCATCACTTAACAGCTCAGGATCTGCGATTGATTTCTTAGTAACATTTTTAATGATCGAATACTTATCTGCATTGATCTTTACGCGATACAGGTATAATTGTGTTGCATTATTAGGAGATGCACTGAAATAGATATAGTTATTCTTTTCATCAATCGCCTTTATTTCATCAATATCATAGTTGCCTTTGGTAAGTAATGTAACAGTTTTACCATCGCGGCTTATTTTATAAATATGGCGCCAGCCATCTTTCTCACTTACCCAAAGGAATTCCTGCCTGTTGTTTACCCAGTTCCAGCCTGCAGGATCGCCTGCATTCAGGTCAACCCACGCCTCATCATTCTCTGCCCAGAAAGTGCGGCTACCGGCATCCGTTGTATTACAGTAAATTAATTTACTTTCCTGTTGTTTACGGTCAAGTTGCTGAACGATCAGTTCGTTGTTACCGCTCCATTCCATTCGTGGAAGATAATGTTGTTGAGGATCTCCTTCAATATTCATCCAGCGGATATATCCATTTGATAAAGCGATCACACCGATCCTGACCGGTGAAGGCGCTTCCCCAACTTTAGGATATTCTACAGGTATCACCTGCGAATAATTGGAATCAGTTGTATTCAACATGTAATAGTCACGTATCTTGGTAGCATCTACCTGCCAGAATGCGATCTGGTTTCCTTCGGGGCTCCACCTGAAACCATCGCGGCAGCCAAATTCCTCTTCATACACCCAGTCAAATGTTCCATTGATGAGTTTTCGTGTACCGTCATTGGTTAGTTTTCTTATCTGCCCGCTGTTCAGGTCTTCTGTATAAATATTATGCTCGCTTACATAGGCAACATTTTTCCCGTCAGGAGAAAATTTCGCAAACATCAATGATTGGGAAGGAAGCCCGTTGCCTAATTTTTTCAATCGGTTACTTTGCAAGTCCAGCACCCAGTAATCGCCCTTGGTCTTATAACGCCATACCCTGACAGTGTTTGTAAATAAAAGCATTTTATGAAAATCAGCACTGTAATCAAACGATTGTGGTGAAAGGGCTGTTGCTCCCGAAGGCGTCAATTGTTCCTTTTTAACAACAATGGTTTCAGCATCTGTAGCAGGGTCCACCCTTACAATATTACCCTCTTTGAACTTTGTATAAGCAAGGCCGTCGGCAGTCCAGTTGATCTTCCTTTGAGCAGAAACTATCTGTAAAGAGGCGCAAAGAACGACCAACAATATTTTTATTCTAAACTTCATATTTACTGGTTTTAATTTGCATAAAAATAAGCAAATACCAACTTCATTCATTACCATTGCTGTAAAAAGAACTATAATTTTGCCGGGGAATTCATTAGTATATGCAGAAAGAAAAATTAAGGCTGGATAAATATTTATGGGCCATCAGGCTTTTTAAAACAAGGAGCCAGGCGGCAGAAGCATGTGATAAGAATAAAGTGAAATACAATGGCAGCCCGGCCAAGGCGGCAAAGAACGTATCAATAGATGATGAATATGAAGTAAAGACTGAAAGTAAAAAATGGCTGATCAAAGTTGCTGAGTTATTACACAACAGGGTCCAGTATAGTGAGGCTATAAAATATTATATAGACATTACGCCTGCTGAAGAAATTGAAAGGATCAAATTCCAGGCAGCATCTTTTCATACCGGAAAACGCATGAGCAAGACCGGCAGGCCAACAAAAAAACAGAAAAGGGACCTTGATGAGTTTACATCAGGGGAGTAATTTGAAAATAAAGAAAATACAAGTTTATAAAGTTAATACAGTTGATAAGGTTCGTGCCAGTTAACTTTTTTAACTCAAACAACTTTGTCAACCTGATCAATTAAAGTAACTAGCCACCCAATATGCGTATCGACATTATTTCTGTAGTTCCCGACCTGCTTACAAGCCCATTCGCTCATTCCATCATGAAAAGGGCCAGGGACAAGGGATTGCTGGAAGTGAATGTGATCAACTTAAGAGATCATACAACATATGCCAGGGCACAGGTTGACGATTACCAGTTCGGCGGCGGTGCAGGAATGGTGATGATGATAGAACCTTTGGTGAACGCTGTTGAAAGTCTACAGAAAACAATTTCTTATGATGAAGTGATCTATTTAACACCCGATGGAGAAACTTTCGATCAGCAGATGGCCAATAAACTTTCATTACAAAAAAACCTGTTGATGATCTGCGGACATTATAAAGGAATTGACCAGCGTTTCAGGGACCATTTTGTAACTAAAGAAATTTCTATCGGAGATTATGTTTTAAGTGGTGGAGAATTGGCGGCTGCAGTACTTACTGATGCCATTGGCAGGTTGATTCCCGGTGTTTTGAATGATGAAAGTTCTGCGCTTTCCGATTCCTTCCAGGATAATTTACTGGCGCCTCCTGTGTATACCAGGCCTGAATCTTTTCGTGGCTGGACTGTACCCGATATTCTAATGAGCGGCAATCATAAACTAATTGATGAATGGAGATATGAACAGGCAGTACAGCGAACAAAGGAAAGAAGGCCCGACCTCCTGGATGAGTAATCTCTTATTGTTTCTGAACCCATAAATATTCTGCAAAACCAAGTACATCCCAGAAAATATTGCCATGCAGTTTTTTACCTTTAACAAGACTAACAATGATCCTGAATGGCATTGCCATAATGAACCACGGGTTTCGCCTTGTACCAGATCTTAGTACATTACAATTGGCAGCCTTGAACAATGCGGCCAATTCTTTTACAGCATAAACCCTTACATGTGTTGAATCATCTTTAAAATTCAGGCTACCATACATTGACGGGAGTTTGGTGCTTTTTTTTCCGGGATATTCAAGATACATATAACCACCTGGCTTCAGTTTTGGCAAAAGATTTTTTATCACTTCATCACCGTTGTAAAGATGTTCTATCACATGTACCATCCAGATACCATCGAAATAATTATCCGGGATTGAAGTAAAATCGAGTTTTGTAAGGTCCATTTCATAAAAGGCCGTCATCAGCTTAAAATCTTCCTCGCTGTTGTTGTAATCCCTTTCCATGTCAACACCATGATATTCACATAAGGGAAATACCCTTTTTGCCTTTGTTGCAGAATGGTTACCTGCACCGATATCAAGTAAACGAAATGGTTTATTACCAAAGGAACGTTTAAGGAAAATAAATTTTGTTACAAAAGAAGATGCGAAAGCCTTTAGATTCATATGCAAATATAAATGCGGAACCACATTTTCATGCAATTCCGCATTTGAGGTTTTAATATTATGTGGATGCCTGCTTAGTTCTTATAGATGCTTTCGTCAACAGGGATATTGGTCTGAATCTTATCATATACAATTGTTCCCTGCATATTGGTTATAGAATATGCGAACCAGTATCCATCCGCATTTTGCTTATAATCACTATAGCTGGTTGATATCTCCATTTCAGATCCGTTCACAGTTTGTTTGCCGGTTGTTTTTACAAGCCTGCTTGTTTTTGAATCAATGAAATAATTCGCAACAATACCGTTCTTATAAGTCACTTTCAGGTTATAAGCTTCAGATCCATCAACTGTTTCTTTACCTACCAATTCAACAGTTGTTCCTTTGTCTTTATAATTAACCAGCGCACCCTGCAGGTCCATTTGATTTTGTGCAGATTTGAATTGCTCAGGCTCCATATCTTCCGGTGCTGATTGTCCGCGTATTGGCCAGAATGCAGAACCCTTTGTTGCATTGGCAACCTGGTAGTTTGATGTTCCCATCACTTCAATATCCAGGCGGATCCCAACCATGTGCGACCTTGTACTGGTAAGCGTCAGGTCTGTACCCTGCACACTCATACTTCCTTCCATCTTCACAGTTTTTAATGACATCATTTTTTCTTTGCCGCCAAGTGCGTTAACATATTTATCTACAATTTCATCAACAGTTTGTGCCTGTGTGAACTGCACCATTACCATTGCAATGATGAATAAACCGAAAATGATCAAATTTTTCATTATGTAAATTTTTAGGGGCGAAAGATAGGATAAAATTTTAGTAGATTTATTTTTTGTCCATTCCTTTTATCTGATACCTTAATTTGCACATTATTAAAAAAACCAGCACACGGATATGAATGATTTCAGCATACACGGAAACATCATCGACATCATAAACAGGCAGATCTTTTATGCTGAACTGGTTGTTGTAAATGGCAAAATAAGCAGCATCAATAATAAACAGGAAGCCAGGCCCGAAGCACATTATATCATGCCCGGCTTTATAGATAGCCATGTTCATATTGAAAGCTCCATGCTCATCCCTTCGGAATTTGCAAAACTGGCTGTAGTGCATGGAACGGTGGGCACCATCAGCGATCCGCATGAAATTGCCAATGTTTGCGGAATGGAAGGCGTTCAATACATGATAGAAAACGGGAAAAAAGTACCCTTTAAATTTAATTTCGGGGCGCCAAGCTGTGTTCCTGCCACCGTTTTTGAAACTGCCGGTGCGGCCCTTAATTCAGAAGATGTGGAAGAATTACTCAAACTTCCCGAAATAAAATACCTGAGTGAGATGATGAATTTTCCCGGTGTATTGTTCAATGATGCGGAGGTAATGAAAAAAATCGCAGCCGCAAAAAAATACAATAAACCTGTTGATGGCCATGCACCCGGGTTAAGAGGCGAACAGGCAAAAAAATATATTGATGCAGGAATAAGCACCGATCATGAATGTTTTACTGCCGAAGAAGCGCTGGATAAACTTGGGTTTGGCATGAAGATCCTGATCAGGGAAGGAAGTGCAGCAAAGAATTTCGAAGCATTGATCGGCCTGTTGTACGATCATTCGGATAACATGATGTTTTGCAGTGATGACAAACATCCCGACAGCCTTGCAGCCGGACATATAAACCAATTGTGTGCAAGGGCTGTTGCAAAGGGGATCGATATTTTTAAGATATTAAAAGCCGCATGCATCAATCCTGTGTTACATTATAAAATGGATGTAGGATTATTACATGAAGGGGATGCCGCCGACCTCATTGTTGTAAAAGACCTTGTTGATTTTAATGTGGTACAAACTTATATCGATGGGCAATTAGTGGCGGAGAACGGGATATCAAATATTAAATCTGTGCCAACAACGATCATAAACAGGTTTAGTTGTACTGAAAAGAATTCATCGGAACTCACTGTTGAGTATAAAGGCGAAAAAGAAATTCCTGTTATAGAAGCACTGGACGGACAGTTGATCACGAATAAAATTTTTACGGTGCCTAAAATTGCTAATGATAAAATTGTAAGTGATATTGAAAATGATATTTTAAAGATCGTTGTTGTGAACAGGTACAATAACGCTCCTGTAGCAAAAGCATTCATTAAGAATTTCGGGATAAAAAAAGGAGCCATTGCTTCATCAGTAGCACACGACAGTCACAACATCGTAGCAGTTGGTGTTGATGACGAGAGCATTGCAAGGGCAATAAACCTGGTAATAAAAGAAAGTGGTGGCGTTAGCGCAGTCTGCATTGACAATGAAAAAGTATTGGGGTTACCTGTAGCAGGACTAATGAGCAATGATGACGGATATAAAGTTTCGGAAGCCTACACTGCCATAGATAAAATGGTAAAAGAAGTTTTAGGATCAACACTGCAGGCGCCATTCATGACCTTATCTTTTATGGCATTGCTGGTAATCCCACATTTAAAATTAAGCGACCTGGGATTGTTTGACGGGGACAAGTTTAAATTTGTTTAGTGGTTATTTGTTTAATAGTTTATTAGTTACTGGTTTAATGGTTGCTTAAATTCAGGATTTTTTTTATTATTCAAAAAAGACTGCAACCCGGAAATGTAGTACCAGTAAACAAATAAACGGGTAAACTATTTTTCCACCTTCGCACTGATCACTTTCATGGCAACGCTATCAGTACCTTTTGCTGCAAAATATTTTGTTTTAAAGCTTTTGCTTTTACCCGGCTCTACTGTTTCATAAATCACTTCATGGTCTTCTTCCAGCAATGCCCCGGTCTTGCTGTAAAATGACAGTTTAACATCTATATCTTTAAAGCTTACCATTTTTGCATTATTAAGGATACTCCCCTTAATAACGGTCTGGCCCAGGATATTTTTTTTATCACGGCCGCTAACTGTCAGGAAACGTTCAGGGTTTTTCTGTTCTATCTCGGCAACGGTCAGTTTCCCTTTTTCATAATTATCGGCAGCCTTTTTTTCATCAGCCTTGTTACTGCATGATGTAAAAAAAAGAATAAATATGATATATATGATACCTTTCCTTTTCATTGATGGATTTTTACTGAAGATTTATGCGGCTTCTGAAAACTGTTATTAAAAATACGCTATCCTCCATGAATTTATTATAGTTTTGTTTGTTAATGAATGTAAAATATTTATTATTGCTTTCGCGTAGTTATCGGGCGGATCAAGTCTCCGGCCAGCTTCAAAACAAAAAATACTAAAATGGTAAAAAATCTCAGCGCAGAACATTCTTTAATCAGTAACTGGGTTAGCGAACTCAGGGATATAGACGTACAAAATGACCGCATGAGATTCAGGCGCAACCTGGAAAGGATAGCCGAAGTTATTGGCTATGAGATAAGCAAACACATGGAATCTGAGGAAAAGGAAATAACCACGCCGATGGGCACTGCTACCTGCAAGGTTTTGAAGGACCAACCCGTTTTAGCCACGATACTTCGTGCAGGACTTGCGATGCACAATGGCTTATTGAATTATTTTGACAAGGCCGATAACGCTTTCTTAAGTGCTTACCGCAAACACAATGTAGATGGAAGTTTTGATATAAAACTGGAATATATGAGTTGCCCGGAGCTGGAAGGAAGGGTGATCATCATCAGTGATCCAATGCTGGCCACCGGATCTTCATTGGTAAAATCCATCCAGCACTTAAAAGAAGAAGGCAATATCAAGGAACTCCATATTGTATGTGCTATTGCCTGTACAGTTGGGATAGAATATGTGTTGCGGGCCGAGCCCAAAGCCACCATCTGGTGCGGGGATATAGATGACGAGCTGACCGCCAAAGGCTATATTGTTCCTGGCCTTGGAGATGCCGGCGACCTGGCCTATGGTGCTAAAATGCAGAGCTAAACATATGATTTTTAATTAAATACCGGGCAAAATTGTTAATGCTGAATATTTTGGTGCAGCATTTTAGTTCAATTGCTTATCTTTATTATCAAGAATAGACGACATGAGAAAATACATTTTATTTCTTTGTGCCCTTTTGCTAACAGGAATTTTAAAGGCTCAGGATCCACATTTTTCCCAATTCTTTGCTTCACCATTGACATTAAACCCGGCGTTTACAGGTAAATTTGATGGCTCATGGAGATTAGCTGCCAATCACAGGGATCAATGGCCGTCTATTCCAAAGGCTTATGTAACAACGAGCGCATCGGTGGATTTCCCTATCATGAAAAAGAATATTCCGGATGGCGATGTATTTGGATTGGGTATTTCGGGCGTGTCAGATGCTAGTGCAAACAGCGCCTTGAAACTTAATTATGGTTCTCTTTCATTATCATATCATAAAGCCCTGGACGAAGAAGGTTATCATACCATTGGTGCAGGTTTCCAGGCTACTTACAGCAGTTTGGTACTTGATATCACCAAGCTCACTTTTGAAGATATGCTGAGGCAGAACGGGTTTACCGGGACAACAACAGATATACTGACAAACGGAAAAAATCAGAACTATTTTGATATGAATGCTGGGTTGCTGTATTCAGGGTCTTCCAATGGCGTTAATAATTTTTATCTGGGAGCTTCCATGTACCATATCAACAGGCCCAAAGTAAGTTTTAAAGACAAGAACTGGTACCTCACCGGGCGTGTTACGATACATGCCGGCGGATCTTTTCCTGTATCAGATGTTGTTTCTGTAAATACATCGATCATTCACCAGATACAAAATAAAGCAAGCGAAACAACCCTTGGTGCTGCACTTTCATTAAATGCTAATCCCGGTGAAGTAAACCCTACAAGCGTTTACATAGGTTCATGGTATCGTTTCAATGATGCGGTCATTCCCTACCTTGGCATTGAATTTACCGGCTTAAGGATAGGTTTCAGCTATGATATCAATACCAGCAATCTTAAAGCGGCTACTGCCAGCCGTGGTGGTTCAGAAGTATCACTCATATATATCAGGCGCAAGGTTGAACAAAAAGGAATTCCTTGTCCGAAGTTTTAAACGAGTTATTAGCTTTCCGCTACAAGTTTGTTTCAAAATAATTGGAGACTAATATTAAACCTCAATTTTAATTTTACGCTATAACTAATTGCTTGTAGCTAACAGCTATTTTACAGGTCGTCCACTTACAAATTTATTTCCCCTGATATAAAACCTGTACGGCAATAACGCATCCGCAGCAGCGCTTTCCACCCCAATCCTTTTACTGATACCAATTTCATTTTCAGGAATACTACTTTTCCCGTCTGCATAAATGGAAATCTCATCGCCCAGCAGATCTATGCCTGAATGCACTTTTGATATACCCAATGCTTTACCAACATTCCCTGGCCCTTTAGTAAGCGTGTAATCCAGTCCAGGTTTACCGGTTCTTTTCAACATAACATCAATCCCTTTTACCGGTTCTATCGCCCTGATAAGAACCGCATCAGGAACATCTTTTTTATTTGTAACAACATTCAGCATCTGGTGTATGCCATAACATATATAAACATACGATGTTCCTGCAATACTGTACATGTGTTCATTCTTAGCTGTCCGGCGGCCGGCAAATGCATGTGATGCCCTGTCAACATGGCCAGCATAAGCTTCTGTTTCTACTATCCGCCCGCTTGTAACCTTGCCATTAATATTTGTAACAACCACTTTACCCAATAATTCCTTTGCGATATCCACTACATCCTTCCTGTTATAAAAACTTAGGGGTAATTTTTTCATCCTGGATCATTTGTACAAAAATAATCAATAAACACCTGGCCATGATATTTGCATGAAGCTACCATTGGCATACAAATAAATAAGTCTGAATATATTTATTATCTTTAAATTCTTTTCCTTTCAAAAACTGCCAATGCTTAAAGAAATCATCATAGCAATACAATCCTTTGTGCATGCGCACAGATTTATTGTCAAGCACAGGCTTTGGAAATGGATCCTCATCCCCGGATTGATATATACAGCCTTATTCATAATCGGCATTTATTTTTTCTGGATATCCAGCAACAGCGCCATTGAATTTGTGCTGCTGAAAACAGGTGTAAAAACCTGGCTCGACAAAATGCATGACAGCTGGCTCACCTGGTTCTTCATCATCGGCCAGATCATCATGAGGCTGGTATTATTATTATTCTATTTTTCTTTATTCAAATACCTTTTTCTCATCATCGGCTCGCCGGTATTTGCCTATTTAAGTGAAAAGACTGAAAGCATCATTGAAGAAAAAGAATTTCCATTTAGTTTCAAACAACTGATGACAGATATCGTTAGGGCTGTAAAAATTGCTTTGAGGAATATGTTATGGCAGACTGTTTACGTTGTTACAATATTGATCTTATCATTCATACCTGTATTTGGATGGGTCGCCCCGCTTGTATCGTTATTTGTTGAATGTTATTACCTCGGTTTTTCAATGCTCGATTACAGCAGCGAAAGAAATAAAATGAGTGCACCACAAAGTATTATTTTTATAAGCCATCATAAAGGACTGGCCATTGGAAACGGAATGGTGTTCTATATGATGCACCTGGTTCCGGTGGTGGGTTGGATATTTGCCCCAAGCTATGCAGTCATTGCAGCAACACTCAGTTTATTCAATGCCAAAAAAAGTCATGTAATTATTTAAGATGACAACAGTTTATTTAATTCCCTGTGTATTGGCGGATGATGTGCTGGAAACGATCCCGGCCTATATACTGGATGCAATAAAAAAATGCCAGGTAATATTTGCCGAAAATGAACGCACTGCACGCCGCTTCTTAAAAAGCCTCGATAAGAATATTGTAATTGATGATTTCGAATGGTATGCTATTCATAAGGCAGAAGAAGAACAGGTTAAGAATTTCAGATCAAAGATCAAAGAAGATAAGAACATTGCCATCATCAGTGAAGCAGGCTGCCCCGGTATTGCAGATCCCGGACAAGTATTGATAGCCGCTGCGCAGGAAATGAATTGTTTGGTAAAGCCGCTGGTTGGACCAAGTTCTATTTTACTTGCATTGATGGCAAGTGGCATGAACGGACAACAATTTGAATTTACCGGTTATTTACCAATTGATAATCTTGCCCGCACTAAAAAGATAAAAGAACTGGAGATCAGTTCAGCAAAAAATAACAGCACAAAGATATTTATAGAAACACCATACAGGAATAACCAGCTTGTTGAAAGCCTGCTGCAACATTGCAACAGTAATACAAAAATATGCATCGCAGTAAATATCACGGCAGCAAATGAGCGCATCATTACATTACCTGTTTCTGCCTGGAAAAATAAAAAGCCGGAGCTTCACAAGCAACCGGCCATATTTTTATTGTATGCGGGGAATTGATATTAATGGTCAATTTCTTTCATACTAATGATCTTATCAACCACGAATTCACTGAACCCACGCCATGCAACAGGATGCTTGTATTCTTTATAATGAAGGTCGAAATATTTTCCGCTGTTAAGCATTAATACATTTGCGATACTGTCATCTGCCACTGAGAATTCAAATTCATAAGACTGAATAGTACCGGGTGCTTTAGACCTGAAACCTGATTGTATCAGTTTTCCTTCATAGGTTTTAAAAATATTCCCTTTTTTAACGAGATAATTCAGTTCGCCAGATTTAACACCTTCACCAAACACATAAAAATATCTCCACCATATAAATATGGAAAGTATCAATACCACTACAAGTAAAAACTTCCACATGAATCTTTTAAAACCATTTTTCTTTACTGGCGCTACTGCTGCTGTTTGATCTATCATTGATTATTTATTAGTTCGTGTAATTCGTTTTTAAAAATTCGTGTCAGAATATTCAACTCACAACCCATACTCACTAACCAACCATATAAGCGCTGCCATATTTACTGCACCTAAATGTAACTCTCTTTTGCTTACAGATTCAAATGTATCATTAGCAGCGTGATGCTGATCAAAATAACGCTGACTATCGGGAATCAGTTCAGCAACCGGAACGCCTGTCTCCTCCAGCGGTTCAATATCAGAACCGCCACCACCGGAAACAAATTCATACACTCCATAATTATAAAAAAGCGGCTTCCATTGATTCACTTTATTTTGCTGTTCGGGCTTCATCCCCATGCTGAAACCCCTGGGTGTAAAACCACCACCATCACTTTCCAATGCAAAAATATGCTGCTCCTTTTTCTTTCTTGCTTCATCCCTGTAAGCCCTTCCTCCCCTTCCGCCATTTTCTTCGTTCATGAACATAACTGCCCTGACCGTTCGCTTAGGTTGTATGCCAGAAGCTTTAAGTGCACGGATAATTTCAATACTCTGTACACAACCTGCACCATCATCCTGTGCACCTTCTGCCAGGTCCCAGCTATCCAGATGGCCACCAACAGTGATGATCTCTTTCGGAAACTCCGAGCCCCTTATTTCTCCAATCACATTAAAAGAAGGTACATCAGCCAGCATTGCGCAGCTTGTTTTAAACCATGCTGTCAACTGCATCCTTTTTTTCAATTGCAAACTCAGCCACTCTGCATCCTTTGTACTCATGGCCACTGCAGGTATCTTTGGAAAAGAATCATTGTAACCCGTTGCACCTGTATGGGGATATTCATCAATATTACTTGCAAGCGATCTTACCATCACAGCTATCGCTCCATATTTTGCGGCTTCAGTTGGACCTGACCGGCGGGCAGAACCACTCTCCCTGTATGCTTCGAATGTCCTGATATAAGAAGGGTTCATCGGAAAATTAAAAAAAACAATTTTTCCTTTGAGGATTTTTTCTCCCAGCATATCAAGTTCTTTAAAGCTTCTCACTTCAATCACAGAACTTTTAACCCCATCTTTTCCTGTACCAACAGCATTGCCCAGGGCACATAACTTCAATTGATATTTTGTTCCTCCTGCTACCTCTATATAACCTGATTCTTTTTCACCCCGTACCCAGTGCGGCACCATGCATGGTTGTAAATAAACAGTGTCGGCACCTGCTTCTTTCAACATCTTTGCAGTTGCTTCAACGGCTTTTTGTGCATTGGCCGAGCCACTTAGCCTCGGGCCGATCTGCTTACATAAATAGCGGAGATTCTCATATGCTTTGCCATTGGTCATTATTTCATCCGATATCTTTTTTATAGTAACAGAATCACTTTGCTGGGCGACAACAGGCAGGTTCATGACCAGTAAGATGAATAAAGAGAGGTGCTTGATCTTCATGGCAAAAATATTATGAACAAACTTACTCATTTACCATTAATCATTAATATAAAAAAGCTATGTTTATATAATCGGTAAATTGCAGCTAAGAACTTCCTTTGAAGGAAGTTCAGGAATTTTGAATCGTTTAAAACGTTTAATACGTTTGAACGTTAAACATCTTAAACGTTATTATTACTATGAACATTGCGATTGTTTGTTACCCTACGTTTGGTGGTAGCGGTGTGCTGGCCACAGAACTTGGAAAAGCCCTTGCAGATAAAGGCCATAATATACACTTCATAACATATCAGCAACCGGTGAGGTTAAGCGGGTTTCATACAAATATATTTTATCATGAGGTAAGGGTGCCAACGTATCCTTTATTTGATTATCCTCCATATGAAACTGCCCTGGCAAGCACAATGGTTGATGTGGTCAACAATAATAATATCGACCTGTTGCATGTTCATTATGCAATTCCACACGCCGCTGCAGCATACATGGCTAAACAGATCCTTGCCAAACAAGGCAAACACATTCCTGTAATCACAACGTTGCATGGCACTGATATAACATTGGTTGGCCGTGACAAGACATACAGCCCGGTTGTTACATTTTCAATGGAAGAAAGTGATTCATTGACTGCAGTATCGGATAATCTTAAGGAAGAGACCTATAAGAATTTTACGATCAGCAAAGAGATAGAAGTGATCCACAATTTTGTAGATGTTACCAGGTTCAACAAAAAGCCCGTGAATGCATTTAAGAAACTGATCGCACCTAACGGTGAAAAAATAATTGTTCATGCATCCAACTTCAGAAAAGTAAAACGGGTGGATGATGTTGTAAAAAGTTTTTTATTAATAAACAAAGTGATCCCTTCAAAACTCCTGCTCATTGGTGATGGCCCGGAAAGGCCTGAAATAGAATCTATGACAAGGGATTGCCAGGCATTTGAAAGTATAAAATTCTTAGGTAAGCAGGAACAGATGGAGGATATCCTTCCCATTGCGGACCTGTTTTTACTGACAAGTGAATATGAAAGTTTCGGGCTTGCCGCATTGGAAGCAATGGCAGCCGAAGTGCCTGTGATTTCAACCAATGCAGGAGGTTTGCCTGAAATTAATATCAATGGTTATTGCGGTTATATGAGCAATGTTGGCGATGTGGAAGACATGAGCAGGAACGCCATAAAAATATTGCAAGATGAGGCTACCTTATTGCAATTCAAAGCAAATGCACTTACGCAAGCCAGGAAATTCGATATCAACAATATCGTTCCTCAATATGAAAGCTTATATAAAAGGGTTCTTAACTAACGTGGGCGCAGCCATTTTTCGGGATCAAAATTGCTTTTTTCATTGCTCATGTAAAAATCAATAGCACCAACACCATCAAAATTTGCCGCCACTTTTCCAATCACCTGGCCTGTTGTTACTTCCTGTCCTCTTTGAACATTTACACCGGAAAGATTACTGTATGTTGTAAAATATCTTCCATGCTGAATGATAACAACCTGCATATCTTCGATATTCTGCACGGTTGAAACAACGCCATTAAAAACTGCTTTTACAGCTGTTCCTATATCGGCAGAAATTGTAACAGAAGTTACACTCAGGTCTCCACCACTGGGTAATTTATTAAGTCCATAGTGCATCAGGATGATCCCGCGGTCTATTGGCCATGGCAATGATCCCCTGTTCTTTTCAAAACTTGTATTCAATGCTGTATTACCCGCATTCAACAGCACACTCTCTGTATTTTTTACTGGTACTTTTACCTTGGCAGGTGTGGCAACTGATTTTGTATTGCTGTTATTATTGGCCACATCATTATTCCCATTATTGTTTTTTGCCGCTTCTTTTTCCGCTTCTTTTCTTTTCCTTTCATCTTCTGCAGCCTTTGCCAGTGCAGCCTTTCTCGCTGCTTCCTGCGCTTTTTTGATCGCAGCAGCAATAGCATTGCTTACTTTCTGCATCTGCTTTTGTTTTGCTGCAATCTGGTTATTCAGTTGTTTTCCCTGTTTTTTTAATTCCGCCAGTATCCTGTCCTTCTCTTTTTGCTGTGCTTCCAGCGCCTGCATTTCCTTGCTTTGCACCAACAATGTCTCATTCTTCTGTTTTTTTGCACCGCCAAGATCTTCTATTCTTTTTTTACGCAGGTCCTGGGTCCTCAAAATATTTTCACCCTGCATTTCACGGTAACTCCTGTAGCTCTTGAGATAGGCCAACCGTTTTATTGCATCATTGAAACTTGCTGCTGAAAAGATAAAATTCATGAAATCATAATTACTGCGGTTCTTGTATGCATATACCATACTCTTGGCATATTCCTGTTTTAAAGTGTCGAGTAATTTGTCGTAGCGGTGAATATCTTTTTGTATCCCGAACATATTATTGTTCAGTACACGAAGATCTTTATTGATGTTGTCAATGACCCTGTCCTGAAGGTTAACCTTAGTATTGATAAGCTTATATTGAATTAAACTTTCCTTTGTCTGCGCCTTATTGCTGTTAAGCAATCTTTCCGTTTCTTCAATTTCTTTTTTCAATTGCATCCTTTCTTTTTCCAGCTCTTCCCTTGTCTGGCATAGGGCTGTGAAAGGCAATATTGAAATCACAAAAATGAATGAAACAACAATCGATTTTATCATGTACTGAATTTACGGGTTTTGCAAAAATACAATTCAGAATGAAATTCTGTGTCTGAAATATCGTCTCAGGCAAATAACGATTATTTCGATTTATAATTTTTGGGGATATTGAATGTCACTGATAATTCTTTGTTAAACTCATACTGTTTAAAATTAAGCCTGATATCGAGTTTGTTCTTTTCCGTGATGATGATCTGCCGGTAAGTTGAAAAATTTATTCCTGCATTATTATCATAACTATCGTAAGTTATATCTGCCGTCCTGTTTCTTGAAATATCAACATCATCAAGCTTAATATGTTTGAGTATTTTATTGTCGGCAGAAAGTGTAAGCAGGTTCTTGAATATTTCCCCTACATAGGTCATCAGGATGAACTGGTCTGTTTGTTTATACGATTTTATTGAATCACTGTAAAAGACCGGGTTGCCAACCAATAGGTTTTGAAGTGTACCAAAATCTACCGGCAACTCTGCAACTTCCTGCAAATAATCCAGCGAACGACGCTGTACTTCTCTGTCAAGTTTTGCCAGTAAAATAACACTGTCTTTTGTGATCAGCACCCTGTAAACTTCAATATTCAGAATGGATCCGGATATAGACATCCATATCGCACTGTCCTTTATGATACGTACAACTGCCGTAAGGTCTGGCTGTTTTCCCTTGCTGTCTTCAATATCTACTTTTATTTTGGCAGAAAAAGTTTTAAAATCTATGTAGTGGCTGTTAAAAGTTTTGATGGTCTCATTCACAAGCTTAATAGAATCTTCTGCTGATTTATTGTCAAATACCGTTGTAGTGTCTTTAGGAGCAATTACTTTATTGATCTGTCTTGTTGTTTTGCAACTGTGCAGTGACAGGTTTATTAAAATTATTCCAAAGAGGATTTTATATTTCATCGTATTATTAATAGGTTCGTTTATTGAAGGCCGGTATGTCCAAATCCACCAGCACCTCTTATTGTTTCTTCCAGTTCTTTTACTGCAACCAGTTCTGCTCTTTCAACAACACAAATAACCATTTGAGCAATACGGTCGTTATTATTTATAGCCTGTGCTTCATTGCTTAGATTTATGAGCAACACTTTTATTTCGCCACGGTAATCACTGTCAATTGTGCCGGGTGTATTGAGACAGGTAATTCCCTGTTTCAGGGCCAGCCCGCTTCTTGGGCGTATCTGTGCTTCATAACCATTTGGCAATTCAATGAATAAACCGGTGGGTATTAATTTTCTTTCCAGTGGCTGAAGCGTAACAGGAGATTCCAGGAAAGCCCTGATATCCATTCCTGAAGATCCTTCAGTAGCATATTCAGGCTGGTTATTCTGTGAAACATTTAAAACTTTAATTTTTATTCCGGCCATAAATTTTATTTGAGGGAATACGTATTACCTGATCAGCATTACTGTTCCGGTTTCGGTTTGTGTGAAATTATTTTTATTTGTGTACCTGATAACCCATGGATATACTCCCAGCGGCACAGGTTTATTCTTATATTTTCCATCCCATTTTTTAAATTGATCGGAAGAACTGAATACCACCTGTCCGTTCCTGTTATATACCTTCATTGAAAAGGAATTGATACTAATTCCATTGATCAATCCAAATAACTCATTCACGCCATCGCCATTGGGAGAAAATGCAGATGGGATAAAGAGATCACAATCACCCCAGGAAACCTCCACAGAATCTCTTGCAGCGCAACCTGTACCTTCACTTACCATTACATTATACTTTCCGGGTTTGTTAATAGAGATGGTCCTGGTCGTTTCGCCGGTATTCCAAAGGTAGGATGCATTTAATACCGCTGCATCCAGTATGATTTCTTTGTTTGTACACACAGTAGTGTCTCTTCCCAGGTTAACCGGTATCACAGGAATTTTTGTGAGTATTACAGAATCCCTTAACCTGCAGCCGTTTTTTTCCAGTTCGAGCCAATAAGTGCCTTCGTTGTTAACTGTTATGCTGCTGGCGTTGCTGCCGGTATTCCAGTTATAATTCACACCGGTGATATTTGTTTGCAGAACAACAGAGTCAAATGCACAACTGGAACTATCGTTTCCAAGAAATTTTTCTGAACCTGCGATCCATACCTGTTTAACGATCGCATCATCAATACTTCCCGAACAACTTTGTGAGAAAATTTTAAGTTTTACAGTATAATATCCCGGGGTATTGTAATGGTGTGACTGTATCAATGATTGTGAAGTAGATTCCGTTCCATCGCCAAAGTACCAATGCAATGAATCTGCACCAGTGATATGATTTATTTTAAACACCACATCAAGGCTGGTACAATTTGAACTGTCGCGATTAAAATCAAAGGGGATAAAATCAGTATCAAAATAACTCTGTATAAAAGTAGGCAGGCCTAATTGTACAAGATGGGTTGCGCCGGTTAAACTTAAGTCCAGTCCATTCAATTGAAAATTGCATCCTGCCCCTGGCATGTTTGGAGCATTAATAACTCCAAGATATTTTTTCCCTTTGTAAGCCACATATAATTTACCATCGGTGGCTATTTGTATATTTCCAATACTTGCTAAAAAAGTTTCTGCGATAGTTTGCCTGCTTGCCAGGATATTATTCACATTATTGGAAGTAATATCAAACTGGTAAATTGTAGCAGGTTCATCTACACTATTAATTACACTTACATACAGGAGATGTGTATCGGGAGAAAAATCAAGACCGTAAGTACCGCTCATTTCCAACGGTAAAACCGAAGTGTTCGCCCTGAAGATGATGGGATTTGAAAGAACGCCTGTCTGGTTATTAAAGTCAAGCAATTCAACTTTATCTGTACCATAACTTAATGCAGCCGCCAATTTGTTTCCCTTACATGAAAACTTCAAGGCTCCTATCGAGTTTTGAAGGTCACCTCCAACGCTAAGCCCGGTACTGCTTATCACCGGCGTACTTACTACTCCGGTATTTGTTACGAGGTATGTATAATATTGGTCGGAATCCCATTTGCGTACAGTTACCCAAACATCGCGGTTATTACAATGTTTAACTGCTGAAATTTTTTCGTACGTACTTGTAAGCAGGTTTGTATTTTTTTGTACCACTTCACCAAATCCATTATCGCCCTTCATGTTTACAACAGAATAATTCAGTCCAACATCTACCTGTTGTTTTGAACCTACAGTGAAAACAAAATAAATACTGTCATTGCCCGGTTGAGGAACGATTACAACATTCTGTGTACTACTCCTGTCTCCTAATAAGCCGGAACTGTTTTTTAATAGGGCATGCGAGCGGTTAAACAGGGAATTTCCGTTACTGTAGAACAACAGGTTTCCATTCCTGTCGGAAATAGTTGCAGAACCTTCTTCACTTAATAACCTTCCATTATAAAGCGGGCGTGCGGCAGGTTCAAATCTTACACCTGTAAAAAAACCGAAATACCAGTTGGCGGCTTCATTCTGCCCCAATACCCCGCAGGAATAAAAGCTGATGATTAAATAAAAAAGAACTTTCATTTTAGCTGTTCTTTTGTAATAAAATGATTGCGTATGCTTTTAATCCTTCTTCCCTTCCTGCAAAGCCCATTTTTTCTGTTGTAGTTGCTTTAATTGAGATGTCATCTATACCAATAGACAATATTTGCGCAATGCCTTCACGCATTTTTTCTGCAAAAGGCATGATCTTGGGTGCTTCCAAACAAACCGTGCTGTCAATATTCACAATGCTGTATCCCCTGCTCTTTATTAAATCAAATGTGTGCCTGAGCAGTATCTTACTGTCTATGTTTTTATATGCCGGATCGGTATCCGGGAAATGCTTTCCGATATCACCTAAACACAATGCACCCAGCATAGCATCGCAAATTGCATGTAATAATACATCTGCGTCACTATGCCCGACCGACCCTTTATGATGCGGTATCAATACGCCCCCGATCCAAAGTTCCCTGCCTGCTGCAAGCTGATGAAAATCTACCCCGTAACCAATTCTGTATGACATATTATGTAAATATCAGTAAAAATGACTAGATAAAAAAAGCGTTCCGGTTATACGGAACGCTTTCAATATATTAAAATGTGTTAATTACTTTCCTCCCAGATCAAATATCAGGCTGAAACGGATTGTATTTGACAATGGATTGCGGCTAACACCAGATCCAGTTGGCAAGATATAAGCAAAGTTCAATCCTGCAACATTGTATTTGATTGTAGCACCCAATGTGAAATACCTGCGGTTACCTTTATCTTTATTTTCGTAGAAATAACCAGCCCTGAAACCAAATTGGTTTTTGTAGAAGTATTCAGCACCGATTGAAGCAGTTACTTCACGCAATTCTTCAGCGCCTCCATCAGGAGCATCACCGAATGAACTGAACCAGCTGCTGACTACACCTTTAGTGTGGTAATCAACAAGTCCTGCAGAATCTCCAGCTTGCGGAGGTGTAGGAACCATTAATTTGTTCAGGTCCAAAGCAAATGTAAGTTTGTTGTCAGCATCGAATACTTTAGTATAAGCACCACCTAATCCAAGATTAGCCGGGATATAGTCTTTTTGATTGGCATCTCCTGAATAAGAGATCTTTGAACCAAGGTTACTTAAAGTAAGTCCCCAGTTAAATCCTTGTCCGTTTTCTTTTGCACCGTGGTGATATAAATGAAGGTCACCTGCTACAGAGCTTCCTTTTTTGTACTGGATTCCGTTGATGTTTCCACCAGCAAGGTCAGAACTGATATAGCGCAAAGCGATACCAAGAGCGAATTTGTTTGATAATTTCCTTGAATAACCTAAATCGAATGCAAATTCCCTGGGACGGAAAGTCTGCAATGGGTTTCCAAGAGCATCAGTGAACTGGATATTACCCAGGCTGAAATACCTTAATGAAGCAGATATAGCAGATTGATCATCCAATTTATAGTATCCTGCTAATGACATTAAATAAACATCATTTAAACCTAAATCATTTAACCATGGTGTATAAGTAGCACCCACTCCAGCTTTATGAGAACTGAAAGGAGTTTTGGCAATATTCCAGAAATTAGAATTTGCATCAGGGCTGGTTGCTATACCAGTCTCACCCATACCACCTGCACGGGCATCCGGAGAAATACGTAAAAAGGGTACAGCAGAAGTTACTACCTGTATCTGATCAGTAGATTGGGCTTTGGTTGTAGCTACTGCGCCTCCCAGTAACATAACTAGGGCAGTTAGTTTCAAAGTTGCTTGTTTCATGCGTTTGAATTGTCTTGGTTAGGTAGACTTACCTCTATAAGCGTTGATTTAATAGTTTTATTAAGTTGTAAAAATAGCAGATTTCTTCAAATCACCAATTAAAAATATAATTTCTTGTTAAAATAAACAAAAAATATTTTCAAATATACTGAAAACAAATCTTTTGTAAAGCTAAGAAGAAAAGGATTGTTCACCGGAATTTAAAGATCTGAAAACGATATTTATCTTAACAATATTGTGCAAATATCATAAAAATCTCTACATAACGAACTGCATGACAACAAATATTTCATTAGCGATGCATTCAAAAATCTTTTTGCCTGTCTTTTTAAAAGTTATTAACGAAAGCTGTTATTAAATTAGGTTTAAAATTATTTCAGTTTGATTTAAAGTATTTATATTCGCATCTCGTATAACCTCAGTACAATAAATAAAGAAAACCTTTCGTTAATCAATTTGCAAAACGAATGAATATGCAAAAAATTTTTTCAGGTAGAAACCTGATCATCGCGGCATTAGCGGTCCTGTCTTTAAGTTCATGCGCTAAGAAGAAAAGCAAATCCAGTGTTACCGGCTGGAACTACGATGATAAGAAAATGGGTAATTTCCATGTAGCCAAGATCAGATATCCAAAAGCGGGTCCCGGACTCGTTTTCGTTCAGGGTGGTTCATTCGTTATGGGTGCCAAGGAAGAAGATGTTATGGGCGACTGGAACAACGTTCCCCGCCGTGTAACAGTTCCTTCATTCTTTATAGATGAAACAGAAGTTGCAAACGTACATTACAGGGAATACCTGTACTGGCTTGAAACTACTTTCAGCAATGATACGGCTATCATGAACAAGAGCCTGCCCGATACATTGGTATGGAGGGAAGAACTTGCTTACAACGAACCATATGTTGAATACTATTTCAGGTATCCATCTTATAATTACTATCCTGTAGTTGGTGTAACCTGGCAGCAGGCACATGATTTTTGTATCTGGAGGACAGACCGTGTGAACGAGCTTAACCTCGTTAGCAAAGGGTTCCTCAAAAAAGATGCGATCAAAAGAGAAATGAAAGGTGCCGGTGCGGATGGTTCATTCAACACAGAAGCTTACTTAATGAACCCTGAAATGATCCAGGGAAGAAATAAACCAAAGAAATCTGCCCTTAAAGACGTAAATGGCAAACCAAGAAGCAATGTAAAAATGGAAGATGGAATTCTCGGACAGGGATATCGCCTTCCTACAGAAGCTGAGTGGGAATATGCTGCTTACGGCCTGCTTGACCAGAACCCGGCGCCTCGTAAAAAAGAAGGTAAGAGTGGTGAAGAATTACGTTCAAACCAACAGATCTATTCATGGAGTAAAAATCCAAACGGCTTAAGGGATAACCGCAGGGGAAGCTGGCAGGGCAAATTCCTGGCCAACTTTAAACGTGGAAGCGGAGATAACATGGGTATCGCAGGAGGTTTGAATGACCGTGCTGCCATCCCGGGCAATGTAAAATCATTCTATCCAAATTCATTTGGCTTATATAATATGAGTGGTAACGTTAGTGAGTGGGTTGGTGACGTTTACAGGCCGATGACTTCTGTAGATGGACAGGATTTCAACTACTTCCGTGGTAACAAATTCCAGAAATTCTACAAGAACAGTTCAGGTGAATATGAAAGGGACAGTATGGGACGCCTCAAGAAAACTGATATTTCTGATGAAGAAGTTAAGAACCGTTCAAACTATCAGCACAATAATGTTATCAATTATCTTGATGGCGATACTGCCAGCCAGGTTTACTATGGCTATGGTGTATCATCACTGATAAGCGACAGGTCAAGGGTGATCAAAGGTGGTAGCTGGAATGACAGGCCTTACTGGCTGTCTCCTGGTTCACGCCGCTTCATGGAAGAAACAACCGGGGCAAGTACCGTTGGTTTCCGTTGCGCTGCAACATACCTGGGACCACCGGAAGGCCCTGGCTTCAAAGAAGGAAATATCTTTGGAAAGCGCAAACAGAATGCACGTAAAAAGAAAAAATAAATAATTATAAATAATTGAACCCCTTCAGGCGATAAGTTTGAAGGGGTTTTTGTTTTATTATAATACAGCTGTTAGCTACAAGCTATTAGTAACAAGCAGGGGTTATTTTTTTGTAGATGTCATGATTATTTGAATCTACTGTTAGCCGCTTGGAGCTTGCAGCTAACCGCTATCTTATTTGTACTATTTTTGTCATCATGGAAATAAATGATCTATATCAACTCTTCTTAAAAAATCCTTCTATTGAAACTGATTCAAGAAAAATAAAAAAGGGAGATATATTCTTCGCCCTCAAAGGGCCGAATTTTAATGGTAACCTATATGCACAACAGGCGATCAACGATGGCGCCTCCTATTGTGTAGTTGATGAAGAAACAGGGATCACAAGTGAACAGGTAATAAGGGTAGCCGATTGCCTGGAAACATTACAGCAACTGGCAAAGGTGCACAGGCAACACTTCAACATTCCATTTATTGCCATAACGGGAAGCAATGGCAAAACTACCAGCAAGGAACTTATTCATGCGGTATTATCAACAACTTTCAAAACTTATACGACTGTTGGAAACCTGAACAACCATATCGGTATACCGCTTACGATACTGAGGGTAAAAGCTGATGCAGAAATAGCAGTGATAGAAATGGGTGCCAATCACCAAAAAGAAATAGAAAGTTATTGTACTTATACCCTTCCCACACATGGAATGATAACCAACTGCGGAAAGGCACACCTGGAAGGTTTTGGCGGAGAAGAAGGCGTACGTAAAGGAAAGGGCGAATTATTTGATTACCTGAAAAAGAACAATGGGGTCGCTTTTATTTTCAATGATTATGATTACCTGGTTAATATGAGCAAAGGCATTTCTACAGTTATCAGTTATGGTACCGGAAATGCAGATATCACTGGCCACGAAATTAAAGAAACCAAAAATGAATTTTTAAAAGTAACTGTCACAAAAGGTGCTGATATAGCGGAGATAAGAACCCAATTGGTGGGCGGATATAATTTGCCCAATGTTCTTGCTGCAGTTTGTATCGGCAAAACTTTCCATGTTGATGACGAAAAAATAAAAGCAGCGCTGGAAAATTACACGCCTTCCAACAGCCGCTCTCAACTCATCGAAAAAGACAGTAATAAAATAATACTGGATGCATACAATGCAAACCCATCGAGTATGAAGGCTGCTGTAGAAAATTTTGCTTCCATGCCCGGTAATAAAAAGGTACTCATGCTTGGGGGCATGATGGAACTGGGAAACGAGAGTATACAGGAACATGAGAATCTTGTCAGGCTTATCGATCAGCATCAATGGCAGCACGTTGTACTGGTTGGAAACGATTATAAGAACCTCCCGGATAATTTTATTCACTTCAATAATGCTTCTGAAGCAAAAGCCTGGTATAAAGAGCAACAATTTACAAACGCCCAGGTTTTAATAAAGGGCTCCCGCAGCATGCAAATGGAAAAAGTACTGGAATAAACAGTGAACTCAGATTGATTTTAATTTACCCGTTTAAGGATGTACATTTGCGTCCCATAAAATAAATTTCGTTTTTTGGACTGGAGAGTTGTCCGAGTGGTTGAAGGAGTCCCGATATCATCGGGAGAAAGTGTGTAGCGAAAAATGGATGAATTAATTATTACTGGAGAGTTGTCCGAGTGGTTGAAGGAGTCCCGATATTATCGGGAGAAAGTGTGTAGCGAAAAATGGATGAATTAATATTACTGGAGAGTTGTCCGAGTGGTTGAAGGAGCACGCCTGGAAAGTGTGTATATGGGAAACTGTATCGAGGGTTCGAATCCCTCACTCTCCGCAAAATAATCCCCCTATGTTTTTTGTCTATGTTCTTCAAAGTTTGAAGGATTATTCTTTCTATATTGGACAATGT
>Ga0209023_10001050_pt1 | contig 38499 bp, 38 predicted proteins | sample LakOneMetagenome_FD_187468 | JGI IMG/M metagenome (GOLD analysis project Ga0209023, IMG submission 187468) | Freshwater and sediment microbial communities from Lake Erie, Canada (SPAdes) (version 2) | ecosystem: Environmental > Aquatic > Freshwater > Lentic | place: Lake Erie, Canada...
ACCGTCACGCGCACCCGCCGCGACGGCAGCCCGCTTTGACCCCGAGGAGATCACCATGACCGATTTCACCATGACCAGGGACGCCGACGGCGTGGCCACGATCACCTGGGATGTGCCGAAAAAGTCGATGAACGTCCTGAACCTGGAAGCCGCGGCCGAACTCGGCCGGCTGGTGGACGAGGCCATCGCCGACACGGGCGTCAAGGGCGTCATCCTGACCAGCGGCAAGAAGGACTTCGCCGGTGGCATGGACCTCAACATCATCGCGAAGATGAAGGAAAGCGCGGGCGACGATCCGGCGCGGGGGCTCTTCGACGGGCTGATGGGCTTTCACGCGCTCGAGCGGAAGATCGAGCTGATGGGCCGCGACCTGAAGACCGGACAGGGCGGCAAGCCGATCGTCGCGGCGCTGCCGGGCACCGCGCTCGGCATTGGCCTCGAAATCCCGCTCTCGTGCCACCGCATCATCGCGGCCGACAACCCCCGGGCCAAGATCGGCCTGCCCGAAATCCTGGTCGGCATCTTCCCCGGCGCGGGCGGCACCACGCGGCTGACGCGCAAGATGGGGCCCATGGCCGCCTCGCCCTACCTGCTGGAGGGCAAGCTGTCGGACCCCAAGTCCGCCAAGGCCGCCGGCATCATCGACGAGGTGGTGGCCCCGGAAAACCTGCTGGCCCGCGCCAAGGAATGGGTGCTGGCCGCGACGCCCGCCGACATGGTGAAGCCCTGGGACCAGAAGGGCTACAAGCTGCCCGGCGGTGCGCCCTACCAGCCTTCGGGCTACATGACCTTCGTCGGCGCCTCGGCCATGGTCAACGGCAAGACGCAAGGCGTCTACCCGGCGGCGCAGGCGCTTCTGAGCGCGGTCTATGAAGGCGCGCTCGTGCCCTTCGACACGGCGCTCAAGATCGAGGCGCGCTGGTTCACCCATGTGCTGATGAACCCCTCGTCCTCGGCCATGATCCGCTCGCTCTTCATCAACAAGGAGGCACTGGAAAAAGGCGCGAACCGGCCAGAGGCGCCGGACCAGTCGGTGAAGAAGCTGGGCGTTCTGGGTGCCGGCATGATGGGCGCGGGCATCGCCTATGTGGCGGCGAACGCCGGCATCACCGTCGTCCTGATCGACGCCACGCAGGACGCCGCCGACCGTGGCCGCGCCCACAGCGAGGCGATCCTCGACAAGGGCGTCGCCCGCGGCAAGGTCACGGCAGAGAAGAAGGCCGAGGTCCTGGGCCGCATCACCGCGACGACCGACTATGCCGCGCTGGCCGGTTGCGACCTGCTGGTCGAGGCGGTGTTCGAGGATGTCTCGGTCAAGGCCGAGGTGACGAAGAAGGCGCTGAAGGCCCTGCCGGCCGACGCGATCTTTGCGACGAACACCTCGACCCTGCCCATCTCGCAGCTGGCCGAGGCGTCGGACAAGCCCGACCAGTTCATCGGCATCCATTTCTTCAGCCCGGTCGACAAGATGATGCTGGTCGAGATCATCAAGGGCAAGAAGACCGGCCCGCGCGCCGTGGCCAAGGCGCTGGACTTCGTGCGCCAGATCCGCAAGACCCCGATCGTCGTCAACGACGCGCGCTTCTTCTACGCCAACCGCTGCATCATCCCCTACATCAACGAAGGCCTGCGGCTGGTGGCCGAGGGGGTCGAGCCCGCGCTGATCGAGAATGCCGCGAAGCTCGTCGGCATGCCGCTCGGGCCGCTGCAACTCGTCGACGAAACCTCGATCGACCTCGGCGTCAAGATCGCCAAGGCGACGAAGGCCGCGATGGGCGACGCCTACCCGGACGCGGCGGTGGACAAGGTGCTGTTCCGCATGGCCGACCTTGGTCGCATGGGCCGCAAGTCGAACGCCGGCTTCTACGCCTATTCCGACAAGGGCGAGAGGCTCGGGCTCTGGGATGGGCTTGCCGCCGAATGGCCCGTGGCGGCCGACCAGCCGGACGTGAGCGAGGTGCAGCAGCGGCTTCTCTACGCGCAAGTCCTCGAAGCGGTCCGCGCGTTCGAGGACGGCGTGCTGGAAGACATCCGCGAGGGCGACGTGGGCGCCATCCTCGGCTGGGGCTTCGCGCCCTGGTCGGGCGGCCCCTTCGGCTGGCTCGACATCCAGGGTGCGGCGCGCGCGGCCGACCAGGCGGGTGCGCTTGCGGCCAGATTTGGCGCGCGCTTTGCGGTGCCGACGCTTCTGGCGCAGATGGCCGAGCGGGGGCAGACCTTCTACGGACTTTTCGGCGGCGGCCAGAAGGCGGCGGCCTGAAATCGGCAGCTTGAGGCCTTACGGGTCGAAGCGGTAGCCGAAGCGGGCGATGTCTTCGGCCGCTATGTCCGCGACAAGCGCCGCGTCAGCGTCGGAATAAAGGCCCCGCCAGTCGCGGGGCCTTTCGCTGCGGTTCTCAAACGGCAAGGGGGTCAGGCCGAAGCCCAGATGCGCCTCGAACGGCCCCAGATCCTGGTCCAGATGCTCGAGTCGCGCATAAAGCGTCGCCCGCTCTGCCCCCGCCGCCGTCGTCATGTAGCGCCGCGCGGGATGGGCACGGAGCGACGCCGCGAAGTCTGGATCGTTCAGGAAGGCGCTGAAGTCGCACGACTGTGCCAGAGCGAGATGCGGATGGGCGAAATCCTGCGCCCGAAGCCAGTGATAGTAGCTGACCAGCCGGTCCCACGGATTGCGCACCAGGGTCAGGGTGAACAGCCCCGCGATCTCCTCCTCGTCCAGCCAGCCGTCCAGATCGGCAAGCAGGGCGTGCTTCCAGAGCCGCCCCCGGACCGGCAGCCCCTTCTGCCGCGCCGCCCGCGCCCGCCCCTTGGGCGTATCGGCAACGATCACGTCATCGGCCCTCGCCCGGGCCTCGAGCGCGCGGGTCAGGGCCGTGCCCCCGGTCTTGGGGATATGGATGAAGAGGTAGCCCCTGCCCCGCGACAGGATCATCGGCCGGGCCGCGCGGCGATGACCATGCCGGCCGCGATGATGAGGACGATCCCGACCATGGCCGTCGGCGTCAGCCGGTCGCCCCACAGCACGAAGCTCCAGAGCGCGCTCATCGGCAGGATCACATATTCGAAGACGGCCACGCGGCTCGCGTCCGCGATCTGGTAGGCGCGCACCATCATGCCGACCGCGACCAGCGAGCCCGCCGCCTGCACGAAGGTCCAGAAGAGGAAACGCCCGGTGGGCCAGACCGCGCCCCGGAACAGGAAACCGGCGGCGCTCTGCGGAACCTCGGGCTGCCAGAGGGCCAGCACCGCCATGCCGATCAGCCCGAAGAGCCCGAGCGCCAGGAAGAAGCCCGCGAGCAGGGTCTCGGCGCTTTCCTCGCCGCACCAGCGCGTCGTCGCCAGGTTGCCCAGCGCATAAAGCGCGCCTGCGGCGATCGGCAGCAGCATGGCCGGCCCGACCGGCGCTCCGGCGCCAAGGCCAAGGACCAGAAGGACCCCTGCAAAACCGATGGCCACGGCAAGGATGCGGAAGGGGCCGATCCGCTGACCCCAGGCGAATCGCGACAGAAGAAGGACGAAGATCGGCGCGGTGAAGAGCCCGGCCGCCACTTCGGCCACCGACAGGAAGGCTAGGCAGCCGAAATAGATCACCATCGCCGTGCCGTGGATCAGGCTCCGCGCCAGAACCGCGCGCGGATTGCGAGGCCGGAGCCTGATGCCCATGACCCCGGCCGCCACGACCAGAAGCACGATCGCCATCGCCGTGCGCGTCGCGTGGAACTGCCACAGGCCGCCATCCTCGGCGATCTGGCGCACGAAATTGTCGGTGAAGCCGATGATGAAGGCATAGACGGTCACAAGACCGGCCGCCAGAAGCGTGCGGTTTGGCAGGGTCGCGGAAACGGGCACGTCGGTCATCGGGTTCCCTTGGGCGAACGGGGCTAGGAAAACCCGTTCTTTCGGCATTAATCATGTCCCCATGCGACATTCCAGCGGCGGGAGCGGACGATGGGTTGGCTGAGGGACGAAAGCGGGCTGGAAAAGTGTGCTGCGAACCACGTCCCCTTGACGCCCCTGTCGTTCCTGGCCCGCGCGGGCGACATTTTCGCCGGGCGGACGGCTCTGATCTACGGTGACGGGCGTCAAAGCTACGCCGATCATGCGGCCCGCGTTTCGCGCCTGTCATCGGCGCTGGCGGGGGCCGGGGTTCAGCCCGGCGAGGTGGTGGCGACGCTCCTGCCAAACGTGCCAGCCCATGTCGAGGCGCATTTTGGCGTGCCGGCGGCCGGTGCGGTCCTGAACGCGATCAACACGCGGCTCGATGCCGATACGGTCGCCTATATCTTCGACCACGGCGAGGCGAAGGCTGTGCTGGTCGACACGGCCTTCCTGCCGCTCGCCGAGGCAGCCATCGCCCGGATGGAGGGCCCCGCCCCCCGCGTGATCGAGGTGCCGGACCCCGTCGCCGGCATCGCCGCCACCGGCCGCTACCCGCTTTACGAGGATTTCCTCGCCTCGGGCGCCCCCGCCGCGGGCTGGATCATGCCGGCGGACGAATGGGAAAGCATCGCGCTCAACTATACCTCGGGCACGACGGGGCGGCCGAAGGGCGTCGTCTACCACCATCGGGGCGCCTACCTCTCGGCGGTGAATGCCACGCTCGCCTGGCCCTTCGGGCGCTTCCCGACCTACCTGACCATCGTGCCGCTCTTTCACTGCAACAACTGGTGCCACACCTGGGCAATGCCTGCGACCGGCGGCACCATCGTCTGTTGCCGCGACGTGACCGCGCGCGCCATCTTCGCCGCCATCGCCGACCATGGCGTAACCCACATGGGGGCCGCACCCATCGTCCTCAACACCCTCATCAACGCCAAGGCCGAGGACCGCCGGCCCCTGCCCCACATCGTCCAGATCTACACGGCCGGCGCACCGCCCCCGGCCGCGACGCTTGCCGCGATCGAGCCCCTGGGCTTCAACGTCACGCAGGTCTACGGGCTGACCGAAAGCTATGGCCATGTCACCGAATGCACCTGGCCGCCGGAATGTGACACGCTTCAGGGCACCGACCGAACCGCACGAAAGGACCGCACCGGCGTCTTGATGCCGATGATGGAACGGATCGAAGTGCAGGACGACCAGGGCGCCCCCGTCCCCCGAGACGGCAAGAGCCTGGGCGAGATCGCCATCCGCGGCAACTGCGTGATGAAGGGCTACCTGAAGAACCCCGAGGCGACGCGTGAGGCGTTCAGGGGCGGCTTCTTCCGGTCGGGCGACATCGCCTTCCAGCACCCCGACGGCTACATCAAGATCACCGACCGCGCGAAGGACATCATCATCTCGGGCGGCGAAAACGTCTCGTCGGTCGAGGTCGAGGGCGCGCTGATGCACCACCCGGCCGTGTCGCTCTGCGCCGTCGTCGCGAAACCGGACGAGAAATGGGGCGAGGTGCCCTGCGCCTTCGTCGAGCTGAAGGAGGGCGCCGAGGCGAGCGAGACGGACCTGATCGCCTTCGTCCGCGCCCGCCTCGCCGGCTTCAAGACGCCGAAGCACGTGGTCTTTTGCGAACTGCCGAAGACCTCGACCGGCAAGATCCAGAAGTTCGAGCTGCGCGCGGTCGCAAAGCTGATGTGATCGCCCCGCCGCCCGCTTATCGTGCCCCCGTTGTCGGCCCCTGCGACCTCGGCTAGGGTGCGGCCGACTGGGGGGCGGGTGCGCCAAAGATGACGGCTCTAACGGAATATCAGCGGCTGGAAAGCCGGGGCCTCTGGCGTGACGGGCCGGCCGCCCAGCGCCGCGAGGTGATCGTGAGCTTCGGCGACGCCTCGCTGATGATCGGCGAAAGCCCCTCTGGCCGGCACCTGAGCCACTGGTCCCTGCCCGCCATCCAGCGCTGCAATCCCGGCCAGTATCCCGCGCTCTACATCCCCGACGCCGGCAGCAGCGAGGAGCTGGAGCTTGACGACCCGACGATGATCGCCGCACTCGACAAGGTGCAGGCCCTGATCGCCCGCCGCCAGCCCCATCCGGGCCGGGTGCGGGGACTTGCAGCCCTGGGCGCCTTTGCCGCAATGGTCGCCGTCGGCCTTCTGTGGCTGCCGGGCGCGCTCATCGACCATACCGCCTCTGTCCTGCCCGCCGCCTCGCGCGATGACATCGGCAAGGCGGTGCTGGCCGACCTGACGCGGCTGACGGGCTCGCCCTGCGCCGCACCGGATGCCCAGCCGGTACTGGACGCGCTTGGCGACCGGCTTCTGGACGGGCGCGAGGGGCACCTCTACGTCCTGCCGCAGGGCCTGGCCGGGGCGGTGCCCCTGCCCGGCGGATCGGTCGCCCTAGGCCGTGGCCTGATCGAAGGCCACGACACGCCCGAGGTCGCAGCGGGCTATGTGCTGGCCGAAGAGGCGCGCGCCGCCGTCCACGACCCCTTGCGCGACGCGCTGGGCTTTGCCGGCCTCTCGGGCGCGATCCGGCTTCTGACCACGGGCAAGCTGCCGCCAGACGCGCTCAAGGGCTATGGAGAGGTCCTCTTGAGCGAGGAACCCCCGGCCATCGCCCCGTCGGTCCTTCTGAAACGGTTCGAGGAACGCGGCGTCAGCGCGACGCCCTATGCCCAGTCGCTGGGCATCGACGACCCGACCGCAGCACCCCTTGTCGCGGGCGACCCCTTCGCCTCCGAACCGCCAACCGCGCCCGTCCTCAACGATTTCGACTGGGTCACGCTTCAGGGCATCTGCGCAAGCTGACTATTTCGTGCCGAACATCCGGTCGCCGGCATCGCCGAGCCCGGGCACGATATAGCCGTGGTCGTTCAGATGGCTGTCGAGCGCCGCCGTCACGATCGGCACGTCCGGGTGCGCCTCCTTCATCCGCGCAACGCCTTCGGGTGCCGCCAGAAGGCACATGAAGCGGATGTTCGTCGCCCCCGACTTCTTCAAGAGGTCGACGGCCGCCGCCGACGAATTCCCGGTGGCAAGCATGGGATCGAGCGCGATGGTCAGGCGGCTGCCCAGGTCCTGCGGCACCTTGTAGTAATACTGGACCGGCTGCAGCGTCTCGGGGTCGCGGTAAAGCCCGACGAAGCCCACCCGCGCCGCCGGAATAAGCTCCAGCACGCCGTCCAGAAGCCCGTTCCCGGCCCGCAGGATCGAGATCAGCGCCAGCTTCTTGCCGTCGATGGTGGGCGCGTCCATCTCGCACAGGGGCGTCTCGATCCGCTTCGTCGTCATCTCCATCTCGCGCGTGATCTCATAGGCCAGAAGCTGGCTGATCTCGCGCAGGAGGCGGCGGAAGGAGTTGGTCGAGGTCTCTTTCTCCCGCATGATCGTCAGCTTGTGCTGGATGAGCGGATGTTTGACGACGGTCAGGTGGTTGGTCACGGTCTGTCCCCCAGGCGTTTTCCGATCCGGGCCTTCGTTTCAGCGTCGCAGAAGGCCGCGTCGAGTGATGTGCGCGCTATAGCGCCGAAAACCTCGTCGTCCCAGCCGAAAGCATCGGCGAGCCGGTCATATTCGCGCGCCATCGTCGTGTGGAAATAGGGCGGATCGTCGGTCGAGATGGTGACCTTCACCCCCCGCTCGCGCAGCCTCTCGATCGGATGGGCGCGGAAGGACGGGTAAAGGCCCAGCGCCACGTTCGACCCGGGGCAGCATTCCAGGACGGTCCCCTCTTCGGCGATGCGGTCCACCAGCGCCAGATCCTCGATCGCGCGCACGCCATGGCCGATGCGCTCGACCCCCAGATCGCGGATCGCATCGGCGACCGACTGCGGGCCGCCCCACTCGCCGGCATGGCAAGTGAGCCTCAGCCCCGCCTCACGCGCGCAGTCAAAGGACCAGCGGAAATCATTGGGCGACAATACTTTTTCGTCCCCGCCAAGCCCGAAGCCCGTCAGGAACCGCCCCGCCGTTTCCGCCGCGCAGAGCGCCGTCTCGCGCGCCTTTTCCGGGCCGAAATGCCGGATCGGCGTGACGATGCCGCGCATGGTGATGCCGAAGTCGCGCTCTGCCTGGTCAGCGGCAGATTCGATGGCCGCCAGATAGTCCCGCCAGGCCGTCAGGTCGCGCCCGCCGCAAAAGTCGGGCGAGAGAAACGCCTCGGTATAAACCACCCCGCTCAAGGCACTTTCCTCAAGCACCGCGAGCGTCAGGCGCCGGAAATCCTCGGGCGTTTGCAGGGTCGTGCAGGCCGCCTCGTAGACCTTCAGGAAATGCCAGAAATCCCCGGTGTCATAGCTGCCGTCGGGACGGAAGGCGCCCGACAGGTCAATGCTCTTTTCCTTGGCCAGCCCCCGGATGAAGGCGGGCGGTGCCGCGCCTTCCAGATGCAGGTGCAGTTCGACCTTCGGCAGTTGGCTCACAGAAAGCTCCTTCCCGGCCCCTCGGGCGGCAGGCCCAGATGCGCCGCAATGCTTGCACCCACGTCGGTATAGCCGACCAGCCCGATGGCGCGCGGACCGACGCCCCAGCCCACGACCGGCACCCTCTCGCGCGTGTGGTCGGTGCCGGTCCAGGTCGGGTCGTTGCCATGGTCGGCGGTGAAGATCGCCAGATCGCCGGGGCCAAGCCGCCTGAGGAATGCCCCTGCCACCCCATCGAACCATTCGAGCGCGCGGGCGTAACCGGCCACATCGCGCGGATGGCCAAAGAGCGTGTCGAACTCAACGAAGTTCGCAAATGTAAAGGAATCGGGCTCAGCATCAGCCGCGAGCGCCTGAAGATGTTCGGAAAGTCCTATATCCCCGCCACCCTTGCGCAATTCACCCACCCCCCGCATCGAGAAGATGTCGCCGATCTTGCCGATGCCGTGGGTCTTGCGCCCCGCCCCCGCCGCCCGGTCCAGAAGCGTCGGCGCGGGCGGTGCGATGGCATAGTCATGGCGGTTGCCGGTCCGCTTGAAGTTGCCGGGCCCGCCCACGAAAGGCCGGGCGATGACGCGGCCCACCTTCATTGCATGAAGCGTCGGCGCCATGTCCTGGCAAAGCTTCAGAAGCCGGTCGAGCCCGAAGGCCTCTTCATGCGCCGCAATCTGGAAGACGCTGTCGGCCGAGGTGTAGCAGATCGGCCAGCCGGTCCGCAGGTGTTCGGCGCAATGTGCCTCGATGATCGGCACGCCCGAGGCATGGACATTGCCAAGCGTGCCCGCCGTCCCCGCCTTGGCCGCAACTTCGGCCATCAGCCAGTCGGGGAAGGCGGGATCGGTGTCTGGGAAATAGTGCCAGTCCCAGGGCACCGGCACGCCCGCAAGCTCCCAGTGGCCAGAGGGCGTGTCCTTGCCCTTCGACACCTCGGAGGCCGCGCCCCAAAGCCCGGCCGGCGTTGCCTCGAACCCCGGCATCGGGGCGCCAGAGGCCAGCCGGACCGCAGCGCCGAGCCCGAGCCCATCCAGAACCGGCATCTTCAGGGGACCGGACCGCCCCACCTCTGCGCGGCCGGCGGCACAGGCCTCGGCGATATGGCCAAGCGTGTTCGCGCCCGTGTCGGGGCGCTGGCCGTTGAAGAAGCGGTCGGCATCGGGCGCGCCGCCCGCACCGACGGAATCCATGACGATCAGGAAGGCCCGCGCCATCAGCCGATCCTTTCGAGGATGAGGGGCACGGGTTCCGGCGCCCGCCCGCTGAATGTGTAGGCCGCCCGGACTTCGGCGGCCGCGCGCTGGGCCTCCGCTTCGCTTGCGGCATGGACAAGCGCGAACGGCCCGCCCGGCGCGACCCCCTGGCCCAGCGCCGCTAGGCCCGACAGGCCGACGGACGGGTCGATCCGGTCGCCGCCCCGAAGCCGCCCGCCCCCCAGATGGACGACCGCCTGACCGAGCGCGGTGCCGTCGATCACGCGGACATATCCCGCCTCCGGCGCCGTGACGGCCAGGACCACCGGCGCGCGGGGCAGATGGTCGCCGTAGCGCTCGACGAAATCCGCGGGGCCCCCCTGCGCCGCGACCATCCGGCCAAAGACCTCTGCCGCCCGGCCATCGGCGAGGGTCGCCGCGATCCGCGCCTCGCCATCGGCGGCATCGGCCGCGAGCCCCGCCCGCGCCAGCGCCTCGCCGCCAAGGGCCACGCTCGCCTGCCAGAGCCGCGACCTGGCCCCCGACCCCGACCCCGCCAGCACATCCATCACCTCGAAAACCTCAAGCGCATTGCCGGCGGCCGGCGCGAGCGGCTGGTTCATGTCGGTCACCAGCGCCGTCGTCCGGCACCCCGCGCCGTTCGCCGTCTGGACCAGCGCCTCGGCCAGCGCCCGCGCCTCCGTCCCGGTCTTCATGAAGGCGCCAGAGCCCGCCTTTACATCCAGAACCAGCACCTCAAGCCCCGCCGCGAGCTTCTTCGACAGGATCGAGGCGGTGATCAGGTCAATCGACTCGACCGTCCCGGTCACGTCGCGCACCGCGTAAAGCCGCCGGTCGGCCGGGGCCACGTCGCCGCTTGCGCTGACGATCGCGCAGCCCACGGACCGCGTGATCCGCCGCAAGTCCTCGACCGACTGGTCGACACGAAAACCGGGGATCGCCTCCAGCTTGTCCAGCGTGCCGCCGGTGTGGCCAAGCCCGCGCCCCGAAATCATCGGCACGAAGGCCCCACAGGCCGCCAGCGCCGGCGCCAGAAGAAGCGAGGTCGCATCCCCGATCCCGCCGGTCGAATGCTTGTCGACGACCGGCCCCGGCATGTCCCAGACCAGCACCTGCCCGGAATCGCGCATCGCACGCGTCAGGCCGACCCGGTCCCCGGCCGACAGCCGCTTCAAAAGAACCGCCATGGCGAAAGCCCCGGCCTGCGCATCCGTCACCGTGCCTGACGCGAGCCCGCCCGCAAACCAGCGCGCGGCGGGCTCGGGCAGGCCCTTGCCGTCGCGCAGGTCGGCGATGATCTGGCGCGCGTCGAACCCCATCAGGTCCGGTCCATGTGCGCCGCGCTGAAGCTGCCGGGCAGAAGCGCGCCGATGGTGGTTTCTAGCCGCGCGCCGTCGGTGGTGGCGAGCGTCACCGGCACCTCGGCCAGTCCGAATTCGGCGAGCTTCTGGCGGCAGCCGCCGCAGGGCGGGACGGGCGAGGGGCTGTCGGCGATGACGGCGACTGCGGTCAGGCGCGTCTCGCCCGCCGCGACCATGGCGGCGATGGCGCCCGCCTCGGCGCAGGTGCCCTCGGGGTAGGCGACGTTCTCGACGTTGCAGCCCTGATAGACGGCGCCTGACGCCCCGCGCACGGCGGCGCCGACCTTGAAGCGGGAATAGGGCGCGTAGGCCTTTTCGCGGACGGCCGCCGCGGCCCCTACCAGATCTTCCATCCACCCCTCCCTGACCTTTCGGTCAAGGATGGCCGATCCGACGCGGGGCGGCAAGCGGCCCCGGTTCAGGCGAGCGTCGTCGTGAACCGGCCCGGCAGCGACACTTCCAGAAGCTCGAAATCCTCGGTCGGCTCATCCCAGGTGGTCACGAACCCCGGCGGGATCACGAAGGCATCGCCGCGCACCAGCCGGTAGGGCTCCTTCCCCTCGCCCCTGAGCGTCATCTGGCCGCCCATCACGAAGCCCAAGAGGATGTCGGCGTCGTGCCGCGCCGGGGCCGGCTTGCCCTCGCCCCGCCGCACGACCTGCACCCCGGCGACGTTCTTCGTGTTCGCGGCGATGGTCGTGTCGCGCGCCTGATACCCCGGCAGGCGGAAGGGCGCCCAGGCCGCGCCCTTCGCAAGGTTGTGCACGAACCGCTGCCCGTCCCACTCGCGGTCGGGCCGCTCGACCGGGGTCGGCAAGGTCATGTCATGGTCGATCTCGGTCACATGCTCGGCCGGCACGCCGATCTCGATCACCTCGATCCCCTGGCCCGCCTCCATCACCCGGTGGCGGATCTGCGGCGGCTGGATGAAGCAGTCGCCGGCGGTCAGGCGCCGCATGCCGCCCTGGTCCTCATACAGCACGTCAACCCAGCCGCTGATGCAGAAGATCAGCTGGAAGCCGACCTTGTGGAAATGGACCATGTCCGGGATCTTGCCGTCCGGCACGCGGATGTGGCTGGCGATGATCGCGCCGCCAAGGCGCGAGGGCACGAGGTCGCGGTAGGACATGCCGGCGCGGCCGATGACCCAGGGCGCCTGGTCGGCCAGGCGGCGCACGACGAAGGCATGTTGCGTGGGCGGCAGGACCAGGGGCGGGTTCAGCTCGTCGATGGCCACCTGCGTGCCGCCGGGCGAGGTGAGCGCCCTTTGCCCCTCCGCCACCGCGTCCGGCGCATCGGTCAGGATGCGAAGCGCCCCCGGCGCCGCCTTGTAGCCCTGGTCGAGCCGGACGCGCAGCCCGTGGCCCGAAAAGACCGCGATCGCCGGATTGTCGGCCGGATAGATCATGTCGAGCCGCATCTTCAGCGCCTTGGTGAAGAAGGGCAGATCGGCGCGCAGGTCCGTCGTCGGCAACAGGACCTCGGCGCGGGTCTCGGCGGGGGCGGTCTGATCCTTCGGCATATCAACCTCATACGAAAAAGGCGCCGGGACCCAGTGTCCGACCGGCGCGAAGTGACGGGCCGAGTGTCCGCCCCATCCGCGCCGCTGCCAAGGACTTTATTGTATGGACTTTGTGCCGGGCGTGCTAGTTTGGCGCAGAAAGCGATGATTTAACCCTAAACAATCACCGGGAGTCGCCATGCAGGACCGCCGTTCCGACGCATCGAACGAGGCTACCCGCGAAGTCACCCGACAGGCCGCGCTCGATTATCACGAGTTCCCGAAGCCCGGAAAGCTCGAGGTCCGCGCCACGAAACCGCTGGCGAACGGCCGCGACCTGTCGCGCGCCTATTCGCCGGGCGTGGCCGAAGCCTGCCTCGAGATCCGCGCCGACCCCGCGACCGCCAGCCGCTACACGACCCGCGGCAACCTGGTGGGCGTCGTCACCAACGGCACAGCGGTCCTCGGGCTGGGCCATATCGGCCCCCTGGCCGCGAAGCCGGTGATGGAGGGCAAGGCGGTCCTTTTCAAGAAGTTCGCCAACATCGACTGTTTCGACATCGAGATCAACGAGCTGGACCCCGAGCGCCTGGCCGACCTGGTCTGCGCGCTGGAACCGACCTTCGGCGCCATCAACCTGGAAGATATCAAGGCGCCCGACTGCTTCATCGTCGAACGCATCTGCCGCGAGCGCATGAACATCCCGGTCTTTCACGACGACCAGCACGGCACCGCGATCGTGGTCGGCGCCGCCGCGACCAACGCGCTGTTCGTCGCCAAGAAGCGGTTCGACGACATCAAGGTCGTCTCGACCGGCGGCGGTGCGGCCGGGATCGCCTGCCTGAACATGCTGTTGAAACTGGGAGTCAGGCGCGAAAACGTCTGGCTCTGCGACCTTGAGGGGCTGGTCTACAACGGCCGGACCGAACAGATGACGGCGGAAAAGGCTGCCTATGCGCAGGGTTCGGAACCCGCGCGGCTTCAGGATGTGATCGGGGGCGCCGACCTTTTCCTGGGCCTGTCCGGCCCCGGCGTCCTGACGCCCGAAATGGTGGCGATGATGGCGCCGCGCCCCATCGTGTTCGCGCTGGCAAACCCCACGCCCGAGATCCTGCCCGACGAGGTCCGCGCCGTGGCGCCCGACGCCATCATCGCGACGGGACGGAGCGATTATCCCAACCAGGTCAACAATGTCCTGTGCTTCCCCTTCATCTTCCGGGGCGCGCTCGATGTGGGCGCGACGCGCATCAACGACGCGATGGAGATCGCCTGCATCGAAGGCATCGCCGCCCTCGCCCGCGCCACGACCAGCGCCGAGGCCGCCGCCGCCTACCGGGGCGAGCGCCTCTCGTTCGGGCCGGACTACCTGATCCCCAAGCCCTTCGACCCCCGCCTTATCGGCGTCGTCGCGACCGCCGTCGCCCAGGCCGCCATGGAAACCGGCGTCGCGACCCGGCCCATAGCCGACCTGGCGGCCTATCGCCAGCAACTCGACGGATCGGTCTACCGCTCGGCCCTTCTCATGCGCCCGGTCTTCGAGGCCGCGCGCTCGAACACCCGCCGCATCATCTTCGCCGAGGGCGAGGACGAGCGCGTCCTGCGCTGCGCCAACGCCATGCTCGAGGACATGACGGACATGCCGATCCTGATCGGCCGGCCCGAGGTCATCGAGCGGCGCTGCGAACGCGCGGGCCTGCCGATCCGCCCTGGCCGCGACTTCGAAGTGGTGAACCCCGAAAACGACCCCCGATACCGCGACTACTGGCAGACCTACCACGCGCTCATGGCCCGGCGGGGCGTCACCCCCGACATCGCCCGCGCGGTGATGCGCACCAACACGACCGCCATCGCCGCCGTCGCCGTCCACCGGGGCGAGGCCGACAGCCTGATCTGCGGCTCGTTCGGCAACTACCCGTGGCACCTGAACTACGTCTCGCAAATCCTTGCGCGGGATGGCTATTCGCCGCAGGGCGCGCTCAGCCTGATGATCCAGGAGGACGGTCCCCTCTTTATCGCCGACACGCATGTCAACGCGGTTCCGACGCCTGAACAGATCGCCACCACGATCATCGGCGCCGCCCGCCATGCCCGCCGCTTCGGCGTGACGCCGCGCGTGGCGCTCTGCTCGCATTCGAACTTCGGCAACCTCGACAGCGACTCGGGCCGCCGCATGCGCGCCGCGCGCGAGATCCTGGAAGGCCGCAACGTCGATTTCGCCTTCGAGGGCGAAATGTCGATCGACGCCGCCCTTGACCCCGAACTGCGCGCCCGCATCTTCCCCGAGGCCCACTTCACCGAGGTCGCGAACATCCTGGTCTTCGCCTATACCGACGCCGCCAGCGCCGCCCGCAACATCCTGAAGATGCGCGCCGGCGGGCTCGAGGTCGGGCCCATCCTGATGGGCATGGGCAACCGTGCCCACATCTGCACCCCCTCGGTCACGGCGCGCGGGCTTTTGAACATGACCGCCATCGCCGGAACGCCCGTCACGCTTTACAGCTAGTTTGCAAAGCCTGCGGCCCAAGCGTGCCCCGGACCAGGCTTTGCAAATGCCGTGGCGAAATTCTGCAAAAATCACCGTAAACCGCCCTTACGGTGACCGCTAACCCATTGGACGCGCGGGCAGACCTGCCGTAACGTGCCGCGCGAAACCAGGGAGGGTTCGACATGGGCGCGGCTGGCACCTATCGCGGGGTCTATGAAGGCTGGTCGCGCGACCCCGAAGGCTTCTGGATGAAGGCCGCGGCGGGCATCGACTGGGTCAGGCCGCCGACGCAGGCCCTGAACGCCACCCGCGCGCCCCTTTACGAATGGTTCACGGACGCCGAGGTCAACACCTGCTGGAACGCCGTCGACCGCCATGTCGAGGCCGGGCGGGGCGAGAACATCGCCATCATCCACGACAGCCCCCTGACCCACACGGTGCGCAAGATCACCTACCGCGAGCTTCGCGACAGGGTGGCCCAGCTTGCGGGCGCGCTGCGTGCCAAGGGCGTCGGCAAGGGCGATCGCGTCATCATCTACATGCCCATGGTGCCCGAGGCGCTCGAGGCGATGCTGGCATGTTCGCGGCTCGGCGCGATCCATTCGGTCGTCTTCGGCGGCTTCGCGGCGGCCGAACTGGCCGTGCGCATCGACGATTGCCGCCCCAAAGCGATCATCGCCGCCTCCTGCGGGCTCGAGCCGGGGCGCATCGTCCACTACAAGCCGCTTCTGGACAAGGCGATCGATCTGGCCACCCACAAGCCCGCCTTCTGCGTCATCCTGCAACGCGAACAGGAGGTCGCCCAACTGACCGAAGGCCGCGATGTCGCCTGGCACGCCTTCCAGTATGGGGTCGAGCCCGCCGACTGCGTCCCGGTCGAGGGCACCCACCCGGCCTATATCCTTTACACCTCGGGCACGACCGGGGCGCCGAAGGGCGTCGTGCGCCCGACCGCCGGGCATCTTGTCGCGCTGAACTGGACCATGTCGGCGATCTATCGCGCGGGGCCGGGCGAGGTCTTCTGGGCCGCATCCGACGTGGGCTGGGTCGTCGGCCACAGCTACATCTGCTACGCGCCCCTGATCGTCGGCGCCACGACCATCGTCTACGAAGGCAAGCCCGTCGGCACGCCGGACGCAGGCGCCTTCTGGCGTGTCATCGCCGAGCATGGCGTGAAAAGCTTCTTCACCGCACCGACCGCCCTTCGCGCGGTGAAGCGCGAGGACCCCGAAGGCGCGCTCGTCCAGGACTACGACCTGTCGAGCCTGACCGCGCTCTACCTTGCCGGGGAACGGGCCGACCCCGATTCCATCGACTGGGCGTGGCGCCACCTGAAGGTGCCGGTCATCGACCATTGGTGGCAAACCGAAACCGGCTACGCGATCGCGGCAAACCCGCTTGGGATCGAAGAACTGCCAGTCAAGGCCGGCTCGCCCACCGTGGCCATGCCCGGCTTCGACGTGCAGGTCCTGGACGAGAGCGGCCAGCCCGTGCCCCCCGGCACGCTCGGCGCCATCGCCGTCCGCCTTCCCCTGCCGCCGGGCTGCCTGCCAACGCTCTGGCAGGCCGAGGACCGCTTCATGAAAAGCTACCTCGCCCATTTCCCCGGCTTCTACGAAACCGGCGACGCGGGCTACATCGACAAGGACGGCTACCTCTTCATCATGGCGCGCACCGATGACGTCATCAACGTCGCCGGCCACCGCCTGTCGACCGGCGCGATGGAAGAGGTGCTGACCAGCCATCCCGACGTGGCCGAATGCGCCGTGATCGGCGTCGCGGACGCGTTGAAGGGCCAGCTTCCCCTGGGGTTTCTCTGCCTCAACAAAGGCGTGACCCGCCCGAGCGAAGAGATCGTCAGGGACTGCGTGAAGCTGGTGCGCGACCGGATCGGCCCGGTCGCCGCCTTCAAGCTCGCCTGCGTCGTCGACAGGCTGCCGAAGACGCGCTCGGGCAAGATCCTGCGCGCGACGATGGCGCGAATCGCCGATGGCCAGCCCTTCAAGATGCCCGCGACGATCGACGACCCCGCGATCCTCGACGACATCAGGGCCGCGCTGATAACGCTCGGATATGCGCACAATCCCGCTAGTGACGTTACGTAACCGCGCGGATTCTTGCCGCTTTGACCAGAGGTTAGCGTCCTTTGGACATGACCCATTAGACAAGTTGTCGGATAAACGCCCTTCCCCTAGACCTGTCTCATCAGGAAGTCCCGGTGCCCCTTACCCGTTTTGACGGTCCGGCATCGCGTGTCGTGGTGGAGCTATGGCGTCGGTTAACGGCAACAACGACGGGTCCCGGACCCCGCGCCTGGCGGCGGCCGATCTGGCCGATCCGGCAGGCGGTGGGTTCGAGGGTGACTCGGACGCGGCGCGGACCTTGCGCCGGCGCCTCGCGGTCGCGCTCGCCACGGATTCGCCGGTGTTCCTGTGGGGCGAAAGCGGCACCGGCAAGGACCGCGCGGCCCTCCTTCTGCATCGGGCGTCGGGGCCTGCGGACGCTACCTTTCTTCGGCTCGGCCCCGAAGGCGGCTGGCCGGACGATCCGCTTTCGGCCGCAGCGGGCGGCACGCTTTACCTGGACGGGGTCTGCCTCTTTCCGACCGCGCTCCAGGTCCGGCTCGCGGGCCATCTGCAGGCCGCAGAGACGACGCCCCACGACGTGATGCCGCGCATCGTCGCGGCCGATGTCGCCGACCCGAGGGTCCGCCACCGGGACGGCGCGCTTCACGACCAGCTGTTCTTCCGCCTTTATGTCCTGCCGGCCGCCCTGCCGCCGCTGCGCGACCGGCTGGCCGACCTTTCGGCACTGGCCGCCACCTTCCTTGCGCCCTTCGGCGCCACGCTTTCACCCGATGCGCTCGACCTTCTGGCCCGCCACGACTGGCCGGGGAACGTGCGCGAACTTGTCAACCTTCTGAAGGAGGCGCGCGCCATGGCGGCCCTGCCCGACAGCGACACGCCCCTGCGCCTGACCGCCGCGAACCTGCCTGCGGCGCTGGCAAGCGGCCCGGCAGTCCTGGCCGACCCGTTCGACGCCTTCGCCGGGCGCACGCTTGGCGAAATCGAGCGGCTGGCGATCGAGGCGGCGCTACGCCGCGCCGCCGGCTCCGTCACCCGGGCGGCCCGCGCGCTGGGCGTCGCGCCCTCGACGATCTATCGCAAGATGGAAGCCTGGGGGCCGCAGCCCGACGCCTGACCTACAGGAACTGCTCGCGCGTCAGCCGCTCTTCCAGCCCGTGACCGGGATCGAACAGCAGGCGATGCCGGACCGAGGGGTCGGAGCGGACCTCGACCGACACCACGTCGCGCACCGAATTACGGCTGTCGGCATCCGCCATCACCGGGCGCTTTTCAGGCTCCAGCACATCGAACCGCACCCGCGCATCCTTGCGCACGATGGCCCCCCGCCAGCGCCGTGGCCGAAAGGCGGCGACGGCGGTCAGCGCCAGCACATCGGACCCCATCGGCAGGATCGGCCCGTGCGCAGAATAGTTGTAGGCCGTCGACCCCGCCGGCGTCGCGATAAGCGCCCCGTCCGCAATCAGCGCATCGAGCCGCTCGCGCCCGTCGACGCTGATCTTCAGCTTCGCTGCCTGCGGTCCCGCGCGCAGAAGCGCCACTTCGTTGATGGCCAGCGCCTCGTGCACCTGCCCGTCCACCTGCTCCGCCCGCATTCTGAGAGGGTTGATGAACGTATCCTCGGCCGCCGCCAGCCTCTCCCACAGCCGGTCTTCGCGGTAGTCGTTCATCAGGAAGCCGACCGTGCCGCAATTCATGCCATAGACCGGAATGTCGCGCGCGCCGTGCTGGTGCAGCGTCTGCAGCATGAAACCGTCGCCCCCAAGAGCCACGATCGCGTCGGCCGCCTGGACCTCGGCCTGGCCATAGCGCGCCACAAGCTGGCCGAGCGCCGCTTGCGCGGGCGCCACGTCCGAGGCCAGAAAGGCGATGCGCCAGGGTTCCGTGCGGGTCATGGCGACCATAAAGCCGGGCAACGGGGCGAAATCAAGACGAACTGGCCCCCCGCCGGGACAGACTTGTTTCGCACCGACAGGCAAAAATGTCGTTTCCGTGCTTCCCCCACGTCCAGTGCTTCGCTAATGCTCGCCGAAGCCGCAGGGACAGCGCCGATCGGCCGCGAGGGAAGGGAACCGCCAATGACCGCCACGAACGACACGACCAACCGCTTCTTTACCGAACCGCTCGCCGAGCGCGATCCAGAGCTGAACGGCACCATCGTCCGCGAGCTTGGCCGCCAGCGTGAGGAAATCGAGCTGATCGCGTCGGAAAACATCGTCTCGCTCGCGGTCCTGGAAGCCCAGGGCTCGGTCATGACCAACAAATATGCGGAAGGCTATCCGGGCAAGCGTTACTACGGCGGCTGCCAGTTCGTCGACCAGGCCGAGACGCTGGCCATCGAACGCGCGAAAAAGCTCTTCGACGCGGGCTTCGCCAACGTGCAGCCGAACTCGGGCAGCCAGATGAACCAGGCCGTCTTCCTGGCGCTTCTGCAGCCGGGCGACACCTTCATGGGGCTCGACCTGAACTCGGGCGGCCACCTGACCCACGGCTCGCCGGTCAACATGTCGGGCAAATGGTTCAACGTCGTCAGCTACGGCGTCCGCGCCCAGGACCAGCTTCTGGACATGGATGCGGTGCGCGAAAAGGCCCATGCCCACAAGCCGAAGCTGATCGTCGCCGGCGGCACGGCCTACAGCCGCGTCTGGGACTGGGCCGAATTCCGCAAGATCGCGGATGAGGTCGGCGCCTACCTGATGGTCGACATGGCCCATATCGCGGGCCTGGTCGCCGGTGGCCAGCACCCCTCGCCCCTGCCGCACGCCCATGTCGTGACCACGACCACGCACAAGTCGCTGCGCGGCCCCCGTGGCGGCATGATCCTGACGAACCACGAAGACATCGCCAAGAAGATCAATGCGGCCGTCTTCCCCGGACTTCAGGGCGGCCCGCTGATGCATGTGATCGCCGCCAAGGCCGTGGCTTTCGGCGAGGCGCTGCGGCCCGAGTTCAAGGACTACGCGGCCCAGATCGTGAAGAACGCCAAGGCCATGGCGGACGAGCTGATGAAGGGCGGCATCGACATCGTGTCGGGTGGGACCGACAACCACCTGATGCTTGCCGACCTGCGGCCGAAGAAGGTGACCGGCAAGGCGACCGAAGCGGCGCTTGGCCGGGCGCACATCACGACGAACAAGAACGGCGTGCCCTTCGACCCCGAAAAGCCCTTCGTGACCTCGGGCATCCGCCTTGGCGCCCCCGCCGGCACCACGCGCGGCTTCAAGGAGGCCGAGTTCCGCCAGATCGCCCGCTGGATCGTCGAGGTCGTCGACGGCCTGGCCGCCAACGGCGAAGAGGGCAACGCCGAGGTCGAGGCGAAGGTCAAGGCCGAGGTCAAGGTGCTCTGCGCCCGCTTTCCGCTATACCCCGGCCTCTGAGGGCCGGTTGCGGGCCGGTTGCGGGCCGGTCGTCGGGGCGTCCGCAAGGGTGCCCCGGCCCTACAGATAGCCGCGCCAGAAGAGAACCGCACCGACCATCACCGCGACTACCAGGAGGATCGAGGCGACGGCGCCCGCAAGGCTCCACAGCACCGCCTTCTGCCGCGCGCCCCTTCCAAGGGGCTTCAGGTGGCGCACGCAGACGTCATAGGCCTGCGCCGTCTGCGCCGGATCGACCTGCGTCATCAGGCGGGGATTGCGCGACAACTCTTCGTTCTGCACCAGAAGCTGGGCCGCCGTCGCCACCTTGGCCGGCAGGAATCGCTGCCCACGCCGCAGCTTTTCGGCAAGCCCAGCCCCATTGACGCCCAGACGTGATTCCATCAGCTCGGCCACGCGATCGGCCATTTGCTGAACCGAGATGTTCATTTCCTTCCCCTTTCGATCAGATTAACGTCGCCGCCGGCCCCTGAAAAGCGGCGCACAGGGAAAAGGGACGCACTGGTGCTGAACCGTGTCGAAATGGGCAAAGATGGCGAGCTTGCGCCCCTATTGATCGTCCATGGCCTCTATGGCTCGGCGCGGAACTGGGGCGCCATCCAGCGCAGACTGGCCGTCGAGCGGCGCGTCATCGCGGTCGACATGCGCAACCACGGCGAAAGCCCCCGCGCAGACAGCCAGACCTATGCCGACATGGCCGCCGACCTGGCAGAAGTCATCGCGGCCGAGGGGCGGCCCATGGACGTGATCGGCCATTCGATGGGCGGCAAGGCCGCGATGGTGCTGGCGCTGACCCATCCGGGCACCGTCAACCGCCTGCTGGTAGCCGACATTGCGCCGGTCCCCTACCCCCATGGCGACGTGAATGCAGGTTATGCCCGCGCGATGCTTGCGCTCGACCTCGGCGCCATCACCACCCGGTCGGACGCGGACCGTCTGCTCGCGCCCGGGGTCCCGGACCCCGGCACCCGCGCCTTCCTCCTGCAATCGCTCGACCTGAAGGCCGCGCCGCCACGCTGGCGGCTGAACCTCGACGTCCTGAAACGCGAGATGGACGCGATCACCGGCTTTCCCGACCTGACCGGCCAGTTTGGCGGCCCGGCGCTGTTCCTGACGGGTCAGATGTCGACCTACGTCCGGCCCGAACATCGCGGGCCGATCAAGGCGCTTTTCCCCAAGGCGATCTTCGCGCGCCTGCCCGGCGCCGGCCACTGGCTTCACGCCGACGCGCCCCGCCCCTTCGAGGAAGCCGCGCGCGCCTTCTTCCGCTGAACTGGCCCGGCTAGCAGTCCAGCCGGAAGCGCGCCTCGCCCGTATCACCCGGCAGGCCCGTGACCATGCTTCCCGGCACCGGGGTGCAGCCCGTCGTGCGGCGGACCGCCTCTTCCATCAGTCGCGGCACCGGCGCGCGTTCGGCCAGCGTCAGGTAGCCCATGCGGATGACCTCGGCCCGGTCTTCCTTGCGAAAGACCACGAAGTCGATGCCCTCGAGCGTGATCTCTGATCGGCTGGCGCCGAAGAACTGCGGCGCGGGCTGGGCACCGCAGGCCGCCAGCAGGAAAAGGAGCGCGGGGACGAGGATCTGTTTCATCCCCCAACCCTGCCCCAGCCAAGGTTAACGGGCGGTTAACGGGCGGATAGCGCCGAGCCGGCCTCAGGCCTCTTCTATCATGCGCGCCACGAACCAGGCGACCGGCGCCGCGACCACCGCCCCGGCAATGGCGGCCAGCAGGATCGGCTTCACCGAATACATCCCCATGGTCAGGACGGCGATGACCGCAACCCCCGCCAGGGCGGTCGCGGCGAGCGTATAGATGATCAGAGTGAGGCGCATGGCAGTTCCCCTTTCGGCTGCGCGTCTTCTGCGCCAGTGACGGACCCGCGACCTTGACCTGGGTCAACTTTCCGTGATCCGTGCCACAACGGCGCCCTGACGCAGCGCGCGCAGCACGGCAGTCACCGAAGCGCGCGGCCGGGCCGCCGGCCGGGCGACCAGCACATAGGGCTGCGGCAGCGGCGCGGCACCGCTGCCGACCGCGACGAGCGAACCCCGGGCCAGATCTGCCGCCGCTAGACGCTCTGGCAGAAGCGCCGTCCCGATCCCGCAGCGCGCCGCCATCGCCGCATTGTCGAGCCGGTCGATCACGATCCCCCGCGCAGGGTCCGGCGCAGGGCCCCGCCCGGTCGCCGCAAACCAGGTCGCCCAGGACTGCGGGCTCGCATAATCGGGGCCCCAGCTCGTGTGGATGAGCCGCGCCTCGGCCAGCGCCTCGCCCGGCGCGTCACCCGCGTGCCCCGGCGCGGCAACGGGCAACATGCGGTCGCGAAACAGCTCCTCGACCGGCAGAGCGGGATAGGCGCCACCGCCATAGGTCAGGCGCAGGTCGGCGCCGCGCGGCCCGAGTTCGACCGGATCGTCACGCTCCTGCACGATCCGAAGGCCGCCAAGGTCGATCCCCGCCGCCGCCAGCACCGGCAAGAGCCACAAGGGGCCGAGCGACGGCAGGACCGACAGGACGACCCGCGGCCGGGCCGGCAGCGCCCGGACCTCGGCCGCCGCCTCATGCAGCTCGGCAAACGCCGCGGTCAGCCGCAGATAGAGCGTGCGCCCCGCATCCGTCAGCTCGACCCCGTTCGGACGCCGCTGGAAAAGCACCTTGCCGAGCCGCCGCTCAAGCGTCCTGACCTGCTGGCCGACGGCCGTCCCCGACACGCCCAAGGCGGCGCCGGCGGTGGCGAACCCACCCGTCCGCGCCGCCGTCTCGAAGGCCTGAAGAGCGGTCAGGGGCAGCCGGTCGGCGGGGGTGGCTGCGCTCATCCTGGTCAAGCCCTTCTATCGCTCATGCCGCACCGGCCCCCTCTTTCTGGCATTTTCGCCGCCTTTAGGCCAAGGCAAACTTGCCCTCACCCCAAGAACCCTTGCTTGGCAACGGTCCCGCCCAGGCGCAATTTACACCCAAGCCCCCGGAAAGGACGCGCCATGCAAAGCCTCGACCAGATCCTCGACCTTCGAACCTACCCGATCGACCAGCCCGACAGCGCCGCCTACAAGGCACTCGTCGCCGATTGCCGCGCGCGCCTGGCAGAGGAAGGCATGATCGAGCTGAAGGGCTTCCTGCGCCCCGACGCGCTGGAAACGACCGTCGACCTCGCCCGCCCGCGGATGGAGACGGAAAGCTTCCGCCACGCCCGCCGCCACACGATCTATTTCCGCGACGCGGTCGAGGGCCTGTCGCCCGACCACCCCGCACTCGCCAAGGTCGAAACGGTGAACCACACGCTCTGCGCCGACCAGATCGGCGACACACCGGTCCTGTCGCTGCACGGCCAGCCGACCTTCGCGCGCTTCCTGGCCGACGTGATGGACAAGCCCGCCCTCTACCCGATGGAGGACAACCTGGCCCGCGTGAACATCCAGGCGAGCCGCCAGGGCGAGGCGCTGAACTGGCACTTCGACCGGTCCGAATTCACCACCACGATCCTTCTGCAGGCCCCGGAAACGGGCGGCGAGCTGGAATATCGCCGCGACCTCCGGACGGCGGACGATCCGAACTATGACGGCGTTGCCTCGGTCCTGCGCGGAGAGGATGCGCTGGTGCGCAAGGCCCGCCTCAGCCCCGGCGCGCTCAACGTCTTCAAGGGCGTGAACACGCTTCACCGCGTCGTGCCCGTGTCCGGCCCGACCGAACGGCTGGTCGCGATCTTCGCCTTCTACGACCGGCCCGGCGTGGTCATGACCGACACGGACAAGACGGGCTTCTATGGCCGCGCCGCCTGATCGTCGCCCGACAGCCACCGTGCGGAAGAGCGGGGCGGCGGACCGAATCCCCGGCGCCGGGGGGCGGCATGTATTCCCCAGGGGGGAAGGCTGCCGCCCCGCCAGCGTTACGTGACACCCGGCCGACAGGGACCGGGCGCGCGGCTCAGAACGCCAGGTTGCGGCTCAGGCCGAAGGCGCCGGCGGGCCTGTCGCCGTAGATGTCGCGCGGCAAGGCTTGCGCTGATCGCCACGCTGCTGGTCGGGCCGAGCGGCTGGCTGTAGCTGGCGCCGATCATCGGGCGCTGGCAGTTGCGCCCACCTCCATCCCGCCGGGCGCATCGACCTCGAACCGCCGATCCAGGGTGTTGCTCACGAGGATGGCGGGCTTGCGGCCCTATCGTCCCCGGTCCCGCTTGTAGCCGATCCGCGCGGCAATCGCGGCCATTGATGCCAGCCGGGCAACCCGGTTCTCCGAAACGCGCGCGCCTTGGTCATGCAGATCGTCGGCCAGCTTGCGACAGCCGTAGACCTTGCCACTGTCGGGCCAGGCCTGTCGGATCAATGCGGTCTGTCGTGCATCGCTCCGCGGGCGCAGGCTTAAGGGTTCCTTGAGCCAGGCGTGGAAGCCACCGAAGGAAAGCGGCAGCACCCGGCACATAGCCCTGACACCGAACGCGACCTGATGCGCCCGGATGTCCGCGCACTTCCTTGGGGCTCGCGCGCGACGCACACCGTTGCTTTATGAGGATATTGCGCTCCACGGTGGCCCGCGCAAGGTCCCGCTTCAGTCGTCGGTTCTCTGCTTCGTGGTCCACGCCGGGCGCCCTGCGAGCCGGATCCGCGAATGCTTCATCCATTCGCAGAGAGAGTGCGAATTCACACCCAAGCGCCGCGGGACTTCCTGCAACGGATACCCACGCACCCGGACCTGCTGCACCGTGTCACGCCTCAACCCGTCGCTGGAGTTGCTCGTCCCCATCTCGGCCTCCGCGCCTCAAAATCAGGGGGCAAAGCGCCCGCAAATCTGGGGGCGCCTCAAACCCATGGCCGCGCAACTAGCGAAAACCACCCTCCGGCAAACCCGGCGCGGTTCCAGACGCTTGTCTTCATTCAGAATTCTCCCGCTCATCTTGCGAGAAAATTCTACTTTTGCAGCCTCTTGCTTTCGAGGTGGATTGCCGTCCGAGGCTTTGGGCGTCGACCTGTTGACACAATGTTCGGAGCAATCCGAAAGCCCGGCCACCGAGCTTGGAGCGCAGGTTTCGTTTTGCTATCAAGTACCACTGGACCGTATCAGACTTCATATCCGGAAGCGTGGATGGCACCCGACAACTTTGCCCGCAATCTCAGGCTGCTCGTCTCCTACGGCGGAACAGTCACAAGCGTGAGCCAGCGCCTGAACATCAACCGCCAGCAGTTCCATCGCTATCTGACGGGTCAGGCAAGGCCCACCGTCGGCCGGATGCAGCGTCTTTGCGACTTCTTCGGTGTCGAGGAATCCGAGATTCTTATGGATCATGCGCAATTCAGGGAAATCATAGCGATACGCAAGCAAAGCACTTCGCCGATCGACCCTCTCGGTGCCTTCGTGACGAACCTTCATCGCATCAATCCCCGCGCCCAGCGGCAGATGGAACCCTATCTGGGCTTCTACTACACCTATTTCCGTCCGACCGAATTTCCCGACATGGTGCTGCGTTCGCTTGCAAGCGTGTTCAGCCGCGGCGGTTTCACCTATTGCAAGACCATCGAAAACTACTCCGCGATCAAACGCCGCCTGCGCAAAATCCTGAAATATACCGGCATTCTCTATCATACCGGGGAACGCATCATCGTGCATGAACGCGAAGCCTATGTCGGGCAGATGATGTGGACGACGGTGTTGATCCCCTCGCAGCTCGATCAGGTTGCGGTCCTGTCGGGGCTGACGCTCGGGATCAGTTCCGGGTCGGGCCGCGACATAGCCTGCTATCGAGTGATCTGGGAATCGCTGGGAAGCCCGATAGATGTGCGCTCGGCCTTGGCGGGCGTGGGGCTTTACGACATCAACAGCCCGATCATACCCCGTGATATCCGGGCGGCGATCACGAATGATGTCGCGACGGATGAGGGCGGTTTTGTTGCCCGCTCCTGGGTCAACGCGTCAGAGTGAGGGGTGCCGCCGGAAACGGCCCGCGCAGGGCCTCGGCTTCGGCCAGCGCCGCAAGCAGCAGTTCGTCCTGACCATAACCCGCAAAGGCCAGCGCTCCGACCGGAAGGCCATCGGCCGATAGCAGCATCGGCAGGGTGGCTGCGGGAAGCCCGGCAATGTTGGCCAGCATGTTGAACGGCGCATAGCTTGGCCAGTCCGGCCTCACCGTGCATCCCCCGATCATGGTGGGCGGCTGGCGCAGGGGGAAGGCAGGGCAGGCCGTTGCCGGCAGGATGAAGATATCCCGGCCCGCCATGAAATCCCGCATCCGCAATGCCGTCCCGAAGGATGCGGCGCGGGCGGCGGCGATGTCGCTAGCGGTCGCCGCCTTTCCCATGGCCAGCATTGCACTGGTTTCAGGGGCCAGCAGATCGGGGTGGCGTGCCAGAAAGGTGCCGCGCGCCCGGTATTCCTCGACCGCGCCCAAGAGGTCATGCGCGGGTCCGGGATCCTCAATGTCGGGCCGGGCCTCGTCGACGTGATGGCCCGCCGATTGGAACAGCGTCGCCAGCGCCTCTGCCGCTGCCGCGCATTCGGGCGCGACCGGCAGCCCTGCAACCGAGCTTGCCCATGTGATACGCAACTTTCGGGGCTGCGGCCGTGGCGGTCCGAAGCCCTCGGACAGCGGGTCGCGCGGGTCGGCTCCGACGCTTGCCGCCAGCATCAGGGTCAGGTCGTGAACCGTGCGCGCCATCGGGCCGACATCTGAAAAAGGCTGCCAATCCTCGGGGTCGGGCCAGACCGGAATCCGGCGATGGCTGGGTTTCAGGCCCACCAGACCACAGAACGCGGCAGGCGCGGTGATCGACCCCGCCGTATCCGAGCCGGTCGCCAGAGGCACCATGCCCGCCGCCAATGCCGCCGCCGAGCCGCCCGACGACCCGCCCGGCGTCCGGCTGGTGTCCCAGGGATTGCAGGTGTCGGGGCCAAGCCGGTTGCGGGTTTCCCCAAGCAGGGTGAATTCGGGCGTGTTGGTCTTGCCGACTATGATCGCCCCTGCCGCCCGCAACCTTGCGACATGCAGCGAATCCTGACCTGCGATCCTTTGCCGGAAGATCAGCGAACCGGCGGTGAAAGGCATCCGCGCAACAGGTTCGGCATCCTTTACCGCCAGCGGTATTCCGAACAGGGGGGGTGGTGGATCGCCGTCCCGCAAACGTTTCTGGGCGGCCCGGGCCGCGCGCATCGCAGCTTCGGGGCAAATGGTCAGGAAAGCGTGCAACCGCCCGTCCCGCGTCGCGATTGCCTCCAGCGCCGCGCTGACAATCTCCGGCACCGATAGTTCGCGGCGCATCAGCAGACGCCGCAGGTCAAAGGCCGAAAGGCTGGCAAGCCCTTGTGACCGGATCGGACCATTGTCGGCGCGCATCACCCTGGACCTGCCCCCGCTCAGGCTTGCCCAAGATGGCCGCGAAGCCGCTTGCTGGCCTGAGTTACCAGCCGGTCGGCAAGGATCGACAGAAGCGAAATCGCCGTGCCTGCAATCAGGCCCTCGCCAACCTTCGCCTTGCTGACGGCGACCAGCACATCCTGTTCCAGCCCCCGCGTGCCGACAAGCGACGTGATCACCAGCATGCTGAACGCCATCAGGATGGTCTGGCTGACGCCAAGCAGGATCTCGGGCAGGGCCTGGGGCAACTGGACGAAGGTCAGCCGCTGACGTGGTGAACAGCCCGCCATGTCCGCAGCCTCGATCAGCGAGTGTGGCACGTTGATGATGCCATCCTTGGTATAGCGGATCATCACCGGCAGCGCGTAAAGGACGATGGCAATCAGGGCCGGGAAATCTCCCAGGCCGAACAGCATGACGACCGGGATCAGATAGACGAAGGTCGGCAGGGTTTGCAGCGTGTCGATGATCAGCGTCACCGGACGGTTCAGCCACGGCCGCAGCCCCACCGCGATTCCGACGAGGAAACCCGCCAGCATGGCAATCACGGTCGAGACAAGCACGAGGTAAAGCGAGATCATCGCCTGATCCCAGTAGCCGGTCAGCAGGATGAAGCCAAGGATCACCCCGGCAACAACCGCCAGCCGCAACCCTTGCAGCGCATAGGCCGCCATCGCGCAGGCCAGAACGACCACCAGCCAGGGCAAGGCCAGCAAGGCCTCTTTGACCGGGCGCAGGATCAGGCGGACGGTGCCGTCGCTCAGCAGGTTTATCGGACCTTGAAGCGCCACGTTCAGCCAGGCCACGCCCGCATCAATCAGCCCCCCCGTCGAAAGCGTCAGTGCGGGAGGAAACTTGCCCAGTTCCGGCGCAATCTGGGCCGCCGCCAGCCCGATCAGCAGGATTCCGGGCATGACAAGCCGTCGGCTGAACGACGGGGCCGCGCGCAGGTTGTCTCGGCGCTGCCCTGCGGCGGCACGCGACAGACGGTCAAGCGTGATCGCCATCAGCGTTATGGCCAGACCGGCTTCCAGTGCCCGGCCGAGCCGCATCGACTTCAGGCCTTGCAGGACATCGTTGCCAAGGCCCCCGGCGCCGATGATCGAGGCGATGATGACCGCCGACAGCGACAGCATGATGACCTGATTGAGCCCGCTCAGCAGCCCGTTCCGCGCCGAAGGCAGCAAGACCAGCCACATGCTTTGCCGCGAGGTGCAGCCCGCCATCGTGGCCAGGTCACTTGCCGATCCGGGCAGGCGCCGCAGCGCAAGCGTGGTGTTTCGCGCCATGGGCGGCATCGCATAGATGACCGTGGCGACCAGGGCCGAGACCGGGCCGAACCCGAAGAACAGCAGGATCGGCACAAGATAGGAAAACACCGGCATGGTCTGCATGATGTCGTAAATCACCGTGAGCGCCGCCCCGAGGCGGGGTCGGCGGTAGGCCCAGATTCCCAGGAAAAGCCCCAGCATCATCCCGACCACGACAGACAGGCTGACGGAGGCCAGCGTAAGCATCGCGGATTCCCACAGATCGAAGACCAGGAAATAGGCGCAGCTTCCCAGCACGAGGAAAGCCGCGCCCCGGCCCCCAAGCCGGTGGGCAAGCATGACCCAGACCGCCGTCAACGCCCACCAGGGAAAGGCGGCAATCTCGACGTGCCCCAGTCCGGGAAGGCGCAGCCGGAAGCCCTTGATCAGCAAGCCGCGAACAAGGTCAAGCGGCAGCTCGATTGCGGCCGCCAGCGCCCTTGTGATGTCCTTGACGGCGAAGGGTCCGATTGCAGCCCGCCGGGCAAGCCAGTTGAAGAACTGGTTGATGTAGCCCGCAAGGTCAAAGGTCAAGTCGTCAGGAAAACGCCTGGCCTGATCGGGTAGAAACATCCAGCCGAAGATCACGAACACCGCAACGATGCCGATCCAGACCATGTTCCGGTGGCGCAGGTTCGTCACGCCGTTGCCCCGAACATTGCGGTCATGACGGAGCTGCGTTCAAGCGAGCCGACAACCAGGCCGTTTTCACCGACCACCGGGACCGGGGCCTCCGACGACAGCACGCGCGCCGCAACATCGCCCACCAGGGCGTCCGCGGGGACCGGCTCTCCGCTGGCTTCGGCAGAAACCGGCGAAAGTATGGATCTGGCCCGCAAAACCAGATGGCGCGGGATCTTTCGGGTAAAGGCCGCCACATAGTCATCTGCCGGAGACAGGACCAGTCCTTCCGGAGTGTCGACCTGCACCACGGCGCCGTTGTGCATGATGGCGATGCGGTCGGCGATGCGGATCGCCTCGTCGAAGTCATGGGTGATGAAGACGATGGTCTTGTGCAGGGTGGCCTGAAGCCGCAGGAGTTCGTCCTGCATCTCCTGGCGGATCAGCGGATCAAGGGCGGAAAACGGCTCGTCCAGGAACCAGATCTCCGGTTTGGTGATCAGGCTGCGTGCGATGCCGACACGTTGTTGCTGACCACCGGAAAGCTCGTGCGGAAACCGGTTCTCGCGCCCGGAAAGGCCGACCACGTCGATCAGCTCGGCTGCGCGCCTCTCGCGTTCCGACCGTTCGACGCCCTGCACCTTCAGCGGGAACGCGATGTTGCCCAAGACCGTCAGGTGCGGCAAGAGCGCAAAGTCCTGAAACACCATGCTGATCTTGTGGCGGCGGATGTCCACCAACCGCTCGGGTCTTGTCGTGCGCAGGTTTTCGCCATCGATCAGCAGATCGCCCCGTGTCGCCTCGACCAGCCCCGTCATGCAGCGGACCAGTGTGGACTTGCCCGATCCTGACAGGCCCATGATGACAAAGACCTCGCCCCTGCCGATCTCAAGCGTCACATCGCGCAGGGCCGCCATATGACCCGTCGCCCTCAGCGCCTCTTCGTTCAGGGTCCCAACCGGAACGGTGCGAAGGGCGGAGGGGGCCGGACCGTAGATCTTCCAGAGGTTCTGGCAGCGTATGGGAAAGGTCTGGTCTGTCATGGCCACACTCAGAGTCATGGGCTGTCGGCCCGATAAATCTTGTGCGGCGGATGACCATGGGCCATCCGCCGCCCGGTTCTGCGGACTTCCGGCTGGGTTCAGCGCAACCAGGGTTTCCAGGTAGCTTCGTTGGCGTTGACCCAGTCCTCGGCCATCTGGTCGTAGGACTGGCCCTGCACGTCGATCTTTTCCATGCCATCCGCCACGGTCTTCGCATCCAGCGTGAACAGGTAGAATATGCGGGCAGCGCCCGGAGCCGCCAGCGACGCTTCGCGGTTCATCAGCTTCCACAGAAAACCCGAAGGCGTGGTGCAGTCGTGGGTCTTGTCGGGAATCGGACCCCAGGCCGGATCGGTGAAACAGGCCGGTTCATAGGGCGGGAAGGCAACATAGTTTCCCTCGGCCTTGTCGAAGAACCAGTGCGGGCTGTAGCCCCAACCCATGATCGGCGCCTTCCGGTCATAGGCCCCCTTGATCGTGGCGATCAGCGCCCCAGAGCTGCCCGAGGTGATCGGCTCGACCGCAAGTCCGAAGGCTTTGATGGTTTCCGGGACATAGGTGATCCAGTCGGCGGGGGCCGCCACGAACTGCGCCTTTGGCTCGGTCTCGGCGGTGGCAAGCGCCTTGATGCAGCTTTCCTGCAGCAGGGCCTTGTAGTCGGGAAGGCCCGGGCATGACGCTTCAAGATAGGACGGATACCACCAGCCCTCGCGAACCGCGATCCCGCTTGAACCGGCGTTGATCACGTCCCCGGTTGCCACCGCTTTCTGGCAGGCATCCCAGGTCGTGTCCCAGCACATGAAGGTATCAAGGTCGCCCTGCCCAAGGCCGGTCAGCCCGGCCGTGTAGTCCGCCGAGACGAACTCTACCTCAAACCCGGCCTTTTGCAGGACATGACCAAGGATATAGGTCGGCACATCGGTTTCGGATGAATTGATGACCGTCAGCTTCAGGACCGGTGCGTCCTCGGCCATCGCCGCAAATGGCAACAGCGCCAGGGCTAGCAGCGCCGGAACCTTTGCCGGGAAAATCGGTTTTGTAGTCATGTTTTCCTCCCTGTCAGGTGGTCCGGCCTTGAATTCTAGCAGGCGGTCGGCCGGTTTCGGGAAGAAGTGTAACAGCGATGAAGCTCAAAGATAGCGGATGTGCTGTCGCTAGATGAAGCAGATTAAGCGACATAAAGCGACAGTTTGGCCCGTTCGACAGAACACTAGCTGAACGCACAGGCCATGCCCCGCTCGCGCCAGGCACCGCAAGGGCCGGGTTTTCCCTGCCACCCTGCACCGGCGGCCTTGCTCAATCCTCCCGCTGCAAACCCTCTGCTCTCGCCTGCGCCATGACGCCGGCCACGATCCGGTCGCAGCGCGCACCGTCAAAGGCGAAGGCCCCGGCCAACGCATCGTCCATCTCTCGCGCCAGGCTTTCGCGCAGCAGGCTGCGGGCGCGGAAGAAGCGCGAGCGCACGGTGGCCTCGGGGATTTCCAGCGCCACCGCCACATCCTCGACGCTCATTTCCTCGACAGCGCGCAGCATGAAGACCGTGCGATAGACCTCAGGCAGCAAGTCGATGCGCGCTTCCATCAGCCGACGCGCCTCGGCACGGGCAAATTCGGCCTCGGGCGTGCGATGCGGCTCGTCGGCCAGAGCGGACCGGGTTTCACGGTCGGATGAGATCATGGCCACCTCCAGCGGGATGACCTGCGCGGCCGCGCGGCGCAGGCGTCCAAGGGCCTCGTTTCGGGTGATGCGGACGATCCAGGTCGAAAAGCGGCTTTCGGCGCGAAAGCGGTCCAACGCGCGCCAGGCCTTCAGCCAGGCCTCCTGCGTGGCTTCCTCGGCCTCGGCATCCGATGACAGGATGCTGCGGGCGGTGCGGAACACCAGCTGGTTGTGGCGGCGCATCAGTGCTTCAAAGGCCGCGCCTTCGCCCCGCGCGGCGGCGGCGACAAGATCGGCCTCGGGCCCGACAGGCGAGGGCCGGGTGGCCGCAAGGGGAAGGGAGTTGGTCATCGCTGCTCCTGTCCATGCGATGCAGCCTGACGCAGAACCGGCATCAGGCAAACCCGGTTCGGCGCGCCATCCGCGTCAGGAAGTCCTGCCGCAGATCGGAAAACGTTGGAAAGGCCCGGCATTGTCGAACTGATCATCGCACCCTCCGACGTGAAGTGGATCAAGGGGGAATGTGCCCGGCCCGTCATGGGGGAACAAGGACAGGCCAGGCGCATTCCTGACGGTGGCGACCGCAAGATCGCCGCCCGCCGGTTCTTTGGCCAGGGATGCGGGTGCCGGATCATCCCCGGCCGATGTCATGGTGATAGACAAGCCGCCCGCCAAGCCAGCCCCCCGCTGCCAGCGCCGCAAAGCCAAGCCCGCCAAGCGTCAGCGCAAACCCGCCCGGCGGCAACGGACGCAGCCCGTCAAGCCCCAGAAGCAACCGGCCCCCGAACAGCGCGAAGGCGGTCAGCATGGCGGCCATGTGCGCCCAGGTTTCCCGCAGGGCCGGTCCTTCGGGGATGCGTGGCAGTTCAAGCATCCCGGCAAGCATCGCCGGAATGGCCATGAGGCAACCCGTGGCAAACAGCCCCGCCGACCAGCCTTGCGCGCCGACAAGCCAGGGTGCCAGGCCGGGCACAAGGCTCGCCGCGTCGACAGCCACCCCCAGCGACCAGCAGGCCACCGGAAAATGCACAAGCGCCGGATGCAGCGGGTGGCGGGACATCACAGCACCGCCGAAAGCAGCGCAAGGACGCCCGCGACGGCAACCCCCGCATGGATCACGACAACAGCCACCGGGGGCAACCTGTCACGCAGGTGAAAAGAGGCCAGGAAGAACCCGCCAAGCGCCGCCACGACCAGAAGCACAAGCGCAGTGGTCACGGCGGGGGGCGCATTCCCTTGCACCAGCACCGCGATCAGCAGCGCAAGCCCAAGGGCACCAAGCCCGGCATGGATCAGGGACAGCGGCCAGGGCGCAAGCCTCGCGCGCAGAACGCGCGAGGCCAGGACCAGACCACCAATCGCAGCCACTGCAAAAGCCAGAAGGGCATAGGTCAACATCGGCTCGACTCCTTCAGGGGGTCAGTTGGCAAACTTGTCGGGGAAGGCGGCGATCAGGCCGTTGGTCAGCGCGTCCGCCAGCATCATCATGTGCTTTTCCGCAGCGCCATAGGCGGCGATCCCGTCGGCATGGCGGCCTTCCAGCAAGGCAGTCGCATAGACCAGCGTGGTGTCGATATGCCCCTTCAGCATGTCGCGCACCGCCTCTTTCGGCCAGTTGCTGTTGGCCGCAGACAGGAAATCGGCGATCGCCTGCGCGTTGGCATAGGCGGCGGCGACCGAGGTGTCGAGCTTGGCCTTGTCACCCGCCTTGGCGGCCTTCACCACCTCGACCGCGGCGGCGATATGCTCTTGCAGCAGCTTGGTCAGGGCCGCGCCTGCATCATCACCATAGAAAGGCTTGATGGCATTGCCGATGTCGACCTGGTTCTGCATCAGCCGCGCGGCGGCGGCATCGAAGGCGGGCGAGCCGGTGGCGAAGGCCGTCACGGCGGCATAGGTCCATTCCATGTGCTGCGCCCAGAGTTCGCGCATCGCATCATGCAGCGCGAGAGTGGAAGGCGAGCAGATTACCTGCCCGTCGGCGGTATGCGCTAGCGCAGGCGCGGCGTTGAACGACAGGCCCATCAACGCGGCAGTGGCGGCGTTCAGGGCAAGGCGGCGGAAATTGGCAGACATGATCGGCTCCATTGGCATCGTTTCCCTTCGGGCAGGTATGGCCTTGCCATCTTTTCCTGCTCCGATGCCCATTGGATGCGGCCACCGCCCGCCGCGTTCCCGATCATGCAACTATTTTTTCACCTTGCTCAGCCTTGCGCAGGGCGAACCGGATGGATGGTGCGGAAGGCCACGCTCAGCCGGTTCCAGGTGTTAATGATCGCCACCGCGACCGAAAGCTTCACCATGTCCGTCTCGCCCAGTTCTGCCTTCACCTCGGCATAAAGCGCATCTGGCACGCCGCTTTCCGACACCTTCGTCAGCGCCTCGGTCCAGGCGAAGGCAGCCCGCTCGCGTGCAGTGAACAGCGGCGATTCCTGCCAGGCTGCCACCATGATCACCCGTTGCAGGCTGTCGCCGTCTTCCAGCGCCTCATGCGCGTGCATGTCCACGCAGTAAGAGCAGCCGTTGATCTGCGAGGCGCGCAGCTTGACCAGATGCAAAAGCGATTTCTCAAGGCCGGATCGTTCGACCGCTTCGTTCAGATGCAGGACGGCCCGCATCAGTTCGGGCGCCCGTGTAAAATAATCCAGACGTTGCTGCATGGCCGAAACTCCCCCTGCAAGGCTGCTGCGGGGCCGAGAATAGGCTTCCAGAGCCGAACCTCAAGGCCTGGCCGGGTCTGCCGCCTTGCCCGCCGAAAATCGAATGGCTACGGAAACTACGATCGGACGCCGCACATCTCCAGATGCGCGCATGTCCGTAGACCCCGGCACCAAAGGGCAACCGTATTCGCAGAGGTGATGCGAAACCCCGGCCCTCCTTGCCGTGAGCCGGGGCAGCAGGCACCGGGGCCGGTAGCTGAGTTCAATGCGGGGCGGCGCCGCCATAGGTTTTCGCCAGGTATGTGGCGATGTGCATGGGGTCGGTCAGCACATGGCGGTCATTTGCCATCGTCGCTTCGGCGGGTGCCACAGCGCCCTTGCGCAGCACCAGAGCCGGCAGGCCCTGGTTTGCTTCGCCCAGAAGGGCGATGACATCCGCGCGCGGACGCGGGAAGGCAACGCGTTTGACCTCGACCCGGTCTCCCCACTGGGGGTTGGCGCGCAGGGCGCCCTCGACCATGGCGCATTGCGGGCAGAACCATTGGGTGCCGGGGCCGTCCTCGAACGGAGCCTTGAGCAGGATCAGGATATCCTTTTCCATCTTTAATTCCTTGAGTAGAGGGTTGAAGGTAAACGTGTTTCTCGGGAAAGTGCCTCAAGCCGCCGTGGCGGGCTTGAAACGGGCCGTGGCCCGGTCGCAGGCATAGGCTTCGATCATCGGATATGGGTTCCGGGCCAGGCTGTCGACGGCCGCGATGATCAGATCGGCCTTCGCGTCATCGGCGAGGGCGCTGAAATTCAGCCGCGTCCAGCCCGGCTTTTCCATTTCTTCGCCTGACAGGATTGCGGCGCGCAGCCGCGACGAATGGTCTTCGTCGATTCCCAGCAACCGGTGGGCATAGGGGCCGGCACAGGCGCAGCCGCCGCGCGCCTGCACGCCGTGGCAGTCTGACAGCATGCGGGTGAAAAGCTGCTGGTGGATATGCCCACCCGCCCGCGGATCACGGACGCGGAAGGAAAAGAACGGCAGGCGGTGGGCTGCGGACGGTGAGCCGAGGATCTGGATGTTCGGATTGGCCGACCATACCGAAACCGCGCGCCGGCGCAGCTCTTCATGCCGCAGGTCCATGAACTCCTGACCGATGGCAGCCTTGACCAGAAAAGCCAGTCCGGCGCGGATATCCCCGATCACATTCGGCGTGCCGGCCTCTTCGCGCACGGCCACATCGGGGGAATAGTCCTGCGCCCAAGGCGAGACGAAGCGCACGGTGCCGCCACCCGGAAGCGTCGGCGTGCTGCGTTCAACGGCGGCGCGCCGGACGATCATCACCCCCGATGCGCCCGGCCCCCCGATGAACTTGTGCGGCGAGACCACCACCGCGTCCTTTTCGGCATCGGTTCCGCAGCGCATGTCGATCTGCAGATATGGGCCGCCGCCGGCATAATCCCAGACCGACAGGGCACCATACGACCTGAGAAGCCGCGTCACCGGGTCGGCGTCGGTGACGATCCCGGTGACGTTCGAGGCTGCCGAAAAGGCGCCGATCTTCAGCGCGCCCGCCGGTGCCGCGGCAAGCACCCGCGCCAGCGCGGCAAGATCGGGACCACCGGTGGCCGCCTCGGGGATCTCCACGACACTTGCCCCGCTTTCGCGCCAGGGCAGGATGTTCGAATGATGTTCGTACGGGCCGATGAAAACCATGGCGCCACGCGTGGCCGCCGCCGCTTCGACGTTGAAAAGCCCGACAAGGCGATTCAGGCCGGCGGTTGCCCCCGACCCGGTGAAGACCGTGGCAAAGGTCTGGTCGGCCCCGCAGGCCTGCGCGATCAGCGAACGCGCCTCGCGGCGCATGCAGGTCATCCGTTCGCCACAGTAGGAGGCTTCGGTATGGCTGTTGGCGTAGAAGGGCAGAACCTGCTCCATCACGAAGTGCTCGACCTGGCGCAACGCCCGCCCCGAGGCGACATAGTCGGCATAGATCAGCTTCCGTGGCCCGAATGGGCCCGAAATCTGGGCGCCCTCGCCAATGAGCCCCGCGCGCAGCTGGTCCAGCCGGTCCGGCCCGGACAGATCGGTGGTGAATGCAGAAAAGAACCCATGGGGGGACGGCATGTTCATCTGGTCTGACCTGGCGCTGAAGATGTCGACGAAGAAATACTATGCATGGCACAGCATGTTCAGTATCAATCTTTGCGCTGACCCGTCGCAAGTTGGGTCATATGATAGAAGAAGTACAGCATGTTGGATAATCTTGATCGAGCAATTCTGCGGGCGCTTCAGAACGACGCCGGACTGTCGCAGCGCGATCTCGCCGACAGGGTTGGTCTGTCGCAGAACGCCTGCTGGCGGCGCTTGAAGGCGCTGCGCGACAGCGGGCTGATCCTGGGCGAGACGGTGAGGCTGGACCAGGGGCAGCTTGGTCTGGGCCTGACCATCTTCATGTTGATCCGCACCCGCCACCACGGCAAGGAGTGGCTGGAGCTTTTCCGCCGCGAGGTCGCGGCCATCAGCAACGTGATCGACTTCTTCCGAATTACGGGCGATTACGACTACATGCTGAAGGTCGTCGCTCGCGACATGAATGACTTCGACCGCATCTACCAGCGCCTGATCGACAAGGTAGAGCTTGATACGGTCACCTCCTGCATCACCATGGAGGCCATCGTGAACAGTCGCGATTTGCCGGTGTGAAGCATCCCCGACCAGAGCGGGTCGGGCCGAGGCTGCATCGCGCTTGGACATGTTCGCCGGTTCCAACTGCCTGTCCGATACAGCGAATGCAACCGGGCTTTTGGGCACGACCAACTCCGGCCGATCGGCCATCGAGTTCAGCGCGGTGTGTTGGCGTTAGGCGGAAGGCGGGGCCGCGATGCGAGCGAGAAGGCTGAAGCGGGAGCGCCGAGTTCATCGTCGAAAGGCCAGAAATACCAGATCGCGTTCTTCAGCCCATGATGCCGATGGATCCAGGGCTTGGCGAAATTCTCGCCTTTCACATCGCGGATGAGGCCCGACCCGGTGAAATGCAGAAGGTTCGGGATGACAAAGCCCACACCTTTGCCGCGTCCGGGGGGCGCGATCATCATCCCATGGGCGAAGCGGTCGGGCGGGGCCATGGCCATGAGCGCGTCGGAGTTCCGGCAGCCGAGCTGACCGAAGATGAAGCCGTTCTGGTCGAGACTGCCGATCATCTAGTTGGGCTTCGGCTCGAGCCTCGTCTGGAAATGCGCATCATCAAACTGGTTCAGCCCTCCGCGATGCACACCAGCCAGCCCGACCAAGGTGAGGGCAATCGTTGCGGCGCCGGCGTTAATCGGCGCGCCCTGCCGAGGTGCCCCAAGCTTCCCGGACAGCTGCCTCGTTCGGTTTCTGCTGCCAGACTTAGAAGTCGGCGGGTGACAGCCTTCCGTTGATCGTGTGCTTGCGCTTCGGGTTTTAGAACATCTCCATGTGGACGAACACGTCCAGGCGAGCCAGGTCCCGCTTCAGTCGTCGGTTCTCTGCTTCGTGGTCCACGCCGGGCGCCCTGCGAGCCGGATCCGCGAATGCTTC
>Ga0209023_10001051_pt1 | contig 38486 bp, 33 predicted proteins | sample LakOneMetagenome_FD_187468 | JGI IMG/M metagenome (GOLD analysis project Ga0209023, IMG submission 187468) | Freshwater and sediment microbial communities from Lake Erie, Canada (SPAdes) (version 2) | ecosystem: Environmental > Aquatic > Freshwater > Lentic | place: Lake Erie, Canada...
CTCTTTCACCGCGGCGATGACGCCTTCGGCGATCACGTCGCAGCGGGCGATGCCGCCGAAAATGTTGACGAGAATGCCCTTCACGTTGGGGTCGGCAAGGATGATCTTGAACGCCGCCGCCACCTTCGCTTTGTCAGCGCCGCCGCCGACATCGAGGAAGTTCGCGGGCTCGGCGCCGAACAGCTTGATGATGTCCATCGTCGCCATGGCAAGGCCGGCGCCGTTGACCAGGCAGCCGATATCGCCGTCGAGCGCGATGTAGGAGAGATCGTACTTCGACGCTTCGATCTCGCGCTCGTCTTCTTCGCCGATGTCGCGGAGATCAGCCCATTCCTTGTGGCGGAACGCGGCGTTGGAATCGAAGCTCACCTTGGCGTCGCCGCAGAGCAGCTTGTTGTCGTCGGTGACGATGAGCGGATTGATTTCGAGCAAGCTCATGTCGCTCTTGGTGAAGGCGTCGTAGAGCTGCTTGATCAGGCTATCGCATTGCGTGGCGAGATCGCCGCTGATGCCGAACGCAGCGGCGACCTTTGCGCTATCAGCCGCGGTCGGCCCTGTGAGCGGATCGATGCCGACAGTCGTGATCTTTTCCGGCGTGTTGTGCGCGACTTCTTCGATGTTCATGCCGCCGGCTTCGCTGGCGACGAACGCGACGCGCCCCTGCTCGCGATCAACGAGCGCGGAGAGATAGAATTCCTTGGCGATGCGCACGCCTTCTTCGATGTAGAGGCGCTTCACCACGCGGCCATGCGCGCCGGTCTGCAGCGTCACCAAAGTGTGGCCAAGCATTTGCTGTGCGAATGTCTTCACTTCGTCGACGGACTTGGCGATGCGCACGCCGCCCTTCTCGCCCGCGTCGGTTTCCTTGAACTTGCCCTTACCGCGACCGCCGGCGTGGATCTGGCTCTTTACCGCCCACACCGAACCGCCAAGCTGCTTGGCCGCGTCTTCGGCTTCTTGCGGCGTGAACGCAGCGACGCCGCGCGGCACTGGCGCGCCGAAAGATTTGAGAACGGCTTTGCCTTGGTATTCGTGGATGTTCATGGAGGCCCCTTGGCGGTTGGGGTTCTCTTACAGGCGGCCGGGGCGCTTCGCCAAGCCTAGCGCGGCGCTTGCGCTACGGTTGTCGCAGATGCGGCGGCCGCAGCATCGTCCTCGCCGTACGCGATCTCACCCGCGGAAACACTGGTGCCCATCTGCGGCGCAAACTCTTCCTTGGTCGCGGTCTCTGGGCCTTCCCGCGCGGACTGGCGCCAGAACATGGCCGCGCACACCAGCGCCGCAGCAACCGCAGCAAACCAGAACACGCTGGGCACGCCGAAGAAGTCGACAAGCGGCCCCATAATCAACGGCCCGATCACCGAACCCGCCGCCCACACAAAGAGAATGCCCGCCGCCGATTGTGCGATCTTTCCCGGCTCGGCGCGGTCAGCCATGTGCGCGACGGCGATTCCGTAGAAGCTCAAACCGCCCGCGCCCCAGACGAAGAAAATCAGAATGGCCGCCGAACTGCTGAGCTGGCCGCTCCACAGCGCCAGCGCGAACGCGGCGACACCGGCGATGGCGGCGAGCGCCGCGATCACGAGCCGGCGATCAACGCGATCGGACAAACGTCCCGCCGGCCACTGCAACAATAGCGAGCCGGTGTAGGCGGCGGAGAAAAACGCCGTGGCGGCGTTCGCGCCGTAGTGTTGCGCCGCATAGAGCGGCGCGAGTGCGAGCACACCGCCATTCACGAGCCCTGCCCCGAAAGCGCCGATGACGGCGGCGGGCGCGGTGGCGAATTGTTCGACCAAGGCGAGCGGCTGCGCCTTCGGCGGATCCGGCTGCGCGGTTTCGGTGAAGCAGATCGGCACCATGGAAAGCGCGGCAAGCGCCGCGGCAATCATCCACGGCTCCGGCGCCTCGGGCGCATAATTGAGCGCGAAGAATGGGCCCAGCGCCAACGCAGCCTTGGTGCAGACCATGTAGACGCTCATGATCTCCCCGCGAACGCGCGAGTGGATGGAGAACGCGAGCCAGCTTTCGATGACCGCGAACAGCAGCGCCACGGAAACACCGGCCGCCATGCGCGCAACGCCCCAGCTCCAGACGTCGGTCGTGAAGTGCAGCGCTAACGTCGCGACAGCGAAGATCGCCGCACACGCGGCGTAGACGCGAATATGGCCAACGCGCGACAGCAGCGTCGTCGCGATCATCGCGCCCATCATGAAACCGGCGGAATACGACGCTGCGACGACACCAAGCTCGGTGCGCGAATGGTTGGCGAAGGCCAGGGGCAGGCGCACGCCCAGCAACCCACCCGCTAATTGCAGGATGGTGATGGCGATAATCAACGCAGCGACGTTGCGCAGCAGATTCGTCATGAGAACGCTCTGCTTCTAGTGCGCTTCGCGGCGAAGCGAAATCTGCGATTTCGCCGCGTCAGTGCTGCATCACTGGGCTGCCGCGGCCGGTGCTTGCGGCGGGCTGAATTCCCAATCTGTATCCGCCGCCATGTACGCGACGATCGCCCACGCCGCGACGTTCTGGCGGAGCTGTTCCGGATCGATGGCGTAAAGCGTGTCGTCCGGTGTGTGGTGGTGATCGAAGTACGTGGTGCCGTCTTGTGACAGATCGGCGATGGCCACGCCTTGCGCAGCGATTGCGCCCACGTCCGCACCGCCATCGCCGGTGTTCGGGCCTGGGTTAATACCCAGAGCCGCGAGTTGGCGCTGCATCGCTACGCCGTAAGGGGCAGCTTGGTCGGCGAACTTGGTGCGGAACTGCCAGACACGGCCGGCGCCGAAATCGCTTTCGCCGACGAGCACGTGATGATCGTTGGCGTGCGCACGGCCATACGCGGCGCCGCCGAACACACCGATCTCTTCGCAGCCCGCCAGCAAGATGCGGATGGTGCGGCGCGGACGGCGGGGCAGATCGCGGATCAAGCGCGCAGCGGCGGTGACGATGGCGACGCCCGAGCCGTCATCGATAGCGCCCTGTCCCATGTCCCATGAGTCCAAGTGCGCGGCGATGAGCACGATTTGCTCGGGATGCACGCTGCCTGGAATTTCGGCGATGACATTGCCAGACGGCGAGTCTTCGCGCGTGGTGACATCGATGTTCAAACGTACGCGCGTTGGGCCGCGGGCAACGAGGCGCGCGAGGATGTCGGAGTCTGCGGGTGAAACGGACATGGCAGGCAGATGCGCGCCTTCGGGTTGGCGCGAGCTGCCGCCTTGGTGTGCTTGGCGGAAATCGTCGGTGCCGACGGCGCGGATGAGGCAACCAACGGCGCCTTTCGCTTGCGCGACGGGTGCGCAACGGCCGCGCTTGCGCACGGCGACGCCGTAGCCCGAGCCATCTTGCGTGCGCGACATGTGTTCGTCGATGAAGACGATGCGGCCTTGCACGGCGGAATTCGGCGCCGCTTCGAGTGCATCCATGTTTGGGAAGCGGACGACTTCGGCTTCAAGCCCGCCAGCCGGCGTCGGCGCGGAGCCGCCGAGTGCTGCAACAACCATGCGCTGTTGCGACGGAGAGATGATCGCGGCTTCTTCGCGCGTCGCATCCCAGAACGGCATCGTGAACGGTTCGATGTGAACGTTACTGAAGCCCTGCTCGCGCAGCATGCGCACCGCCCATTCACGGGCGCGGGCTTCAGCTTCCGAACCGCCGAGGCGTGGGCCGACATCGGTCACCAAGCTCTCGACGATGTTCCAGGCGTTGTCGCTTTGCATGCCGGCTTGGCGCAAGCGATCGACGTTGCGCTGCTGTTGCGCCGTGAGCATCGCCGCTTGAGGCTGCGCAGGCGCTTGTTGCGCATTCGCCGATGAGGCGAACGCGAGCGTCGCCGCTAGAGCCAGTGCAAAGTTCCGCATCTCGTCCCCCAATTTTGTGGGGCGAGACTGCCAAGCCGGCGGGCGGATTCCAAGCGCGAAGCGACGATCAGGCCTGTTTGCGCGCGCGCCACGCGTCGCGGGTTTGGCCGTACACGTCAATGCGGTGGACATCGAACGGCGATGGCAGCGCGACCTGCTGACGCTGGAGCTCCGACCCAAGGCGATGCGCGAGCGCGATCGACGGCGCGTTGTCAGGATCTATGCAATGGATGACGCGATCCCAGCCGAGCGATTCAAAGGCCCAGTCGATCGCAGCACTCGCCGCTTCGTAGGCGTAGCCCTTGCCTTGCGACTGAGCGTTCAAACCCCAGCCCACTTCCGGGCCGGGCCAACCGCCCTGCTCACCACCCGGCCGCCATGGACCGATGCGGCCGATCCAAGCGCCGGTATCTTTCTCGATCACGGAGAACATCGAATAGCCGAGCAGCACCCATGAGCCGGTCAGCGACGACAGCGTGCGCCACGCCGCATCACGCTGCGCCATGCCGCCGATGAACCGCATGGTTTCTTCTTCGGCCGCCATGGCGGCGAAGCCATCGAAATCGTCCTGCGTGGGTGGGCGCAGGATGAGGCGCGATGTTTCAAGTGTGGGACCGATCATGGGCGTGCTCCCTCGACGACGACGTAGCTGCGTGAGTTTGCGGGGAGACGATTTGGCCCCATGGGCTCGCCCCACCGCTCGTCGAAAACGACGACATTCGGTTGCCCGGCTCTGACAAACCGAGTCCTTCGCCCGGGATCATTGGCGTCTTGTATTTCTTGCCACCCGTCTCCCAGACAAAGGCGGGTGGACGCGCGATCCTGGAAGTAGCGGAAATCGCCGACACGCTCACGAGTTAGCGTGACAGTGCCGAAATCCTGTGGTCCGACGGCTTCTTCGCGCCACGGCTCAGAAACAAGACGCGAGGCTCGCCCATTGTGAACGCGCGCAACGGCGCTTTGCAGTTCGGCGCATGAATTCGGCGGTGCGCACGCTTGCAACGCCGCCAGCAGAAGAACGCTAACCAACGCTGGGATCGATACCCTTGCACGCATCCACGAGGCCCTTCACGGCGCCGACGCTGTGATCGAACATGGCGCGTTCTTCGGCGGTGAGCGCGACCTCGACGACTTTCTCGACGCCGCCTTTGCCGATGATGCACGGCACGCCGACATACATGTCATTCAAGCCGTATTGGCCGGTGAGGTTGGCGGCGCACGGCAGAAGGCGCTTTTTGTCGCGCAGAAAGCTCTTCGCCATCACGATGGCGCTTTCGGCGGGCGCATAGAAGGCGGAGCCCGTCTTCAGCAGACCGACGATTTCGGCGCCGCCGTCGCGCGTACGTTGGACGATTTGGTCGAGCTTCTCTTGCGTGGTCCAGCCCATCTTCACGAGATCAGGCACCGGAATGCCGGCGACGGTCGAGTAGCGCGTCAGCGGCACCATGGTGTCGCCGTGGCCGCCCATGACGAAGGCGGTGACGTCTTCGACGCTGACCTTGAACTCTTCGGCGAGGAAGTAGCGGAAGCGCGCGCTGTCCAACACGCCGGCCATACCGACGACCATGTTCGCGGGCAGCTTCGAGAATTGGCGCAGCGCCCACACCATCGCGTCGAGCGGATTGGTGACGACGATGACGAACGCCTTCGGTGCGTGCGCGGCGATGCCCTCGCCTACCGCCTTCATGACTTTGAGATTGATGCCGAGAAGATCGTCGCGGCTCATGCCCGGCTTGCGCGGGACGCCGGCAGTGACGATGCAAACATCGGCGCCAGCGATGCCGGCATAATCGTTGACGCCCTTCAGCGTGCTGTCCTTGCCGAACACCGGCGACGCTTCGGCGATATCCAAACCTTTGCCTTGCGGCACGCCCTCAACCACGTCGAACAACACCACATCGCCCAGCTCCTCGCGCGCGGCGATGTGGGCGAGCGTGCCGCCGATCATGCCAGAACCGATAAGGGCGATTTTTGCGCGGGCCATGGGGCGCTCCGGGAATCAGGGAAAAAGAAGCCGCGTGCTTAGACCTCGCGAGCCGCGCACGCAATCAGCGCGCGACCGGGCTTACAGCGCGCGTTGTCGCGGCCAGCTGGCGATGATGGTCCAGATGCCCAGAAGCGCGGATGTCACGTTGATGACGATCTCGGCTTTCATGGCGTCATTCGTGGCCGCCTGTGCGTAGAGGCCGTTCTCGACGTTGAAGGCGATGTCCATGGCGGCGAGGTAGATGAGCGCCGAACCCGCCATCAGCCCAAGCGGCGACGCCCACGGACGGTTCGTCAGCAGGCCCGCGCCAGCGGCGGCCATGCACAACGCCATCCAGCCATCGGCGACAGGAAAGCTCGACTCAAACGCCGTGTACCAGTGCTCGTGGCTGGCCATCACGTCGCCGCCGGTGAAATAGCTCCACCAATAAAGCGCGGTGACGATCGCGCCGACGATCAGCGTCACACCAAGAGCACGGCGCGCGATCATTTCTTGATGCACATCAGAACACCGTCGCCGATGCTGGTCATGGCGGCGTGGACACGCGGATCGTTTTTGATTTTGAACGCGAGCTCGCGAAGTGCGGCCGTATCCGGCGTCATGTTTTCCGGATGGGCGACGCGGCCGGACCAGAGCACGTTGTCGAACAGCATGACGCCGCCGCGCTTCAGCAATTTGAGGCCGCGCTCGTAGTAGCCGTCATACGACGTTTTATCCGCATCGATGAAGCCAAGATCGAACTTGCCTTCTTCACCCGCGGCCAAACGCTGATCGAGCGTCTCGTTGGCGGGGCGGATTTGCAGGTCGATCAAATGCGCGATGCCCGCTTCCTTCCAGTAATGGCGCGCCTTCGATGTATACTCCTCCGACACATCGCACGCGAGCAGATGCGCGTGATCGCCAAACATGTCGCGCATCGCCAACATTGTCGCGAGCGAGGAATAACCGGTGAAAACGCCGACCTCGAACGCGCGCTGCGCTTTGACCAAGCGCGCGATCACTTGCATGAACGCGCCCTGCTCTGGGCTGATCTGCATCATCGCGTTAGGCAGCTTCGCCGTTTCTTCGCGGCAGCGCGTCAACGCCGGATGTTCAGGCGGATTAACCTCCGCGAGATAGTGGACGACTTCGGGCGATAGACCGAGTGATGTGGACATGCGCCGTCTTACGACAGGCGGCGCAGTTCCTCCACCAAATCCGGACGCTCCCAACTGAAGCCGCCTTCGTTATCTGGCTGGCGGCCGAAATGCCCGTAGGCAGCCGTGCGCGCATAGATCGGCTTGTTGAGACCGAGTTTCTCGCGGATCGCGCGCGGCGTGCAGCCGTTCATCAGATCAGGCAGCACTTTTTCGAGCTTGGCAGGATCAATGGTGTCGGCGCCGTGGAGATCAACATAGAAGCTGGTCGGCACAGCAACGCCGATGGCGTAGCTGATTTGAATGGTGCAGCGCTGCGCGAGACCCGCCGCGACAACGTTCTTGGCCAGATAGCGGCACGCATAGGCGGCTGAACGGTCAACCTTGGTCGGATCTTTGCCCGAGAAGGCGCCGCCGCCGTGCGGCGCAGCGCCACCATAGGTGTCGACGATAATCTTGCGGCCGGTGAGGCCCGTATCGCCATCCGGTCCGCCGATTTCGAAGCGACCGGTCGGGTTGATGTGCCAGGCCGTTTTCTTGGTGATCAGACCGTCAGGAAACACAGACGCAGCATACGGCTTCACCAAATCGGCAAAGCGCTTTTGGCTGTAAGCATTGCCGTTGAGTTTCTTGGTGTGCTGGTGGCTGACGACCACGGCGATCACCTCAACCGGCTTACCGTTTTCGTAACGCAGCGTGACTTGGCTTTTCGCGTCGGGCTCGAGTTCTGGACGTTCACCTGAGTGACGCACATCCGCCAGGCGCTTCAGAATGTTGTGCGAGTATTGCAACGTGGCCGGCATCAGCTCGGGTGTTTCGCTGCAGGCGTAACCAAACATGATGCCTTGGTCGCCGGCGCCCTCATCCTTCTTCGCGGTGGAGTCGACGCCTTGAGCGATGTGCGCCGATTGGCCATGCAGGTAGCACGCGTACTTCGCCTTCTCCCAGTGGAAGCCTTTCTGCGCGTAGCCGATATCCTTGACGGCTTCGCGTACCTTCGGCTGCAGCGACGCGATGATGTCTTTCGCGAACTTCTTGGAGTCAGGCTTCGACATGCCTGGCTTTGACGCACGTACCTCGCCGGCGAGCACGATGCGGTTGGTGGTGACCAAAGTTTCGCAGGCGACCCGCGCCAGCGGATCCTCGGCGATGAAGGCATCGACGACCGTATCGGAGATACGGTCCGCAACCTTATCTGGATGGCCTTCCGAGACGCTCTCGCTGGTGAATACGTAAGAGCTTCTGGTCACGCGGATTCTCCGGCCTTTGGAACAAGCCGGCTCTCATACGAATAACCGCGCAAACGCGCAAATACTTGGTCTAACCGCGCTTGTTTTCCGCTTCCTCGGTGAGCGCTTTAACCAATTCGACCACCCGGCGGCGGACCTTGGGGCTCTTGATCGATGCAAACAGCGACATGAGCTGCGCGCCCTCCGGCGTGGCGAGCGCGTCATCGACATAGTCGCGGCCCGCCTCGGCAACGGCGGCAGCGCGCCCAGAGATACCCTCGAAGAAGCGCGCAACCGGCATCTCGAGTGAGTAGGCGATATCGTGCAGCCGGCTCGCCGCGATACGGTTAACGCCCTTCTCGTATTTTTGAACTTGCTGAAAGGTGACACCCAAAAGTTCAGCAAGCCGTTCTTGGCTCATGCCGATTTCCAGCCGCCGCGCACGCACGCGCTGACCCAACTTTCTGTCAACGGCATTCGCGGCGCGCTCGTCGTTCATACTAACTACTTCCTCGGACCGACGGTTTGCGGCGGCGCTAATCTCAATGCGGCAATGATGAGTAGAAGCGCAAGAAGCAACCAATTCCCTAGCGTAACGTAAGGCGTTTCTCCAAGAGCGCGTGGGAGTTGTGCAGTTACCGAGCCGCCGTTTTGCGTAGAGCGAATAACGCGTCCCTCTGCATCAACGATTGCGGAAATGCCACCAGAAGCTGCACGCGCGAGCGGCAATCCCTCCTCAATCGCGCGATAACGCGCCATCGAAAAATGCTGATGCGGGCCGGTGCCGTTGCCGAACCACGCATCGTTGGTGACGTTCACGATCCAGCCCGGGCGCTCGTCTCCGTGCGGTGTAAGGCCGGGAAAAATCGCTTCGTAGCAGATGAGAACAGCGGCTGGCGGCGCGTCTGGCACTACAAGCCGCGTTGGCGGCGGACCAGGGATGAAGCCCGCGCCGATCCGCTGCAGCGGTGCAATGTTGAGTTGGCTCACCAGCGACCAGAACGGAATGTATTCGCCGAACGGAACGAGGTGATGCTTGTCGTAAGTCTGACTGAGGCGCGGCACGCCGCTAACGCCATCAATCACCGCGGCCGAGTTGTAGAGCCGCAGGTGCGACGCATCGCCCTCCCCGCGCATAAGCGCATCGCATGCGGGCGTTGGCGCGCACCGCGTGAAGCCCGCGATTAACACGCGGTCGCCCATGCCGCGCCCGATCGCGCTCATGAAAGCGGGATTGTCGAGCATGAAAAAGTTGAGCGTCGGAATCGCGCCTTCCGGCCAGATCACCACGGATTCGCGCGAGTCCTCGGCAGGCCCACTAACCGCCAAATAGCGCGCCAAAACGCGCCATTCTTGATCGCGGCTGTAGCGCCATTTGTCCCCTTGGCTGAGCCCTGAATCGGCAACGCGCACCAACGGCAACGCGCCCGGCGGATCGACCGGCGCATGCGCCAAACGCTGCGCGCCCCAGCCCCAGATCATGCCAAAGGCCAGCGCCATCACAAGCGCCGGACCGAAACGCCTCACCTGCGATGCGGTGCGGTCAGCAACAACCGCAAGCGCGCCACCGGCGAGCAACGTGATCAGCGAAAGGCCGTAGATGCCGATGATCGACGCAAGCTGCGAGACCGGTTCGCCCGGCGTCCACACGTAACCAGGCAGCAGCCAAGGAAAGCCGGTGAGAATATTGCCGCGCAGCCATTCAACAATGAAAATGCAAACGGCGAAGACCGCCGCGCGGCGTGCGTCACGCGTCCAAAATCTTAGCGCCAAAGCGCAGCCGAGGCCCCAGAACAGCGCGAGCCCGCCGGCCAACGCGATCGTCGCGGGGATGCCCCACATCGGACCCCACTCATCTGCATCGACGTTGAACGCGGATGAAATCCAGTAGAGCCCGGTCGCGAAGTGTCCGAGCGCAAAGAACCAACCAATGGCAAAGGCCGAGCGAAATTTGCGCGTCTGCGTGAACGACACATCGAGCAGCCAGACAAGCACGGCCAGCGCGATAATATAGAGCAGCGTGAGCTGAAACGGCGCGTGCCCGAGCGTCGCCGCCGCACCAGCGAGAAGCGCCACGGCGCGACGCGCCCATGGTGTTAGTCTGGCAAACCCGCTCTCAATACGCGATCCGGACGCGGTCTCAGTCACTGTCGTCTCCGCAACAGCGGCGTTTGGAGCGCGTCATGCGGCGGCGGTCAACTTGTTATGCGCCGCGACCCGATTGGACCTCAGCCGCACGCGAGGCGGCATCGGCGGATGGCTTGATTCTGACGCGTTTTACACGGCGCGGATCGGCGTCGACAATTTCGACATCGAAGCCCGCGGGGTGATGCAGAATTTCGCCGCGTTGCGGCAATCGGCCGGCCAGGGTCACGGCAAGTCCGCCGGCTGTGTCGAAATCGTCATCGTGTTCCGGCAGCGCCAAGCTCACGCCAAACTTGCTCTCGAGCTCTTCAATCGGAGCGCGGCCATCGGCCTCAAGCGCATTGCCGGGCCGTTCGGAGATGAGACCTGAATCGACGTCGTGCTCGTCTTCGATGGCGCCGACAATTTGTTCGACCAAATCTTCCATCGACACCAAGCCGTCTGTGCCGCCGTATTCATCGACCACCAGCGCCAAATGGATGTGGCTCGTTTGCATTTTCAAGAAGAGCGTCGCCAGCGTCATCGACTGCGGCACGTAGAGAATGTCACGGCGAATACGAGTCAACACACGATCGGAAAGCTTTCCCGCAGCCTCTCCCTCCTCGACTGGCGCCAAAAGCGCCAACACGTCGCGGACGTGAACGAAGCCCTGCGGATCGTCGAGCGTCTCGGCGTAGATCGGCAATCGCGAATGCTGGCTCTCGGCAAATGCCTTTGCCGCTTCGCCGAGCGTCGAACTCGCTTCGATCGCCACAATCTCCGCACGCGCGCGCATCACGTCGGCGACCTTCAAGCGATCGAATTGCGCGGCGCGCAAGATCAGATCCTTGTGCGCGAGTTCGATTGGGTCGCCGCTGTCCTCGCGGTCGCGCAGGACCTCTTCAACGGCGGCAGCGGAGTCACCGCGGCTGCGTGTCAGCATGCGGGCCCAGCGTTTGAGCACACCCGCGCGACGGCGCAAGGGCGGTTCGGACTCTTCCTTGGCGTCGGCCATATGGCTGCGTCGTTCTCCTACTCCGGCATCATGCGTAGGGATCTGCGATCCCTATCGACACCAGGATGGCGCGCTCGCGGCCCTCCATGACGTCAGCGTCCGCCGGATTCGCGTGATCATAGCCCAAAAGATGGAGAAAGCCGTGCACGACTAGGTGGGCGGCGTGGTGCTCAAAGGGTTTACCCTGAAATTGCGCTTCTTCGGCAATGGTTTCCGCCGCCATCGCGATGTCACCAAGGAAGGCAGGCTCGACCTTGGGGCCGGGGAACGAGAGGACGTTCGTGGGCCCGTCCTTGCCTCGGAATTCCTTGTTTAGCTTCGCCACGTCGGCGTCGCCGCCAAGCAGCAGCGAGACCTCGCCGCGTTTGTTTTCCATCTCGGCGGCCGCACCCAGCGCTCGCACCAAGATCTCACGATGACCTTCCCACAAGGGCGACCGGACCAAGATTTCGACGTCAAGATCTTCAGTTTCCACCGCGCGCTCCTTCGTCACGATGATAGGCATCGACGATTTTTGCGACGAGCCGGTGACGCACGACGTCTTGCGTGACGAACCGAATGACTTCGACGCCCTCGATGCCGTCAAGAATAGCGATGGCATGCGCGAGGCCGGTTTGATCGGGACGCAACAGATCGATCTGCGATGGATCGCCGGTCACAACCATGCGCGAGCCCTCGCCCAAGCGCGTCAGCACCATCTTCATCTGCAGGATGGTTGCGTTCTGCGCTTCATCGACGATGACAAACGCGTTCGACAGCGTGCGTCCGCGCATGAAGGCGAGCGGCGCGACTTCGATCTGCCGGCGCTCGCGACGCGTCTTGAGATCGTTCTCGCTCATCTGGCTGCGGAATGCGTCCCAGATGGGTTGCAGGTAAGGATCGACTTTCTCCGCGAGATCACCCGGCAGATAGCCGAGCTTCTCCCCTGCTTCGACAGCCGGGCGGGTGACGATGATGCGGTCGTAACGCTCTTGCTTCAGGCCTTCGACGGCTGCCGCGACGGCGAGAAACGTTTTGCCTGTGCCGGCAGGGCCGACGCCAAAAATGAGATCCACGGCTTCGTCGCGCAACGCTTCGACGTAGTGCACTTGCCGTGGCGTGCGCAGCGTGAGCCCGCCGACTTGCGGCAGGGTCATCGGCCCCGGCGCCTCGGTTTTGCCGTCAGACAAGGCGATGGCCGCCAGCACTTCGCCTTCACGCACGCGCGTCTTTCGGCGCGCGTGATCCGCGAGCGTTTCAATGATGCGGACGGCGCGCTCCATATCCGACTTGTTGTGCGCGCGGAGGATGACCTGATCGCCCTGTGCGTCGAGCGTGACGTTGTACGCGGGCGCGCCGCGCGGGGCGTTGGGATCGCGGAAGGCTTCTTGGATGTGCGCGAGGTGGCGATGCAGTGGTCCGAACACGGCTTGCGCCACGCCCGCCTCTGACAGCGTGATCGTACGCGCGATGTCGCCGTTCGATTTTCCGGTGCTCACGCCGCCACCGTAGCCGCTGCGCACTCGCCTACGAGCGAGCCTTGCGACGCCGACACAATACGCACGTTGGCGATGGCGCCGCGCTCGAGAGAGGAATCTTGGAAATGCACGCCTTGCAGATATGGCGAGCGCCCCTGCTTTTGACCAGGACGCCGGCCGTCACCAACCACCAGGATGGGCAAAGTGCGGCCAATCTGGCTCTGATTGAACGCCAGCTGTTGCGCGGAAAGCAACGCCAACAGGCGCGCAAGCCGCTCGGTTGCAACTTCGTCGCCGATCTGAGCCATCATGGCAGCGGCCGGCGTTCCGGGACGCGGCGAGTACTTGAAGGAAAACGCCGAGGCGAAGCCGACGTCGCGCACCAGCTGCAGCGTGTCTTCGAAATCCTGTTCGCGCTCGCCCGGGAAGCCGACGATGAAGTCACTCGACAACGCGATGTCGGGCCGCACTTTCCGCAAGCGCGCGATGATGTCGCGATAGAACGCGCCATCGTGTTTGCGGTTCATGGCTTTGAGGATGCGGTCCGAACCTGACTGCACCGGCAGGTGCAAGAACGGCATCAGCTTCGGTTCGTCGCCATGCAGCGCGATGAGATCGTCCGTCATTTCGAGCGGATGCGACGTCATATAACGGATGCGCGCGAGGCCATCGATGCGCGCAAGACGCACGAGCAAGTCAGCGAAACCGGCGCTGCCGTCGCCGTGATAGGCGTTCACGTTCTGCCCGAGCAACGTGACTTCGCGCACGCCGCGATCAACCAGCGCGTTGGCTTCCGCGATGACGTCGGCAAGCGGCCGGGAATATTCGGCGCCGCGCGTGTACGGCACGACGCAGAAGGTGCAAAACTTGTCGCAGCCTTCTTGGATCGACAGAAACGCGGTGACACCGTCAGGCGCGCGGGCTGGCAACGCGTCGAACTTTTCCTGGGGCGTGAAATCCGCGGCGAGGCGCTCGCCGGTTTTGCGCGCGGCGCGGGCGATGAGCTCCGGCAGTTTGTGATAGGCCTGCGGGCCAACGACGAGATCAACTTCAGGCGCACGGCGGATGATCTCTTCACCGTCAGCTTGCGCGACACAGCCGGCGATGGCGATTGTCGTGGACTTGCCCTCTTCCGCGCGGCGTTCTTTGTGTGCGCGCAGACGGCCGATCTCGGAATAGACCTTCTCGGTCGCCTTCTCGCGAATGTGGCAGGTGTTCAGGATGACGAGATCCGCGTCATCCGGTTTGTCGATCATCGCATAACCCAGCGGGCCGAGCACATCGCGCATGCGCTCGCTGTCATAGACATTCATCTGACAGCCGTACGTCTCGATGAAGAGCCGTTTGCTTGGCTCGCGTGCGTCGGACATTAGCGCTTGCCCGCCTTCGCCTTGTCATCCAGCGGCACGCCGTAGAGTTCGAGCCGGTGATCGACCAGCTTGTAGCCAAGCCGCCGCGCGATCTCATGTTGCAAGCGTTCGATTTCCGGATCGACAAACTCGATCACCTTGCCGGACTTCATGTCGATCAGGTGATCGTGGTGAGTCTCCGGCATTTCTTCGTAGCGCGAGCGCCCATCGCGGAAATCATGGCGCTCAAGAATGCCGGATTCTTCAAACAGACGGACCGTGCGGTAGACCGTGGCAATTGAAATGCCGGCATCGACCGCCGCAGCGCGGCGGTGCAATTCTTCCACGTCGGGGTGGTCATGACTGGAAGCGATCACGCGCGCGATGACGCGGCGCTGCTCGGTCATCCGCATGCCCTTCTCGACGCACAGTTTTTCAACGCGATCCATGTCGGCCCTGCCTTACCTCGCGAGAGCGAGGGCTGTCCATAACGAGCGGCTCAAACGACGGGCCTTGGCAGCGTTCGGCGCATGACAATGGCGTCAACCGAACCGCCCTCACCCGCATAGTAAGCATGACGGCGGCCGGCTTCTTCGTAACCGAGCTTACGATAGAGCGCGCGCGCGGGCTCGTTGTCCTCGGCCACTTCGAGATGCATGGACGCCGCCCCGCGCACCAGCGCGGTGACGCCGGCGGCGGTCACCAACGACGCGCCGACGCCCTTCCGGCGCGCCTCGGGAACAACGGCGACGGTCAGCAGCTCAGAGTCTCCCGCAGCCGCCCATGCCAGAACAAATCCTTGCGGCTCCTCGCTGCGCGAGATCAGCGCGAAGACAGCGTTGTTGTCCAAGAGCTTCGCGATGTCGGTCGCGGTCCACGGCCGATCGAAAGCGCGCCTGTGTAAATCGGCGAGTACGTCACGCGCGCCGGCGCCGCTTGCTTCGATCACGGTGCGCTCGGCAAAGTGACGTGCGGGGCGCGGAGATAGGCCGGATCCGGCGGGTAGAGCGCGGGGTCGAGACGCACGGCACGGCGCGCCAACGCCGCCGCGCTTGCTGTGACCGCTGGACCGTTCACGACGACCGTCCGGCCCTGCGTCGCTTCCGCCAACATCGCACCATGCGCGCCGTGCTCGATGCCCATTGGCGCGATGACCGGCGCGCCATCTTCATAAAGCGCGAGATACGCGGCGCCCGGCGTCTCAATGAGCGCCGCGCGCAAACCGCCCTCACCCGCTTCCAACGCAAGCGCTTCGAGCGTTGAGATGCCGACGCATGGTTTGCCGATCGCAAGCGCCAAGCCGCGCGCAAAAGAGAGGCCTACGCGCACGCCAGTGAAAGAGCCGGGCCCTGTCGTCACTGCGATGCGATCTATGTCGCTGAACACGACGCCAGCTTGCGTCACAACTTCACGCACCATCGGCGCTACGCGCTCCGCCTGACCGCGCGTCATCGCTTCCGTGTCTGCGGCGAGCGTTTCGTCATCGCGCACTAGCGCGACCGAACATGCGTCCAAAGCCGTATCGATGCCGAGCACGATCACGTGCTCACACCACTTGCTCCACGCGGTTCACTTCTGGGACGTAGTGGCGGAGCATGTTTTCGATGCCGGCCTTCAGCGTCATGGTCGAAGACGGGCAGCCCGCGCAAGCGCCGCGCATGTTGAGGCGCACGACGCCTTCTTCGTGGTCCCAAGAATGGAAGGTGATATCGCCGCCATCGCGGGCCACTGCGGGGCGCACGCGCGCGTCGATGATTTCTTTCAGCTCTTTGACGATGTCGGCGGCTTCGCCTTCATAGACGATATCCGCTTCGTCCGTTTCGTCTGCCGCGCCGGCGGCGTCACCCAGAACGGGACGACCGGAGGTGAAGTGATCCATGATCGCCGCGAGCACGTGCGGCTTCAGGTGCGGCCACTCGATCGCGTCGCCCTTGGTCACGGTGATGAAGTCACTGCCCAGATAGATGCGCTCGACGCCATCGACGTCGAACAGCGCTGTCGCCAAAGGCGACGCCAGGGCGGCATCCGCGTCGGCGAATTCGCGGCTGCCGGAGCCCAGCACATCGCGGCCAGGCAAGAACTTCAGCGTGCGCGGATTGGGCGTGGCTTCGGTCTGGATAAACATAGCGCCCAAGTGGGACTTTCCCCGGAACCGGTCAAGCGGGCGGCGGCTCTTCCGGCGGCGGCGGCGCAGCGATCGCGACAGGCAGGGCCAGCGAGCGAATTTCTTCACGCGATAAGGCGCCGGGCACGACAAGAGTCGGCACCGGGCGCGGGCCGAGGCCAGCGCTCTTGCCGAGTTGCGTCACCAAGGGGCCCGGACCGCCAGCACCGGCGGCAGCCGCCAACACCACCAGCTTAATCGAGAGATCGTGCTCGATGAGCTTGCGCAACTCCGGCTTCATCTCCCCTTCGCGCAGGACGGGTTCAGCGGTGACGCCGCACTCGGCCCACACCTCGGCAGCGAAGCGCTGCGTGAGCGACTCCGCGGCGGTGACAGCTTCGCGCCGCATTTCTTCGCTGATCGACGCCCACGGCGCGGGATCGGACGGCTCGATCACCCGCAGGATGATCAAGCGCCAGCCGGTGTTCTTGCAGATAAGTCCGGCATAGATGAGCGCGTCGGGAAATTCCTCGCTCTCGTCGGCGATGACCAGGCAGGCGTAACGCTCGTCGCTCATGGGCGCGATGCTAGCGGCTTCGCTTCAGCCGCGCCAGAAGCCAACGACGCCGCGCACCTCGTCCATGATCGGCGCGGCGATGGCTCGCGCGCGATCGGCGCCGTCCTTGAGGATGGCGTCCAACGCAGCGGGATCAGCGTTGAAGCGCCGCATCTCGGAAGCGATCGGCGAGAGCTTGGCCGACAGCACATCGGCGAGCGCTGGTTTGAACACGCCAAATCCCTTGCCGCCGAACTCCGTCAGCACATCATCGACGGAACGACCCGACGCGGCGGAGAAGATGCCGACGAGGTTCTCGACCTCCGGCCTCCCCTTCAAGCCCTCGGCGCTTTCGGGAACCGGCAGCGAATCCGTCGTCGCCTTCTTGATCTTCTGCAGGATGGTGTCGGCGTCATCGACCATGTTGATGCGCGTCATGTCCGACGGATCGGACTTAGACATTTTCTTCGAGCCGTCGCGCAAGCTCATGATGCGCGCGCCTGGGCCTTGAATCAGCGGCTCCGGGAGCGGGAAGAAATCGGCGATGCCGTAGTCGTTGTTGAACTTCTGCGCGATGTCGCGCGACAGTTCCAGATGCTGCTTCTGGTCATCGCCGACCGGGACGTGGGTGGCTTTGTAGAGAAGAATGTCGGCGGCCATCAGCACGGGATAGTCGAACAGCCCGACGGAGACGCGCTCTTCGTGCTTGCCGGCTTTATCCTTGAACTGCGTCATGCGCTCGACCCAGCCCATGCGCGCCACGCAATTGAACACCCACGCAAGTTCGGTGTGCTCGCGCACGGCGGACTGAACGAAGACGATCGACTTTTTCGGATCGACGCCGGCGGCAAGATAAGCTGCGGCGACGTCGCGGCTGTTGGCGGCGAGTTGCTTTGGATCGTGGTCGGCGGTGATGGCGTGCTGGTCGACAACGCAATAGAGGCATGAGTCGAAGCGCTCCTGCAGGGCGACGAACTTCACCAATGCGCCGAGATAATTGCCGAGGTGCAAGCCGTTGGTCGGCTGCATGCCTGAAAACACGCGTTGCGGGCCCTTGTATTGGGGCTGAGCGGCGTCGGTCATGAGAAACTCCGGAACAGAAATGCGAATGAGCGCGCGGCGGCGCGCAGAAACGGCGTCAGGTCAGGCCCGCCATCGCCAGAGGTTCGCAATCGTGTTCATGCGCGGCACTTAGCCGAGGCTTACATCGCGGGCAAGTCTGGCGGCGGCTCCTCCCCGCTCTTGCGTGGCGTACGGCGCAGCGCCGAGCGAAGATCACTCATCGTCAGCCCGCCAAAGGCGAAAAGCGCAACCGGATAGAGCAGCGCGGCGATTAGAACGATGCCAAGCACCACGATTTCTTTCGCACCGAGACCCAGGAAATGGAAGTGCGCCAACGGCGCCTCGAGTTGCGGCCGGAATTCGGAGGCGACGAAGAGCAGAACGCCCATCAGCGCGCTGGCGGCCAAGCTGCGAATGATCTTCGACCAGGTCTCGCGCGTGATGGCGTAGTGCTCGCGATTGGAGAGTGTGATCAGCATCTGCGTGACATTGATCCACGAGGCGACAGCGGTCGCTGCGGCAATGCCGGAGAAGCCCATCAGGTAGAAGAGCGCGATGCCGAGGCCGATGTTTACGGCGACGGAGATCAGCGCGAAGCGCATCGGCGTCTTGGTGTCTTGGCGCGCGAAGAATGCTGTTTGTAGGATGCGGTTCAGCACGAACGCAGGCACACCGATGCCGTAGAAGAAAAGCGCCGATCCGGTCTGGTCGGCGTCGAACACGGTGAACTCGCCGCGGCGCCAAATCCCGTCGATCAGCCAGGTCGGTATTGCCGTGAGCGCTGCGGCCGCAGGCAGCGTCAGCGCGAGGCAAAACACCAGCGCGCCATCCATGGCGTTTTGCGCGCCCTGGTGGTCGCCGCTGTGCACCGTGCGGGAAAGGCGCGGCAAGAGCGCGACGCCAACGGCAACGCCAATCAAGCTCAGCGGCAATTGATAGAGGCGATCCGCGGTCGCCAGCCACGAACGTGCGCCGGCGACTTGGCTGGCGAGAATGCCGGAGATGAAAATGTTGATCTGCGTGGCGCTGGCGGAGATCGAGCCCGGCACGGCAAGCGCGATGAGGGATTTGATCTCCGGCGTGAGGCGCGGCCAACGCCAGGTGACGCGGGCGCCGGATTTGTTGACGCCCCACCAAAGCAGTCCCGCTTGGCAGATGCCGGCGACGATGATCGCGAACGTCGCCGCGTAGGCAGCAGCGCGCGGATCATGCTGCGGGATCACCGCAAGCAACATCACGGCGTTCAGCAGCGTCGGGTGCAGGCCCGAGACGATAAAGCGCCCACGCGCATTCAGCACGCCGGACAAGTGCGCCGCGATCGCCATGCACGGTAGATACGGCATGGAAATCTGCGTCAGCACGATCGCGAGTTTGAATTTCTCCGGGTCGTGCGCGTAGCCCGGGTTGATCACGTACATCAGCCACGGCATCGCCAACTGCGCCGCGATGGTGATGAACACGGTCGCCGCGGTCAGCGTCGCCATCGCATCGGCGGCGAGAACATCTGCGACCTCTTCGCCGTCGCGCTCGAGCGACTTCGAGTAAGCCGGCACGAAAGCGGAGGCGAACGCGCCTTCGGCGAAGATGCGCCGGAACAGATTCGGAAACGAGAACGCCGTGTTGTAAGCGTCGGCCTCGATGGTTTGCGAGGCGCCGAAGCGTGAGGTGATTACCAGATCGCGCGCCAAGCCCATGAACCGGCTGATCAAAGTCAGCCCCGAAAAGATCAGGGACGAGCGGATGAGCCCCCCGCCCTTTTTTCCAGAATCTTTGTTCGGCTCAGTCGTCGCGGCGGGTGTTGTCACGCGCGCGCTTCTAGACTGCTTCGCCGAGCCGGGGGAGGCCTGATGGCGCGTCTATGCAGACGATTGGTGCACGGCGGCTAACGCGCCGTAGACGCACGCGCCACGGTCAATCCCGGTTTACGGGCGTCCGCGGGCGATGCCGGATCAGCCGCGCGCAACACTGAGTCCAGATCTGCCTTGAGTGCGGCGATCCGGCGCGGCTCCAAGATCTGACCGCCCCCCTCCTCCTGCACATAGAAAACATCCGACGCCCGCTCGCCGTAGGTGTCGATGTGAGCGCTGACGATGGACACGCCCTGTTCGGCACAGACGCTGGCAAGGTCTGCCAAGAGCCCGAGGCGGTCGCGACCGGACGCCTCGACCACCGTGGCGTGCGCCGTAACGTCGTTGTCGATGCGAACCCAAGGATCGATCGCAAACGCCGCAGACCGCCGCGAAGCAACGCGCGGCGCAGGCGCGGCAATGTCCTCCAACGCCGCGCGGTGCAGGCGCGCGATCAGCGGATCAAGCACACTGGGGTGCTCAAGGCCGAAAGGCTTGTGATCCGTCGTTTGAATCGAAAATACGTCGAACGCCGCGCCATCCTTGGTGGTGTGGACACGCGCGTCGGCGATGTCGGCGCCGCTGGCCGAGATAGCCGCAGCCAGGCTCGCAAAGAGACCAGGGCGATCGCCCGCGTAGATAAGCACCTCGGCGACGCCCTGCTGCTCGCGCATGCGCACCGCGACGTGTGGTATAGCTTGCGCGCCGCGTGCGCTGAGCACTTCATGCGCGTGCCAAAGATGCGCTTCCGCGTCGTGCGTGAGCCAGTAGCCATCGTCGAGCGCGCCGATCCACTCCTCCAACCCCGGCTCGCGACCGCGATCAGCGCGCAGTTGCTCTTTCGCCAGCGCAGCGATCTCGGCAAGCTGCACGCGCACGCCGTCCTCGTCCGAACGGCCGCGTAACACCGCTTCGGTCAAGCGATAGAGGTCACGCAGCAGCTGGCCTTTCCAATCGTTCCACACATTGGGCCCGACTGCGCGGATGTCGGAGACCGTCAACACCAACAACAGGCGCAAGCGCTCGATCGTGCCAACGATTTTTGCGAACTGCGCGACGGTTTGCGGGTCGCCGATGTCGCGCTTCTGAGCAACATCACTCATCACCAGGTGGTGGCGCACAAGCCATCCTACGAGATCGACTTCTTCCTTCGGCAGCCCAAGTCGCTCGCAAGCCGCGCGCGCGGATTTCTCACCCTCAATCTGCTGATCGCCTTCGCCCTTGCCGGTGTCGTGCAGCAGCATCGCCAGATAGAGCGCGCGACGATTGGCAATCTTGGGAAATATCTCTGTCGATAGCGGGTGCCGATCCTGGTGCGCACCCCTTTCGATCTCGGACATCGCTTCGATCGCTTGCAGCGTGTGCTCGTCCACCGTGTAGTGGTGGTACATGTTGAACTGCATTTGCGCGACGATGCGGCCGAACTCCGGCACGAAACGGCCGAGAACATCCGCATCATTCATCATCTTTAGCGCCGTCGCCGGATGTCGCCGTGAGGTCGCCACCGCGAGAAATGCCGCGCGCGCTGCTTCATTTTTGCGCCAGCTTGGCGGGTATCCGCGCACGCGATGGGAGGCCTCGCCAAGCGCCTGCGGGTGAATATCGAGATCACGGCGATCGGCAATTTCGAAAAGCCTCAGCACATTGACTGGATCGCTGAACGTTGCCGCGTCCGCGATGTTGAGCCGCCCTCCGTCGATACAAAAACCCGCCTCAACCGGCGCGCCGGACTTTCGCGAGGGTGGCAAGAATCGCTGCAGGCCGCGCGGCGCCCGCTTGGCGTGATCGGCCTCGAGCCGCGCGCAAAGCACGCGCGTCAATGCGCCGACATCCTTGGCCATCAGAAAATACCGGCGCATGAAGCGTTCTGTTGCGCTTTGGTTGGGGCGCGAACGATAACCGAGCCGACGCGCGATCTCGGGCTGCAGATCAAATGTCAGTCGCTCTTCGGCGCGGCCAGCCACGAAGTGCATGTGACATCGCACGGTCCAGAAGAACTGCAACGCCCGCCGGAACGCTTGCCGCTCTTCCTCGCTGAATATGCCCGCTTCGAGATAATCGCGAGGTCGGACAAAACCGTAGCGATGACGCGCGAGCCAGAACAGCGTGTGCAGGTCTCGCAGTCCGCCCTTCCCCTCTTTGATGTTGGGTTCAACCATGTAGCGCGAGGCGCCGATCCGAACGTGACGCTCGTCGCGTTCCTTCAGCTTCGCGGCGATAAAAGCGGCGTGATCGCGCGCGGCGACTTCGCGTCGGAATCGAAGAATGAGTTCGCCTGCAAGTGACTCATCACCCGCGATGCGCCGCGCTTCGAGAATCGCGGTTTCGATCGTGTGATCCGCGCGCGCGAGCTTCAGACATTCTTCGGCGCTGCGCGAAGCATGGCCGACTTTGAGACCCAAATCCCAAAGCATGTACAGCATGTACTCGGTGACGCTCTCAGCGAATGGAGTCTGCTTGTAAGCGCGAAGAAAAAGCAGATCCAAATCCGAGAACGGCGCCAACTCACCGCGCCCATAACCGCCGACTGCGACTATGGCGAAACGCTCGCCTTGGGTGGGATTGCGCGCGCGAATAATGTGCGTGGTGGTGAAGTCGTAGAGCGCGCTGACAACTTCATCCGCGGCTGCGCTGAGCAAATGCGCGACGGCCAACCCGTTCTCACCGGCTTCCAGCCGATCCCGCGCCAGGCGGCGCCCGGCGTCCAATGCCGCCTTGAGGATGTCTTTGGCCTGCTCGCGCGCAGTATCCTCACCCTGCTCCGCCGCCGCCGTGAGCGCAGCGCGCAGCGCCACGCCGTCAATTGCGGCGTCGATGCGAACTGGCTTCAGGCGCGCGGCGGGCATGCTGCTGACAATTTCGTCATTCGGGGGAGGCAACGTCACCAAAGTGCTGCATGAAATGACTTCTTGGTAAATCCACAGCCCCAAACTTGCCTCAGTTCGCGAGCAGAGCCAAAGATAGTGACGGGGAGCAGGGAGCGCTGCCCGCGGAGACGTTTTCTATGCGCACCAAAGGCGGCCGTACGATCAAATTGAGCCCGGTGGACGAAGATCATCAGGTCACCGACCACCCGGACCGGGGCCGTCTCGAAGCGATCATGGACCAAAAGTTGTTTCTGCAGCGGATCAGAAGCGAGCGCGCGTCGGCCTATTGGTTCGCGGCGTCGCTTTGGGGCGTGACCGGCCTCGTGCTGGGCGCCCTGCTCGGCGGCTTCATGATGTTCCAGGCCTATGTCGGTCTTTCGGATCCAGTGCGCGAAACGCTGGTTCAGGGTCAAGCCATCGAAGCCGCCCGCGACACGGTGAACAACCGGCCGTCGCTTTTGGCGGATCCAAACCATCCGGCGCCGCAGCAACCGCAGCACTAAACCGATTTAGCTGTCGGACTTCAGTGATTTAAGTTTGTAGAGCGCTTCGAGCGCTTGCTTTGGCGTGAGCGCATCAGGGTCGATGCCATCGAGCGCGGACTCCAGCGCCGACGGCGCGTTTTCTTCCATCACTTGGGCGAACAACGGCAGCTCGTCGACAATCTCGACGCGCGCCGCACCACCCGTCGCTTCAAGCCGGCCAAGTACGGCGCGCGCGCGCTCCACAGCCGACTTCGGCAAGCCCGCAAGCTTTGCGACCTGAATGCCGTAACTGCGATCTGCGCTGCCGGGCGCGACCTCGTGCAAGAAGACTAGATCGCCCTTCCACTCTTTCGCACGCAGATGCGCGTTGGCGCCGGCTTCCAGCCGATCGGCCAAGCGAGTGAGCTCGTGATAATGCGTGGCGAACACCGCGCGACACTTGTTGGCTTCGTGCAGGTGCTCGGCCACCGCCCAAGCGATGGCGAGGCCGTCGAACGTCGCGGTCCCGCGCCCAATTTCATCCAGGACGACCAAAGCGCGCGGTCCCGCTTGGCGCAGGATGGCGGCGGTCTCAACCATCTCAGTCATGAAGGTCGAGCGCCCGCGCGCCAGATCATCGGACGCGCCGACCCGCGCGAAGACGCGATCGACGATGCCGAGTCGAAGCTTGCGCGCGGGCACGTACGATCCGGCCTGTGCAAGAACAGCCAGCAAGGCGATCTGACGCAAGTACGTGCTTTTGCCGGCCATGTTCGGGCCGGTGACCACCAGCAGGCGCGGGCCCGATTTGCCGTCGGCGTCGAGGCGCGCGTCGTTGGGCGTAAAGCCCTGCCCCGCGCGACGAACACCGGCTTCAACGACAGCATGACGCGCGCCGTCGGCGAGCAATGCTGTCGTCTCATCGATTTCCGGCCGCGTCGCCTCCGCTTCGTCTGCCCACTCAGCCAGACCAGACGCAACATCCAGCGCCGCGAGCGCCTCCGCGGCGGCGCGGATTTCGCTTTCGCAAGCGGCGGATTGTGCTGCGAACTCTTTGAAGAGCGCAAGCTCACGCGAGAGCGCGGCCTCGCCGGCGCGCGCGATCTTGGCGTCGAGCTCGGCCAACTCGGTCGTCGTGAACCGCACCGAACCCGCGTTGGTCTGACGATGGATGAAGCGCGCGTTGAGCGGCGGCGCCATCAGCGTTTCCGCCTGCTTGCTTGACACATCGATATGATAGCCGAGCACGCCATTGTGCTTCAGCTTAAGCCCGGCAATGCCGGTCTCCTCCGCGTAGCGCGCTTGCAAAGCCGCGATGACTTTGCGGCTGTCGTCACGGAGGGCGCGCGTCTCATCTAACGACGCATCGAAACCGGCGGCGATGAAGCCACCATCGCGCGTGAGCAGCGGCAAATCCTGAGCCAACGCGCGCGTCAAACTTTGCAACAGCGCAGCAGACTTCGGGTGCGCAGGCAACGAGAGCGCGGCGCAAGCTGCGTCGATCTCGGGTGTCAGCACCTGATCGAGCCCGGCAACGCGCGCAGCGGCGCGGTCACCTGCAGCGAGCCCATCCCGCAATTGCGCAAGATCGCGTGGTCCGCCGCGGCCGAGCGCCAGCCGGGTCAGCGAACGCGCCAAGTCGCCGGCGGCGCGAAGCTCTTCGCGTACGCCAGAGCGGCGGTCGGGATTGTCCAAGAAAAACTGCACGGCATCGAGCCGTGAAGTGATGGCGCGAACGTCGGTCAATGGCCGGCTCAAACGCTCAGCCAACAAGCGACCGCCTGCCGAGGTAACGCTGCGATCAATGCACGCAAGCAGCGAGCCGTCTCGTCCGCCGCGCACCGAACGCTCGATTTCCAAGGCGGCGCGCGTGGCTGCGTCAATCGCCATGAAGGCGCGCTCGGCGCTGCGCCGCGGCGGCGTCAAACGTGGGGCGGCGCCAGCTTGGGTCAGCTCGACATAGTCGAGCAGCAAACCCATAGCCGACAGTTCCGCTGCACCGAACTCACCAAAGGCGTCCAGCGCAGCGACTTCGAACGTCGCCTTCAAACGCCGGCTCGCGGCTTTGGCGTCAGCTTTAACGCCGGGTCGCGTGGTCAAAACCGCGCCGGAAATGCGCGCCGCTTCATTCACACGTGGGGCGTCCGCGTCGATCACCAGAAGCTCGGCCGGCGCGAGCGCTGCAATTTCGGCTTCCGCATCCGCAGCATTAATCGGGCGCGTCTCAAATGCGCCCGTCGATACATCGGCCCAAGCGATCGCGGCGCCATCGCCGCTGAAAGCGATTGCGGCGAGCCGATTGGCGGCGCGCGCATCCAGCAACCCCTCTTCCGTCAGCGTGCCGGGCGTGACCACACGCACCACACCGCGCGCAACGATCGACTTTGACCCACGCTTTTTCGCTTCCGCCGGGTCCTCGAGCTGTTCGCAAACCGCGACCTTGAAGCCAGCGCGGATCAGTTTTGCGAGATAGCCTTCGGCCTGATGCCAGGGCACGCCGGCCATCGGGATTGGTTCGCCGCCATGCTGGCCGCGTTTGGTCAGCGTAATGCCGATGGCGACAGACGCCTTCTCCGCATCCTCGAAAAACATCTCGTAGAAATCGCCCATGCGAAAGAACACGATCGCATCGGGATGCTCTGCCTTCGCCGCGAGAAATTGCGCCATGAACGGCGTCGCCTTCACGGGCGGCGTATGTGAGGAATCGGCCACGAGAGAGCTTTAGCGCCTCGTGCGCCGGACTTCCATTGACGTGCAGAGGCTCGCGGCTACGGTGCGGCCTCGCTTTCCACTGAGCTGTGCATGCCCGACACAACGAAGAAGAGTTTCACCGACGCCGAAGCGCTGGATTTCCATCGCCTGCCGACGCCGGGCAAGATCGCCGTCATACCCACCAAGCCGATGACGACGCAGCGCGATCTTTCGCTTGCGTACTCGCCCGGCGTGGCGGTTCCAGTGAAGGCCATCGCCGACGACCCGGACAAGGCCTACGATTATACCTCTAAAGGCAACATGGTCGCCGTGATTTCGAACGGCACCGCCATTCTTGGTCTCGGCAATCTAGGCGCGATGGCGTCCAAGCCGGTGATGGAAGGCAAGGCCGTTCTCTTCAAGCGTTTCGCCGACGTGGATTCCGTCGATATCGAAGTGACGACAACCGACGTCGAGGAGTTTATCACCACCGTCCGCAACATCGGTCCCACCTTCGGCGGCATCAATCTTGAGGATATCAAGAGCCCCGAGTGTTTCGTCATCGAAAGCCGGCTGCGCGACGAACTGGATATTCCGGTCTTTCACGACGACCAGCATGGCACCGCCATCATCGCGGCCGCCGGCTTGCTCAACGCGTGCGAGCTCACGGGCCGTCGACTCGAGGACATCACCGTCGTCGTCAACGGCGCGGGCGCTGCCGGCCTTTCGTGCATCGCCCTCATCAAGCAGCTCGGCGTGCCGCACAATAATGTCATCGCGCTGGACCGCGAAGGCGTTCTCTATCGCGGCCGCGAAAAAGGCATGGACCAGTTCAAGGCCGCGCACACGATCGACACCAAAGCCCGCACGTTGATGGACGCCATCAAAGGCGCCGACGTGTTTATGGGGCTGTCGGTGGCGGGCGCGATGACCAAAGAGATGGTCAAGCTCATGGCGAAGAAGCCGATCATTTTCGCCATGGCCAATCCCGATCCGGAGATCACGCCGGAGGAAGTCCACGAGGTGCGCAAAGACGCCATCGTCGCGACCGGGCGCTCTGATTATCCGAACCAGGTCAACAACGTCCTGGGCTTTCCTTACATCTTCCGCGGCGCGCTCGATGTGCGCGCGCGCACGATCAACGAAGAAATGAAAGTCGCCGCTGCGCGCGCTTTGGCGGATCTGGCCAAGGAAGACGTGCCGGATGAAGTCGCGGCCGCTTATCACGGAAAACGGCTCAAGTTCGGACCCGACTACATCATCCCCTCTCCATTCGATCCGCGCCTGATCTCGGAAATTCCGCCCTACGTCGCCAAAGCGGCGATGGACACCGGCGTCGCGCGCAAGCCGATCCCAGATATGCAAGCGTATCGCCATTCGTTGGCGCAACGCCTCGATCCGACTGCGGCGATGATGCAGCGCGTGCAGACCGTCGTGCGCCGGAAGCCGAAATGCATCGTCTTCGCAGAAGGCGAAGATCCGGCCGTCATCCGGGCCGCATTCGCGTTCCAAGAACTCGGCCTCGGTCATCCTGTGCTGATTGGCAGAGAAGAAACGGTGCGCGCCAACATGAATGTTGTCGGCGTGCCCCTCGATGGCTTGCACATTATCAACGCGCGCCTCTCCGATCAGAACCAAGCGTACGCAGAATATCTGTACAAGCGGCTGCAGCGCTTCGGATACCTGCAACGCGACGTTCAGCGCCTCGTAAATCAAGATCGCAATGTGTTCGGCGCGTGCATGGTTGCGCTTGGCCATGCGGACGGCATGGTCACCGGCGTTACGCGCAACTATGCAACGGCTCTGGATGACATCCTGAAAGTGATCGACCCCGCTCCGCGCGAGCGCGTCATGGGGATGTCGGTGGTTCTCATGAAGGGCCGCACCCTTTTCATCAGCGACACCGCCGTCGCAGAATTTCCCGACCCGCAGGAGTTGGCGCAGATCGTGTTGCAATCGGCGGCGATGGCGCGCCAGTTCGGCGCGACACCGCGCGTGGCGCTGATCTCACACTCTACCTTTGGCAATCCGAAGATGGAGCGCTCGGAAAAAATCCGCGAAGCCGTGTCGATCTTGGATCGGCGCGAGGACATCGACTTTGAATACGAAGGCGAGATGAATGTGGACGTCGCGCTGCATCCGAACATGCGCGAGATTTACCCGTTCTCGCGGCTCTCTGAGGCGGCAAACGTTTTGGTGATGCCGGCGCTGCACTCGTCGTCGATCGCGACGAGCCTGCTGGTCACAGCCGGCGGCGCGACCGTGATTGGTCCGGTGCTGACCGGGCTGTCGAAAGCCATTCAGATCGCGCCATTGGGTGGCACAGTGTCGGATATCGTCAGCTACGCAACGCTGGCGGCGTTCCAAGCGTCAGAGCGCGAAGAACTCAAGGGAGTATAGATGACTGAGCCCTCAGCCCCTGGTGGGAAGCGCGCCAGCGTTGTCTCCGCTTTGGCGTTCTTCGGAGATCGCCGCGCGCTCGTCATGTTGGCGCTCGGGTTCGCCGCTGGCCTTCCCTACTTACTGGTGTTCGACACGCTGTCGGCATGGCTTCGCGTTGCAAACCTCTCGATCGAGGTGATCGGCTATTTCAGTCTCGCGACGATCGCATCGTCGCTAAAGTTTCTTTGGGCGCCGCTGATCGACCGCGCGAGCGTGCCGGGCCTCACCAAATGGCTAGGCCATCGCAGATCATGGATGCTGGTCGCGCAAGCTGCGATTATTGTCGGCCTTTGGCTGATCGCCGGCTCCAATCCAGCACAAAACCTCAGCCTCGTCGCCTTCTTCGCCGTGCTTGTGGGATTTTCCTCTGCGACGCAGGACATCGTCATCGACGCTTGGCGAATCGAGGCGGCCGAGCAAGAGAAGCAAGGCCTCATGGCCGCTGCCTATCAATGGGGTTATCGCATTGCTCAGATCGTCGCCGGCGCGTTGGCGCTCTGGCTCGCCGATCTCTACGGATGGGCGCTTTCATACACGGTGATGGCCGCTCTCATGGCGATCGGCATTGGGGCCGTGCTCCTGGCGCCGCGTGAACAAGCGCATACGATCCGCCACGTGCCAACCGAGGGCGTCGTGCGTCGCCCAGCGACCGAGGCCATCGAGTGGATCATTCGCTTCGGCATGCTGATCCTGTCGGCCATCGCCATTGGCCTCGGACTCACAGGTAACGGGCCATTTCTCGGTTTCCTCGCCGCCCCTTTGATTGGGGCGGATTCAAGCGCCGCGTTCGTGAGCGCATTCACCGCGCGGCCAGACGGCATCTGGCTTCAGCTGCTTTTCGTAGTCGTTGGCTTTGCGCTGCTGATCTTGGCGGCGCTTCCGCTGCCCGGCACCAGGACTTGGCCAGGCGCCTATCTCTCGCATTTGCTCGGCGACCCACTGCGTGACTTTTTCCAACGGTATCGCGGAACAGCAACTCTCATTCTTGCGCTAATCTGCGTCTACCGGCTCGCAGAATCCGTGCTCAATATTATGAATCCCTTCTATCTCGATCTTGGATTCTCGCTCACCGAGATCGCCGAGGTACGCAAACTCTTCGGCGTGGTCGCTACTCTGATCGGCGTCTCCGCAGGTGGGATCGCCATCACGCGGTTTGGGCTAATGCCCTCACTCGTGGTTGGCGCATTCGCACAACCGATCAGCCATATCGGTTTCATTTGGCTAGCGACGCAGGGCCATCACATGCCGGCGCTGTTCACAGCGATCGGCCTCGACAACATCGCCTCCGGCTTCGCCGGCACATGCCTTATCGCTTATATGTCGAGCCTGACATCTATCGGCTTCACGGCCTCGCAATACGCACTCTTCTCTTCGCTCTATTCGTTGTTCGGCAAGATCGTCGCTTCGCAATCCGGCAGGATCGTCGAAAGTTCAGCGCAAGCGGCGGAAACCGGCGGCGCTTTCGGCGCTCTCAGAGGCTTGTTTCAAGGCTTGCCAGCGGACGCCTACACGCGCGCGGCCGATCTTGGTGTGGGCGCCTCCTCGCTTGGCGTCGGTTACGTCGTCTTCTTCATCTACTCCGGCCTGGTTGGCATAGCTGGCGTCATTCTCGCCATCATGATCGCCGCGCGAAAGTCGCCGGACGCCTCTAACGCGACCGCATCTGGGTAAAGCGGCTGGCGACGGCGATCAGCCGCGCCGCGTCCAACGGCTTGGTGATGAAGTCGTCCATGCCCGCTTGACGTGCGTGCGCGCGCTCTTCGTCGCCTGCGTCCGCGGTGAGCGCCACGATCGGCGCGTTTGCCGAAGGCCCTCCGCCCGCGCGGATGCGCTGCGCCGCCTCGAAGCCGTCCAAACGCGGCATGCGAATGTCGAGCAAGATAAGATCGTAAGGCGCGGAAGCGGCAGCAGCGACAGCGCCCTCACCATCATGCGCAACAACAACAGCGCAGCCGGCTCGGGTCAACAACGTGCGAGCGAGCAACGCATTGATGGGATTGTCTTCCGCCAGAAGCACCCTGAGTCCTTCGAGCGTCTGCGGAGGCGACTGCGCTGGCGCGCCCTCCACCGTTTCTTCGCTCGCATCGCCGAGCGCAATACGAACACGCTCGACCAGGGAGCGGCGCCGCAGCGGCTTCAGCGTGTAGTGCGGCAATCCTGCCTCGCGACATAGGACAATCGCGTCGCGATCTTCTTGTGCAATGAGCGCGATGACCCCACGCGCGCTGTCTCTGAGCGCGGTGATTTCTTCCGCGTCAGGCTCATCGGGCCAATCGTAGAGGATGACATCCGGTTGATCACTTTGATCGACGATCGTGGCGCCGAGCGATGTGAGGATCGAACGCAGTGCTTGATTGAGTACGATCGATCCAGCGACGAATGCGACGCGCACGCCTGTAAGTGACGGCGCCGCCGCGCCGCCCTCGACACGCGCCAACGGCAACTCAACCCAGAAGCTCGCGCCGAAGCCCGGCCGGCTGACGACGCCGACTTCGCCGCCCATCGCTTGCGCGAGCTTCTTGACGATGGCGAGCCCAAGCCCTGCGCCGCCGTGGCGACGTGCGACGCCCGCATCGGCCTGCGCAAATTCTTCGAAAATCAGCGCTTGCTTCTCCGGCGCCACGCCCGGACCAGTGTCCCGCACGCTGAAGCGCAAACGATCGCCAGGGCGAGGTGACAATTCGAGCACGACGCCGCCGGCTTCCGTGAACTTCACGGCGTTTCCGGCAAGATTGAAAAGAATTTGGCGCAGCCGGCCGTCGTCGCCCATGACGCGGCTGGGCGTGCCGTTGCGTATTGTGACCGCTAACTCGAGGCGCTTGTCGCGCGCTTTCGGCGAAAGCAACTCGGCGACATCCTGCATCGTGGCTTCCGGATCGAACGGCGCGGACTCCAGCGCCACGCGTCCGGCCTCGAGGCGGGAGTAGTCGAGAATTTCTGTGATCAGATCGAGCAGCAATTCGCCCGATTGCTTGATCGCATCGACATAGGAACGCGCGTTGGGTTCTAGCTTGCCCTGCTCCAGCAAAGTCGCCATGCCGAGAATGCCATTCAGCGGCGTGCGCAATTCGTGCGTCAGGGTGGCGAACAACGTGGTCTTGGCGCGCAGAGCCTCGTCGGCGGCGGCGGTATGACGCGTGACGTCGCGCGCCACCGCGAGCCGCGCGCCATCGGGCAAAATGCGCTCCACCCACTCGAAGCGGCGGCCGTCGGGCGCAGGCGCGTCGAAGCGGCGCTCGCCCTCTTGAAATGCCGGCGGTTGCACGCGCCCCCAGGGCGGACGTTGCGGCCCGATCCACTGGCGAAACACTGCGCGAAACGCCGAATTCGCGCGCAACAATGCCCCGTCCACCGCCAGAATCGCGGCCGGATCGGAAAGCGCGTCGAACGCATCAAACGCCTGAGCAGCAGCGGCTTGCGGCATACGCCGATCAAGCAATGGCCCGGTTAAGAAACCTTAGCGAAGCCGCCCTGATCGGCGCTTGCCCACTGCCGTTTCAGGCTTAGAGCTTCAGCAATGTGGATACGCCGCACCGCGTCTGAGCCGTCCAGATCGGCAATCGTGCGTGCGACCTTTAGCGTGCGGTGGTAGGCGCGCGCCGACAGCGAGAGCGTTTCCGCCGCCTTGGCCAGCAGCGTTTGACCGGGCGCGTCAGGAGCCGCGACTTTTTCCAGTGCGTCGAGATCAAGCACCGCGTTGAGCCCCTGCCCGCGTGAGCTCTGCGCGTCGCGCGCTCGCGACACGCGCGCGGCGGATTCGGCGGTGCCTTCAACGGGCGGCGGCAAGGCGAGATCGGCTGCCGTCACCGGCGGCACATCGAGTTGAATGTCGATGCGATCGAGCAGCGGGCCGGAGAGCCGCGCTTGATAGTCGATCGCACAGCGTGGCCCGCGCCGACACTTCCCCGCACCTGGACCGCCGCCGCAGCGACACGGATTCATCGCGGCTGCAAGCAGGATGCGCGCGGGGTACGTCACGTGATGATTGGCGCGCGCGATTAGCACCTGGCCGCTCTCCAGCGGCTGGCGCAAAGCATCGAGTGCTTGCTGTGAAAATTCCGGAAGCTCGTCGAGAAACAGCACGCCCTGGTGCGCGAGAGAAATTTCTCCAGGTTTCGCGCGCAGCCCACCGCCGACAAGGGCTGCCATCGAAGCGCTATGGTGCGGCGCGCGGAATGGACGTGTTCGGGTCAATCGCCCGCGCTCAAGCAAACCCGCTACCGAGTGCAGCATTGACACTTCGAGCAATTCCTCGCTCGACAGCGGCGGCAAAAGACCCGGCAAACGCTGCGCCAGCATTGATTTTCCGGCGCCGGGCGGCCCAACGAAAAGGATGTTGTGCGCACCGGCGGCGGCGATCTCTAGCGCGCGCTTGGCTTGTTCTTGACCGCGCACATCGCGCAGATCCGGCACGCTTTCGCCAGCGATGAGATCGCCACGTGCCGGCGGTTTTAGCACAGCGCCGCCGCGGAAATGATTGACCAATGACAGCAGCGTCGGCGCAGCGATGACTTCGCCGCCTGCCCACGCCGCTTCGGCGCCACACGCTTCAGGACAGATAAACGCAATGCCTAGGCCATGCGCGGCCATCGCTGCGGGCAACGCGCCCGGCGCCGGCGCGAGTGCGCCATCCAAGCCCACTTCACCAAAGCACAGCACACCATCGAGCGCGTCGTGCGGCAGCGCGCCAATCGCAGCCATCATCGCGAGCGCAATGGGAAGATCGTAGTGCGTGCCTTCTTTCGGCAAATCGGCCGGCGCGAGATTGACGACCAAACGGCCTGCTGGAATCGCCAGTCCAATCGACGCAAAAGCAGCGCGCACACGCTCGCGCGATTCAGAGATCGCCTTGTCGCCAAGGCCAACGATGACAATGCCTGGAGCGCCACCCGTGAGTTGCGCCTGGACCTCGACGCGCCGCGCCTCAAGGCCCGAGAACGCTACGGTGGTTGCTATCGCGCACGTCTGCATGCGACCCGCCTTTATCCACAGATCGGATGCGATACGGTACACGCACAGAACAAAAGCGCAACAGAAAATGAACTTCTGCGCGCGATGTGTGAAATGCGCCTCGAGATTACGCCCGGGCGCGGGACGGCGCCACGTCTAACCAACGCTCCGGGCGAAATTCTTAGTAACGGGTCCCGGACTGGGCCGGCGCGGTGTCGCTATCTGGCGTTGCGGCGACGTACTCGGGCGTCGGCGGCGCTTGCAGCGTGTTTTGCGCATAGTACGGCGCGGGCTCAGCGCGCACCGTCATGAACGACACGACACGCTGAACGCCGCCCACCGTGCTGGCGATTTCTGCGGCAGTGCGAAGCTCTTCTTCGCTGCGCGCGGTGCCCATCAGGTACACGTTGCCGTGGAAGACTTCGAGATTGATGTTCACGGCGCGCACGCGCGGGCTCGCGATTAGGCGCGTACGAATTTGTGTGATGATGAACTCGTCGTGCGCGGCGCGACCGAGCGATGTCGCCTGCCCCACCAGCATCTCATCGTACACGTCGTGCACGGTGCGGTAGGTGTGCGCGATCATCAACGCCGCTTGACGATGTTGTTCGTCGGGCACAGCGCCGGAAAGCAGCACATTGCCATCATAGACTTCGACATGCGTATCCCGAAAACCTTGCGCGTCCGCAGCCATCATACGCGACTTGATATCGCTGTAGACGTGGCCGTCATCCATCACCTCGCCTGCGGTGCGATCTTGCACGGCGGCCATGCCGACACCGGCAACGGCGCCTGCGGCCATTACGGCGCAACCGCTCGAAGCGGCGCAAGCCGCGAGTGCGGCGACGGAGAGACACAGGTTACGCATGCTGAACGCCAGTTTGACGCTGGATCGTTTCGGCACACTTAACGTCAGACGCCAATCCGCTCGTAGAACCAGGCGGCCCGTTCATGTCTTGGCAACCATCCGGCGCCGACGACAATAAGATCGAAACGGATCGGTGCTGCCGTCAGCCGCCAACGTCCGGCAAGCGTTTGTGCAGCGCGCGCGATCCGCTCTTGCGCTTTTGGGGTCACCGCATAAGCGCCGGCGTCGTAGGTGTTGCGGGCCTTGACCTCGACAATCACCAGTGTGCCGCTCTTCCACGCCGCGACATCAACTTCGCCGTAGGGCGTACGCAACCGATGACCAAGGATGCGATAGCCTTTCACCATCAGCATAAACATCGCCGCCCACTCGGCGATGCGGCCACGCCGTTCGGCGCGTGCGCGTGTCACGAACCGCCTCTGATATTGAGCGCGCGCGTGTAGGCGCGATTGCGCGAAACGCGCAGTTCAGCGGCGGCGGCTTGAGCGGCTTCCTTGACGCTCATGCGCGTCAGTGCGTCGGCGAGATAAGAATCGAGCGCCTCGTCGCTGGCTTCGGGCGCATCGGCGGGCGGGCCGATCAGCACCACGATCTCCCCTTTCGGCGCGCCAGCTTCAAAATAGTGCGCCGCCAGATTTTCAAGCGTGTCGCGCCGCGCCTCCTCGAACATCTTGGTCAATTCGCGCGCAACAACGGCGTCACGCGGGCCGAGCGCGGCGGCCATGTCTGAGAGGCTATCGGCGAGGCGCGGGCCAGACTCGTAAAAGATGAGCGTCGTATCGATCGCCACCAACTCCTCCAGCGCTTCGCGGCGTGCGTTGGATTTGCTCGGCAGAAATCCGGCAAACAGGAAGCGATCGCACGGCAGGCCTGACACCACCAGACCGGCCAGCAATGCGGAGGCCCCGGGAATCGGAAACACACGGTGGCCCGCCTCGATGACCGCGCGCACAAGTTTGAAGCCGGGGTCCGAAACCAGCGGCGTGCCCGCGTCGGAGATGAGCGCGATGCGTTCGCCACGCGCCAGTGCGTCAAGAATGTCAGGCCGCGCCGCTTCGGCGTTGTGCTCGTGGTACGCGGCCAGCTTCGGCTTCAGGCCGTGTGCGTCCATCAACACGCGAGCCACACGCGTATCCTCGGCATAAACACGGTCGGCGCCGCCCAAAATATCGAGCGCGCGCAAGGTGATGTCGCGCAGGTTCCCGATCGGCGTCGCCACCACATAAAGGCCAGCTTCCAGCTGTGGACTGGATTGGCGGGCGCCGATACGGTTCGGCCCGGAGTTTTCGGGGTTCGTCATGTCTGGTTCTGGATCATCGGCGCGGACGCGGTTCGCGCCAAGCATCAAGACGTGCGCTGCCGTGAGTTTGGCCGCTTTGATGGCCGCGTGCGCCACGTCGCCGTCGGTCACGCCCCCGCCAATTACGGGCCCGTCCGAGCCGCCGACGCCCGTGTCGCCACCCCCTCCGCCGCCGCCGACGGAGAACAACGTTCAAAGCCGCGACGGCGTCACCCCGCCTTTCATGCGTGGACGCCAGATCGTGCGCGTGGGCTTGTTGCTGCCATTCAGCATCCGTCCTCAGGACGCCGCCTCGCTCTACAACGCCGCCGAGTTAGCGCTCTTCGATCACGGCAACCAAAACACGCTGCTCATCCCGCGCGACGCCGGCGCCGACGAAGCGTCCGCCGCCGCCGCCGCGCAAGCGCTGGTGAACGACGGCGCCGACATCATCATCGGCCCGGTGCTGCGCGAAGGCGTGGCCGGCGCGGCCACGGCAGCGCGAGGGCAACATATTCCGGTGATCGGCTTCTCCTCCGATCGCAGCGTCGGCGGCAGCGGCGTTTATCTGCTGAGCTTCCAACTTGAAGACGAAGTGTCTCGCATCGTGTCGTACGCCGCGAGTCAGCACGTCCAATCGATCGCGCTCCTGGCGCCATCGAACGAATACGGCCGGCGCGTTGAGGGCGCGTTGCGCGCGGAAGCGGCGGCGCGCGGCGTCTCGATCACGCAGGTTCAGCTCTACAATCGCACCGACGCTGACGCCGAAGCCGCGGCCACCGCCGTCGCCACATCGATGCAAACGGCGCCCGCGCAAGCGATTCTGATTGCGGAAAGCGGCACGCCGCTGCGCTCGATCAGCGCGACGTTGGTTCGCAACGGCGTTGATCCGCAGCGCGTGCGGTTCATGGGCACGAGCGTTTGGGCAGGCGACGCGCAACGCGAGCCGACGCTGGCAGGTGGTTGGTATGTCGCGCCCGATCCAAGTGCGCGCACCGATTTCGAAACGCGGTATCAATCCACGTACGGCGCGGCGCCGACGCGGCTCGCTAGCTTGGGGTATGACGCCGTGGCGCTCGCGGCCCTGCTATCGCGCGACCGCGGCGCGCAGGGTTTCAGCAGCACAGCGATTGAGAACACCGAAGGCTTCGCGGGCTCGGACGGCCTTTTCCGTTTTGAATCGGACGGCGCGGTTCAGCGCGGGCTGGCGGTGATCCAAGTTGGCGCGGGCGCCGCGACTATCCTCGATCCGGCGCCGACGCGTTTCGCCGCGCAGTAATCAGCTCGCCAGTTCAGCCGCGATCTTGTTGGTGAGAGCGCGACCGCGACGCGTGAGCACCAGGCTGTCTCCAGCCCGCACAAGCAGCCCCTCGGTCGCGAGCCAGTCCATCGCTTCGCCATTCAGCGGGCGCCCGCGCAATTCCGAGATGCGCGCGACGTCGATGCCCTCGTCGGTGCGCAAGCCCATGATCAGCATTTCATCGGCGCGCTCTTCGCCGGTGAGTGTTGTTTCCTCAATCCAGCCAATGCCGTTTTCTCGGACTGCATCGATATAGTCGGCGGGCCGGCGTTGCGATTCAACGGCGAAGCGCTTGTCGGCGTTCGTGATCCGCCCGTGTGCGCCCGGGCCTACTCCCACCCAATCGGCGCTGCGCCAATAGAGCAGGTTGTGCAGAGCACGCGCGTCGCGATCGCGCGCATGGTTGGAGATTTCGTACGCCGGAAACCCCGCCGCGTCGGCGACCTCTTGCGTTGCCTCGTAAAGCGCTGCGCCCAACTCATCGTCCGGCGGTTTGAGTTGGCCGCGGGTGACACGCCGCGCAAACGCCGTCTCCGGCTCGATCGTCAGTTGGTAAAGCGAGGCGTGTTCGATCGGCAGCGCCAAGGCGCGCGTGAGTTCGGCGCGCCAAGCATCAACGCTCTGCCCTTCCCGCGCATAAATCAGATCGAGCGACACGCGCTGATCAGTGAACGCCGCAGCCTCAACGGCGCGGATCGCGGAAGCCGCATCATGCTTGCGGCCCAACGCTTTGAGCGCCGCGTCATCCAATGCTTGCACGCCAACGGAAAACCGATTGACGCCGGCGGCGGCATGTTCAGCGAAAAGCGCTGCATCCTCGGGATTGGCCTCGATCGTGATTTCGCAATCCGAGGCCAGCGTGAACGCCGATGAAGCCGCATCAATCAGCTGCGCGATCTCATCGCCGCGCAGCAACGAAGGCGTGCCGCCGCCAAAGAAAAGGCTCTGCGCCTCGCGTTTACCGAAGCGTTGCGCGTGCGCAGCCATGTCGGCGGCGATCGCCGCGATCAGCGGAGAATTGTCAGCGCCGCGCGCGCGATAGACGTTGAAATCACAGTATGGGCAGATCGCGCTGCAATACGGCCAGTGCACGTAGATGCCGAAGCCGTCTTCGCCGGCGTTCATCGCAAAGCCGCGAGCAATTTCTCGAACGCGCGCGCGCGGTGCGTGAGCGGCAGCTTTTCGTCGTGGGTCATCTCACCGAACGTGCGCGTCTGGCCATCGGCGAGAAACATGGGATCATAGCCGAAGCCCTTCTCCCCGCGCGGCGGCCATACGATGCCGCCACGCGCCTCGCCTTCAAACACTTCGGGCGCTTGGCCCGGCTCGGCGAGCGCCAGAGCGCAAACGAAACGCGCGGACAAATCGCGGGCGCCTTTTGCCTGGAGTTCGCGCCACACGCGCTCCATCGCCAGTTGGAAATCTTTGTGCGGTCCCGCCCATCGCGCGGAATAGACGCCGGGATCGCCGCCGAGCGCGAACACTTCGAGACCGCTGTCATCCGACAAGGCGGGCAGCCCCGATGCCTCGGCTGCCGCGCGCGCCTTCAAAGCCGCGTTGCCAGCGAACGTGGTCTCGGTTTCTTCGGGCTCCGGCAGCCCAAGCGATGCCGCTGAGATCGCCTCCACCCCAAGGGGTGCAAGCAGCGCGGCGATCTCCCGGACCTTCCCGGCATTGTGGCTGGCGACGACTAGGCGGCCGCTCAAACGAGGCATTCCGAACACTTGTTTGACGGCAGGCCCCCGGGTCTATATCGTTTATCAATAAATACCGGTTAGAGCTGGCCGGGGTCTGTAAGGTGTGATCGCCGCCATGAAGGCACTGGGCCAACAATCCGTCGCCTCGCTGGTCAAAACCGCGCTGGTCGTTGCGTGGTGGGTGCTGTGGTTCGCCGCA
>Ga0209023_10001052_pt1 | contig 38484 bp, 36 predicted proteins | sample LakOneMetagenome_FD_187468 | JGI IMG/M metagenome (GOLD analysis project Ga0209023, IMG submission 187468) | Freshwater and sediment microbial communities from Lake Erie, Canada (SPAdes) (version 2) | ecosystem: Environmental > Aquatic > Freshwater > Lentic | place: Lake Erie, Canada...
CGCGACCGCAGCGCGCGTTCCCTTTTTGCGCGATCACGTTCGGCCACGTGATCCTCGGCCTCGACCATGCCCTGCTCGCACGCGTGCGCGCACACGAGCAGGTGCATGTACGCCAGTACGAGCGCTGGGGGCCGTTGTTCATCCCGCTTTATCTCGCCTCGAGCCTGCTCGAAGCGGTGCGCGGGCGCGATCCCTATCTCGCGAACCATTTCGAACGGCAGGCGCGCAACGCCGATGGGTGATGTGCCGTGGACGTTCAGCGGCATCTTCACACGTTGCCACCACCGTCCCCCGCGTAGGTCGGATCGTTCACATCATCGGCACGATCGCCATACCCGGCCGGATCGCATCGGCGACCTTGCGCACCGACTGCGCGCACTCGGCGGATCGCGGCACGTGATCGGTTCCGCCGCACTTGTCCGTATTTCAGGCAGCGACCGACCGGCCGCTCACTGCATCGCGAGGCTCCCATGCGCCAACGGATCATGCTTCTGCTCCTCGCCAGCCTCGCTGCCGGTTGCGCAGCCACCGCGCCGACCAAGACGATCATCATCCCGCCGCGCTTCGACCGCGCCTACGACGAATACCATTACGCACCCGCGGTGCGCGTCGGCGACACCGTGATCGTGTCGGGCATTCCGGCTGGTCCCGGCGATGGCTACGACGAGCGGATCCGCGCGATGTTCAAGCGCCTGAAGATGACTCTCGAAGCAGCGGGCGCCACGCTCGACGACGTGGTCGAGATCACCACTTTCCATCGCGAGCCGAAGGATACCCCTGCGTTCGAGGCGGAATTCCAGCGCTTCCTGGCGATCCACAAGGAATATTTCCAGACCGGCTATCCCGCATGGACCGCGGTCGGCACCACCGCCCTGCTCGCCGAAGGCGCGCCGGTCGAGATGCGCGCGGTCGCGGTGGTCGGCGCTGGAAAGCACCTCGTCGTGCAGCGCGCGAAGCCGCCGGCAGCGAAGTAGGCCCATGCGCCGCGATGGAAGGCGTGACGCGCCCGCCGTAGGGCGGTACGCGCATTGCGCGTGCCACCGCACCATCGGATGCATCACTCGGTCCGGCCCTGCCACAAAGCCCGGACCCGAGCGACCCGTTACCAGTCCGTGCGATCGGGCAACAGTCCGCGCAGCTCCTGTTCGGTCAGGTTGCGCCACTGGCCGAGCTTGAGCGCGCCGAGCTTGACGTTGACGATGCGCACGCGGCGCAGCTGCGTCACCCGGTAGCCGAACGCGGCGGCCATCAGGCGGATCTGCCGGTTGAGTCCCTGCGTCAGCACGATGCGGAAGCCGAACTTGGCGATGCGCGTGGCACGGCACGGCTTGGTCAGCTGGTCGCGGATGCGCACGCCGCGCGCCATGCCGGTGAGGAATTCCGGCGTGACCGGCTTGTTCACCGCGACGAGGTACTCCTTCTCGTGGCGGTTCTCCGCGCGCAGGATCTCGTTGACGATGTCGCCATTGCTGGTCAGCAGGATCAGGCCTTCCGAATCCTTGTCGAGGCGCCCTATCGGGAACACTCGCTGCTGGTGGTCGACGAAATCGACGATGTTTCCGCCGACCTCGTGCTCGGTCGTGCAGGTGATGCCGACCGGCTTGTTCAACGCGATGTAGACGTGCTTGCGCCCCTTAGCCCCAACCTTGCGCGCGAGCAGCGCATGGCCGTCGATGAGCACCTCGTCGCCTTCCTCGACCTGGGTGCCGATGCCGGCGGCCTTGCCGTTGACGGTGACGCGCTTTTCCGCGATCAGGCGATCGGCCTCTCGACGCGAGCAGTAGCCGGTTTCGGCAATGTGTTTGTTCAGGCGCATCGCTGCATTCTACGCGGCACCACCTACGCGCCGAAACGGCAGGCGACGCAACCGTGCATTTCCCGCGCAACCCCTTCGGCGTAATCTTGCCAATCCGGCGCCGACCGGCGCGCAATCCCAACCCCCTCGATCAAGGAGATCCTCGATGAAGAAGCACGCATCCGCGGTATGGACCGGCAGCCTCAAGGAAGGCAAGGGCACGATATCGACCGAGACCGGCGTATTGAACAACGCCCCCTACGGCTTCAAGTCGCGTTTCGAGGAAGGGCCCGGCACGAATCCGGAAGAACTGATCGGCGCCGCGCATGCCGGTTGCTTCTCGATGGCGCTGTCGGCACAGCTGAGCGGCGCGGGCTCGCCGCCCGAGCGCATCGAGACCAAGGCCGAGATCACGTTCGACAAGGTCGGCGACGGCTTCGCGATTACCGCAAGCCACCTGACCGTCACCGCGAAAGTCCCGGGCATCGATGCGGCGAAATTCCAGGAACTCGCGACGAAGGCGAAGGAAGGCTGCCCGATTTCTAAAGTCCTCAACGCGAAGATCACGATGGATGCGACGCTGGCGGGCTGAGTTCTTCGAACTCCGTACCCTCCCCCTTCGACCGGCTCAGGATGCAGCCTTTTAACGGGAGGGCTTCAAGCGTCGACGCGTCCGCGTGATTCCATCATTCGTGGAGCGGCCAGCGCCCGACAACCCGATACGGGTCGGGCGGCTGGCTGTCGATCAGCACGAACTCGTCGACGTGCCAGCGGATCGGCTCCGCCAGATGCCGATGCAGCGCCCGCTCGGCGTCCCGCAGGACCGTGACATGCGGCACCAGTTTCGTCGCGCCGTGGGTGCGGCATGCGCGCCGCGCAAGCGCGTTGCCGAGCGCATCGTGCAGGCGCAACAGCCCGGCCGGCGCTTCACTGCAACCGAGCCACAGCGGCATGCGCCGCGCACCGAAGCTGCCGACGACATCGAGCGCGAACGCGAACGGTGCGAGCCTCACCTGCCCCGCCGCTTCGATCGCGCGTGCGACGAGATCGGTCGGCACCCGCATGTACTCGCCGAGGAACTGCAAGGTCATGTGGTAACGCGGCGGCTTCACCCAGCGTCCGGCCGGCGCATCCGCCACACGCAATGCGTCAGCGGCCGCGGCGATCGCCGCGCGCGTCGCCAGCCCCGGCGCCAGGGCGAAGAACAGGTTGTGGACCATGCGCGCCGGTTCGAGTGCGGGCTGTTCGTTCTGCATCGGCCGAGTGTAGAGCGGAGTCCGCTCCGCTGCCTGATGTCCATGGATGGATGGAATGGCGGAATTCCAGGAAGAATCCCGGCACTCTGCCGCACTGCCTCCGCGCTTCGCTCGGCCTTGCGCCGCCCCATCCGCTGGCAGCACGCGGTGCTGCGCGGTATAACGGCCTTGCCCGCCACGGAGACGCGCCATGCGCCTTGTTGTCCTCGTCGCTGCCACCGCGCTGGTCGCCTGCCAGTCCGTCAACGGACCCGAGCAACGGCCCGGTGTCGCGTCGGCGGCGCCGACACCGCAAACCGTGGTGCGCGGTCGCGCGACCTTTCTCGAACGCATCCTGCTCGCGCCGGGTGCGACCCTTGACGTGCAGCTCATCGACGACGCCAGCGCCGATGCTTCCGGCGCGGCGACTGCGACGATCGCGAGCGCGCGCTGGAACGACCTGCATGGACCGCCCTATGAGTTCGCCCTGCCCTACGATGCGACGCGTGTGGATGCAAAAAACCGCTACAGCCTGCGCGCGACCCTGCGCGATGCCGGCGGGCATCTGGAGTTCGCGACCGATCGGCGCGTCGAGGTCGTGCCCGGCGAAAGCAAGGTGGTCGAATTCCGGCTCGTAAAGGTGACGGACTGATCGATCCTTGTGACCAGTGTCGGATTCCCGCGGCTGCGGGGACCGCACAATCTGCAAATCCAGCCCCGAGTCGACACCATGACCACGCGCCATGCCATTGCATTCCTCGCGTTCGCCACGCTGCCGCTGCACGCGGCGACATATCAAGTCGGCCCGACGCGCGCGTACCACAGCCTTAACGCGCTGTTCGCCGCGGTCGACCTTGGCCCCGACGATCTCGTCGAGGTCGACGGCAACGCGACCTATGCGGGGGGCGTGGTGGTGCCGGAGCAAGCCTCCGGCAGCGCGGGGCATCCGGTAGTGATCCGCGGAATGCGCGTCGGCGGACATCGTCCGGTGATTTCGGGCAGCACGAACACGGTCGAGTTCCGCCAATCCGACCATCTCGTTTTCGAGGGCTTTGAAGTAACCGGCGGAACTTCACGCTGCATCCTGCAGGGCGCACATGACGTGACCGTGCGCGATTCGGTGATCCATGGCTGCACGGGGCATGGCATCCTCGGCACCGACCAGTTGTCCGGCTCGTTCACGCTCGAATACAGCGAGATCTACGACGCGGGCAACGGCACGTCGCAGCATCCGCTGTACATCCAGAGTGACGAGATCGCGCATCCGGGTTCGCTGTTCCGCATGCAGTACTGCTACGTGCACGATGGCAACGGCGGCAACCTGCTCAAGGATCGCCACGAGCGCAGCCAGATCTACTACAACTGGTTCGAGGGCGCGGCCTACCACGAGCTCGAGCTGATCGGCCCCGACGAGGCGACCCAGCAGAACGGCTGGAGCGTCGACCTCGTGCGCGAGGACCAGGACGTGGTCGGCAACGTGATCGTGCATTCCAACCCGGCGTTCGGCTCGGTGATCCGCGTCGGCGGCGACGGCTCCGGCCAGAGCAAGGGCCGCGCGCGCTTCGTCAACAACACGATCCTTGTCACGTCCGGACAGGACGCGACGGTGTTCCGCATCTTCGACGGGATCCAGGCAGTCGAAGCGCACAACAACGTGTTGTACGCGAGCGCGGGCGGATCGATCCGCGTCGAACGCACGGTCGAGGCGGTATGGGCGAATGGCCGCCAGGTCGGCGGCAGCAACAACTGGATCCCGACCGGTGCGACGTTCGTACCGGCCGAATGGACCGGTACGCTGGGTGGAACGAGCCCAGGCTTCGCGAACGTCGCGGCGCTCGACCTCACACCCATGCTCGCGGGTGCCTTGCACGACGCCGGCGACGACGCTCCGCAGCCGATCCCCGGCTATGCGGTCGCCGGCGCGCTGTTCCCGCCGCAGTTCCAGCCCAGGCGTGCATTGTTGCCGGTCGGCGGCGCGATCGGCCGCGCAGTCGACGGATCGATCGACATCGGTGCGATCGAGCTTTCGGGCGACCTGATCTTCGCCGACGGGTTCGAGGGCTGAGGGCGTCCGGCCATCCATAAAAGGCCCCCGCTTGCGCGGGGGCCGGGACTCGCTGGGCGCATGCCGTCCGTGGCTGCCGTCCGTGGCCGGTTCCCTGGCCCCGCGTCCTGCGGGGCAATGTCCGGGACCTGATTGGAAAGGTCCGGTGCGTGGCGCTCACGCGCGACGCTCATTCGGGGCATTGTTTCGGCCCTGCCGACACACTCACGTGCGCCGGGCAGGTGATGCACATGTTCACGAATACTGATTCGGGGTTCCGTGCCACGGATTACGCACGCGGGGTCGATCGGTGCACACGCGCAATGTGAACCGGCGCACAGTCGACCCACCCGACCCACCCCGCCCGCGAAAGAAGATCCGTTCGCCTGAGCGAAGCGCCGCTGGCGCGTGTCGAAGGGTCGCCGGGTAGGCACGCTCTTGCGCTGGCGGCCTCAGAAGCGGGCGAACGTGACCCGTTCGTGCCCGGCAAGATCGCGCGCGCTGGCAGCATCGCGCCCACCGTTGCGCACGAAGAGTTCGCGCACCTGCGGCGCCTGTTCCCAGCCGTGTTCGAGCAGCAGCCAGCCGCCGGGCAGCAGGTGCGATGGCGCGGTCGCAACGATCGTGCGGATCGCATCGAGTCCGTCCTCGCCCGAAGCAAGCGCGGACAGGGGTTCGTGGCGCAGGTCGCCGCGAGACAGATGCGGATCGTCGCTCGCGATGTAGGGCGGATTGGAAACGATCACCTCGAAGCGCATGCCGCCAAGCGCCTCGCACCAGTCGCCGCACGCAAACTCCACGTTGGCGAGGCCGAGGCGCTGCGCGTTCGCCTGTGCGACGGCGATCGCATCGGCACTGCGATCAGTCGCGCGCACCCGCGCGAGCGGGCGCTCGTGCGCCAGCGCGAGCGCGATCGCGCCTGAGCCGGTGCCGAGATCGGCAACCGTGCACGCGACATCGCGCGGCAGGCGTTCAAGCGCGAGTCCGACCAGCAACTCGGTCTCCGGGCGCGGGATCAGCACGGCCGGCGTCAGCGCGAGGTCGAACGACCAGAACGCGCGCCGACCGAGCAGGTAGGCGATCGGCGTGCCGCCCGCGCGCGCTTCCACGAGTCGCTCGAATGCTGCGGCCTGCGCCGCGTTCGGGACATGCTCCGGCCACGCGAACAGCCATGCACGCGTGCGCTCGAGCACGTGCGCGAGCAACATTTCCGCCTCGCTGCGCGCGTCCTCGCCTGCGAGGCGCGCGCTTGCGACGGCAATCAGGGTGCGCAGGTCGTTCAGGGCGACACCGCCGGCGGTTCGTCACGCGGAACGTCCACGACCGGCTTGACCGGCTTGCGCCAGTAGCCACCTTGGGTCCACGCCGCGAACCCCTTGCGCAACCAGCCAACCAGCGCGCTCGCGAGCCACAAGGCCCACGCGAGCATCGCGACCTTGTGCACCCACAGCGGCAGGCTGATCGCGCGTGCGATCGGCAACGCATCGGCACTGCGGTCGGCGAACCAGCGCAACGCATGCGCATCGAAACCGTTGCCGGCGACGGCCATGTCCGGCGTTCCGAGCAGGCCTTCCTGCACGGCCGCGAGCAGGCACAGCAGCGCGAACAAGCTCAGCAGCGGCAGGCCGACCTGAACGAGGTTGAACGCAGTGACGCCCTGCGGCGCCTGCCGCGCGCGCGCGTCGAGCGCGAACAGCCACGCGACCACCACCAGCAGCGCGATCCACGAGAAGGTCGAGAAACCGAACACGAGCAACCACCATTGCCACGTCTTCAATGGCGAACGCCGGCTGCGACCGAGCGCGATCGCGAGCAGCAGCGCGAGCGCGAGTTCGCTCCAGTACAGCACCGCCGGACCCGCGGTCGGACCGGTGGTTGCGAGCAGCCAGCGATCCGCCGGCAGGTCGATGCCGAGGTCGATGTTCGCGGCGGGCAAACCGAGCGCGAGCGCAGGCGTGCCGATGACGACGCCGGCGGCCTCGCCGTCGCGCCAGCGCAATTCGAACGCGTGCGCGCCCGGAACCAGCGGAAGGCTCAGCTTGCCGTCCTGCAGGCGCAGGTTGAGTGGTTGTCCGTCGCGCGTGCTGCCGACCAGTTCCGCGCCCTTCGGCAAGGTGATCGCCTGCTCGCCGCCCTGACTCGCACGCACCGTCAGCGACAGCGTCGTTTCCGATGCGCGCTGCCCCGGACTGCGCACGACGCCGACATGGTCGATCGCGCGCGATGCACCCTGCGCCGGCTCGGGCCGGGTCACGCGCAGCACGAGTTGCTCGCCGGGCAACGGATGGAACTCGAACCAGTGCTCGCCTTGCGCGTTCTCCGGCGCGACCGCGATCGCCGGCACGCCGGATGACTCCAGATGCCAGCTTGAGCCGACCCGCACGATCCAGACTTCAGCGCGCTCGCCGAGCGGCGGCGCGCTGAGCGTCAGGGTTTCCGCCTTGTCGAGCTTGCTGTCCCAACCGGCCTGCAGCATGCCGCCGCCGAGCGCGACCACCACGCGACCATTGTCGACCTTGAGTCCCGGCGTCGTGACATGTTCGCCCTCGATCAGCGGCAACGCGAGCGCGATGCCGCCCTCGCGCGGCGCGAGTCGCGACACCTGCGCGGCGATCGACCAGTCGAGGCCGAGGCGCAGCGTGCGCTCGACGACCACGTAAGGAGCAAACTGCTGCGTCGAACCGGTCGCCGCCTCGCCGCTTGCGCGTGCGCGCACCAGCGCCAGCGACTGCGTCAGCAGATGCGCGTCGTCGTCGAGTCCGCTCGCTTCCCAACCGCTGCCATCGAACGTCACGCGTGGCGGCGCCAGTGCGAAGCCCAGCGCGACCTTGTCCGACGCGGCGGTGAACGCGAGTTCGATCCGGTGCACGCCCGCCGGCACGTTGAGCCACAAGGTGTCCATGTCGCGCGCGATGCCTTCCTGCACGGCACCGTCGAGGCTGATCCGTCGCAAGTCGAGATTGCGCGGATCGGACGGCAGTGGCAGCGCAACCCGCTCGAGTGCGTGCGCTTCGAGCGTCACGCCGATTTCATCACCACGCGCGACGACGTGCGCATTGGAGAAGCCCGCGCAGGTCGGCGCGCATTTCGGCGCTTCGAGCAGACGCGCCTGCAGTTGCTCCAGCAAATCCTCGGGCGGATAGGCCTGTGCCTGCGCGGCGTGGCTGCCGACGCCGGCGGATGCCGCGAGCAGGCCGAACAAAGCCGTCGCGGAGGCGCGTGGCACGCGCCAGCCTTGCCAGACCGGCAGCAGCAGGCGCACGGCGAGCCACGCCAGCAGGCCGACCAACAGCACGCGCAGCAGCCGCACCAGCCACGGTGGCGCGATCAGCAGCCGCACGGTCTGCTCCGGCACCACGCGTCCGCTCCAGCCGAGCTGGTAACGCTGGCCGCGATCCCAGCTCGCCTCGCCCGCGCCCGTCTGCAACACTGTTGATTGCGCATAGCGTTCGATCTTGCTGTCGACGTCGACGCGACGGACGTTGGAGCCGCTGACGGTGATCTTATCGAGCGTGCCCGCAGGCGCGGCCTTCGACGCGCGCTGGCGGTACTTCGCTTCCTCGCGCGGTGGCGGCGGCGGTGCCGCCGGCGCGGGCGCCGCGGATGGCGTCGACATCTCGGCGACTACCTGCCCTTCGTCGGCGGCTGCGTCCTGCTGCACCGGCGCGGGCGCATTCATCGTATTGCTGGGAAAACGGAACGCATCGGCGAGCCCACGCCCGCCGCCCGCATGTTCGAGCTGCGGATGCAGCGCATTGCGCAATTGCAGCGCGGCAAACGGCAACGCGAACAGTACGAACAGGACGAGCGCGGCACGCCGCAGCCATTCGAACACGCTCGATAGTCTTCCTGATGGAAGCGCACGCAGCGCAAGCGCGAGGCCAAGTACCGCCAGCAGCGTCCAGCGTGGCGCGCCGGGTTCCTGGTAGCCGAGCACGAGATACGCGCAGGCCACCAGCACGCCGGGCACGCCGAGCAGGCGCCACGCGAGCAGCGCGAGCAACGCCGCGATGAAGACGTCGTACAGCGTCCACGCGGAAACCCAGCTGCCGTGCGCATAGTCGGCACCCGGTGCGCCGAGCAGACGGTAACCGTCGGGCAAATGCACGATCGCGGTCGCGCCATCGAAGTTCGTGTTCCAGCCGGCGACCGGCAACTCGGCGGACTTCGGCGTGATGCGCACGCCGGCCGTCAGGTTGACCTGCGGGTCGCGCCATTCCACGCCGCTGCTGCCGGCGCTCGCGCCGCGCGTGACCAGCAGCGCCTCGTTGCCGGCATCGGCACGTTCGAGCACGTAGGGCGTGGCGACATCGAAGCGCCAGTCGCGCAGCATGCGGCCGTTGATGTGGTCGCGCGCGAACCAGCCGCCGCCGTCGAAGTCGAGCCACATCTCGCGGCTGAGGTTGAGCTGGTTCTGTGCATCGGGATCGTGGCCACGCGAACGCTCCTCGATCGTCAGCGTGGCCGCATCGGCGAGCGCGAACGTCGGCAGTTGCGCCCACTCGCCCGGCACCTGCGCCTGTGCAGGATCGACCGGCAACGCACCGCTGGCCACAGTAACGCGCAGCGACGGTGCCGCCGCATAGCTCCAGATTTCCTGCTGCGGCCACGGTGCTGCCGGAACCCGCGCGGTCACGGCGGCGAGCGGCGCGGTCGCGCGCGCATCGAGCACGAGACTGTTGCCGCCCGGCTGCACGCGTACGCGCAGTCGACCGTCGACGTCGAGGCGCGCCGGCCACGCGCTGTCGAGCGCAAGCGGGGCGAACCCGTCCGGCAACGCGGGGCCGATGACCTCCTCGCGCGCCTGCCCAGACGCTGCGATCTCGATCCGCGTGGTCAGCACCGCCGGCACGCCGTCGGAAAGGCGGCGATATACGCGCACCTGCAGGCTGTCTGCCTCCGGGGCCGCGACCCCCTGGCGGCCGAGCGTGAGTTCGTCGCCGTCACGCTGCACCGGCGCGACTGCCTTGTCGTCGACCCGCAGCGCAATCAGGCCGACCGTCGCCGGCACATGCAAGGTTTCCGGTCGTTCGCGCCAGGGGATGCGCGCGCGGATCTCGTGCGTGCCTGGCGCGAGCCGCAGGCTCGGCCCGCCATGCTCGACCACCGCGACCGGACGGCCATCTACTGTCACCTGCTGCGGCCAATGCTGCGCATCGCCCGGCAGCGGCACCCAGCTTTCCGCGTCGACCTGCCAGCGCTGCACCAGGCTAGCGCCCGCGTCGTCGGCCGACAGCGCGAGCACGCCCGGCCATGCGCACAGGAAATCGGAGGCTCCCGCACCGGCACGCCCGGCGATCAATGGGCAGGCGCGGAATTCCTGATCGTGCAGGACCCACGCGCGCCATGGTTCAAGCGGCGCGGGCACCTGCGGCGCAGCGTGCGCGACGACGGTGAGGGCGAGTCCGGCGAACAGGCGGGCGAGCAGATGCATCGGAGATTTCCTTGTTGGCGGTCGCGCATCCAACGCGCGCGTGGTCGATGCGGGGTTGGGCACGACCGCTCGCGTCCCCACGCCGCGAGCATCGGAAAACACCACGGAACCTCTGCGTGCGCGTCATCCCGGCGAAAGCGAAAGCCGGGACCAAGTGCCCTTGTTCGAAAGGTTTGCAGTCGCCGGATCCGGCTTTGGCCGTGATTGCGGAAATCCCCTAATGCGTCAGCAGCTGCCAGCCCTGCAACACGCACGACAACACGAAACCGGTCAGGAACAGCAGGTAGCTGTAACGCAGGTAGCGGTACTTGTAGCGGCGCAGGTAGGTGCCGACTGAATAGATGTCGTTCGACCAGGTGTAGTACGGCGAGCCGTCCGGGGTCAGCGCGCGCGCCATCTCGGTCAGGTAGCGCTCGCGCGAAAGCTCGGAGAAGTGGCCGAAGAACAACAGGTTGAACCCGCTCGGCAGCTGCTCGCCGGTGACCTTGATCGACCGGTATTTCGGCAGCACGGCGAGGATCGCGAGCAGCAGCGCGGCGAGCGTGAAGCAGGCCAGCACCAGCATCGAGACGCGCAGCTGCGGATCGTTGAGGCGGCCGATCGAGATCGTCAGCACGATCGAGGAAACCGTGATGATGATGTTCGCCTTGGTGTCGGCCATGCTCGACAACGCGACATGATGCTGCTGCGCGGTGCGCAACAGGTTGTCGCCGGTGTTGCGTTCCGGGATGCGCGCGAACGCCGCCATCGCCGGTGTAGCCTGCTCGTCCATCGTCGCCTCGCTGCGGCAAACCGAGCGCATCTTAGCAACCTTGCCGGTCGCGGTTGCTGGCGCGTATGGTGGCCCCTCCCCTCCGCGGCAGCCCGCCATGGATTTCACCCAGAGCGCGCCCGAACTCGGCAACCAGTACCGCGAGGATGCGCTGCTGCGGGACTACCTCGCGCGCACGCTGCCGCCAGCCGTGCAGGCTGCGATCGAGCCGGACCTCGACGCACTCGGCGAACATGCGGCGACGGCCTGGCGCGACGCGCGTTCGCACACGCCGGCGCAACCGTCACTGACCCAGTGGGATGCGTGGGGCCGGCGCATCGATCGCATCGAAACGACGCCGGCGTGGCGACTCGGCGCCGGCATCGCGACGCGCTACGGCCTCGTCGCGGCCGGCCATGCGGCGACGCACGCACCGCATGCGCGCGTCGACCAGTTCGCGCGCGTGTACCTCTACCACGTGGCGAGCGCGTTCTACACCTGCCCGCTGGCGATGAGCGACGGCGCCGCGACCGTGCTGAAGGCGTCCGGCGAACAAGCGCTGGTCGATCGCGCCGTACCACGCCTGCTCGCGCGCGATCCCGCGCAACTGTGGCTGTCCGGGCAGTGGATGACCGAAACCGCCGGTGGCTCGGATGTCGGCAACACGGACACCATCGCCCGCCTCGATGCCGACGGCCGCTGGCGCCTGCATGGGCGCAAGTGGTTCACCTCCGCAGTCGTCGGCGAGATGGCGTTGACGCTGGCGCGACCGGAAGGCGCCGGTGGCGGCGCCGACGCGCTCGCGCTGTTCCTGCTCGAAACGCGTGACGCGCAAGGCGCATGGAACGGCATCCGCATCGATCGCCTGAAGGACAAGCTCGGCACGCGCGAGCTGCCGACCGCGGAGATCCATCTCGATGGCGCGCTCGCGACGCCGGTCGGCGAACTTGCGCATGGCGTGCGCCGGATCGCGCCGATGCTCAACGTCACGCGCAGCTGGAACGCGGTCTGCGCGCTCGCGACGATGCGACGCTGCCTCGTGCTCGCGAATGACTACGCGACGCGGCGCACGGTGTTCGCGCGCGCGCTGGTCGAACAACCGCTGCATCGCGCGACGCTGGCCGGCCTGCAGGCGGAGTTCGAGGCGGCATTCCAGCTGGTGTTCTTCGTCGCCGAACACCTCGGACATGCCGAAGCATCCGACGCGAACACGCCGGAGCGCGCGCTGCTGCGCCTGCTGACGCCGCTGGCGAAGTTGTGGACCGGCAAGCTCGTGGTACGGATCGCCTCGGAAACCTGCGAAGCGTTCGGCGGCGCCGGCTACATCGAGGACAGCGGCATCCCGCAGCTGCTGCGGGACGCGCAGGTGTTCCCGATCTGGGAAGGCACCACCAACGTGCTCGCGCTGGACCTGCTGCGCGCGCTCGGTGCGGATGGCATGACCGTCGTGCAGCACGCCGTCGAGGCGTTGCTCGCCGAAGCCGGCGACGATCGCCACGGCATTGCCGCCATGCTGAGGCGCGCGCGCGACTGGCATGCGGCACGGCAGGCCGATCGCGATGCGCTCGAAGCCGGTGCACGCGGCTTCGCGCTCACGCTCGCGCGCGTGGTCGCCGCCGCCCTGCTCGCGCGACACGCGGCGTGGATGCGCCGCGGACGCGGCGACTCGCGCTGCGAGGACGTGCTCGCCCGCTTCGTCGGTCACGGGTTGTCGCGCCTCGGGTGATGGACGTTGCCGCGACGCTGACCGACAATTGCGCGCCTTCCACCGCCCGACCCCGCTTCCGCAGGAACCCGCACATGCAGCACCTGACCATCGTCACGACCGGCGGAACGATCGACAAGATCTACTTCGATGACAAGTCGACGTTCCAGATCGGCGAACCGCAGATCGGCGAGATCCTCGAAGCGCTGGGCGTCGCATTCACGTTCGAGGTGCTGCCGGTGTTGCGCAAGGACAGCCTGCACATGGACGCACATGATCGCGACGCGATCCGCACGGCCATCGAACGGCAACCGCACCGGCATGTGCTGGTCACGCACGGAACGGACACGATGGTCGAGACCGCGCAGGCGCTGGCCGGCCTTTCGGGCAAGGTGGTCGTGCTGACCGGCGCGCTGAACCCGGCGCTGTTCAAGGGCTCGGACGCGGTGTTCAACATCGGCTGCGCGGTCGGCGCGGTGCAGACCCTGCCCGACGGCATCTACATCGCGATGAACGGACGCATCTGGGATCCGTCGCGCGTGCGCAAGAACCGCGACGCGAACCGCTTCGAGGCGGAACTGCCGTAGCGTCTCGCAAGAGCCGTTCGCGCCGGGCCCAGCCGGCGCAGTCGAAACGCCTGTCGCGACATCGAACCACCATTCGACCCCGGCCCTGCGGGCCTGCGCCCAAGGCGAACGGCTCCGGTTTGTTGCCATCGGCGGAATATTCGCATCGGCAGCGGATCCGCGTTTGTCCGCGTCGATCCGCGTCCGGCTGTACAAAAGCGAACGGCGACCGGTTTGCGCCGGCCGCCGTTCGTTCATCGCCTTCCGTGGCGCAAGGTTCCGTTACGTTACGGCGTGTAGCTCGGGGTCAGCGTGACGCCCGAGAACGTCGCATAGGCGCGGATGCTCACGTGGTACGTACCCGCGGTCGGCGCCGCGAACGTGCACGTTTCGCTGTTGCCGCTCAGGTACGGACGGCAGGTGTAGGTCGACGTCGTCGGAGCCGCACCGAGGCGCACGTACATGTCCGCATCGCCGGTGCCGCCGGAGATCACGAACTTCAGGTTGGTCGCGCCCGAGGGCACCACCAGCGTGTAGTCCGAAGTCCAGTTGCCGGTCGCCGCCGCGAGGCCCGTCACCGGCACGCCGTTCGACAGCGAGGTTCCGCCGCCGCCACCGCCGCCGGCGGTGAAGCTTCCGGTTAGGCTCATGCCGCTGAACGTCGAGTAGGCATTGATCATCACGTAGTACGTGCCGGCCTGCGCCGTCGCGATGTTGCAGGTCTCGGCGTTGCCCGACACCCACGAACGGCAGTCGTAGCTCGAGGTCGTCGGTGCCGAACCGAACTTCACGTACAGATCGCCGTCGCCCGAACCACCCGAGGTCACGAACTTCAGGTTGGTCGCGCCCGACGGCACCACCAGCGTGTACGCGAGCTGGTTGCCCGTCGTGGCTGCCAGGCCCGTCACCGCCACGCCGTTCGACAACACCGTGCCGCCGCCACCGCCGCCGCCCGACACCGTGACCGAGCTGGTCTTGGTGTTGGTCGCCCCGCCGTTGTCGGTCACCGTCAGCGAAACGCTGTAGGTGCCTGCCGCGGCATAGGTGTGGCTCGGGTTGGTCGCGGTCGAGGTCGCACCGTCGCCGAAGGTCCACGAACGCGAGGCGATCGTGCCGTCGCTGTCGCTCGAGCTGTCGGTGAAATTCGCCGTGAGCGTGCTCGTCGTGTAGCTGAAGTTCGCGACCGGGGCGACGTTGCCGCCGCCACCGCCACCGATGTGGTTGATCGCGCTGCTCAGGATCATGCTGCCGCGGCCACTGGCGAGGTCGTAACCAGGACCTGCCGAGATGCCGTTGCTGCCCGAGGTGACGTCATGGAAGTCACCGGCCGGGAGCTGGTAGATGATCGGGCCGGCGAAGCCGACTGCCGTGCCCTTCACCGCGATCACGCGCGACCACATCCCGGCGAAGATCGGCGCAGCTAGGCTGGTGCCGCCGATCTGCTGATTGGCGCCGCTGACGATGACCTTCGCGCCCGAGTTCGGGTCGGCGTCGAACGCGACGTCGGCGACGCCACGCATCGAACCGCTCCACAGCGTCTGCCAGCTCGGCTTCGGTTCGATCGTGCTCTGGCTGCCGCCCGAGCCGCTCCACACGGTCTCGCTGCTCCAGGCAGAGGTCGACGCGTTCAGCGTGGTGCCGGCAACCGCGACGACGTACGGCGAATTCGCCGGGTTGCTCGCCTTGGTGCCGCCGTCACCGCACTCGTCCGCGCCGGAGTCGCCGGTCGAGATCGAGAACGTCTGGCCTTGCGCGACCGCCGTCGCGAACGCCTGGTCGTCGGCCGCGTCGGAACCGTCGCTGTGCGCGTCGGTCTCGCACTCGCCGAGCGACATGTTGATGATCTTCGCGGCGTTGGCCGTTACCGCGGTATTGATGTTCGCGGTCAGCGCGGCGTTGGTCAGGTCCGGTTCGTTGTAGAAGATGATCTTGCCGACCGCACCACCGGCCATGCCGACGATGTCCTGGCTGTCGAGGTTCCACTCGCCGATGCCGCTGGTGTCGTTGCTGGTGCCGCCGGTATTGACGGTCTGCGTCGTCACCGTGGCGAAACCATGCGCCGAGGTGAACGAATTGAGGTCGGTGATCGTCTGCGTGATCTTGCCTTGCGTGATGATGCCGACCGTGACGCCCGCGCCCGTCGCCACGCCGGTGCCGCTGTAGATCGACGAGAACTCGTTCGGGAAGTGGCCGGTGACCGCCATCGGCTGCGGCTGCAGCAGCACCTTCGACATCACATGCGGACGATGCACGTCCTGCAGGCCGATGACCGACAGGACGGTGTCCTTGAGGGCGAGCGGAATATGCACCGCATCGGTGTTCGCATACGTGTCGCGTCCGTCCTTGGTCTGCACGCGCGCGAGCGAGGTCTGGAACGCAGCCTGCGCAATGTCCGCGGTGCCGTCGGCGGAAACCAGCATGCGGTTCGGCGCGACGACGATGTTCTTGAAACCGGCCGAGGTGAGGAAGTCGACCACGCTCTGCGCCTGTTCCTGCGTCGGCGCATGGCGGGCCATGATGTCGTCGGCCGACAGCATCGGGCGCGCGCCGGTCAGCTTCTGGGTGGCGCTGGCCGATTCGATGAACGCATCGAGTCCGGCGCGGTCGCGCATCTTCAATGCGACCTGGATGTGGATCGGCTGGGTGAACGACACCATGCCGTTGATCGCATCGCCCGACCGCAACGCGGTCGCCTGCCCCACTTCGGCGTAGCGCGCAACCGCGGAGCCGGCCTGCGTGGCCGCACCTGCCGCCGTTACCCCGCCGATCGCAATCACCACCGCCGCGGCCAGTGTCGCCGGACGCGTCATGTTTCTCGAATTACGCATTACTGACTCCCTCAATATGCTGGTTCGAAATATCGATTGGTTTTTCTTGCCGCGCGGTCGCACCACCGGTTCGCTCCCCGGCGCGCATCCAGCGGGCGGGATCGGGAACGAAAGCGGTTGGGTGCGTGTTGCTTGCTGCGTGAACCCGACATCGATCGCGTGCCATGGATCGGCGCGCTTCGATCATGCAACCGGGACCCCCTCTCTTGAGTCCCTGCTGCCACTCGGTGCCGTGCAGTCCGCATCAAGGAGATAACACTCGACGGCTGTCACGAAGCTGACAGGAAGCGACCGACAATCCGGAATGTCGACGTGGTCTTCAATGAAACCGTTTTCTGCCGCGATGCAGCAGTTGAATGACGGCGGTGATCACGCCGAATGATGGCGGCGGGACTCGCGCTTCGCGCTCGACCCGCCCTACGAAGACGTGTTCGATCCGCCTTGCGATGGGACACACCCGCACGTAGGGCGGCACGCGCGAAGCGCGTGCCGCCGCGACCGGCCCGTCAGCGGCGACGCCCGAAGGTCGTGACCTTGCGCGGTCGCCGCCACCACAGGATCGCGGTCAGCACCAGCCACAGCGGCGGCATCCAGTACGCCGTCTTGAGCCACCTGTGCGCGGCGTTCCAGGTCGTGTTGAAGATGAGGTCGATCGCCACGGTGGAGTCCGCCTTGATGCGCGGGAAGCCCTCGCTGAGCGCCGCGGTCAAGCGCGCCTCGCCGAACGCCTGCAGCGGCGCGAGCGCGGCATCGATCGGATTGCCAAGCAGGATGTAGGTCGCCGCCAGCGGCGCCTCGCGGTTGGCCGACGCGACGATGTCCTCGCCGACCTCGGGAACGCGCGGAAGCGCGCCCCAGACGACGAGGTCGTACAACAGGCTCAGGATGAAAACGACCAGGGCAATCACATGCAGATGACGCTTCATCGGAGGGCACTCTCGGGGGTGCGACATCCTAAAACGAATTGGCCGGTCCGGCGCAAGCCCGGGTGCGGGGCTCAGAGCATGCCCGTTTCCAGACGCGCCGCTTCGGACATCATCGACTGGTTCCACGGCGGATCGAACACCAGGTCGACGTCCGCCTCGGCGACGGTCGGGATCATCTCGATCTTGGTGCGCACGTCGTCGACGAGGATCTCGCCCATGCCGCAACCCGGCGCAGTCAGGGTCATGCGCACGTTGACCTTGCGCCGGCCGTCGTCCAGCCGCTCCAGGTCGCAGTCGTAGACCAGACCGAGTTCGACGATGTTGATCGGGATTTCCGGATCGAAGCAGGTGCGCAGCTGCTGCCACACGAGCTTCTCGACGTCGGCGTCGGCCGCGTCGTCGAGCAGCTCGAGCGGCTCCGGTGGCGACTTGCCGATCGCATCCGCGTCCGCGCCGCGGATTCGGAACAGGTTGCCGTCGACGTACACGGTGAAGCTGCCGCCGAGCGCCTGCGTGATGTAGCCGACCTGCCCCGCAGGCAGGGTCACCTCGTCGCCCTGCGGCACCATCACGGCAGCGCAGTCGCGTTCGAGGCGGATCGGTTCGGAGGTCTGGCTGTAACCCATGGTGCGCGCAACGGTTTCGTGCGGGGAAAGCGGGACATTATGGCAGACCGCGACAACCCCGGCCTGCAGGTCACGTGGGGGCGACCGTGCGCCACCGCAATCCGCCCCACGCGATCAGCCGCGCAATCCGGTCTCCTGCAGGCACTTGCCGAGCAGTTTCATCGCCGCATCGATGTCCGCGGTCGGCAAGCCTGCATAGCCGAGCACGAGGCCGGGTCGCGGCGGTACCTTCAGGCAGTACGGCGCGATCGTGTAGAGGCCGAGTCCACGCTCGCGCGCATGCGCGACGAGGCGTTCGCAATCGCCATGGTTCGCGCGCGTCAGCCATGCGGTCAGGTGCATGCCTGCGTTGGAGTCGACCACCTCGACCGCATCGCCGGCATGGCGGCGCAGTCCGTTGAGCATGGCCGTGCGCCGCGCGCGCAACGCGACCGCGGCGCGGCGCAGGTGGCGCTCGAAGCCGCCATCGGCCATGAAATGCGCGAGCGCCCCCTGTTCCAGCGCATTGCAGCCGCGATCCTCCAGCCACTTCGCCGCGAAGAATGCCTCGCGCAGCGCGGCCGGCAGGACCATGTAGCCGAGGCGCAACGCGGGAAACAGTGCCTTGGAGAAACTGCCGATGTAGATCACGCGGCCGTCGCGGTCGAGCGACTTCAATGCCGCGAGGGGACGGCCGCCGTAGCGGAACTCGCCGTCGTAGTCGTCCTCGATCAGCCAGGCGCGACGCTCGACCGCCCAGTCCAGCAACTCGACGCGGCGACCGAGCGGCAGCAGCGCACCAGTCGGGAACTGGTGCGACGGAGTCACCACGGCGAGGCGCGCACTGTTCGGCAAGGCGGCCGGCACGAGGCCCTCGGCATCGACGCGGCAACCGCGCGCGTGCGCACCGTGCGTCGCGAAGACCTGGCGCGCGCCGCGGTAGTGCGGATCCTCCAGCACCACGGTGTCGCCGGGTTCGAGCAGCACGCGTGCCGCGAGCGCGAACGCCTGCTGCGTGCCTGACACGATCAGCACGTCTTCAGGTGCAGCCGGCACTCCGCGCCGGCGCGCAAGGTAGTCGCAGATCTGTTCGCGCAACGCGAGCAGGCCCTGCGCATCCGGATAGTCGAAGTCGACATGTTCGGCCGCACGGCTCACTTCGCGCCGCCACACGCTGCCGAGCAGAGGATTAGCCAGCGGCAGGCCGTATTGCAGGTTGTAGCGCAGGTCGTCGTGCTGGTGCCCGGGAATGCGCCGGCCATCGGTGTTGGATGCGGCGCGCCGCGCGAAACCGGACAAAGGCGCTACCAGTGCGTTCGGTGTGCGTTTCACCGGCGCGGCGTTGCCGACGTTGGCGACGAAGCTGCCCGACCCGACCCGACCGAGCAGGAAACCTTCCGCCTGCAACTGCTCGTAGGCAGCGAGCACGGTGTTGCGCGACATGTCCAGCTCGCGCGCGAGCGAACGGCTCGCCGGCAGGCGCGCACCGGCGGCGACGCGCCCGTCGAGGATCGCGCCCTTCAAGGCGCGGATAAGCTGCGCATACCGCGCGCCTTGTCCATCCAGGTCGAGATACACGATTGGCCCTGTTGATATCTTCGCCTACGGCACTGGATGGTACCAATATCGGCGCGTAATGTTGAGTGCCGAAATTGCCGGAATGACGGAGAAGCCATCCATGGTTGCAACCGGGGAATCCATTGCGAAAGACGCGCGCCACCGCGTCGAGCGCAGCAAGGCGCGCGCGCGTTACGACCGTGCGACCGTGCACGCGATCCTCGACGCCGGCCTGCTCGCGCATGTCGCGTTCTGCGTCGGCGGGCAGCCGTTTGCGATCCCGATGCTGTATGCGCGCGACGGCGACACGATCCTGCTGCACGGCTCGGTCGCGAGCCGGCTCGCCGGGCAACTTGCCGAAGGGATCGCCGCATGCGTCAGCGTGACCCATCTGGACGGCCTCGTGCTTGCACGTTCGCACTTCGACCATTCGATGAACTATCGCTCGGTGGTCGCGTTCGGCCGCGCGGTGCTGATCGACGATGCGGCCGGCAAGGCGCAAGCGCTTGCGCGCTTCGTCGACGCGCTGATTCCCGGCCGTGCCGCGGAATCACGCGCGCCCGATCGCAACGAACTCGCCGCGACGCATGTGCTGCGCTTCGTCATCGAGGATGCGAGCGCGAAGATCCGCAGCGGCGGCGTCAAGGACAATCCGGCCGACCTCGCGCTGCCGCACTGGGCCGGCGTGGTGCCGATGCGCACGCACTATGCGGCGCCGCTGCCCGAACCAGGCCTCGCCGACGCCAACCTGCCCGCATCGGTGCGCCACCTGCTCGCCAGCAACGAGGGCGGCGCATGAGGATCACCTACCGCGACGACGTGCGCCCCGCGCTCGAACAGGCGCGCGAGCTGTATCGCGCCTCCACCCTCGGCGAGCGCCGCCCCATCGACGACGACGCGCGCTTCGCCGCGATGCTCGCGAATGCGAACCTCATCGTCACCGCGTGGGACGGCGACGTGCTCGTCGGCATCTCGCGCTGCGTGACCGACTTCGTCTGGACCACCTATCTCGCCGACCTCGCCGTGCGCGTTTCCCATCAGCGTCACGGCATCGGCAAGGAACTCATGCGACGCACGCAGGCTGCGGCGCCGCAGGCGAAACTGCTGCTGCTTGCCGCGCCCGCAGCCGAACGCTACTACCCGCACGTCGGCTTCAGCCATTTCCCGCAGGCATGGATGCTGCGCGAGACCGAGACGATCCCGTAGGCGGTACGTGCAATGGTGCGCCACCGATCGCGTCCGCCAATTCGGTACATGGCGATGGCGAAGACTACGGCGGGACTCGTCGCGTTGCGGCTCGATCCGCCCCGAGGAGTGCCGCCCATCCAGATCGACGGAAACCGCGATGCGTTCTTCAGGTCGAAGCGCTTCCAGGGCGCGGGACGAAGAATATCCGCGCCTTCCGCCGCACAAACCGCTCGCCTCTTCCGAAGCCGCAACCGCTGCCGGTAGCGTGGAGCGGTTATCATCGCGCCTCGCGCGTCGGCTCGACGCGAACGGAAGCCGCGATGTCGATCACGAACCACAACACGCGCCCGCGCAGGATCGGCATCGCCACCGCCGCGATGTGTGCACTCGCCGGCGGCGCGATCTGGTGCCTGCTCGCGCTGTACAGCCGTGGCGACCTCGCGTGGTTTGCGTTCGTCGTCGCCGCCGTCGTGGTCTGGACCCTGCGTGCGCACGGCTACGCCGGACGCTGGTCGGGTGCCGTCGTTGCCGTGACCTGCGTCGCGCTCGCCAGCGTCTACTCGCTCTACCTGCAGGCCGTGGCGCGCATGGCCTCGATGTTCGGCATGCCGATGCGCACCGTGCTGGTGCGCATGGATCCGTCGATGGCGCTCGATCTCGCACGCACCGATCTCGATACGGTGGGCATGGTCGTGCTCGCCGCCGCGGTCGTGCTTTCCGGCGCGCTCATGCTGCGCCGACGCGCCTGAGGTCGCTTCAGCTCGAGCGCGCGCCGCTGAGCTGGCGCAGCACCTGCTCGAACAGCTCGACCGGCTGGCCGCCGGACACCAGCTGGGTTTCGTTGAAGATCACCGCGGGCACCGCCTGGATGCCGCGCTCGGTGTAGTAGCGCTCCTGCGCGCGCACCTCTTCGGAATATTCTCCGGAGTCGAGCACCGCGCGCGCACGCTTCGCGTCGAGGCCAACCGAACCCGCGATGCGCGCGAGCACATCGTGCATGCCGACGTCTTCCCCTTCGCTGTGGTAGGCGCGCAGCAGGGCGTGCTTGAGCGCGCGCTGCAGGTCGGCACCCTCGATGCCGGCCCAATGCAGCAGGCGATGCGCGTCGAACGTGTTGTGGATGCGCCGGCGCTGGCCGAACACGAAGCCGAGTGGCGCACCGCGCGCGCGGATCATTTCCCGGTTGCGCTCGAGTTGCTGCGGCGTCAGGCCGTACTTGCGCACGAGATGCTCCGTCGCATCCTCGCCTTCCGGCGCCATCTGCGGATTCAGCTCGAAGGGCTGGAAATGGATTTCGACATCCGCCCCGCTGGTGCGGATCGCCTGCTCCAGCGCATTCAGGCCGATCGCGCACCACGGGCAGGACACGTCGGACACGAAATCGATGCGGATCGGTGCGGGCATGGCGATGTTCCGGAATTGGCGACGCGTCAAACTGGGGGCAGCGGCGAGAACCTTCAAGCGGCGATCGTGCGATCGACGAGATCCTGCGCCTCGCGCAGGATCTCGCCGAGGTGATCGCGACTGCGAAAACTTTCGGCGTAGATCTTGTAGATGTCCTCGGTGCCGGACGGCCGTGCCGCGAACCAGCCGTTCGCGGCGACGACCTTGATGCCACCGATGGCCGCGCCATTGCCGGGAGCGCGATCGAGGACCTGCTCGATGCGCTCGCCCGCAAGCATGTCGGTGCGGATCCGCGCTGGCGACAGCTTCGACAGGCGCGCCTTCTGCTCGCGCGTCGCCGGCGCGTCGACGCGATTCGCATGCGACTCGCCGAACTCCTCGCAGAACTGCGCGTAGCGCTCACCCGGGTCGCGCCCACCGCGCGCCGTGATCTCGGCCGCAAGCAGGCACGGGGCGATGCCGTCCTTGTCCGTACTCCACGCGCCACCGTCACGGCGCAGGAACGAGGCGCCTGCGCTCTCCTCGCCGCCGAAGCCGAGCGAGCCGTCGCACAGCCCGTCGACGAACCATTTGAACCCGACCGGCACCTCGTGCACGCGCCGGCCGAGGCGCGCGGCGACGCGGTCGATCATCGCGCTGCTGACCACGGTCTTGCCGATCGCCGCGTCGGCGCGCCATTGCGTGCGCCCGGCGAACAGATAGTCGATCATGACCGCGAGATAGTGATTCGCCGGCATCAGGCCGACGCTGCGCGCGACGATGCCGTGGCGGTCATGGTCGGTGTCGCAGGCGAACGCGACGTCATAGCGTTCGCGCAATGCAATCAGGCGCTGCATCGCGGGCGCCGACGACGGGTCCATGCGCACGCGCCCGTCCCAGTCGAGGCTCATGAACGAGAACGTCGGATCGACCTGCTCGCTGACGATGTCGAGCGCGAGGTTCCAGCGCTCCGCGATGCGCGGCCAGTAGGCGACCCCGGCGCCGCCGAGCGGGTCGACCGCGAGGCGCAGATCCGCGCCGCGAATCGCGTCGAAATCGATCAGTGCACCGAGATCGTCGACGTAGCGGCCGAGGAAATCGAACTCGCGCGTCGTCGATGCCGCGAGCGCTTCCCGCAGGCCGATCCGTCGCACCTCGCCGAGACCATGCTCGAGCAGCTCGTTCGCACGTTGCTGGATCGCGCCGGTGATCGCGGTGTCGGCCGGACCGCCGTTCGGCGGGTTGTACTTGAAGCCGCCATCCTCGGGCGGATTGTGCGACGGCGTGACCACGATGCCGTCGGCGAACCCGTGCGTGCGGCCGCGGTTCCAGCCGAGGATCGCGTGCGACAGCGCCGGCGTCGGCGTGTATTCCCCGCCCGCGGCGATGCGCACCTCGACGCCGTTCGCGGCCAGCACTTCGAGTGCGCTGTCCATCGCCGGCTTCGACAGTGCGTGCGTGTCGATGCCGAGGAACAGCGGACCGTCGATGCCGGCAGCGGCGCGGTGTTCGCAGATCGCCTGCGTGATCGCCAGCACGTGCGCGGCATTGAAGCTGCGCGCCAGCGACGAACCGCGATGGCCGGACGTGCCGAACGACACGCGCTGGGCCGGATCGGACGGATCGGGCGCTTGCTCGTGATAGGCCGCGACCAGGCGATCGATGTCGACCAGCGGAATCGAGGTCGCCGGCTTTCCCGCGAGTGGACTCGCACCGCTCATGGCGCGCTCGCGCGCAGCTTGCGGTAGCGACGAATCAGCGCATTGGTCGAACTGTCGTGCGCGAGGCGTGGCATCTTCGTCGCCGCAAGCTCGGCGCCGATGCGCTTCGCGAGCACCTTGCCCAGTTCGACGCCCCACTGGTCGAACGAATCGATGTCCCAGACCACGCCCTGCACGAACACGCTGTGCTCATACATCGCAACGAGGGCACCAAGCGTGCGCGGATCGAGCCGCGCCGCGAGGATCGTGGTGCTCGGGCGATTGCCTTCGAAGGTCTTGTGCGGAACAAGCGCGGCCGGCACGCCTTCCGCGCGCAGTTCCGCCGCGGTCTTGCCGAACGCGAGCGCCTCGCCCTGCGCGAACAGATTGGCCATGAGCAGGTCGTGCTGGTCACCGACGGGATTCACGGTTTCGCAGAAGCCGATGAAATCGCAGGCGATCGTGCGCGTGCCCTGGTGGATCAGCTGGTAGAACGAATGCTGCCCGTTCGTACCCGGCTCGCCCCAGACGATCGGGCTGGTGTCGACGCCGATGCGCTTGCCGGAGCGTGTGACATGCTTGCCGTTGCTCTCCATCACGAGTTGTTGCAGGTAGGCAGGAAAGCGCTTGAGGTACTGCTCGTACGGCAGGACCGCGACACTCTCGACGCCGAGGAAGTTCGTGTTCCAGATGCCGAGCAACGCGTGCAGCACCGGCAGGTTGCGCTCGAACGGGGCTTTGCGGAAATGCTCGTCCATCGCGCGGAAGCCGGCGAGCAGGTCGCGGAAATTGTCCGCCCCGATGGCCAGCATCGTCGACAGGCCAATCGCCGAATCCATCGAATAGCGGCCGCCAACCCAGTCCCAGAAGCCGAACATGTTGGCGGTGTCGATGCCGAACTTCGCGACCTCGGCCGCGTTCGTCGACACGGCGACGAAGTGCTTCGCCACCGCCGACTCGTCCCGCAGCGCGGCGAGACACCATCGCCGCGCCGCATGCGCGTTGGCGAGCGTCTCCTGCGTCGTGAACGTCTTGGAGCAGACCACGAACAGCGTGCGCGCCGGATCCAGATCGCGCGTCGCCTCGGCGAAATCGGTGCCATCGACATTGGAGACGAAGCGCACGTCGAGCGAACGGTCCGCGTACGCACGCAGCGCCTCGTACGCCATCACCGGCCCGAGGTCGGAACCGCCGATGCCGATGTTGACGACATGCCGGATGCGATCGCCGCGATGGCCCTTCCAGCCGCCGGCGCGCACGCGTTCGCAGAACGCGGCCATGCGATCGAGCACCGCATGCACGTCGGCGCCGACGTTGCGCCCTTCGACCACGATGCGCTCGCGCTTCGACGCGCGCAACGCGACGTGCAGCACCGCGCGGCCCTCGGTCGTGTTGATGCGTTCACCGCGGAACATCGCCTCGGTGCGCTCGCGCACGCCGCAGGCGTCGGCGAGGCGCAGCAGCAGCTTGATCGTCTGCGCATCGATGCGCTGCTTTGCGAAGTCGAGGTACAGGCCCGCCGCGTCGAGCGCGAAGCGCTCGCCTCGATCCGCGTCGGCGGCAAACAGTTCGCGCAGGTGTCGCTTGCGCATCACCGTCGCTTGGCGCTGCAGCGCCTTCCATTCGGACCGCGCAGTCAAATGCGGCGTTTCGATCTTGCGTCTCGGCATGTGAAGTCCGCCACGGAACCTAGTGACCGCCACCACCCTCGACCGCCTTCAGCTCGGTGATCAGCTGGTTCGCCGCTTCCTTGCCGTCGGCGTAGAGCATGCGCGTATTGTCGGCGTAGAACAGTGCGTTCTCGATGCCGGCGAAGCCGGTGCCCTTGCCGCGCTTGATCACGATCGTCTGGCGAGACTCGACCACGTCGAGGATCGGCATGCCGAAGATCGGCGAGGACTTGTCGGTCTTCGCGGCCGGGTTCACCACATCGTTCGCGCCGATCACGATTGCGACGTCGCAGGTCTTGAACTCGGGATTGATGTCGTCCATGTCGGCGATCAGGTCGTACGGCACGCCGGCCTCGGCGAGCAGCACGTTCATGTGGCCGGGCATGCGGCCCGCGACCGGATGGATCGCGAATTTCACGTCCTTGCCGGCCTTGATCAGCGCCTGCGACAGTTCCCAGATCTTGTGCTGTGCCTGGGCGACGGCCATGCCGTAACCGGGCACGATGATGACCTTCTCGGCCATGTACAGCAGCGACGCGGCGTCGCTCGCCTCGATCGCCTTCTGCGATCCGGCGATCGCTTCGCCGCTGCCGCCTCCACCGAAGTTCGAGAACAGCACGCCGCTGATCGGCCGGTTCATCGCCTTCGCCATCAACTGCGTGAGGAAGGTACCGGCGGCACCGACCACCATGCCGGCGACGATCAGCGCCTCGATGCCCATTGCATAGCCTTCGAACGCGACGGCGAGGCCGGTGAATGCGTTGTACAGCGAGATCACGACCGGCATGTCGGCGCCGCCGATCGGCAGCGTCATCAGCACGCCAAACGAGAGCGACAGCAGGAAGAACACGACGACGAGGCTCGCATCAACCTTCCAGGCAACCAGCGCCAGGCCGGCGAGCACCGCGGCCGCGAGCACCGCGAAGTTCACGACCTGCTGTCCGCCGAACGTGAAGCGCCGGTCCATGCGCCCGTCGAGCTTGGCCCAGGCGATGATCGAGCCGGTCATCGAGATCGAACCGATCAGCGCGCCTATGATCGCGAGCGTGAGCATCGCCAGCGGCGGCGTGGCCGCGCCGGGCTGCGTGAATTTGAGCAATTCGCCGGCACCGATCGCCGCCGCGGAACCGCCGCCCATGCCGTTGAACAGCGCGACCATCTGCGGCATGTCGGTCATCGCGACCTTCTTGCCCCAGAGCCACGTCGGGATCACGCCAAGCGCGATCGCCGCGACGATCAGCCCGAGGTTGTGGCCGCGCGTGATCGCGAACGTCGCGAGCGTGGCGATGACCATGCCGATGCCGGCCTGCACGATGCCCTTGCGCGCGGTGACCGGCGAGGACATGCGCTTGATGCCGAGGATGAACAGCACCGCGGCGAGCAGGTAGGACGCCTTGGCGAAATAGACCAGCAATGTCTGTGTGTCCATCAATGCTTCCCGGGCGTGCGTCGGAACAGGGATCTGGATGTGGGAGCGGCGGAAGCCGCGATGCCTCTTCTTCTTGCGGAGCCCCGCATCGCGGCTTCCGCCGCTCCCACAAAGAGCGATATCACTTCTTGTCCTTGCTCGACTTGAACATCTCGAGCATGCGCTCGGTCACGACGTAGCCGCCGGCCGCATTGCCCGCACCGAGCACGACACCGATGAAGCCGATCGCGATCGCGAGCGGCGATTGCGCCTCCGCCAGCGCGATCATCGCGCCGACCAGCACGATGCCGTGCACGAAGTTCGAACCCGACATCAGCGGCGTGTGCAGGATCACCGGCACGCGACCGATGATTTCCTTGCCGGTGAACGCGGCGAGCATGAAGATGTACAGCGCGAGGAATCCGTCGATCATTTCGCAACTCCAAAGGCTTGCTTTACCACTTCGTCGTTCCGGCGAGAGCAGGGATGACGGAATCAGGAGGTCTCGACCAACGCCTTCGTCGGCTCATGCCTGATCTCGCCCGCATGCGTGACGCAGGTCTTTGCGATCAGCTCGTCGTCCCAGTCCAGGGCCAGCACGCCGTCCTTGAGCGAGAGCTCGAGGAAGTTGTACAGGTTGCGCGCATACATCTCGCTCGCATGCACGGGCGCGCTAGCAGGCAGGTTGACCGTGCCGATGATGCTGACGCCGTTCGCGCTGACGACGGTGCGGCCGGCTTCGGTACCTTCCACGTTGCCACCCGTTTCGGCGGCGATGTCGACGATGACCGCGCCGGACTTCATGCCGGCGACCATCGACGCCGAAATGATGCGCGGCGCCTTTCGACCCGGCACCGCCGCCGTGGTCACGACCACGTCGAACGCCTTGAGCTGCTCGGCCAGCGCGCGCTGCTGCTGCTCGCGCTCCTCCGCGGTGAGTTCGCGCGCGTAGCCGCCGCTGCCGGCGGCACTGACGCCGAGGTCGAGGAACTTCGCGCCGAGCGATTCGATCTGTTCCTTCGTTTCGGGCCGCACATCGAAGCCCTCCACCTGTGCGCCGAGGCGGCGCGCGGTGGCTATCGCCTGCAGGCCGGCGACGCCGGCGCCGACGATCAGCACCTTGCTCGGCCGGATCGTGCCGGCCGCGGTGGTCAGCATCGGGAAGAACTTCGGTGCGGCCTCGGCCGCGATCAGCACTGCCTTGTAGCCGGCGACCGCGGCCTGCGAGGACAGCACGTCCATCGCCTGCGCGCGCGTCGTGCGCGGCAGCAGTTCCATCGCGAATGCGGTGATCCTGCGATCGCGCAACGCCTTGGTGCGCTCCGGGGCCAGATGCGGCTGCAGGTGCGCGATGACGACCGCGCCTTCCTTCAATGCGGCGATCTCCTCGAGCGACGGCGGCTGCACCTTGAGCAGCACGTCGGCGCGCGCGAGCGCCGCGGCGGCGCTGCCGAGCACTTCGACCCCGGCATAGGCGGCGTCGGCGAAATACGCGCTCTGCCCGGCGCCCTGCTCGATCACGAGATCCGCGCCGCGCGCCTTGAGCTTCTTCGCGACCTCGGGGGTCAGCGCGACGCGGCGCTCGCCCGGAACGGTCTCGCGCACCGCGATTACGGTTGTCGCCATGCCATCTCACCCTTCCGATCGGAACGGCGATCCTAGCCCAGATCGCGCGAGGCTGGCGAGCCGGTGGCCCGCCATCCGCACGATCGAAGCCCATGCCGGCTATCCTTCGCATTCCCCCGCCGTGAAGACGCCTCCTTGGAACCGCTCGATTTCCTCAACCAGCGCCGCTCGGTGCCGTCGCGCCAGCTTGGCGAACCCGGCCCGAATCCCGCGCAGCTCGAACAACTGCTGCAAGCCGCGATCCGCGTGCCCGACCACGGCAAGCTCGTGCCATGGCGCCTGCTCGCGATCCGTGGCGACGCGCGCGCGCGGCTCGGGCGCGCGATCGTCGAAATCCATGCGCGCAAGGAACCCGATGTCGCGCCGGCCGCACTCGACAAGGATCGCGAACGTTTCAACCACGCGCCGCTGATCCTCGCGGTGATCGCACGCATCGAGCAGGACCACCCGAAGATCCCGCCGCAGGAACAGCTCCTGTCCGCGGGCTGTGTCGCCTACAACCTCCTGCTCGGCGCGCAGGCGCTCGGCTTCGGCGCGCAATGGCTGACCGGCTGGGCTGCCTACGACGACGAGGTCGCGCGCGTGCTCGACCTCGCCGCGAACGAACGCGTCATCGGCTTCATGCACATCGGCAGCGCGAAGGAAACCGCGCCCGAACGCACGCGCCCGATGCTCGCCGACGTATTTTCGGAGTGGGCGTGAGCGCTACCGTCCACCTCGTCGATGGCAGCCTGTACGTTTGCCGCGCCTGGTTCGCGCAGGTGCCGGATGCACACGACGCCGACGGCGAACCGGTGCACGCGGTGCATGGCTTCACGCGCTTCCTGCTGGACCTGCTCGAACGCGCGAAGCCGACGCACGTCGCGGTCGCGTTCGACGAATCGCTGAACACCTCGTTCCGGAACACGCTCTACCCGGCGTACAAGGCGAACCGGCCGGCGGCGCCGCCCGATCTGCTGCGCCAGTTCGCCGGCTGCAAGGACGTCGCACGCGCGCTCGGCATGACCGTTCTCGTCGACGACCAGTACGAAGCCGACGATCTCATCGGCAGCGCGCATACCACCATGCGTACCCATGGTTTCCGCAGCGTGATCATTTCGGCCGACAAGGATTTCGGCCAGTTGATCGGCGCAGCGGACGAACAGTGGGATCCGCCGCGCAACCAGCGCTGGGACGGTGCCGGGGTCAAGTCGCGCCTCGGCGTGCATCCGCACCAGGTCGCGGACTATCTCGCATTGACAGGCGATGCGGTCGACAACATCCCGGGCGTGCCGGGGATCGGCCCGAAGACCGCGGCGATCCTGCTGCACCACTACGGCACGCTCGATGCGCTGCTCGAACGCGCCGACGAAGTCGCGTTCCTGCGCACGCGCGGCGCGGCAGCCGCGGCGATGCGCCTGCGCGAGCACGCCGCGCTCGCGCGCCTGTCACGCACATTGACCGGGATCGCGCTGGATGCCCCGGTGCCAGCCGATGCGGACGCCTACCGCCAGCGCCCGTTCGATCCGGCGATCGGCGACCTGTTCGAGCGCTTGCGCCTCGGGCCGCTCACGCGGGCGCGCGTGCGTGCGATCTCGACAGGTGCCTCAACGCAGTGATTGCGCGGCATCGGCGCGCGCGGGTGCGCCCTGCAGTTTCACGATCGGCCATCCAGGGCAGCCACGGGATGGGTCGATTGCGTGATCTGGATCCCGTGTCATCGGCCATCCATGGCCCGCACGGGATGAGTCCATCCGGGAATCAGTTGCCGGTGACGGACTGGGAGCCGCCGTCGACATTGGAGAACACGCCGCTGCCGGGCTTCGAGTCGCTGATGACAGCCGGCGGTTTGCCGGGCGCGCGCGCAGCCTTGAATGCGCCCGAGCCCCAGGCGAAGCGAAGGTCGCTCTTGAACACGTTTGGCGCCGCCAGCTTGTGCTCGTCCTTCGGCGCACCGTAACCGTCGTAGGCGTTTCGCTGGCTGTTCGAGACGAAGTACAGCGCGTCGCCGGCGACCGTACCGTAGGTCGGCAATTCGAACGCCGCGTTGCCCGCATCAAGCGGCATCGCGCCGGTCACGCTGCGTCCGTCGGTATCGAGCGCGATGCGCATGACGCGATGTGGCGTCATGCCGTTCTGGATCGCGACGAGGTTGTGGTCGTACCAGTACAAACCGTCAATGCCGCCCAACGTGATGCGCTCCGGATCGTACAGCAGGTCGAATGCCTTGCCCGCGACGAGGTCGACGCCGAACACGCCGAGGGCGTAATCGGCGAAATAGAGCGTCTTCGCGTCACCGCTGAGCGCCATGCCGCGCAGGCTCGTCAGGCGCGGATTCACCACCATCGGCTTCAGCGCACCTCCATCGAGCCGGTAAATCACATTGCGCAGGCCGTCGGCGGCGAACACGAGACCCTTGCCGCCGGCCGCGATGCTCGACAACGTGTTCGGTTGATCGGAAGCGGGCACGATGTACTTGGCGAGGAATTTTCCGTCGGACAGGCGGAACTTGAACACGCCGGCCTTGCCGTAGTTGTCCTTGTCGAAACCCTTGAAGTAGAGCGAGGCGGTACTGGCGACGTACAGCGCGTCGTCATCGGCGTCGACTGCCATCGCGTAGACGCTCCACAACCCGTTGTCCTTGTCGGGCGCGATGAAGCTGGAGAGCTTGCCGTCCGCGTCCGCGCGCATGACCGTGCCGTCGCGCACGCTGCCGACGAGCAGCTGCTTGCGCAGTGGATCCCATGCGAGCGCCTCGTAGAGGTGGTCGCCAGCGGGCAGCGAGAACGCGATCTTGCCTTCACCAAACGGCTTCAGGTTCGCCTTGAGATTGTCGACGACATAGGTCCAGACCCTCGTGTCGGCGACCTTGTCGAAGCTGTGGTTGCCACCGAGTTCGTAGCCGTAGCCGACCCGCTGCATGGCGAGCAGGAGGTCGTAGGTCTTGGTCTTCTCGCCTTGCGCCGCATAGGCTCCCGCGAGCGCGAGCTTGAGGTCGCCGATGTTCGGCTGCAGTGCGACGAGGCGCTCAAGCGTCCAGGTCAGCCGCTCGGCATCGCCAGCTTCCTTGTACATTGCCGCTGCACGCAGCAGGGCGCTTGGAACCAGCATCTGGTCGATCTGCGCCTTCGACAGCTTCGAAGGGTCGACTCCGCCTCCCGCTGGCGCCGCGGTCGCCGCGGTGGTCGCGAGCGCGAGCGCGAAAGTGCATAGAATGCGGCGGATCGACATCGAAAATACCTCGCTGGCGGGAAATCGGCCCGATGTGGACCGCCAAGCCGCTGAAAAAGTTCAGGAAAGCCGCTAACAATGACTGAAACCGAGACCCTTTGCAACGGCAAGTGGCTGCGCCTCAAGCGCCGCGGCCGCTGGGAGTATGCCGAGCGCACCAATCCGGGCGGCGGCGTCATGATCATCGCGGTGACGCCGGAAGACCGCATCCTGTTCGTCGAGCAGTACCGGCCGGCGATCAAGTGCATGACGATCGAGATGCCGGCCGGCCTGGTCGGCGACGTCGCCACCAGCGCCGACGAGAGCGCGGTCGACGCCGCGCATCGCGAGCTGGTCGAGGAAACCGGTTATCGCGCGGCCGCGATCGACTTCCTGATGTCCGGGCCGACCTCGGCCGGCATGAGCAACGAGATCCTCGCGTTCGTGCGCGCACGCGGGCTCGAACGCGTGGAGGAAGGCGGCGGCGACGAGACCGAGGACATCACCCTGCACGAAGTGCCGCGCAGCGAGGCCGCCGCCTGGCTGGTCGAGAAGATCCATGCCGGCTACTCGATCGACCCGAAGATGTTCGCCGGCCTGTTCATGCTCGAGAACGCGGCGCTGTTCGCGCGCTGATCGAGGGCGCGCAGGAAGGCCGCTGCGCCGCTAGTGGATCGAAACGGCGACCAGCCACTGCCACAGCAACAGCACGGCCATCACCATCATCACGCCCCAGGTCAGCAGCGTGCCGGTGAAGCGGCCGAACTGGCCACCGCTGCGCACCGACATGCCGAGCGCATGCAGCAGGCGTCCGGCGATCAACACGCAGCCGCACACATGCAGCAGCAACGGCTGCGACTGGTTGAGCTCGAGCAACAGCAGCAGCAGCAGCGCGAGCGGCAGGTTCTCGACTGCGTTCGCGTGCGCGCGGATGCGCCGGAGCACGCCCTCGTCGCCGCCATCGCCGAGATGGATTCGCTTGCCGTGACGGACAGCGGACACGCGCAGGGCGAGAGCCAGCACGAGCAAGGTGCCGAGTGCCGCGTAGATGCCGGTGATGTGCATGCGAAATTCCTGTTGGAGGTGGTATCAGTGCATCGCCTGCAGGCGGTCCCCGTGCTGGATGCCGTCGAGGGTGCGGCGGCCGGCGGCTGCGATGCGATATTCGACGCGCAGATCGCCTGCGGCAGGTTTCGCGGGGTCGCCTGAGCAGAGCGCGCCGTCGCAATCGCGGAAGGTCGCGGCGAGATTCGGCGGCAAGCGCGCAACCGTCACCGCATGGCGCTCGAGCGCGACACCGGCGGCCGCGAGTGTCGGGTCGACCGTGTAGGCGCCAAGGCGCAATTCGCCCGCGCTGAAGCGCTGGCTGGAAAACGGGAACGGCGTGCCGTTGCGGTGCGCCTGGGTGTCGCGGAACGCATGCGAATCGACCGGATGATCCGACCAGGCCAGCGCGTAGCTGCATTCGTTGCCCGCGCAATGTTCCTGCCATTGCAGCATGCGGACTTCGCGCGCGAGCAGGACCGCATCGACAGCAACGCCGAGGTCGGTATCGCGCGCCGGGCGCACGACCTGCAGCGTACCGCTCACCGAGACGGTACGACCCTCGTTGCGCGGATCGACTCGATCCGCATTCGCCGCCACGGGCGCCACGGCGGGAGCCGCCCCGGTCGGCAACATCGGATGACGAGAGCGCCAGTACCACGCGCCCGCTGCCAATGCGAGCACGGCCAGCGCGAGCAGCAGCGGTCGGACGCTGCCGCGACGATGCGCGCGGCGTGCCATCAGGCAGCCTCGCCCGCGAGTTCGACGCGCTCGGCGGTGGTGCCGAAGCGGCCCTTCGCATCGCGCGTCACCTGCGCGCTGGCGCAGCCGGAGTCGTGGGTGAAGAACAGGCGCACCTCGCGCGCGAGCTTGTCCTCGAGGAACGCGCGCTTCTCGTCGATCAGCAGTTCCGGATAGCGGTCGTAGCCCATCGTGATCGGCAGATGCACCCACGGTCGCCCGGGGATCAGGTCGGCGCAGAACACGATGCCGCCACCAACGCCGGTCGCGATTTCGGCGAGCATCAGGCCCGGCGTGTGGCCGTTCGAATAGCTGAAGCGCACCTGCATGCCGAGGGTGAGCGAATGCGTGCCCTGCACGCGTTCGAGCCGCCCCGATGCTTCCAGCAGCGGTTGCAGTTCGGCGATGAATGAAGCACGGTCGCGCGGATGTGGATGGGTCGCGCGCTGCCAGCATTCCTCGCCGACGACATAGGTCGCATTGGGGAAGAGGAGGCTCGGCGCCTTGCCCTCCTCCCACGCGGCGAGCAGGCCGCCGGCGTGGTCGAAGTGCAGGTGCGAGATCACGACCGCGTCGATGTCCTCGTGCGAGAAGCCCGCCGCGCGCAATGAATCAAGCAGCACATGGCGATCCTCGACCACGCCGAAACGCTCGCGCATCTTCGGCTCGAAGAACGCGCCGATACCGGTTTCGAACAGCACGGTCTTGCCGTTCAGGCCTTCGACGAGCAGCGCGCGGCAAGCGAGCGGGATGCGGTTGTCAGCGTCGGGCGCGATCCATTGCTCCCACATCGCCTTGGGGACATTGCCGAACATCGCGCCGCCGTCGAGGCGCTGCGAATTGCCGAGGATGGACCAGAGTTTCACGTCGAATGCCCGTTCGTTTGCGAGCGGCGGCCTGCTCTTCCGCCGCTCCACAAGAAAAGAAATTTCCGCCCTTGCGCCTGCCCGGAATGTAGCCGATCGCGGCTTCGGCCGCTCCCGTCATTTGACGATGCCGCTACCCGAATCGCCGCGCGGGTCGCTGCCCGCGTGCATCTCTCCGGTGTGGCGGTTCCAGCTGACGACGTTCATGAAACCGAACGGCCAGGTGCCGGCGGCGACGTTCAGCGCGTGGCCCATCGCTTCGAGCGCCTTCTGCTCCGCTGGCGTGAACGCGCCGTTCTCCGCCTCGATCACGTCGGGCAGGTACTGGTGATGGTAGCGGCGCAGCGCGACGATCTTCTCGGGCGTCTCGCCATCGACGAACGCGAGGATGCCTTCGAGCACCATCGTGATGATGTAGCTGCCGCCGGGCGTGCCGATCACGCCGATGCGGTCCTTGCCGACGATGAAGCTCGGCGTCATCGACGACAGCGGACGGCTGCCCGGCTTGGGTGCGTTGTTGTCGTTGCCGACCAGGCCGTACGCGTTCGGCTTGCCGGCGACGAGTGCGAAGTCGTCCATCTCGTTGTTGAGCACGAAGCCGGTGCCGGCGACGACGAACTTCGAGCCGAGCGTGGTGTTGACCGTCTGCGTGCCGGAGACGAGGTTGCCATCGCGGTCGATGATCGAGAAATGCGAGGTGTGCATGCTTTCGGGCGGCGCCATGTAGCCCGGCAGCATGTCGCTCGGCGTCGCCTTGTCCGGAAGGATCGAGGCGCGCAGTCCGGCCGCATACAAGGGATGGGTCAGCTCGGCAACCGGCATCTGCACGAAGTCGGGATCGCCGAGGTATTCGGCGCGGTCGCGATAGGCGCGGCGCATCGACTCCACGATCAGGTGCGTGCGATGCGCCTTGTCGAGCCGGTCGAGGTCGTAGCCGGACAGGATGTTCAGCATCTCGGCCAGCGCGATGCCCCCCGACGACGGCGGTGGCGCGGTCACGATGTGCCAGTCCCGGTATTCGAACGCGATCGGCTTGCGTTCCTTCACTTCGTACTTCGCAAGATCATCGAGGGTCCAGCGCCCTCCCGCCGCGCGCACGCCGTCGACCAGGCGCCTGGCCGTTTCGCCGCGGTAGAAACCGTCGTTGCCATCGCGCGCGATCGATTCCAGCACGTTCGCGAGATCGGGCAGGCGCAGGGTCCAGCCCTGCTTCGGTACGCCGCCCTTATCGAGATAGAGCGCCGCCGACGCGGGCCAGCGCAGCAGCGTGTCGCGCTGGCGCGCGATCGCGCGGATCGCGCGCGGATCGGGCTGGAAGCCCTTGCGCGCGAGGCGGATCGCCGGTGCCAGCGACTTCGACAGCGGCAGCTTGCCGTAATCGCGCGCAAGCGCGACGAACATCGCCGGCTCGCCGGGAATGGCCGCCGACAGCGGCCCATTCAAGGCGTGGTCGCGATCCGGTTGTCCGTTCGCGTCGAGGTAATCCTTCGGATCGACCGCGGCCGGAGCGGTCTCGCGCGCGTCCAGCATGACCTCCTTGCCATCGCTCGCCCGACGCAGCAGGAACAGGCCGCCGCCGCCGACGCCGGAACTTTGCGGCTCGACCACCGACAGCGTCGCCGCGACCGCGACCGCCGCGTCGAAGGCGTTGCCGCCCATGGCGAGCGCCTCGAAACCTGCCGCGGTCGCCAACGTGTGCGCGCTCGCAATTGCGGCACGCCCCGGAGCGGCGGCGCCGAACGCATTGCCCGCAAGCGCGACGCCAAGCGCAAGCAGCAGCGTGCGCAGAAAAGTCCGGGATGCATTCATGGTTTTTCCTCGACGGTCAGGCGCTCGTACTTCGCCTGCAACTGCTCGCGCGATTCCGCATGCAGCGGATCAGCGATGATGCATTCGACCGGGCAGACGACGACGCACTGCGGCTCGTCGTGGTGGCCGACGCACTCCGTGCACAGGCCGGGAGCGATCTCGTAGTACTCGGCTCCGAGCGAGATCGCCTGGTTCGGGCATACCGGTTCGCACACGTCGCAGTTGACGCACTGGTCGGTGATCTTCAGCGACATGACTTCAAGCCGGGATTGGAGATTCGGGATTGGAGATTCGCGGCGCACACGCATCACGCGCGCCTGAGCGGACCTCCGGCAAGATGGACCCGGGATCGGAGATTGCAAGAAATTCGCGCAGCCGTGCCGTCACGAATCCCCAATCTCCGACCCCGCACCCCGGCTGTACCGCCTACTTCGCCTGCGCGAAGCGCACGTCGGCGCCGGTCGGGTCGAGCGCGAGCTTGACCGCGGCGCCCTCGGCGGTCGCGCCGATGAACAGCACGACCACGTCCTTGAACGAACCCGGCTGCGCGTCCTTGAATGCGTTGATGATCAATTCCGATGTCATCTTCGAATCGGGACCGCCAAACGCCATCATGTTGCCCGGCAGAACGCCGCGCAGCACCGTGTTGTGGACGTTCTCGTACTGGTTGTTGCGGTCGGCCACGGCAGCCTCGTCCTCACCGCCCGGCACGAAATACATGTAGGGGTGAGCGCTCTTCACGCCCTGCATGTTCGCGGTAACGACGCTGACGAGGTATTTCTTCCAGCCCGCCTTGTCGGTTGGATCGGTCGGCATCGGCACCACTTCGGGCTTCTGTTCGGCGACGACCTGTTGCGGCGTCGGAGCCTGGTTGCACGCGCTCAGCGACAGGGTCGCTACGCAGGCGAGTGCCACGAATGAAAGGATCTTGCGCATGGTGTTACCTCTTGGTTGAAGTCTGGTAGCGCGTCCGCAGCGCCTGTTGCACGGCCGGATGCACGAATCCGGAAACGTCGCCGCCGAGGCGCGCGATCTCGCGCACCAGCGAGGACGAGATGAAACTGTATTGCTCCGCGGGCGTCAGGAACAGGGTCTCGGCGGCAGGGATGAGATGGCGATTCATGCTGGCGAGCTGGAACTCGTATTCGAAGTCCGACACCGCGCGCAATCCGCGCAGGATCACGCCCGCACCGATCTCCTCGACGAAGTGCGCGAGCAGCGACGAAAAGCCGCGCACCTCGACATTCGGGAACGCCGCAAGCGCGGTGCGCGCGAGTGCGATGCGCGCATCGAGGTCGAATGCCGGGCCCTTGCTGGAACTGTCCGCGACCGCGACGATCACGCGGTCGAACAACGGCGATGCGCGACCGGCCAGGTCGACGTGGCCGTTTGTGATCGGATCGAACGTACCCGGATACACCGCGATGCGCGCGCGCTGCTGCGAAGTCACCATGCGAACCATCGTCCCCGGGAAGTCGCGCTACTTTAGCAGGCTGTCGAGAAACAGCGTGATGGCGCGATCCAACGATGGATCACATGCGAATCGACGACGCAAGTCGTTGATTCGCGGAAGCGAGCCCGGACATGCGCCGGACTCGCTACCCTGTTGACCCGTCCCCGCCGGAGCGGCGATACAGCGCGAATCGCACCGCACCGGCATGCCCCTCTCGGTGCGCCTGCCAGTTGGGCGGCAGCTCGAAATGCGCGTCGCGGGGCGCCTCGACGTAGGCGAGGGCGCCATCGACGAGCCAGCCACCACGCTCCAGCGCCTGCGCCGCGTCCGTCCACAGGCCAGCATCGAACGGTGGGTCGACGAAGACGATGCCGAAGGGTCGCGCCGGGCCAGCCAGCCAGGCCGCCGCATCCGCATGGACGACCTCGGCCGCATCGACGTGCAGGCGTGCGAGATTGGCCGACAGCGCCGCGCACAGGTCGCGATCGCGCTCGATGAACGTGCACGCGCCGGCGCCGCGCGACAACGCCTCGATGCCGAGCGCACCGGTACCAGCGTAGAGATCGAGGCAGTGTGCGCCGCTCAGATACGGCATCAGCCAGTTGAACAGGGTCTCGCGCACCCGATCCGGGGTGGGTCGAAGGCCGGCGCGATCGGGCACCGCGATGCGCGAACCGCGCAACTTTCCGGCGACGATGCGCAGCGTGCCGGCGGAGGCTTTCGGGGAACCGTTGCGCATCGTTCGAGCCGGGCCGGGTGTTAGCATTGCGGGCCCGCATTCTCGCCCAATTCATCCTCGATGCTGAAGTTCTGGAAGAAGAAGTCGCCCGACGCCGGCACGACCGACGCGGCGCATGGTGCCGACGAAGCCGTGCGCGCCGATCTGCCGGCGGTGGACGCGACCGAAGTCGCAGCGGACGTCGCCGCCGACGGCGCGGAGGACATCGGCGGGGCAGCCGAC
>Ga0209023_10001053_pt1 | contig 38476 bp, 22 predicted proteins | sample LakOneMetagenome_FD_187468 | JGI IMG/M metagenome (GOLD analysis project Ga0209023, IMG submission 187468) | Freshwater and sediment microbial communities from Lake Erie, Canada (SPAdes) (version 2) | ecosystem: Environmental > Aquatic > Freshwater > Lentic | place: Lake Erie, Canada...
GGAAATCTGGTTCCTATAAATGGTTTGAAACCCAAGACTCAATTTCATATTTTGAAGAGTTCGCCAAACCAAAAATTATTTATCCAAATATGACAAAATACCTACCTTTTGTATACGATAAAGGCTCATTTTTTATCAACGATAAAGGCTTTATATTAACCGGTAAGTTCATGAACTATTTTACTATATTTTTTAACTCAAGGCTATTCCGCTTTTGTTTCAAAGAGAAATTTCCCGAACTATTAGGAGAATCGAGAGAGTTGAGAAAAGTATTCTTCGAAACTATCAGCATAAAACATATAGAAGATGAAAGTTGGTATACCGAAACGCTTAACAAAATACTTTCAAATATAAATTCTGGATTCCCGATTGTTGATCTACAGAATGAGGTTGAAGAAAAACTTTTTGAGTTGTATGAATTAAATGACGAAGAACGCAGGTTAGTTCAATCACACGCCTCTATTTAAAAGATATTTGTCATCATCCGAAAGGTTATAAAGTAAAGCAAGTTGGGTTTCAATTTCATTTTCAATCTCCCTATAGTCGTCACCCTTTATTTTAAGGCTAACAATGATATCAACTAAATTTGAAAATAAGTCGTTTTGTGCATCGTTAATTTGAATCGCTCTTACATTTTCAAAGAAAACTTTACTCAGTTCCCGGGTGTCGCCTAACAACTCTGGGAAGTATTCTTTAAATGCAAATCTGAATAGTTTCGAATTGAAAAAGGCTGTTAAATATCCTAAATGCTGACCTGTAATGATAAAACATTTTTGGTTGGTAAAAAACGAGCCTTTATTATGTACATTTAATTCAAAATGATATACGCTTACATTAGGGTTAGTACAGAAAAGCAAACAATAGAAAACCAGCGGTATGAAATAATTCAATTTGCAGCTTCTAAGAAATTTACAATCAATAAGTGGTTTGAAGAGACTATTAGTTCTTCCAAAAAAATGGAAGAAAGAACCTTCAATACAGTGCTTAAAAAATTAAAATCTAACGATATTCTAATTATTTCAGAAATATCAAGAATGGGTAGGAATTTAATGCAGATTATGAGTATTCTGCATCTTTGTATGGAACGAAAAGCAACAGTATATTCAGTAAAAGAAGGGTATGAACTGGGGGATAATATTAACTCAAAAGTATTGGCATTTGCATTTGGATTATCTGCAGAAATTGAAAGAAACCTTATCTCACAACGGACAAAAGAAGCTTTAGCAAGATTGAAAGCCGAAGGTAAAAAATTAGGCAGGCCGTGTGGCAGTAGAAAAAAGAATCCGAAGCTTTTATCTCATAGCGAATTTATACGCTCTAAAATTGCCGAAGGTGCTAAGCAGATAGATATAGCAAATACTTTAAAAGTACACAGGCACACTGTAAAGAAGTGGATAAAGGAATATTTTTAAAATTTCAGCTCGACCTTCATCCTGTCAATATTTGATGGTGTAAACTGATAACTATCTTCTTCCAAAGCTTCTTTTTAAATTCCATATTTTCCCGCCAGTTTCTACGCCATTTTTTTGACTCCATAGCCGATGTTTTTCATCATGTAAAATTATTGACCAACCATAGTTTTTTAGAAACGTCAGTTCACCAATTCCTAAGTGTCCCATAATCCTTTTAAGCATCCATTCTGAATCGACCGCCTGGACAAATTTTGAGGAAGTTATACCGGGACAAGTTAAAATGAAAATGTAGCCGTAATTATCCCAATTTGTATTTGAATAATCAACACATTGAGCAAACCATTTTGTAAAGTCAGTTGTATCACCTTTTTGGTCGAGATTCGGCATGTCTTTAAATTCAAGTCCAAAACGAATATTTTTATTTTTCCATTTCAAAATATTTTTTGGTTTAATTACATAGTCAATTTGAAGTTGTTTGCCTGAAAAGTGCTTGCCCTTAACATGCCTATCAAATGTAAAATCCTCCGATAATTGTTGAATTGTTTCTAAGATTACTTGGATTTCGTTCATTGTAACATAAAAATAGATGACAGAATTTTGCAGTTATTTGTATTAAATGATTCAATACATGGGGGTAGTAATTTTTTTTGAAAGTAGAGATATTTTAGAGCCTTTTTAATTTGATATGACAATATTTATTTCTAAATAATTATGAGGTAAAGTTCGTTGAAAATGGATTATTTTCTTTGACATCAATAGCAGATTTTAGCATCCTTAAAATACCTTTTTCAGTAACCATTTTTGCCTCTTCAATATCATACCAATTACCCTCTTTTGTTCTGTATAATTTGCAGGAAAATTGCCCGTTATTGTCACCCTCTTTTGTGAAATTATATTCCTGTAAAACTGCAATAATATTGCCCAAGGCATTAGTTAATTCGTAAGGCTTTATTGTGTAATAAAACTGGTTATTATCTTCTAATGTAATTTGGTTGCTGTAAAGGTTCTTTAGGGCATCTCTCATAACACAATAATAAATTAATTGGCAAATGCTGCAAAACGAACTTATTAACATGGCTAAAATATAGCCATGTAGTATTAGCCTTTGGTATAATTATTACCTTTATAAAGCGATAGGATTTTATAGTGAAAATGAATAGTGATGAGTGTTAAAAATCTAACTTTAAAAGGGGTATTTATCTCCTTAAAAGATGGAACAGATATTTCCATTCTTACTTATCATCTTTCACTAATTACAAATTCTTCAACAATTAAACTTTATCAAGGCATAATGTGCCCCGTCTTGCACATGGCAAGATGTACAAACGTTATACGTTTGGGGCATCTTGCCCTTCGCTCCGGAGTCGCTTCGGGATGGTGAAAGACAAAAAAAATTGAAACAGACTTTTAAAACTCAAGGATATGAAGAAGCCCGAAAATGAAGTGAGAAATAAAATGGTGGTGGTAAGGATGAACAATACCGAATTTGAAAAGGTAGAAAACCTGAGAAAGAAAACCACCGAGAGATACCTCAGCAGTTATGTAAGAAAACTCTCTTTAGAAAAACCGGTTACGGTTAAGTATCGTAACCAATCAGCTGACGATTTTTTAAAAGAGATGTTAGGCCTAAAAAAAGAACTGAATGGTATTGGCAATAATTTCAACCAGGCAGTACATAAACTTCATTTGCTGGATAAGATACCTGAGTTCAGGGTGTGGGTGAATCAATATGAGGGGTTACAAAAATTGTTGCTGAATAAGGTGGAAGAAATAAAATTAAAGGTGAATCAACTCTACGAACAATGGTTGCTAAAATAACGATACCGAAAAGTATTGAAGCTGCATTGAACTACAACGAAAAGAAAGTGCAGAAAGGAAATGCAGTTTGTTTACATGCAGCTAATTATTTAAACGAAGCAAAGCATATGAACTTCTATCAAAAATTAGAGGGCTTTGAAAGAAGGAATAGTTTGAATGACAGGGCAACCACTAAAACCCTGCATGTATCACTAAATTTTGATCCCTCGGAAAAATTAGGCGATGATAAGCTTTTAAATATTGCAGAATTATACATGAATAGAATTGGATTTGGAGAGCAGCCTTTTATAGTTTACAAACATGAAGATGCCGGGCATCCGCACATCCACATTGTAAGTACAACGATTAAAGAAAATGGCAAAAGGATTAATACCCACAACATTGGTAGGAATCAATCTGAAAAAGCAAGAAGGGAAATAGAGCAAATGTATGGCTTGGTAAAAGCAGAACGGCAGCAACAATTAATGAAGCGTGGTATTAAACCGTTAGATATTGAAAAAGCCATCTATGGAAAGTCAGAAACGAAGCGTAGTATTTCAAATGTGGTTGGTGCAGTATTCAGTCAGTATAAGTTTACGTCATTGCCGGAATTTAATGCGGCTTTAAAACAATTCAATGTAATTGCAGACAGAGGCAAAGAAGAGCGGAGGATTTACAAGAACCGGGGATTAGTCTTTCGCATTTTAGATGCTGATGGAAATAAGGTTGGTGTCCCTATTAAAGCAAGCTCCATTGCCTGCAAACCAATACTTGATAATCTCGAAAAGAAATTTGCGATCAATGAGCCTTCAAAAGAATCGCTGAAACAAAGGACTAAAAATGCCATTGATGATTGTTTGCAAACTGCAAAAGGGGATATGAAAAATTTAGTAGATGGTCTGTCACAAAAACAAATCTACACAGTGCTAAGACAAAATACGGAAGGAAGATTATATGGCATCACCTACGTAGACAACCAGAACAAAGTTGTTTTCAATGGAAGTGATCTGGGTAAAGGATACAGTGCAGCAGCATTGCAAAGCAGGCTGGCAACAAAAAATGAAAAATCACTAATAAAAGATGAAATCTCAGGTAGTAATTCTGCAGGTGCGATACTCAAAGAAATGGGACAGCAGAAACAAAAGGAAAAAACAATAATACCTGTTATCAAAAATGAAGGAATATTGGATTTACTTTTCTCAGCCAGAGAACAATTTGATTATACGCCAACTAGCTTGTTTAAAAAGAAAAGGAAGAAAAAGAAAAACCGGGATTTCTAAAACTTAAAAATAAGGTTATGTCACTAACAGGAGAAAATGAACAGGGGCTGCGGAAAATAGTTGACCTGACAAGATTTGCCAGCATCTTTATTTTGCTGTTGCATTTTTATTATTACTGTTATACTGCTTTTGTGCAATGGGGAGTTAAAAGTACCATTACCGACAGGCTCATGACTAACATTTTGAATACAGGCTTATTCAGCAATCAATATATTTCCAAATTTCTGGCAATTGGGTTATTGATCATTTCATTGTTGGGTGCTCAAGGCAAAAAGGATGAGAAAATTAATAAAAGGATTGTAACTGCTTATTTACTGATCGGGGTATTGTTGTTTTTCTTTAGTGGAATTTTATTGCAGCTAAACTATCCTTTGGAAACGGTAGCTATGATTTACATGACCTCTACAGGGATTGGATTTTTATGCATACTTGCAGGAGGTAATTTACTCAGTCGTTTAATCAAAGTCAATTTATCGGGTGATGTATTTAATTCTCTGAACGAAACTTTTCCACAGGAAGAAAGATTGCTGACCAATGAGTATTCTATCAATCTCACAGCCCGTTATAATCTGAAAGGAAGGATAAGAAAAAGTTGGATAAATATTATTAATCCTTTTCGTGGTTTATTAGTTATTGGAAGTCCGGGCGCTGGTAAGAGTTGGTTTATTATTCAGCATGTCATTAAACAGCATATCGAAAAAGGCTTTGCAATGTTTGTCTATGATTTCAAATATGATGACCTTTCTAAAATAGTTTACAACTGGCTGCAGCAAAACAAACACAACTATCCAATCAAGCCCTCTTTCTATGTGATCAACTTTGATAACCTTTCTATTTCCCATCGATGTAATCCATTAGACCCAAACACGATGAATGATATTACTGATGCAACTGAATCTGCCAGAACGATCTTGTTGGGATTGAACCGGGAATGGATTAACAAGCAGGGAGATTTCTTTGTAGAATCACCTATCAATTTCGTAACAGCTATCATTTGGTTTTTAAGAAAATACAATGATGGAAAATATTGCACATTGCCGCATGTAATCGAACTGATGCAATCTGATTATGATGAACTGTTTCCAGTATTGAATACGCAACCGGAAATTGAAGTATTGGTAAATCCTTTTATTACCGCTTACCAAAACGATGCTATGGAGCAATTAGAAGGGCAGGTGGCCTCCGCAAAAATTGGTATGGCAAGATTGGCTTCACCACAATTGTATTGGGTGTTATCGGGCAATGATTTTACTTTGGACATCAACAATCCAAAGCATCCTAAAATTGTATGTGTAGGAAATAATCCTGAGAAGCAACAAATCTATGGCGCTGTTTTATCGCTTTATATTTCAAGATTGATCCGCCAGGTAAATAGAAAAGGAATGTTGAAATGCAGTTTAGTCTTTGATGAATTCCCAACCATTTATTTTAATAACATGGATAGCCTGATTGCCACAGCAAGAAGTAACAAGGTTGCCACTACCTTAGCTATGCAGGATTTTAGCCAGTTAAAAAAAGATTATGGGAAAGAACAAGCCGATGTAATTGTAAACATCACCGGCAACATTATTAGCGGCCAGGTGATGGGGGAGACCTCTAAGCTGCTTTCAGAGCGTTTCGGAAAGATCATGCAGGACAGGCAGAGTGTGTCGATAAACCGAACGGATACCTCTATCAGTCATTCCAAGCAACTCGACAGTGCCATACCAGCTTCTAAAATTGCAGCACTTTCTTCAGGTGAGTTTGTAGGTTTAGTTGCTGATAACCCGGATGAGAAAATCAAGCTGAAAATGTTTCATGCAGAGATTATTAATGATGCGGATAAACTGAATGGGGAAGTAAGCCGGTATAAAGATATTCCTGTGGTATCTAATGTAACTCAGCAGCAGGTTCTGGATAATTACTACCAGGTGAAAATGGAAGTGAAGCGGTTGATTGGGGAGGAAGTGGAACGATTGAAGGCGATGCAAAATTGATCAACCTTATTTTGACATTATGACTTGTAATACACATATTATCAACATTGATGATATTTTCTTCAATAGATTGAAAATTTCCTTATTTTTATACAGAGTTATACACTTTGTATTATGGGAGAAGAAAGTTTATCAATAAAAGCAAGGGAGGCTTTAAAACATATACGCAGCTTAGCAATGCAATATGGGAGAGTTCCTTCTGTTAGGGATTTAATGGCAAAGATGGGGTATAAATCCCCTAGGTCAGCAATGTTATTAATGAATGAATTAGAGGTAAATGGCTTTCTTGAGAAGAAAGCTGATGGAAGCTATAAAATGATTAAGGATTTATCCACTGTAGATATGGCGAGAACTATTTCTGTGCCATTAGTTGGGAGTGTCGCATGTGGTGGACCTTTGCTGGCAGAAGAAAATATTGAGGCATATATTCCAGTTTCAACTTCTCTTGTTAAGTCAGGTTCAAAATATTTTCTTCTTCGTGCTATAGGTGATTCTATGGATAAAGCAGGTATCAATCCTGGAGATTTAGTACTTGTAAAACAGCAAAATGTTGCGGAAAATGGACAAAATGTTGTAGCACTAATTGATGATGATGCTACATTGAAGGAGTATCAGCATAAAGGGAATGTGGTCGCATTAATTCCTAGATCAAGTAATCCAAAGCACAAGCCTATAATCTTGGAAAGAGAATTTCAAATTCAGGGAATAATAATAACATCAATTTCTAGCGTAAATTTTTAAATATTAATACAATGCCAAATTATCATGTAACAAATAAAAAGGGTCAGGATGGTTGGAATGTAGTAAGGGAAAATTCCAAAAAAGCATCTGCTGTTGTAAATACACAATCAGAAGCAGAAAAATTAGCTAAACAGTATTCTGCTAATCAGGGCGGTGGCGAAGTTCGAATTCACAGACCAAATGGTGGGCCAATTCGTGACAGTGATACAGTTGCTCCTGGAAATGACCCAAGTTCTGTAAAGGATACAAAGCATTAAGTTTCTGTATTGTTATTTTGTTAATGACATTTATTAATAAGTCTTCTGAATTTTATTTTAGAAGACCATAAATATATTTTACCTAAGATGAATGAATGAAGCAAATTTTACTACCTGACTTAATCCGTATTGATAAATTCGGAAAGAATGTAATTAAGCAAAAAATTTTCAATTGCAGAGAATTTAAATCCTCGTCAATTGAAGTTGGAAATTTTCATTTGTTAATTAAAAATGAGAACAACGAAGTAATTTGTATAGTACAAAAAAACAAAGCTTATCCCCTAGGCATTTCTAAAGTTTTGCAAATTGATAAAAAGCCAACTCCAGAAAATATCTTTGATGACTCATTAATTCTCACTTGGCTCAAATGCCCGGGACTTCAAGAATCTTTTGATTCGGAAGAAATACGAAATAGTTGGAAGGATACATTTTTATTTAAAGAAGAAGATATAAAAATTGGAATTCTTGGCTTACGCAAGCCTCAGATAGCAGCAATATTTAGTGTACTTTCACATTGGAGAGTGGATGATGATATGGCCACAGTTGTTATGCCTACAGGTACAGGTAAAACTGAAACCATGCTCTCTTTGTTAATAACACAACAATGCCAGAAACTACTGGTGATTGTTCCTTCCGACCCTTTGAGGGAGCAACTTTCTCAGAAATTTATTTCACTTGGTCATCTCCAAAAGCCAGAGTTTGGAATAGTCGCTTTAACTGCCAAGAAACCAATAGTCGGGATTCTTTATGAGAATTTCAAAACAAAAGAGGAACTATTGTCTTTTGCCGATAATTGTAATGTCATTGTTACAACAATGGATTTGATAAGTGCTGGAACTGCTGAGTTACAGGCAACTTTAAGCCAGTGTGTATCCAATATTTTTATTGATGAAGCACATCACATAAAAGCTCCTACATGGCTTCATTTTAGAAATCTTTGTAATAAAGAAAAAGTAATTCAATTTACTGCAACTCCTTTCCGCAACGACGGACAAAACTTAGATGGGAAGTTTATTTTCAATTATTCCTTAAAAAAAGCTCAGGAAGATGGGTACTTTAAAAAAATTGAATTAATTCAAGTAAACGAGTGGGATAATAACAAAGCGGATGAAGTGATAGCAAATGCTGCTATAGAAAGATTAAGAAGAGATTTGGTGAGTTATGACCATATCTTGATGGCAAGATGTAATACGCAAGCTAAAGCAAATGCAGTGTTCAAAATTTATGAAAAATATCCCGAATTTAATCCTGTTGTGATTCATACAGGGTTGACTAAAGTACAGCGGGAAGAATCAAAAGAAAAAATACTGAGTAAACAAGCAAAGATTATTGTTTGCGTAGACATGCTCGGTGAAGGTTTTGATTTGCCTAATTTAAAAATAGCAGCATTTCATAACATTCGAAAAAGTTTGCCAATAACTATTCAGTTGGCAGGTAGGTTTACCAGAACAAAATTTGATGAAAATTTAGGAGATGCAAGCATCGTTGTGAATCTAAAAGATGCAGATGTTAAGGCTGAGCTGGAAGAATTTTATGCACTTGGTGCAGACTGGAATTCATTGTTACCAAAAGTTAGTACTACAAGGATAAAAAGGGAGATCGATTTTGCTGACTTTCTTAAAGGCTTTGTGGGACTGGGTGAAAGTAAAATTCCATTTCAAAGTTTGACACCGGCACTTAGCACGGTTGTTTATAAGAATTATACTAATGACTGGTTCCCATCTAATTTTGTAGAAGGAATTCAGGGAGCCGATGAACTGGATTATTTATTTTCCGATATAAACAGAGAAAACAAAACCTTAATAATTATTACAGGAAAGAAAAATAAAATTGATTGGGGATATTCAAAAGAAATTTACGACATCATTTGGAACCTTTATGTGATTCATTGGGATTCAAAGAATAATTTATTGTTTATTAATGCAAGTGATAATGCGGGGTTATATCCTGAACTTGCAAAAGCTATAATTGGAGAGCAAGCAGAGATAATTAATAAGATAAATATATTTAAAGCATTTCATGGTATCGAAAGAGTTCGCCTGCAAAATGTAGGACTGAAAGAGTTTTTGGGTAGAAATATGACCTTCAGTATGCGTACTGGGTATGATATTGAAAAAGCATTGGAATTGGCGGACAAACAAAGTGCTGAAAAGGCTTTTGTATTTGGCTCTGGTTATGAAAAAGGTGAAAAGACATCTATTGGGTGTTCTTACAAAGGGCGCATCTGGTCAAGACGTACAGCAGATGTTCAGGAACTTATCGAATGGTGCCATTCTGTAGGTGCTAAACTAATAAGAGATGATATTGACCCTAATACTATTTTAAAAGAAACATTAATTCCAAACTCAGTATCACTAAGGCCAGTAGTTCTGCCTTTTGCACTTGATTGGGGTGAAGAGGTTTTGGCACAACCTGAAGAAAGAATCATTTTTGATATTAATGGGATAGAGACTGAATTCTATAATGCAGAGTTGCAAGTGATAGAACTTTCAGAAAATGGAGAGCTCCTTTTTGAGTTAGTAACACCGGAAGTAAATATAAAGTTTAAACAGATTCTGTTTAATAATGACAAATACGATGACTTTAAGATTGAAAGAATTGCAGGAGCTAATGAAAGGTACTTTGTAAGAATTGGAAAGAAACAGTATGTTCTGGAGGACTTCCTGTATCAAAACCCAATAACGTGGTGGTTTGTTGATGGATCTTCCTTAACTGGCAATGACTATGTAGAATTAAAACATGTTATTCCAAGTTATCCTAAAGAAAATATAATTCAACAGGATTGGTCAGGCATTGATTTAAGCAAGGAATCTCAGGGTATTGAACCCAAAAAAACTGATTCAATTCAATACAAAGTAATTGCTGATTTAAAGGAATCGGACTACGATATAGTATACGATGATGATTACAGCGGTGAGATCGCTGATATAATTACAATAAAGCAACACGACGAGATTATTAATATTCAACTCTATCATTTAAAGTTCGCAAAATCTGGCAAGGTTAGTCAACGAGTTGACGATTTGTATGAAGTATGTGGCCAGGCTATTAAATCAGTTAATTGGAAATTTAAAGACTCTAAAGATTTTTTTGGACATTTATTAAGAAGAGAAACTAAAAAAAGAAAAGGTAAATCTTGCTCTAGGATAGAAGTTGGTTCAAAAGAAAAAATCAGTTTTTTTAAAGAAGTAGCGAGAAAGGGCTATCCTGTAGAGTTTGAACTTTTCATAGTTCAACCTGGATTGTCTGGAAATAACCCAACAAAGGAACAGTTGAGTCTTTTAGGGGTAGTGGATTCTTACCTTAAAGGGAAAGCAAATATTCCACTTACGGTCATTGGGTCATGAATAAATCTTAAGTTTATACCTGATTACAAAATTTAATCCAAATGCTAAAAATGAACTTCTATAAAGTCCTGTCTTTATAGATATAATCATAAAAGCTTTCCAGATATTGCTAAGTAGCTTAATAACTTTAATATCTTGTAATCAACAATAATTAAAATTTTTATTAAAAATTTATTGCACACCACTTTTACCATTAATGAAAGCTAAAGCCAAGCCGCAGAGAAATGCAGCACATAGAAAAGAAGATAAATCAAAAAGAGAGTTTGAGGAATTAATTGACCCGTATTTTGTGCAGGGCTGGAATACCAAAGACTATGGCATTGATTCTATAGTGGAGATAACAACAACACCAGATGTATTTGGTAATGTTGATTTGGAAAGTAAATGTTTTTTTGTTCAATTGAAGTCAACTGAAAAAATCACTAAATCTAAAAACTATATTTCATTTTCTTTACCTGTAAAAAAAATTATCTATTGGTACAGCTATAACCTTCCGGTACTCTTTGTGTTGTATGGTATTGAAAGCAAATGTTTTTATCAAACTTGGATAGATGAGATATTGATAGCTGAATTGGATTCACAGAATAATAATTGGTCAGCACAAAAGTCAATCACAATCAAAATTCCAAGTCAAAATAGGCTGGAATCACAGAATGTAAAGTTACTGAAAGATTATGTATTAAAATGGAAAATGCCATCCAGGCGGAAATTAGAACCCGGCAAATATTTCCAACTCAAAGAGCAAGGGAATGTCTTTGTTGAGCATTATAAATTACTTACGCAAGGGTTTAACTTACATTCTGTAAATGAAGCTATTAAGAATATGGAGACAGCCTTGGATCTTTCGCTGTATCGCATAGCATTAACTGGTCCTTCAAGGGTTGGGAAAAGTAGCCTTATAAATGGGCTGTTAAAAAAAGAGGTTTCCCCAACTGGTTTTTTCCAAACAACGGGTGTGCCAATACAGATTATTCCAGGGGTTGAAGATAAGGTTACTTTATATTTTAATAATGAACCGGATTTACATTTACCTTTTTCGCTTGATAGTATCAAAGAATATGCATCACAAGACTATAATGAGGATAATAAAAAAGAAGTCAGGCTCATTTCTATTTCGGTTAAAAATCACGAACTTGAAAGAGGCGTATCATTGTTTGATATACCTGGGCTTGATGACCCAAGTGATGAAATCTTGAATTATACATGGCAAACCGTAAAGAAAGTTAATGCAGTTATTTATGTTATAGATGCCAGCCCCGCTCAAGATGGAGGATATGTTTTTAGAAACGATTATAAAAAACATATCAATTCCTTTAGTCAGTCGCAGGATAAGGTATTTCTGGTGTTTAATAAAATTGACAAGTTATCAGTAGATGTGCTTATCAAACTAAAAGAGAAGGTAATAAATGATTTGGCAAAGCATGGTCTTACTGGAATTATTGGAGAAAAAGTATTTTATCTGAGTGCTGAAAAAAATAGTAGTTGTGATGGCAGTGATTCTGTAGAGAGTCTAAATGAAAAACTATGGGATTTTATCCTTGAAGAAAATAAATCTGGAATTGTTAAGTTAAGCCTGATTAATCAGGAACTCTACAATAGCACAAAATCTCTTCTCGGGATATTGAATACTCGTTTGCTTGACAATAAGAAAAGGGAAGAATTGCAAATAGCTATTGTTGAAGTAAAAAGAAAAACTCGTACACTTGAAGCTGATACAACAGAAAGACAGAAGGGTTTAAAGAAATCGCTAATGAATTCAATCGATATTCGAAATCACTCAATTCTTTTAGGTTTAGAAAGTATACTTAAAAAAGTTGAGATTACTGATAGTTTACCTGGCAGCCGTGAAATAAAAAAATACCTGTTAGAAAATCTTAGCCAAACCATTGAGAAATCTAATGGCGAGTATTTGGTTCAGATTAACCAGCTTAAAAATTATATTGATTTGTGGATAGAAGAAAATCTGAAGCAACTTAGGGAGATTTTAAAATATAACTCTGAAAATAAACAAATTGATTTTACGGAAGTTGAATCTTTCGAATCTCCACAAATTGATTATTCATCCGCTTGGGGTATGGGGTTTATCGGGATGGCAGCAGCTTATATATTTGCACCAGCCTATGTATTTGCTGCAGGAGTGATAGGCTTTTTAGGGAATTTGTTTACTTCTGCTGAAAGCAGGCGAGCTAAACAAATAAGTAAGATTATGGAAAAATCCCGTGGGGATTATGATGTGGCATTTTCGAAAATAAAAAAAGCGTATAATGAAATTTTTAGTGAGCATATTGAATTTCTAAATCAATATATAAATCAACGACTTTACTACTACTTTGAAGATCTGGAAGGACAGCTTTCTCAATTACACAAGCAAGATTCGCCTCAACAAATCCAGATTTTTAAAGAAGCTGTTGGGAGAACTGAAGCTCTTCAAGAAAGACTTACTGAATTTGATTCAGAGCTGAGATCTTTTCATTTTTCACGTTAAGTTATTCCAGTAGTTTCCCCAATTGATCCGCATCAGGCAATATCCCTTTCATTTGAACCGGTGTTTTTTTAGATGTCTTATAAGTAGCAACCCCCATAGCCTTGTCAAAGCTCTTAATAGCAAATTCCACTACCGTATTATTTTTCTCTTTGCAAAGCACAATGCCAATGCTTGAGTTTTCCTGTTGCAGTTTTACTTTGTCATCCAGTACATTCAAATAAAAATTGAGCTGCCCGGCATCGGCAGGCTTAAATTTACCCTTCTTCAATTCAAAAGCTACCAGGCATTGTAAAATGCGGTTAAAAAACAACAAATCAATAAAAAATTCATCCCCGTCCACTTCAATTCGATATTGATTACCGATAAAGCAAAAGCCTTTACCCATTTGTAAAATAAAATTGCGAATGTTTAAAACTACCTGTTGCTCAATATGTCTTTCATCTTCCAATTCGTCACCAGCAATAAAGTCAAGTAAGTATTCATCCTTGAATACGTTTAGTGCGGAAGGTTTTAATGATTCAGCCATAGTGGCCTGAAAATTATTTGACAACTTCCCCTGCTTCTGAAACAGATTAGCATCAATCTGATGCTCCATTACACTAACTGACCAAAACTGTGTTGCCGAGTTTTCAATATAAAAGAATCTTTCTTCGGCTTTTTTGCACCGGTTTAGTAGTAGGATATGATGAGTAAAACTGATGCTGTAAAATGCTTCTAATTGGATTGTTGCCCACGGCCCAATTGCATTAGGCTTTTCTGCTAAATTGGGATCTTCGATTTGGACCGTCGCTGACGGCCCGATTTCCAAATTGGGATAAGCTTCATAAAACTGCCTCATCTTTTTAAGATTTGTAAAAGAGAAACCCTTTAATCCAGGCAGGTTACTTTGTAAATCTGAAGCAATCTGCTCCAGTACCTTAGTTCCCCATTTTTGAGTCTTTACTTTTTCTGAAAGCATTCTTCCTGTCTTGAAGTATAATAGCAATTGTTCACGGTTGGCAAGCCTTGCTGCCTGGTACCGGCTCTTTATGATCTCTTGCTTTAATGAGTTTATAAATGCCATATAGTTTTTATCAGTAGTCATACTTGATTTGTTATAATTGATTGCATATCATTTTGTTAGGGTTTGATCAGGATAGCATCAGGCTGTTAAAAGACCAGCAAGGCTTTTCAAATCATTAATAAAAAGGTTCGAAAAATGTACCGTAGAGGACCCTGCGCTTTTAATAAGCAAAGCCCGCTCAAAGAGCGGGCTTTTTATTTGCCTGATAGGTTGCGCTGTATTAAAATTATTAAGGTACCTATCCGTACAATATTCAGTACAGGCATTACAAACTGCCTAATATACATATTTAACCACCATTATCAAATCTTCCAGTTTTGCTAATTCAGTTGGTACAACATAAATTGTAAACGCTGTTCCGGGTGGAATCTCTGCATAACCCCATTGATTTACGAGGGGTATTTTTTTCTCCGTTCCGTTTATCGTAACCGCAAAATTGGGAAGATCATTTTTTACCTTGATAAAAAATACAACACTTTCTATACTTGCATTGTGCTGTGCCATATAGGGCAACCTCGACTTATCAGGTGTAATGGTAACACCGGTATTTTTACCAACCAGGTTCCATTCATTAGGCATGTCATGCTTCAGACTGATGGGTATATGCAGGCCCGATTTATTCAATTGCTGCCCGATATTGTTCAATTGGGCAAAAACTGATTTGTTTACCTCTGCTTTCAGATTTTCGCCTCCTTCAGAAGCAATGTATTTAACATGTATCACAATATCTGAAATGGTATTGTAATCAAACTGTCTTACTTTTTCCGGCAATTCCAGTCTCCATCCGCTGATAACACCTGCGCCCTCAAAAGGCAGGTACCTTTCATCTTTAAAATTCAGTTCAAACATACCTGGATCATTTTGCGCAGAACTGGTTGCAATGGCTGCAATGGGAATGTTGTAACTGGCAAACTGCTCTTCGGGCTGGAGGCTGTAATTACTGCTCACAGTACTGTTCCTGAATTTATTATTCAGTAAGCGGAGTGTGGCATTTACACTTGTGTAGGGGCCTGCAATACACGGAATTGAAATGGAAACTGATTTTATCCTGCGTTTGTAATGTCCGGGATAATCCATGTCAAACAAAACTTCGGGTATTGTAAACTCACAGAAGGAAGCAGCTTTAAGCTGTAATAAGGCAAAGGGGTCTAACTGCCGCAGTGAAATATGCTTTGTTATTTCATAATCATAGCCGCGTTTTTCCTGGTAAGCCGCTTCTAATTGTTTCAGTCCTGCGTACAACTGTTCTCCTGCTAACAAACCTTCCCTGCCTGCATCAAAATAACCGGGCTGAATGAAATTGGCATTACTGGCACCCCTTTCGAAGCAGAAAGTTTTTTCTGCTTTTTTAGCAAGATCATAAGCTAAATTATATACCTGCCTGTACAGGGTTTTTAAACTGCCTTTCATCCAGGTATATAATTCTTCGTTTGAATATTTATTCTTTAAAAATTCCTCAATCTCACCGGCATTGGCTATTTGTTTTTGCTGGTTCAGTATTTCCTGGTTGGTAATATTAATCCGGATCAGCTGCGCCGTAATTTGTTTATCAATTTGTTTCAGGTCATACCCGGCAGCATTTGCCTGCATGATACGTTCCTGTAATGCCCGCTGGAAGCCGCCCTTTTTGGCGGCATGTGAAGCTTCAAAAGATAACTGGCTGCTAACTGTTTGTAATGCCCTTGCAACGGCAGATACTGCCGAGCCAAGGTTATTTCCCCCGAAATTTGCCCCTACGCCTATACCAAACGGCTTTACATCAGTTGCAAGGAGTGGAAACAGGTTCAAAAGACTTGCTACTGCTTCTGTGCTGCCAATAGCAATTTGCCAACGGGCAGCTTCGGCAGATTTATCTACATCCTCTTTCTCAAACTTGCTTAAGCGCAGGCCGCTTTCATCAAGTGGCTTTTCAATATTGTTTGCCAGCTCTGTAAAATCACTATCGGGTGTGGGTATTTTATTGATGTCTTCCCCGGCCAGCTGCAAATAGTATTTCATCCTTGCTTCTGGTGCTTTACGGTTTTGTTTAAGCGACTCCAGTGATTTTTGTGCTTCATCCAGTTGCAGCTTCTTTATCTCCAGTACCAGGTTATTCATCGTACCCTCGTGCCTGGAGCGTATGAGTGCAACCGTTTCATTGTCCTTTTTCTCTATGGCAGCCAGCAGGGCGCCACCCAATGATTTTAATTCCGTACATAACTCCAACGCTTTTTGCAGCAGATAGTAAAACCGGTAATTGGGTACTGTGGTATTCAGGTCATTGATCACACTGGAAATACTTAAACCCTGGGCAGCAGCTTTAACCAGTAAAGCAGGATCAATGGGTGGTTCAAATAAAGGCAGTTTTCGGAATACCCCTTCTATATTCTGGCAATGCCTTATTTTAAATAAGCGGTCTGCAATAGTAACCCAATAGCCCGCCAGTTTAGGGTTGTTGGGAATACAGAAATACAGCGAGCCGGGTGAACCAATAAAATTTGTTGATGCTGTTTCAGCCACCGCAACAGCAGCCGGTATAACGGTGCTGTTATAAATAGCGGCTACTTCAAGCTCACTTATGGCATTACTTACTGCATCCCATTTGTTTAAAAGTGACAGGTAGGTTTGTGGTGTAAAACTGCCCTGTTTTGGAATCATTTCCGGCCGGGGCCCCAGTATATGGCCTGCTAAAATGTATAATTGGGTGGCCTGGTTTATGCTTTCAATTGTATCCTGGCGGTACAGGTAGTCGCCCCAGTCAATAATATTATCAATATATTTCATCACCACCCATTTCATATAAGCCACGGGCCTGCTGCGTGCCACCAGGTGCGGCTTGAACGGATTATTTCTCCATTCACTTATACCATCATTGGGTGTATTGGCCTGTAAGCTGCCAAAAATCTTTTCTAATATATTTTTACTGTTGACCTCTTTAAACGGCGCAAACTCCCAGAAGCGTTTGTCATCAGTATCAGCCCCGTCTTTCATGGGGTTAAATACATAATGGAACCATTTCATGGCTTCTTCAAATTGCTGCGCTTTACTTAAAGTTTCTGCAATCATAACCGGTATATGAAAAAACAGTTCCCAGTTATACAGCGCATAAGGGCGTTTGAGCTCATGATAAATTTTATTGGGGCTGGTGGCCGACAGGCCAAATCCATTTTCCTTTTCCAGGCTAAGATTGTGTTGAAAAAAACTGTTTAATGACGGCCCGTTTAGTTTATTAATGAGCTGCCCCGTGGTGGAAAAATAAAAAGGAATTTGATTGTTGATACTGGAGGGGGGTGATGAAAAAGCAAAACTGTCAGCATTATTCCAGGGTATCTGAACAGCGCTGAATTTTGAGCTACTGTACTGGAAATAGGTTTGCAGGTAGTTATTTACATTCACAGGTGAATTTAAATTGAGTTTAATGGTGTTGCCATCATACTCAAACTGCCCTGTTCTTGTTTGCCCCCTGAAAATTTTTATTGCCAGTGACTGGTTGTTATCATAAATGACTGAAAATATCACATAAGCTGATACCGGGCTGATTTGATTTCTCGGCGAAGATGCTATGGTATTTCTCATTCCGGAATAAACCTGGATGGCAGTATTATACAAATTATCTTCTGCAGATTTGGTATTTGATTTACCTACCAGCTGCTGCAAAAGCGAGACTTGTAACGGTGCATTTGCTTTTGAAATGGCATCCTGCAATTGATGCTGAATGGCATCTATTTCACCTGCCAGTTTATCACTATTAGCTTTGTGTGTAACCGATTCTTTCTTTTTTATTAAAAGCCTGTTGACCAGGTCTGAAAACACTATCTCATTGGGAATATCATAAACGGACGAACTGCTGACTTGTTTGGGTTGCCATTTTTTATTCTTGTACTCGCTGCAGGCGATCTTTATTTCCCAGTATTCAGTGGGCTTTTGGGCATTGGCAGGAAGATCTGCATAAAAAGTCATATCAAATTTTTCCAGGCCATCCAGTGGCTTTGTTTTCTTTATGAACTGCGGAAAGAAGATCAATAACCTGCCGTTCCATACCACAGGAGTAAGATAGCACCCGTTACCTGTAACCTTTCCATTACTGTCTTCCACATCATAACAGGGTATGTCTACCTGTACTTTTTCCCACGGATACCAGTTCATCTCATCGAGTGCCAGGTAACGGTAGTAAAAAAAGTATGGAGCATTACGGGTACGTGAGAAAATATGAAGTTTTGCTTCTTTGTTCCATGTATATTCATTTGCCTTTTCCCCTTCAATATATAAGCCCACCACTTCCATATTCGCCACTTCATCCACTTTGTACAGGTAGGTCTTCAGCGCATCTTCCACATTCTGTTTATTGATGTCTTTTTGCAACAATTCGCTTTCAATCTCTTTAAAGAAGGGACTTTTGTCATCTCGTAAATTACTTTCTATCCAGTTTTCGGGATACAGCAATACTTTCCTGTTGGCTTCCCATACCCGGTAGCGTTCCATCCATTCCCAGCGTTTCCTGTCAAGCAGGTCATTGGCAATGCCATTATTTTTCTCTGCACCAACAAAGCAGCGCTGGATAAATAACTGTACGGAAGAGATCGCCTGTTTTATCCGCGATGTTTCCATACAGGTATCCATCTGCACGTCAATCAGGAAATATTCAAACAGGCTGTCGGGGTCGGTAACACCGGCATTTTTAAGGTCAGGGTGCTGTAACAGGTAAACAAGTAATGCGTTTTTCTGGTTATTGCGCAATATGTCATTCAGTGGTTTTACCACCTGTTCCCAATCTGTTTGATTGTACCTGGAGCGGATAGATTTCTGGATGCTGTCGGCAATTTCCCTGTATGTATCAAAAGATGCTGAGGGCTGCGACCAGTAAAAAAGGTTATCGATACCGGTTCCGGTTTTATCTGCTGCTGCCAGTGCCTTCTGCAACTGTAAAAGGGATTTTTCATTTTTAAAATCACCTTTACCCAGGTTAAAATGTGCAGGGGACAGCAGTGACGCAATATTTTCCTGTTCCCATTGTGTAAGGTCATGGATATGCTGGCTCAATATTATGCTGCTGTCATCAATACGTTGCCAGAATTGCAGTAAATTAATTTTTGCTTCCGGAAGCGAGTTACGCAGGCTGCAATAGTCAACGATTCTCAGCAAAGGCTGCAGGCGCAGTTGATTAAAATCAATATCATCAAAATCGGCATGATGGGTATTAAAATATTCCAGTTCATCTGCACTTAAAGAAACTGTGTTAATCAGAACGGCTGATTTTTTGAGTTGCTCTAAAGCAGCCCTGGTATCTTTTATTTTAAAATCAGGCAATAAGTTTGCTGCAGGAACAGGTTCAAAAACCGTTGTTTGTGTTTTTATTGAAATGGCATCCATATTCACACCTTCTGCTGATAACTGGTATACTTTACCTGCAGTTAATTTTATTGCGGCACTTGGCAGTTCAATACTGCTGGCGGGTTGTATGGTGCCGGCAATATGGCTTATGATAACAAGGCCATCTATACTGATGCTGACAGCATTGTTTGTCTGGGTGGTAACTTTAAAAGTATACTCAGCATCTGAACCGGGAATGAATTTACCATGCCAGTTACCGGCGGGCAGGGGAGCCGTGTTAGCCAGGTCAGTAATTGATGCCAGTGTGTTATATAAACTGTTGCTTCCTGTTTTTAAAATATCAACGGCAAGGCTTTGCGTGATGTTTTTTTCCAGCCCAGTTTGTTCTGATAAAGCCCCCGTGATTAATTTATATTTTAGCTGGTCCCTGAGATAGGGAAGAAATACCCGGAGAAAAGTGAGACATTTTTTTGCAGATGATGTGTTTAAAAAATCGTCACCAACAATGCATTGCTCCATCCCGGCAGCTGCCGGTGAAACTGTATTTGCCAGCAGGCCCGATAATAATTTGTCAAAAAGATCTTTATTGGCCTGTTTGCTATTCCTGTAACTGTTCTGCCGGGCAGCAATGGTATCAATACCCTGTATCCATTCTGCTCCCAGGGGCTTTGGAATGGCCTGGTTGTCTTTAAGTAATTTTAGATCAGCAATTGCGGCAGCATTGAGTTCTCCCGTTACCTGCAGCAGGCTGGTTTGTTTATCGTACTTTATACCATATGAAGTTCCTGCAGGTACAGTAAAATCAAGACTTTTTGCTATAGTTGTACTGAAGGTACTGTCTACTGAAACTAATGCTGCTATTTTTTCAACACTTTCGGTATCGTATATTAATGCCGCTTTACTTTTTACCAGTTCTACAGTAGCTTTTTCTTCATCGGTGCCTATGGCGTCTGTTATTAAATCAGCATGCTCCTGCTCAATATCATGCACACCATCATATATTTTCTTTGCAAGTACAATTACCTCCTTTTCGGCAGGGGCAAATGATTTTGTAACACTGTCTGCACCCGTTATAATATACCCCAGTTCATCAGCAGAAAAACCTGCCTCTTCAATTTTGGCCAGGTTGGTTAAAAATTCTAATGTAGTGTCAGCATCTGCAAAAACGTCCCCGAATACCTCTAACAACTTTATAAATGCCGGAACCCTCATGCCCAATGCTTTAGATAAAAGGCGGTAACGGTATAACAAGGAAAGGTGCTGAATGGTCAGGGGCAGGTCAACGGGTAATGATTTATATGTTTTAATAGCGGTAATATCAGCGGCAGATAAATTCAATGCAGCCATAACTGCCGGCAGATGTGTTGTTACGGTTCCCGCGTTTTGCAGGTAGGCACCATTTTTCAGGGTGAAGATATCATCCATAGCCAGCAGGTTATGGGTGAGGAATAACTGCTTATACAATGAATTGTCTCCTGCAGTACCCATATCTCCCCAGAAGCAAAGTAATTTTGTAAGTGCTATACCGGTAAGGGATATAATTTTTTTTACAGCCACCATTTGATGAAGCAGGCCGGGAGTGATATCTCCTCCAAAAGCCATTATTATTTTATCGGTTTCATCAATAGTAAACCCAAGCTTTCTCCACAGCCGGATAAAGCGGTGCATTTTATCATACCTTTTTTCTGCCAGTTGGGGAATCCCCATTTTTAACCTTACCTCATCAAGTGTACATTGCGCTGTATTAAAAAGACCAACATCATCTCCCACCACTCTTATTCCACCGGCTGGCTTTGGCGGATTGATATATTGTGTTGTAAGCAATTCCACCAGGTCGGTATATGCAATTCCTGTGCGGGATAATAATTGCGCCTTTACAAATGTTAAACCAACCTGTATTGTCTCATCTGTGCTGAACATATCCGCCTTGCCACCCGGTTGATTATATCCATAATAGTTTTCAAGCGGAACCTGTCCTATTTTATCCAGGTATTCCTCCTGGGTATGGATGCCATGACTGCCCCCGTCAAAATACTGTGTATCCCAGTATTCTTTATTTACAAATACTTCTTTGGTAAGTGCATAATATTCCCGGGGACTGAGCTGTAAAAACTCCGCATCAGCTGAGCGCATGAGGTAACCGGTATACAATTGATCTAAAACTGAATTTTCATACGCCGATTTATTATAAGTGATCAGGTTGCCGGTAAGCAAACCGCCCTGTATTGAGGGCTCCAGTACTTTAATACGGTCACGGGCAGCCGGAAAGGTGTTGATCAATTCATACCGGCTGCTGCCTAAATGGTTCAAAAAAATACGGGCTGCATCAATGGGCTGGTGATAGGGTAGTGTAAATGGATACACTTCTTCACTTAATATCTGGTATGCTGTTTTGTCGCCCGGATTTTTTTGCGCTGCTGTATGTTGAGGGGCAGACAGCAGTTCAGCGCTGGTTTCGTTTGCCACATTAAAAGCAGCAGTTGTTTTGTAAGCTGCATACTGTTCCATCACTTCATTTACCAGGTCTACATAGGGCAGTATGGTGTTGGTGTTTTTACAGGTAAGCTCAAGGTGACCAAGGTCTGGCCTGCGGTCAAAAAGCTTTTGTAAAGGGGTACCGGTTATGTCGTTGGCTGATGGCCTTACAGCTGTGGCGCCACCCTTAGTTTTATCGAGATTATTATTCCGCAGGTATTGCAGCAGGTCAACATAATAAGCTGCCGCACTGTAAAAAGATGTACACTCCCCGCATTCGCAATAATCAGCATCACCAAAAAGCCTGTCCCAGTCCAGGTTATTGTGCTGCAGGGTCTGTTTTGCCTTTTTAGCCGGTGCTGAAGATTTGTCTTTTTCACTTTTTGCTGTTCCTCCATCAATCATGGCCACTTTAGAACCAGCAACAGTTTCCCTGATGTTGATGAACAGCTGTTCGTAAAGGGCATGCTTTTCCTGTGCCATTGCGTAAATATGCGACAGTGTTTCTTCGGGCAGCCCCGAACTGCTCATTGCTGTAATAAATTGTGCAGGCGGCAGCAAAGTGATGGCATAAGCTGAAAAAAACTTATTTGCTGAAAGTGCGGTAATGGCTTCCGGTACGGGGCTTACGGCCATTACCCGTTGCAGGTTTTTAATGTCAGTTGTTATATCGTTCACCTTGGTTTCGGACAGGCCTTTAAATATTTTTTTGTCATTTAGCAATTCATAAACCGAGGTGGTGCGGATATTGAACTGTGGATTTTTTGCCAGCAGGCCGGCAATGAATTTTCCAGACGCAGTATTGAGCAGGGGCACTTTGGGGTCATTGATCATGTTTACCACTACGGCAGTGGGTTCATTTTCATGCAGCTTATTATACAGGCTGTCCACATAAGTATCTTTCGTTTGTTCTTTGGGAACAGCAGCACTTTTTACAATCTTTTTCAGCCCATCTTTACTGAGGTTAAATGCAATGTCTTTTAGTGAGTTGCTTTTTTTATCATTCTGAAAATGGCTTACGAGCACTGTATTGTCATTGGTCCATGAAGCCAGTGCATTGGCAAAAGCGATATCCTTAATTACAGCAGCAAATTTTTTATTTTTTTGTAACGATTTTTCTATGGCGGGCCAATCGCCTTTTTTAGCAGTATATAATTTTTCGAACGCTGCATGTAATTCGGGCTTGCCGGGAATGGCATTTTTTAAAATGTCCAGCCTTGGGTTGCCTGAAGATGAAATGGGGTTTGGCATGATGTAATTATTTTGATATAGGTTTAACTTTTTTTATGATAATCATTCAGATATTTGATGTTTCCCTGTTAAGATCATTTTGAAAAATTCATTGTTTCAGGTACTCCGATATTAGGTGAATAAAGTTTTGCTCCGGCATATTGACTGGTTCTAGTACTAAAATCATAAAGAATAGTAATATTCTTTTCATTTGCAATACTCATCATTAGCTTATCGCAATTACTGCAAGGTTGCAGTGATGGCTTACCCGTCCCATATGTTCCTAGACTTTGTATTAAAACAAGGTCGCCTTCTTCGGCAACATTATGCCCTAATAGCGCCTTTTGTTCTGTATGTCCTAAAGATTGAGCAGAAGCTTTAGCGCCCGGGATGCCCTCAGATACTTCATAAAATTCATTCACTGTTTTACCGTTTCTAATAATAAGGGTTCTTGTTACGTGCGGGTCAAGAGGCCTTTTGCCATTAGCCGCCTTGCCTCTGAAACTGGCTAAAGTTTTTGCATGTGCTTCAGCTTCTTCGAAAGTTCTAAAAGCCGGGACCTGAGGCTCTCCTTTTGCGGCTCCACCTTTTCCCGAAAATAATTTTTTATTTATACCAGCATTTTTATTTTGATGAAAATAGCTAGCGCTTAATATCAATTCAGACCCTGACTGTACACCATACCAAAATCTATCACTTCCTTTTAAATCTTTAACTTCTCCAAAAGAGCCTGGGGTCAGACTAACTGTTTTACCCACTATTGTTTCACCTACACCTAAAGTAGCTTTTGATACTCCGTAGTATGTAAGAGCTGTTCCTAGCCTTGTTCCAGCAACAGCTGCACCCGCAGGAGCTGCTATCACCATCCCTCCAATATTAATTACTAAAGGCAAACCAACATTTTTATGAAAATCACTTTCAATGTCAGCTTTCATCTCGAATTTTCCTGCTTGTTTATATAAGCTATTCATTTGCTTTCGCATTTCAGCTTTGCGACCTTCAGTGACAGAAGGGAATTGTTCAGGATTATGTGACATTTGCCCTAATAAATCCCGAATTCTGTCTGCTTCTCTAACGTTACTTTCTGCGATGCCATATAATGTTCCCACTGTTTGGTGTCCATTGGAGTCACAAAATTTTATAGGATTACATGTTGCATATCGGTACACATTCACCCCATCGCCAATCCCAATCGGATCGGTACTCAGCCACCTCCCCAACCACGGTAAATAATACCTGGCACTATGGTACGACAACCCGGTTTCATCATCCCTTTCCATCCCCGTATACCGGTACCGTTTGGCCGCAGATTTTACCGAAGCGTTTTTTGCCTGGTAGGCAGTGGTGCCCCAGGGATGGTATTCTTCATAACTGATCACCACGGCTTGCTCATCTGTTTCCAGGCAGGCAGAACCAAGATGGTTGTGCAACTGGTAGCGCACCATCCTTACCTGTTCGCCTGCTGGGGGTGTAAAGGGAGCTATAACTGTTTCAATCATCACAAAGCGGTGCTCCTTATCCATCAGGCTTAAAGATTCCCTTTCAAAATTTATTTTATTGGCATCGTAAGTACGGTAGGTTTCATAACCGGCTATGTAAATGCGTTCATCTTTTTTTGTTGTAACAGTTGTTGCAGAATAGTTTTCCGTTACCTTTCTAATGCGCTGGCCCTGCCCGTCGTACTGGTAGTAAGTGGTTTCTGGTGTGCCATTGCCGGCACTTACTGCCTGCTGTGATGTGCTTACCAGTTCTTCTTTATAATTCCATACCATTTCAGCCAGGTGGGGCAGTTGGGTTATATAGCCATGTTGGGGGTGGTGCGGATATAAAAATGTTTGCCCGGTAACGGTGGAACTTTTAAGCCGGTTACTGTTGGTTTCATATTCGTTGGTTCTTTTCCAGCTGCCCTGGTGGTTCATTTCTTTTATGTTGCCCACTTCGTCATACCTGTAACTTTCTGTGTATCTCAATACGGCCATCGGGTCGCCGGGTGTATGCTGCGGTATCATTTTGGAACCATCATTCCAGTTGTCGTTTTTGGTAAAATCTGCAGCAGTATTGTTTTCCCTTCCCGTTGCGGCTGTTAAACGGTACAGTGCATCGTAGGTATATTCAGTTACCGGCTCCACCTGCATATTGTTAAAGAAAGTGGTGTCATTGGCTTTATCTTCTATGCGCAGGATATTGCCAACCGGGTCATAAGTATACCAGAGGTCCTGGAGTGTTTTATTATTTTTATTGGTTTTCAGGTTTTGCAGCCTGAAGGTCTTTTCATCATACAAATAGCTTGTCCTTATCCCGTTCCCGTATTTAATAAAATTGCGCAGCCCTTTTTCATTGTAGTCAATATCTTTAATATATGCTGCAGTGGCGGCCGGGTTAAAATGTTCAACGGTTTCGCTGTTTAGTAAACCGGCTTCATTGTAAGCAGGGGTGATGATGCTTTTATCCGGCGCTGTTTGCCTGGTAATCCTGCCCAATGCATCAGTTTCAGTTATAAAAGTGAAGGTATCAGCTTCCAGTAAATTGGCAAGTGCCCCGGGGGTAATATTGTTATCAATCCAGTTTACCACATGTTTATAATCCTTCACCAGTGTTCGTGCAGTGGATACAGGATGTCCTTTAAAATTATATCCGGGAGTTTCAAGCAGCCCGGCGGTGTCGTAGTGCCGGAAGGGTTTGCCCCGCAGATTTTTTTGCTTATCGCCGGGCTGATTTTCGCCATAGACCATCCTGCCAAATACATTATTTAAAATTTCATCGCCTGCCTGACCGGTTGTATTTATCACCCGGCTTTTAGTGGGCCGGTGCAGCCGGTCATACTCGTATTGAAATTCATGATCCCTCTCATCCCAGGTGCGCAGGGGGTTGCCGGCAATATTCAGCATCAGCCACCGCTGCCCTGCATCCATACTTTGCTGGTATACTTTTGTGCCAAGCATATCGTATTTATAGGTCATCACGCTATTTGCCCGTGCATCTGTTACATTCCGCAGGTTACCTTCAATATCCAGTTCAATTATGGTATTATAAAATTCATCAGCCCCTGTGGTGATATGCTTATTATGTTCTGTTGATAAAACAGGCCTGCCTAAAGTATCAAAGTGTAAACGATTGGGCGTGCCGGCATGTTTTGCAGCTTTACTGGCAGCAATATTTTCCGGGTCTGTTGCAGGCAGGTTTATTCTTGTATTATACCAGTCACTTTCTGTTACCGTATCATTGGCATCAAATACTTTTTGTTGCCAGGCATCAAATTCAACTTTTGAAAAAGTGCCATCCGGCATTTCGGTTTTAATAAGCTTGCCCATGGCATCATAATACATTACCGGGGTGATACCTGTTTCCACAAGTTCTTTTTCATCTTCAAATTTTGGAGATACGGAAAAGAAGGGCTCATATTGCTTTACGGCGTTGCCTTTGTTGTTGAGAATGGTCCGGCCATTGCCGATCCAGCGGAGCTGTTTTGGGGTGGTTTCACCGGTATGACGGAGGGTTATCGTTACTGATCTGTCGGGGTTTATCATTACTTCTTTTGCATCACCCGGCTCTGCCTGCATTTTATTCATAATTACTTTGCCCAGGCCATTACTGTATTCAAAACTTAATTGCAGTTTACTGTCTTCAGGTACCGGGTTACCGTTCTTATCCCTGTAATGTGTTTCTCTTGCAATGGAAACCACAACAGCTGGTTTTTGCTTTGTTTGATATGCCGCAAAGTCATACAAAAATCTTGTTGTGGCGTTATGCAACAGATTCTTTGCCTGTATATGTAAATTCACCGAGTCACAAACGCCGGCCTCATTCGCCTTACTAAAAAAAGCGTCAATGGCAAGTTGTTCCGCATCGCTTGTTATTTCAGTGAGCAAATTCAGGTCATCAGCTTCCCCGCCAATTCCAGTTCCGTTAGTATCTTTTCCCATTACCGCCATTGCCTTTACCAAACCCAGTTCATCTGTAATCACTTCAGACAGGTTATCATTGGCATCCTTCATTTGTTGAGGGGAAAGGGTGCGGTAATTAAACCTGGTAATGGTGGTTTCGTTCAGCAACTCATCTGTTGTTTTTTGTACAAAAAACCGGTAGGTTTCGTATGCCACTTTTGTAACATACCCCCAGGGATCGGTATAAGAAATGGGTAAATAAAAACGTTCTTTAGCTTTGCCGGCTGTATTGGCATTATGGTCTGCAGCATCTATGAAATTCATTTTGCCTGAAGGTATCCACCAGTTTGCATCACCTTCGCAGTGAACGAATTTTCCATCAGTCATTATACTTTCTGTTGCTGCAGCGGGTATTTTTTGAGAATAAATATCATTCAGTAAGCCGGGAGTGTATGCCAGTTGGTAACTTTCAAATGAAAGGCCAAGTGAATGGAGCCTGCCCGGTGGTAATGGATCGGTGAGATTATCATTACGGTAAATGGTTTTGATGTGTTCAATAAGCCTTTTAAGCGGTTTGTACACAGGCGACTTATAAAGCGGGGGCGTTGTAGGCTCCGGGATAAGGGTGGGCATACTGTCCAGCTCATGATATAATGCGGTGTCGGCATTATTTAAAATGGCATGAAAATCGGAAGTAAGAAAATAGTCGCCGGTTTTATTAACGCCTTTCAGCTGGTAAGTTTTTACTTCTGAAGGTAAACGCAGCCGGTAAACATTTTCTTCATCAATATCATTCGTAAATTTATTTTCAGTATACATGATGCAGGTCATTTCCTGGGCTTTTTTTGTTGCCGCAGGAAGCAGCATTCCCGCAGCAGTTTCAAACCGGGCTATATTTTCAGGTTTTCTTGGATACACCACCGTGGCGGCTTCCAGTATGTTGCCCCTGTCATCAAATTGTATATTCAGGTTGTGTGTAATTCTTGGGTCATCTGTATTTCTTTCATAGCTGTATGAAATCGATTCGCTTTCTTTTACAATAAATATGGCATGCTTATTATTCCCTCTTGGCTGCAGCCTTTGTATAATGCAGTTGTGCGTGGCAACTGAATAAGGGGTAAGTTCTTTTTTTATTTTTTCACTCAGTTCTGCTGCTGTCAAATTCTCTTTACCGGTTTCTTTTGAAAAAATTTCTGTGCGCAACGCCATTCCCCTGCAGATACGTAAGGCTTCCTGCCAGTCCTGTGCATTCATGTCGCCGGGCTCAATGGCATTACCGTTTTCATCAATGATTTTTGCATCAGGTAAGCGGTATTCATGATGCGTTACAGTATAACCCTGCCGCTTCATCTCTTCAAACCAGTATTCTTTTTCAAACTGGTTCAGTACCTCTCCATTATTCAGAAATGCCCCGTTATGCACCCAGGATCTTGAAATAACCGGGGGTTGATCCAATTCGGGATGGGTAGAATTGGATATGCCTGTTTTAGGCCTTAAGCCATATTTGTCACAGTCGGTCTGTTCCACCATTCCAAAACCGCGGAATTCTCTTTCCACATGATCGTAATAGCCATGATGATAAGTGTATGCGCTTTCAAAACTGTATCCTGATATTTTTTCAGTTGTTACAGTACGTGCAATACAATGAACCGGGAAATGCAGTTTGGTTATCCATGGCCTGCCTGCTTTTTTATCCTGCAGGTAAAAATAAGTAGACGGTTTATACTCCATTGAAACCTCTTTGCCCATATTATTACTGTAGCCAGTCATAATATGTGGTTTCTTACTGTTCATCAGGTCGATATACCGTACCGGGGCATATGCATCATTTACCATTGGGCTGCTCCATACAATACAGGCCACACCATTGCCCAGTAAATCTGTAACGGTAATTTTTGTATGGTTATCAATACCCGGAAAAGCATCAGTTTCAAAAGGTGTTTTGCTGAAAGCGTTACCGTTGTAATTGCTCCAGCAACTGAATTTATTTTTGCCCAGGTAAATGATGTCTGTAGTACCGGAGCCGTCGATATCTGCAAGACGTATGAATGCAGGGTTATAAGCATCCGGGAAATCAAAAACTGGTGCGTTATCCATCAGTATTTTGGGGCCAAATTTTCCATAACCCATATTGGGCCAGTAACATACTTCACCATTGCGGATGCGTACAATATCTGAAAGCCCGTCGCCCGACATATCGGCAAGAAAAATGCTTTGTATATCATCTGCAAACATAATGGCGGGGCCAGTTTCCTCATCGTATGGTTTTACAACATAGTGTGTATTTTCAAACCCTTTTTTTCCTGCCGATTCATGCCAGCAGAATATATTATCTTCAGCAACCAGCACTTCTGCTTTACCATCACCATTAAGATCCAGCATTTTTGCATTAGCATCATGCAGGTTTATGTTAAGCAGGCCCTGAAAATTTTTAAATGGCTGCCACTCTTCCTCGTCGGTCAGGTCAAAAAAACCTTTTGGTTCAGTTGCAAAATTTACCAATTGTTTACCTCCATTGGCATCAAGGTCGGCCAGGTGCCACTGGCTGCCAAGCCCCGAAAAGGAGGGCCTGGGCGAAACCAGTTTGGCTTTTTCAAATTCACCGTTGCCCAGGTTGTGTTTGTAATACCAACCATCAGCCTGTTCTGTAAGCATACCTGAGAGACCTTCATTAAAAAGGTCAGTGAACTGGTACTGGCCTTCATCCAGCCCCGAAGGCATGTGTGTAAAGTTTTCCGGGGAAATTGTTTTTACATCTTTATTCCAGTCATGCGGCTGATACGTAAATGTTACCGGGGGAAGACTTTTTTGTGAATAGGAGCCGCCTGTTTTTTTCAGGTACCCGTAAGAGGTGATTGATTTTAAAAAAGTAAAACCTGCCTGGGTGTTGCTGTCGTGATCAAAATCCATTGATTTTACAAGGCCATCATATTCCGTAAAATGATGAAAGAATAAAACCCGCCTGCACAACCTAGTGGTCCTTATTTCAAAACCCGCCTTATAATCAGAAAAAGCATCTGTCCGGCGTTGTGCCTTATTAATGATATCGGGTGTATCACCGGGTGCTCCATAGTCAAAAACAGTTTCAAACAAAAATTTATCGTCTGCGGTAAATGGATCACCGAATGCAGTATATGGAATGGTATTACCGTAAAGTATCCTGTGTAAATAACGGTTGGTAAATGTGAGCTGGTTATTTTTAATGCGGTTCCTGTCATGCAACGCATCCCTGTCAACGCTGTCCGGAACTTCAGCTTCATAAAAATAGTGGCAACTGTTTCCTTTATCATCAAATATAAATTCGGGCAACCATTCATAAATACGGGACGGGGCAGAAGGATCGGCAATTCTTGCAGTATCCGTCCAACCAAAAAGAGTGGTTATATTGTCTTTTGTTATAACCCTCCATTTAATTATGCCTGTTGCTGTTTCTGTCCACCGCTCAATTCTTGCAAAAAGGCCCTCAGTTCTGGGTTTGTAATACCGGATTTTTTGTGAAAAGGGAGCCTGCTCCGGGTAATTTTTTTCAAAAATTACATACGCTCCGTCCTGCTTAATAAATTGCCCGTTATCTTTTTTATATTCGGGAACCAGGTCTTCAGATTCTGAAAAAAGAAAAATATCAGATTCATTATTGTCAAAATACTGTGGTAAACCTTTATCTGTTTTCCTTTTAATGGAAGGTAAATTTAAATTCCAGCCCAAACCAAAAACAGTATTACCATTTCCTGAATTATAAGACAGGCTTAAGGCGGGTACCGCACCCCGTGCGGGTGAAAAAGGCAACGGAATAGAAAATGATGCCGTTCCATTGACAGCATTGACAGAAAATTTTTCATCAATCCCCTTTAAGGCGCCACCACCTTTGGGTAAAGAAACAGAAGGGATTTCAATAGCATTTGATTTGGTTTTGCCTTTTTCAGTACTTAAAAAAACTGAAGCAGGTGCGGCTGCTCCCCGCCCTGCCGAACCAGATTGCTTATTTTGATTATCAGTTTGCATGGCTACATTAAAAAATTTAAACAGGGGGGGTAAATAAATTTGAGGTAAACCGGTAAGATAAATTTATATGTAATTTTATTACAAAGCAATAACAAGTAATTCTGAGTTCTTAAGATTCTTTCAACAAATGACACAGGCTATGCAGCGGGCCCGATTTACCAGCCTTGCCAGCTTTATTAAAAAGCCGGCATTTATTTTTTTTAGTACAGCTTCATATATTGTGGGGCTTGTTTATCATATTAGTTTATTTTTACAATGATGTGTGATTTTATTATTTCAGAACCGGCTGACTTTACCAGGCTTTAAAAGCCGTACAATGCTATCCAGGTTGACTGCAGGTTTTAAAATAGTCCATTTTTTTCCGGCTGGCCATCCCCCTATAGTGCCATTTATCAGTATATTTTTCCATAAAATCCCTTTAACAAAACATTATTCCGGCGGCAGCGTTAACTATAAATAAAAACAATCATTTTACGTTATTTTTACAGCATGCAAAAAATTGCAGCATTTATTATGAGTAGAAAATTCATACCGGTTGTACTGGTACTTACCGCCGCAAGTGTTTTTTTGGCCTTCCAGAGCCAGGGAAAAACCGACAGGAACGATAACCCCAAATCCAAATATGCCAAGGTATTGCGCAATGTGGGTGTTTTATTGGAAGAGGGACATTACAGCCCTAAAAAAATTGACGACAATTTTTCAAAGCTCGTACTCAAAAAGTTTACTGAGGAGCTGGATAATGATAAAAGTGTCTTCCTGCAAAGTGACCTGGACAGTTTTAAAAAATTTGAAGATAAGATCGACGATGAGATCCATGGCAGTGAGATCAAGTCTTTTTTTGCCATCAACGAAGTATACCTGAAAAGAAGGGACGAAAGTTTTGTTACCGTAATGGATATCCTTTCAAAGCCTTTTGATTTTAACGTTAATGAAAGTGTGCAGCTGGACCGTGAAAAACTCGGCTTTGCCAAAACAGAAGTAGAGCGCAGGGAGATCTGGAGAAAGTCTTTAAAATATATCGTACTGGCCAAATACGTGGAACTGCAGGAGGAAAGGGAAAAAAATAAAGGCAAAAAAGATGTGGTGGCCAAGGCCGACAGTACACTGGAACGGGAAGCTCGTGAATACATAAAACGTAAGACGGAACGTACCATGAGTAATAAGAAGACCCATGAAACCGTGGATGAAAATTTTTCAACTTTTGTAAATGCCATTGTAAAAAGCATGGACCCGCATACTGATTATTTTCCCCCGGTAGATAAGCGGAGTTTTGATGAAAGCATGAGCGGCAGCTTTTTTGGTATTGGCGCACAGCTGAAGGACGATGACGGAAAAATAAAAATTGCCAGCCTGATACCGGGTATGCCGGCCATTATAGGCGGGGAATTAAAAGTGGACGATGAGATTTTAAAAATAGGCGAAGGGGCGGCTGAACCGGTTGATATTGCCGGTTACGCGGTTACCGATGCTGTAAAATTAATACGCGGCGCCAAAAAGGGATCTGAAGTAAGGCTGACCGTAAAAAAAGTGGATGGCACGGTTAAAGTGATCTCTTTATTAAGGGATAAGATCAGCCTGGAAGACACTTATGCCAAGAGTGCCGTTATTGAAGGCCCTCATAAAGTGGGATACATCTACCTGCCCGAATTTTACCAGGATTTTCAAAACCCCAATTCACCACGGTGTTCAGATGATGTGGCTAAAGAAGTAAAAAAACTGAAAGCCGAGAATGTGGAAGGTATCATTATCGACCTGCGTGGCAATGGTGGCGGTTCATTATCTGAAGTGGTTAAAATGGTGGGATTGTTCATCGAGGACGGTCCTGTTTGCCAGGTTAAATCAAGAGATGAAAAACCTTATGTTTGGAGAGACAAGGATAAAAGTGTTTTATATACCGGGCCGCTTACCGTAATGGTTGATGAATTCAGCGCCTCTGCATCTGAAATTTTTGCAGCTGCCATACAGGATTACAAAAGGGGTATCATCATCGGCAGTTCCTCTACTTATGGTAAGGGAACGGTACAACGCTCTTTTTCACTGAACCCCGAAAACGATAATCCCTTATTTGCCGGCAAAGATGCTGAAGACCTGGGCGCTTTAAAATTAACAGTGCAGAAATTTTACCGCATTAACGGCGGCGCCACACAGTTAAAAGGCGTAAACCCCGACGTGGTATTGTCTGACCGCTGGGAGCTGCAGAAATTCCGTGAAAAAGATGAAGCCTCAGCTTTGCCATGGGATGAAATTTCTAAAGCCGACTACCAGCCCTGGAACAGTATGGTAAACAACGATGCCGTAACGGGTGCCATCAACGAACAGCTGAATAAAGGTTCAGTTTTCAGTAAGATCAAAGAAGATGTAAAATGGCTGGAAGCCAACAGCGAAAAAGAATACTCTTTAAACATTACAAAATATAAAGAAGACCAGAAAGAGCTGAAGGCCATGTACAAACAGATGGATGAGCTGCTGAAACTGCCCAAAGAACTGGCGGTGCAGAATGCTGCAGCAGATACCATGGACATCAACAGTGTAAAAGAAAAAGTGGAAAAAAACAAACAATGGTTAAAACGTATCAGCGGTGATATTTACATTGATCAGACGGTTAAAGTAATTACTACCATGATATTGCCAAAAGCCACGGCAAAAAATAATTGATCCATAAAGTGACAATAAAAAATCCCGTTACACTGTAACGGGATTTTTTTTATGCTTTAGCATGCGGTTATAAATATCTTTCTTCCACAATTTTTTTATGATGGTATACATGCCCGATGGTGGTATAGCCCATGCTGAGGGTGGTGCAGGGGTTGTTATTGGCCATGCCACTGTTGCCCAGGGCTTCGGGGGTAAAACTGTTAAACAGCAGTTCCGTGGTTTTTCTTACCAGTAAAAATTCTTCGGCTAAATCTTTCCAGGTGCGGCTGTTGGCATTGCTGTTGTCTGCATAGGCATTTTCATCAAAACCCGGTAATGAGTTAAGGTCTTTACGGCCAAAACATAAGGAGCGGTAGGCAAATACACGTTCGGTATCAATCATGTGCTGCAGCAGTTCTTTGATCGTCCATTTACCGGGGGCATAGGCATTGCCTGATTTTTCTTCGGTAATACTGTACAGGAAAGTGGTGATGACCGGCAACTGGTTTTTAAATGCAGTATGCAGGTCTTCTTCCGGCACCAGGTCGATATATTTTTGAAAATAGGAGGGGTGTGTACCCGGTACTGGTTTTGCCATGATTATTTTTTTAAGATTGCTAATGTACGGAAAATATTAAAACCGGCAGGGGCATTAAAACCGGCGGTAGTGTCTCAGTTTGAAATTTATAGATAAAAAAAGCGGTTAAATACCGCTTTTTAATTAGTTATGCACTTCTGGGGATGAAGTTGGGAATAATGCACCAATCATAAAATCAATATCCAATGCCCTCAAATAATTTTTACCAATTTCATCATCTAAATCTTCAAATTCTTTATCTATAATAACCATACGGTCTCTTGATTCAAGAATTGCAACAGGGTACCCATTTCTTACTTCATCTCTAATATATTTTATGCCATCTATATCTCTAATTATCTCTAAAAATTCGTCTACTGTATAATTCATAAGCTATTATCATGCTTGTGCTGCGAAACTGGTACTACGTTCCATCTTAGATGCCATATCAAAGCCATTAGGTAATGCTGCATTTGCTATTTTGAAATTGGTATTCCTGTCAGGTTTATTCCTCATTAAATTAACCATCGCAGATGGATTATTTTGGGACTTAAAACCCAATCTATGAAGATTTACGGCGAATTTTCTTAAAGCGAACTTACTCCCACTGTCAAAAAAGTGCCCTACAAAAATATCCATATAAACATCGCCCTTTTTAACAACAGATTCTTTATCCGCAGCAGTAAAATAAATATTAAACTCAGGGATGCTACAAATAAAATGTCCATTATCTTTCTTTTTATACAGTATTTGAAAGGTGGATTCAATAGTTATACCGCTATCTTTTGCCATAATTTTGACACTCGGATTAGTATGATTACTTGGTACAGCTTTACTGGTGTTCATATTTTTATACCCTTTTGAAGACTAAATATAGCGCAAAATTAATAAAAATAATTTTATACGACTTTCTTTTTATATGAACCCCTTTTTTTAGGTGCTTCATTAATTACCAATTTAGCTATATCTTCTAAGGACATAAAACGTTTTGTTACACCTGCTGCCATAGCAGGTGTGATTCTCAATGATTTATGTTGCTTTACAAAGTTGTAATAAACAAAGTGCAATGCAATGGCGTGAATATGGTTTTCAACCTTCTTTGAAAAAGCGTTGGTTAACCTTGTAAATCTTCTCATGTGCATACGCATTGTTAGGTTTTGCCTTTCCACGTAAGAAGTTGAAACATGAACTTCATCAGGGTTCCCCGATATAACATTCTTAGTTATTGATTTCAATTTTGAAGGGCTGTATTTTCTTTCAGTTGGGCTATTACTATCACTACTACTACCATATATTTTCACCAGTTGAGCAAAGTCTATCTGAGAACCAAAAGCATCCGTAACGGCTTCTAAATAGGCATGGTGTCCATCTGTGGTTAATTGTACACGATTGGTTAACCTATCTGCCATATCATTCATAAATTCATTTGCTGATTCAGCACTACGATTACCCACAAACCAAGATACTACCAATTTTGTATCGGCATCAATGCCTACCCATGTCCACGCATCACCCATACCACTTTCCTTTTGTTCAGGGGTTGCATTCTTATCCTTACAACCAATGAAACTCCAAATTTCATCAGCCTGTATTTTAGTTGCCTTTATACCAACTACCTTTTCATTATGGAAGTTCATACACGCCCTACCAACATCAACTAACAGCTTTGTTACAGTGTTAATTGAAACATCTGCTATTCGTGATATAGAACGCAGGCTTGAACCCTCAACCAGTAGGTTAATGATTTGTACACGTTTTTGTAATGGTAGCTTATTCATAAATCAAAGATAAAATATAATGCTTGTTCGGTCAAGCATTATTAATATTTTATTTATCCACATTTTTTATTTTGACAGCACCAGTAAAAACTTTAATTTTGGGTTTCAAATGTGGTGCTGGTGGGATTCAAACCCACGACACGGGACTTAGTAGGAACCTGCTCTATTCACTGAGCTACAGCACCATTTTGAAACATAAAATTTTGAAGCATCTATTTTGAGTTTTGCCGACTGAGATAGATGCTTTTTTTATTGGTGTTATGCAGCTCTTATAAAAATGAAATATCTGTTGTAACTCATACAACAAACTTATGACAGGTTGGCACTAATAAGGGGTGAAATAGGGTGAAGTATGGGTGAATTCACCATAGTTAAATAATTGATAATTAGTCTTCTAATTTAATATTATTGGGATTATCTTTTTTTGCTCGATTATGTAAATCTATAAACTTGGCTATCCAAAAAGCCGCTGTCTTGGCTTCAAAGGCATTCCACATTTTACCTATTTTACTTGCGCTAATGTCTTCACCTTTATCCTTGCTGCTTACGGTAAAATTATTTGCAATCATTTCGTGTATTTCTTTATAAGTATTGGAATCAATAATACCTTCGTCATTTAGCATTTTGAATAAATAAGCCAGTTGAGGTATAGTTAATTTAGCATTTATTTTAGAGCCTTTTGGAGAAGGTAAAAGCTTTTGTTCCTTTTGGGGCAAAACAGGCAACTGAGGGTTAACATAAACAACATCATGGGCTTTAATTTTCCCCTCATCATATAGCTTTACATACTTTGATAATACATTTCTTAAATTAACCAGAAGAGTAGCTAATAACTCCACATATTTAGGGGTATAATCAGTATCTAATAGTTCTGGTATTTCAGTTATACAATAGTACTTATAATGTTTGACCGTTCTTTTTTTTGCACCTGAAACGAGAGCAAGCATTCCCCCTATTGAGTGGCCAAAGGACATTGTTTCGTATTCCTCCAAATGCTTTTTAGTTTTATATTCTTCACTGGCGTGTAATTTATCAACTTCATTTTGAACTTTTATTTCAAACGCTTCCAATGTATTCTTATTATAATTTTCAATTTCATTTATAATTGTTGGTACATGAACTGCTTGTACTTTGTAACTGTTTAGCCATGATTTAAGTGTTTCAAAAAAAAACACTTGCGTATTGTGATTTGTGGTGTGAATTACTTGTAATATTTCCCCTTCCATTTTTGTATGTAAGTTGAAAATAAGGTCGTACCATTCCAATTTATATTTACTGTTGGCATCTTTACCAGCCAAAATAAGCATATGGTCTTTTATCTTGCCTATTTTATAAAACTCCATTGTATAGTTAAGGGCATCACTTGTACGATGAAATTCTAACTCCATTTATATTTATTTTTATGGTAAAGGGCAGTATGACACACAATATATAAAACAAAACCAAATGTTTTATTAATTTTACATATTAACCCAAACTATAAATATGAAATATGGAAGGTAAAAGATGTAATATCAGAATGAGATTGCAGAAAAAAAAAGAAGATTTGTTGAAGCAAGATTCTTACTTATACGTAGATTATAGCAATGTAACATTCGCTTATAAAATGTTTATAGAAAAGCCCAAATAGCTTAATCTTCTTTGTGTCCCCAACGTGCGGCAGCAGCCTTTTGGGCTATTTCTTTACGTCTTTTAGCTGTTAACGACTCAGCCCTTGCTTTACCACCAATTAGCCCTCCTTTGCGCCCTAATGCAGCGGCGGCAGCTCTTATTAATTCATCTTGTGAAGTTGTATCTTCACTCGTAAGGGAGTCAACAATAGTTTTAGCCCTTTTATTGGTGTCGGTTGGTAGCTTTATTTTCTTTGCCATAGTACCAACAAAATTAAATAAAAATGGTGCTTAATCACTCAAGCACCTAAAAATATTTAATTTCAAACTGAGACACTACCAAACCGGCAGAGATACATGTGAAAAAATCAGTTGCCCATCAATTTATTTTTCTGTGCCAGGTATTCTTCCTGTGTGATGGCTCCTTTCTGCAGCAGGTCAAACAGTTTGTGCAGTTCATCGGCAATCATTTGTTGCGAAGGGGCCATACCGGTTTTGGCAATAGCCTGTGCCAGTTGTGTGGCCTGGCTGGTGATCTGAATTTTTTTATATTCTTCCTGTGCGTGGGTGATGGTATCTTTTAATAATTTGGGATGGTGTATTAAGGTATATTTAGTT
>Ga0209023_10001054_pt1 | contig 38455 bp, 37 predicted proteins | sample LakOneMetagenome_FD_187468 | JGI IMG/M metagenome (GOLD analysis project Ga0209023, IMG submission 187468) | Freshwater and sediment microbial communities from Lake Erie, Canada (SPAdes) (version 2) | ecosystem: Environmental > Aquatic > Freshwater > Lentic | place: Lake Erie, Canada...
CCCGTTGTGAATAACTTGGGCAGGGTAGGTTGAACACCTGGGTCAGTTTTCGGTCGGCACAGGCCTCACAGGTGGGTCAAATTTCGGTCGGCGGCAACAATGTACAGCGACCACTTCGCAATTCTCGGCAGTCGTACGACGGGTCAGAACGGTGGGACGTACCAGTTGGTGGGGCCGAACCATGCGGCCGCGGCGGGATCGATTCGCTCGACGACACCGTGGGTCTGGGCCCTCGCACGGGTGGTGGTGAACGGGCCAGACGATGTCGCAGCGGCGCTCGAAGTACTTCAAGCGTTCACTTGCGACGTTTCGCCGGCTGTGGGCCATTGGGCGCAAGGTGCGAGCCGCACAGGCGAATGGGATCAGTGGTTCAACGCCGCGAACGCGCTGATGCTCGAGAACCCGCCGCCGGCCACGGATGGGCTTGCGCTGCAGCGCATGGCGCCTCTCGGCATCGGTCAAGCGGGCTTCGAGGCGAAGCGGTTCACAGCTGAAGAGGTCGAGCAGATCACCGCCGGTGTCGCGGACGCGCAATCGGCGATCAAGGCGATCGGGTTCGGCGGCCGCCAGGTTGGAAGCTGGCTGTATCCGGCGTCGAACACCGGGAACTTCTTCCAGGACTACCTGAACCGCGCGCGCATCGCCGTCTCTGGGTTGGCAGCGCTCCCACCGACCGAAGCGACTTACCTGGCAGCCGTCCCACCCGCAGGCCGCACCTTCGCCGGAGAAGGCCCGTGGTGTCTGTCATTCCCAACCGATGCGCTGCCGCCGGTAGACGCATTCTGGTCACTGACCATGTACGAGGCACTGCCCGACGGATCGCTGTTTCTGACACCTAACGCGATCGACCGCTACACGATCGGCGATCGAACACCCGGACTGCACTATGACTCGGATGGCTCGTTGCCGATCTGGATCTCGCGCTCGGATCCCGGCGGCGTGCAATCCGCAAACTGGCTGCCGGCGCCGAGCACCGGCCCGTTCATGGTGATCCTGCGAGCGTATCTGCCCAGAGCAGAGATCACCTCTCAAGCTTATGTGCCTCCGCCTCTGCGCAACGTTTGAGATGAACGGGAAGCAGGCGGGCGCAATGTGGAGAAGGGATGACCATCTTGCTGTCTGACCTTCCTCCAGCGCATCATCACGCACCCTGCATCTGACACGCGAAATGACCGGACTGTTCGATCCCGAAAGGCACGAACCGCTTCAGGCCGCGTCGTGGAGCGAAGGCACTGCACGCGATGCGATTCGCCGCATCGCAGATGATGCGCTGCTCGCCTACATCCCCGGTGTGGGCTGGCGCGCACACCCCCTTGACGACCCCCAGCCGCCGATTTCTCACTTCCACAACCTCTACTTCGGTTCGGGTGGCGTCATCTGGGCTTTGCGGTTTCTGGCTCGACAGCACGCGATCGGGTCGTTGCCGGACTTCACGCCTTTCGTCGAGACCTTGCGTGATGCGAACCGCCCGCTGATCGCCGACAGCCTGCACGGTAGCGCGTCTTACCTGTTCGGCGACACCGGTCTGGACTTGCTGCATTGGACGATGCGGCCGAGCAAGGCTCTCAGCCAGCGTCTGTTCGAAGCCATCGAGGGCAATCTGCACAATCCGGTGCGCGAAGCGTTGTGGGGCAACTCCGGCACCATGCTCGCCGCGATCCGCATGGCAGAAGCAACGGGCGATGTGCGTTGGAGCGCACTGGTGGCTGACGCCGCCAATGCGTTGCAGTCCGACATGGAGCTCGATCCGGAGACCGGTACATGGTTGTGGGTCCAGAACCTGTACGGCCGCCCGCCGGTGCGCTATCTGGGCGCTGGTCACGGATTCGCGGGCAACATCTACCCGTTCCTGCGCGCCGGCGCGCACCTTCCATCCGAGCAAGTGCGCCTGATGGTCGATCGCGCGCTCGCTACGCTAACGGCGACAGGGCTGCGCGCCAGCGGCGGTACGAACTGGTTTGCGGGCATCAAGGCCAAGCGGCCTGCCGATTGGTTGCCACTGGTTCAGGATTGCCACGGCGCCCCGGGAATCATCTGTCGGATGGCAGGTGCACCCCGAACGTCGGAGTGGGACGCTCTACTGCTGGAAGCCGGCAAGTTGACGTGGGACGCCGGTCCGCTGCGCAAGGGGGCGAGCCTGTGCCACGGTACCTCGGGCAGTGGATTCGCGATGCTCAAACTGTGGCGGCGCAGCGGTGATGCGACCTGGCTCGAGCGCGCCCGCGCGCTTGCGATGCACGGATGGGGACAGGTTGAGCGGCATCGCGCCGCATACGGGCAGGGTCGTTACTCGCTGTGGACTGGCGACCTGGGCCTCGCCGTTCTCTTGTGGAATTGCATCGAAGGCAGCGACAGCGTTCCGACGCTCGACGTCTTCTGAAAGTTGCGGCTCCGGTAGGCTCAGACGTTCATGAAAGCTCAGCCCGGCCCGACGGACCGAATGGTGCGGTGCCGACCAGCAAGCCACATCAGCGCGGAGGCGATCAGTGCGAGTGGCGCGAGCGATCCCACGTTGAGCCACGTCCACCCTTGCGTGGTGACCAGCACACCCGAGGAGAACGAACTGACCGCCATCACTGCGAACAGCAGGAAGTTCATCGCCGCCTGCGCGCGATCGCGCTCCTGAGGTTCATATGACGACAGCGACAGCGTGGTGCTCGCGGTGAAGAGAAAGTTCCAGCCGACCCCGAGCATGAACAGCGCAGCGGTGAAATGATGCAGGTCGGTACCCGACAAGGCGATCGCGACGCAAAGCAGGTTCAAGACGACCCCGGCACCCATGACCGGCAGCGGTCCGAAACGTTGGATCAGGTAACCGGTGAAGAATCCCGGGGCGAACATCCCGATCACATGCCACTCCAGCACCCACGCGGCATCCGAGAACGGCAGCCCGCACTGCTGCATCGCCAGCGGCGTCGCCGCCATCAGCAGATTCATCACACCGTAGCTCAATGCTCCGCCGCCTGCGGCGACGATGAACGCGGGCTGGCGCATGATCGTCCCCAGCGCACGACCACCTGAGATGACGGCCTGGCCGGTCGCCTTTGGAAAGTGCATGCCCGAGAGCACCAGCAGCGCGAGCGCAGCCACGATCGCCAGCGAGAGATACGCGCCGACGAATGGCGCATGGGCCAAATCCTTGGTTCGCGACGCCAGATTCGGGCCGATGACAGCGCCGATCAACCCGCCGGCCATCACGAGTGAGACGGCCTTCTCGCGCGCCGTCGGACCTGCGACCTCGATGGAAGCGAAGCGGTAGAGCTGTCCGTTGGCCGAGTAGTAGCCTGCAAGCACCGTGGTCGCGCACAGCAGCCAGAAATTGCGGGTGTTCGCCGCGTAGGCGCACAGCAGCGCCGAGACGAATGCCACCGCCAATCCCAGCGCGAATCCGCCCTTGCGACCGTAGCGGCCCTGCGCCCACGAGACCGGCGCCGTGAAGAGTGCGCCGCCGACGACATAGCCCATCACTGGCAGAGTGGCCATCCAGCTGAACGGTGCGAGCGCGAGCCCGACCAGTCCGTTGATGGCGATGAAGGTGACGTTGTTGGTGAGAAGCAGGCCTTGCAGCAGGGCCAGCAGCCAGAGGTTTCGGTTCAAGCGAACTCCATCGTCGACCGTTCCGCGCTGGGCGATGCCGCAACGCATTCTCGGAGTCTACGGCGCTCGCCGCCGACCGCCGGCCGCCAATACTCGATCGCAAGCGATCGTATCCGGCACAATGGCCACTCGCCACTGTTGGAGCAGCAACAGGAGCTTGATGTGATTGAACCTGAAGTATCAGTCCCCGCGGTCATGCGCAACTACCACGAGGTTCTGCGCAACGATCTGTCGAAGGTTCTGGCCCCGCTGGCGGCTGCTGGCGAGGTGGACGATTTCGCCATCGCATGGCAAGACTACTGCGAGGCGATAGCTGTGCACGCAGCGATGGAAGACGGCGTGAAAGGTTCGGGTGGCGGCAGCACGGCGATGCTTGATCATCATTTCGACGGTGCGGCCGGCGCCGCTGTGTTCGCGGCCGAACATGTCGCCGAACACGCGATGCAGCAGGACGTCAGCGCCGCCATTCGCGGTGGCCCGCCATCTGTCCGCCAAGCCTTCGGTTCCTATCGTGCCTTTGCCGAGGCCCATTTGAAGCACGAGGAGGACGTCATGATGCCGCTCGTGGCACGGCTGCCCAACCCGAAGGCGCCGCTGTTCGCGAGCTGGTGCTTGAGCGCAGGAATCGCCCACGGCGGATTCGAACATTTCGTCGCGCATGGCGTGAAGTCCTTGTCCACCTTCGGCAGCACCAAGAACACGCCCTCGGGCGCGACCCGGGTCTTCGTCCACGCCCTCAAGACGGTCTGCACGCCGCCGCAGTGGGCGATCTATGGCTCGGTCGCAAGGCGCGCAATGCCGCTCGAGGTCTGGCAGGCTGTGGTGGCAGAGGTCCCGAGCCTTGTGGCCTCCGGCGACGTGGCGGCCAACTGACCCCGACGTGTCTGGCCTCGCGAGTGCGACGCGCGAGCCGCTCTGTGGCGGCAATTTTGGTCACGGTTTCTCGTAGATTGCATAGATCAGCGCACCCCCTTGCAGACTCGACAAGACGACATCCCGATCAGCATTCGAAAACGCGAAGCACCCGTCGCTCAACCCCGGTCGCCCTGCCCGCTTGCCTTCCCATGTTTGCGGCTCCATGTACCGGGACGCGTGAATGACGATGAATCGCGATCGGGCATTGGAGTTCGTGGGCGAAAGGCCATCCATGCGCATGGCGAGACCGCCGAACGCTTCGCTGATGTAGGTCTCCGCCGTGCGATAGATGCCGAGACTGCTGGCGTTGGTGTCGGGAACGTTGGAGAACACCTCCGCATGGCCCTGGTGAGATCCTTCCGACCCCTGCCCGTGCGCCACCCGGAAGGTCTGCAGCACGCGACCGCTCGCGCGCTCCACCAAGTGAAAGCGCGGCGTGGCCGAGTGCACGGAAAAGTCCAGCACGGCGGCTCGCGGATGACCTGACGGGTACTGCAGCACGCGCTCGATGGCGAGGGCTATTCTTCGAGAGATCTGCGGGTTCGCGCTGGCGATGACTTCTGCTGACAGTGTCTCGTTCGACCTGCCGGATTGGACCGACGGTGCGGATCGTCCCGACTCCTGCAGCGCGCTGCAACCGCAGACGAGTGCCACAAGCGCCAACAAGGCGACTCGCCCGAACCGCCGATCGGAAATTAGGGGTCTGTGCGGCCGATGCTGCATCCCTTGTCAGCCCGCCACGTCCGCGCGCTCGACGATTCGGTCCGCCGTCGCCTTGTCGATCGTCAGCCCCATCGTGCCGAACATGGAACCCCAGACCCCAGTGACGCCTGCGCAGCGCGTGGTGAGGAACGCACCCACTCCCTCTGTGGTGCCATGGCGCATCAACTCTGCACCCTGGAGGGCGCGCGACACCACTTCCGTCATGGGTCGCGCCAGGAACTCGTCATTCACGGCTTCACGGACCAGGCGCTCGGTGGCATTCACCAGCGCATCGAAGCGGCCATCCTGCCCCTGCAGAGGCCTGAGTTCTGCGAACAGCGCATCGATCGTGCGCGGGTCTCGAATCATGGCCCGGCGAACGTCCATGCACATCATGTTGGCGGTGCCTTCCCATACGCTGTTCAGCGGTGCCTCACGGTACAGGCGCGCCATCGGGTTCTCCTCGATGAACCCATTGCCGCCGTGACACTGCAGCGCTTCATTGGCGATCGCAGGGGCGCGAGAGCAGTTGAAGTACTTGGCTGCGGGCGTGGCGACGCGAGCAAGGAGCCGCTCCTGTTCGTTGGCCTGCATCAGGTCGGTCGCCTTCGCCACGCGCAGCGCCATCAGGGTCGCAGCTTCGACTTCCACGGCCATGTCGGCGAGCACGTTGGCCATCATCGGCCGCTGGGCAATCGAAGTGCCGAACGCTTTACGCGTCGTCGTGTGGCGCAGCGCCAGGGTCAATGCCTGGCGCATCAGCCCGGCCGAGCCCACGGCAAAGTCCAGGCGCGTCAGGTGCGAATGCGTGAGGATCTCGCGGATGCCTCGACCTTCTTCACCGACGCGGATGGCGAGCGTGCCCGCGTACTCGACCTCGCTCGACGCATTGGACTTGTTGCCCGCCTTGTCCTTGAGTCGCTGCACGAAGAAGCGGTTGAAGCTGCCGTCCGGCAGCGTGCGCGGCAGGAAGAAACAGGTGACCCCTCCGTCGACCTTGGCGAGTGTGAAGAAGCCGTCCGACTGAGGCACCGAGCAGAACCACTTGTGCCCCGACAGCTCGTACCAGTGGGCCGGCGCGCCGTGGTAGTCCGCGGAGTGAGAATGGCGCGCCGTCGTCTGCGTCTCCCGCAGATCGGAGCCGCCCTGCTTCTCCGTCATGGCGTAGCCGACGACGACCGAGGGCTTGTCGGCCACCTCGCGACGGCTGAATTCGTAGGTCGTGCCCTTGCTCTTCTCGGCCCAGATCGCCAGCGCAGGCTCGGCCTCGAAGCCGGCGTACGAGGCGTAGGCCATACCCGTCGGGCACGCCGTCCCGTGCTCGACCTGGTTCCAAAGGTATGACAGCACCGCGCGGGCATAGTGGCCGCCACGCTCGTTGGCGCGCCAGCACAAGTTTGGAACTTCATGCTTCCAGGCCAGCGACATCAGTTCGTGCCAGCTGGGGTGGAACTCCACCCAGTCAATGCGGTTGCCAAAGCGATCATGCGTCTTCAATTCCGGCGTGTAGCGGTTGGCCAAGCGCGCCAACTCCTGCACCTGCTCGTCACCGGCAATCGCGCCGAGGGCGGCGCACCGGCTCGCAGCCCAAGGTGCCTCGCGCTCGATGCCGCCCCTGAGCACGACGTCGCCGGTGAAAGCGTTGAAGCCGTTGGCAGGTCGGGCCTGGTTGAGGACCCGGTGCGTGCAATAGCGGTCGGTCGTGACTTCAAGGACGTTGGCGGGCAAAGGCTTGTTCATGCGGATCTCCGAGAAAGGGCTTTGACCTTGGTTGCCGTGGTGGCCACGCTGGCGCAGGTCAGGATGGCGATCTGGTCGGCGAGTTGCGCGACCTCCCGCCGGTAGGCTGCGGTGTCCGGGTGCTGCTGCCGGCTGAGTGGTGACAGGGGGCCGATCAACCCCTCCATGAAGCCGCCGACGATCACCGTGGCGGCGATGTCCGGCCGCACGTCGAGACGTACTTCCTTCGCCGCCTGCCCCGATTCGATGATCGAGCGAATGACCCGGCTGATCGCGGCGCGATAGGTCAGGCGCGCCTCGTCGATCTCCTTGTCGCAGGGCTCGGCGATCAGCGCGTAGGCCAGGCGCGGATTGCGCATCGCGCGGCGGACAAACGTGGCCACGGCCGAGTGCAGTCGGCCAAGGGCAGCGCCTCCAGAGCCAGCGATGTCGGTCAGGACATCGACCTCGCGCTGTGAGACCGCGGACAGCACTTCGGCGAACAGTTCGGCCTTGGACGGGAAGTACCGGTACACCGTGCCTGTCGCGATGCCGGCGGCGGCAGCGACACTGGCCACTTGGGCCTCGGACCAGCCGCCCTCGCTGACCAAGTCGCGGGCGGTCTGCAGGATGCGGCTTCGGTTGTCCTGCAGACGCGCTTCAACGGCGGGAGTTTGACGGTAGGCCACGAAGGTGTGAATCGTGATTCACTGATGGTATGAATCCTAGTTCATTCCTACCCGTGACGCAAGGCGGACTCGCGCTCAGCAAACGGCAGCGCCACGCCTCCTGTGATGATGGTGGCGAGGCCAAGATCACCGCTCAAGTAGCCAGCTTCGCTAGCATCAGCGTAGCTGAGGAACTGCCATCAGGCCGTTGTGTCAGCGATGCGTGGCGCGACATTGCAAGTGGCAGCGCAGAATAGCGGTTGAACTTTTCATTCGGGTAGCTTTCATGTTCAACGTCGCTTCCCTGCTCGTCGTGGGCCTTGCAGTCGTAGCTTTCGGCGCTACGGCCGCACCGATGAACAAGTGCTTCGTCAATGGCGCAGTGACCTATCAGCAAGGGCCGTGTCCTTCAACCCAGCCTCGTCGGGATCCCACAATCGACGAGTTGAATGCCGAAACGAAGAGGCGACGCGCAGCATCCTCCTCCGCTTTACCGTCACCCTCCGAAGGCGTGGGTCCGGCCTCCGCTCCCGCGCCAACCTCTGCCTCTCGCAAGTTCAGTTGTGACGGTCGCATGTACTGCTCTCAGATGAGGTCATGCGACGAGGCAAAGTACTTCCTCGCCAACTGCCCGAGCGTCAAGATGGACGGCGACCGAAATGGGATCCCGTGCGAGAAGCAATGGTGCGCTCGCTAGGAACGTCGGAATTTGACATCCTGGTCGCAGTCCGACCACTCGATGGACCACCTTCGTATGGCCACCAGGCTGCTCGCCGTGTCTCACAGCCGCAACCCGGGTTCACCAGGGCGCCGCTATAACGAAGCCGAGCGCGAGACCCTTGGCTCATTGGCCGCGTTTGTCCACCGATCGACCATTCCAAGCAGGTCCGCCACAAGAACCGGCTTGGTCAGGAAGTCGTTCATGCCTGCGGCGATGCACGCGGTGCGATCCTCCGCAAAGGCGTTTGCCGTCAAGGCGACGATGGGCACTCGCTCGCCATAGGCGCCGACTGCTCCCGCGCGGATCATGCGCGTCACCGCAAGTCCGTCCATGTCTGGCATCTGCCAGTCCATCAGCACCACGTCGAAGACATGTTGCCGCAGAAGGTCGAGAGCGTGTGCACCGTCTCCGGCGACCTGCACGCGATGGCCTGCGCTTCGCAACATCGAGCTGACAATGAGCTGATTGGTTGCATCGTCCTCGACGACCAGGACACGACTGCCCTCGCCTCGCTCGTCAGTGATCGTCGCGGAAAACGCGGCTGTGCCCGAAGAACTTCCGAGACGGCTCACCAACGCACCACGCAGCACCGGCTTCAGCAAGCCGCGCGACTCCGGCGTCGGCTGCACGACCTGACCACTCATCACCACGATGCGCTCCGGTGCAAACCACTGCCGCGCTGCATCGAGGAGCGGCGCACCGAACTCGTTGTCCGTCGCGATCATCACCCACCTTCCGGCGTCAGCCCTGGTCGAGGACGATTCGCGGCAGGCCTCCAGCTCATCTGCGGACCGAACGCGCTTGGCCGTGCAACCACAGCGCGCCAACAAGGCCGCCAGCGCCTTCGCGCTGGAATCCTGAGGTTCGAAGAAGAGGACGCGGTGCTCGAGCGGAGGCACTGAAGGCAGCTCGCTGAGCGGCCGGGACAAATCAAGCTCGAAGGCGAACTCGGACCCCCGCCCCGGTTCGCTCGTCACCGTCAGATCCCCGCCCATGGCGCGCACGAGTCGCCTCGAGATCGCCAAGCCGAGGCCCGTTCCGCCAAATCGCCGCGTTGTCGCTTCATCGGCCTGGCGGAACGGCTCGAAGATCTCCGCATGCTTGCTCGGATGAATGCCGACGCCGGTATCGTGCACCGCGATCCTTGCACGATCGGCATTCTTGCTGAGCTGCACATGCAAGACCACCTCGCCACGCAGCGTGAATTTCACGGCGTTCCCAAGGAGGTTCAGGACGATCTGACGCAGTCGAATGGCGTCTCCGCGGCACCAGACCGGCAGCGCCGGGTCCACGATGCAGCTCAGTGCCAGCCCCTTTGCGCGGGCAGCGACGGACGCCGTGGCGACCGCTGCCTCCAGGCAGTCGACCAAGTTGTAGTCCTCCGAAATGACGGGCCACTCGCCCGCTTCGATTCGCGACACGTCGAGCACGTTCTCGATCAGTCCCAGCAAGTTGACTCCGCTGGTTCGTACGATTTCGATCAGGTGTTGCTGGTCGACCGTTTCATCGGCCTGTTCCAGAAGTTGCGCTGCGCCGATGACGGCGTTGAGCGGGGTCCGCAGTTCGTGGCTCATGTTGGCCAGGAAGCTCGTCTTGGCTCGGGAGGCGCTCTCGGCGCGCTCCATCTCGCGGCGAAGTTCACTGGTTCGCTCGGCCACGCGACTCTCGAGCGTCGCCAGCGTGGCCGCGAGGGACTTGTCGCGTGCCTGGAGCTCGTCGAGCATGCGATTGAACGCGTCTACTGCATGGCCCACCTCACCGGAGGAGCCGCCAGGCAAGCGACGGTTGAAATCCTTCTCTTGCGCGATGGCGGCCGATGTCTCTGCCAAAGCCACGACGGGGTCGGCGATGCGACGGGCCACCTTGCGCGATACGGCCAGCGTGAGGCACAAGCCGAGAAGCGTGCCGCTGAGGATGGCAAGCAGCCGCCACAGAAGATCTCGGTACATCGGCACCAAGTTCAGGTGGATCTCGAGATCGCCCACCCGCTGACCGGTCGTTCCTATCGACTGTCCGATCACCAACTCGCGCCGAAGCAAAGAGAACGGCCAGAGAAGTCGGTCATCGCCATGCGCGCCCTCGAACGTCGCGACGGTCTTGCCGGTGCGGTCCGAGACCACCACCCTCAGCACGTCCCTGTGAACCCGCAACATGCCCAGCGCGTCGTTCGTGGCTTTGACGTCATCGAACGTCATGGGCGCATCGAGCAAGTAGGCGACGGTCTCGGCGAGCTGCTGCCCCTCGGCTCTTGCGCGTTCCGGCTCGAACCAGAGCCATGAGCCGACGATGGCGATGACTGCGAAGGTGGCGGTCATGCCGGCACACAGCGCGAGCAGCCACGCCAGGCGCCGGCGTAGCGATCCGCGATCGACCCATGCGCTGAACATCACCGTCCTACTGCTTCACGTGGCGCGCCAACTTCAGCACGCCAGGGTTGATCGTGAGCCCGGCGCTGCGCACCGCATCCAGGTTGACATCGAAGCGCAGCGCGTTGTCGAAGGAAACGACCTCCACCATGCCGCCGCGCTCGATGAAGCCGTCCGCGGTGCCCACTGTGAAGATCGGGCTGTCGACCTCGCGTCTGACGCCCTTGGGACCAGCCGCACCGTCCAGATAGGCGGCGTGACACGCCGGCGCGTCGGCAGGCGGGTTGAATGCAAGCTGCAGCGTGCGCTGACCGACGGCAAATCGGTCGTAGCCCTGAAATGCGCGCTCGATCCCTTGGCTCTGCGTGTACACGCAAAGGCGGATCGGACTGCCTGGATGCTCGAAGCTCGCCACCGGCCATTGCACGAAACGGAGCATCGCGGTGACGATCTTCGCCTTGGCGAGCGCCTCGTCGCCGAGCGACTGAGCCCTCGCGATACTCAGCGCGGAGCTCAGCGCCAGCAGCGCGCCCCATCGCAGCGAGCCTCGCACCCATCGGACAGTTCTCATTCAGAACGCCCGCGTCAACTGCAGCCGCACCTGACGACCGTCCTGTTGGACCGCCTCTTGAACGTGTTCCGGCCCGACGGGATCCAGGTGGCGCTCGTCGGTCACGTTGTACACGCTCACGCCGATCGACCAGTTGCGGCCGAGTGGCGCATAGGTCATGTTCAGGTTGAGCGTCGCGTATCCGTTCAGTTTGTCGCCGTCGCGGCTCAGGCGCGAGCCGACACCGCGTGCATTCACCCCGAACACCATGCCGGGCACGGACGTTCGGACGGTCCAGGTCAACTTCACGAGATGGGCCGGCGACCCGCTCAGCATCGCGCCGGTCGTTGCATCCCGAGCGCTTTGGCGCGACCAGCTTGCTCGAAGCTGCGACCCCGCCGGCCAGACGTAGGTACCGGTGAGATCCATGCCGCGGGACTTCACGGATCCGCGGTTGCCGAACACGTTGGTGTTCGTGTCATCGGTCGTCAACTCGACCAGGTCGCGAATCTGGAACGCGTACAGCGACGACTCGAAGGTGAATGAAGGACTCGCGCGCCACGTGGCGACAAACTCGCGCGAGTCGAGCGTTTCGACCTTCAAGGCAGGGTTGGGGCGTTGAGTGCCGTCGCTGTACAAGCGCTCGAAAGCGTTCGGCTCGCGAAAGGCGCTGCCCTGCATCGCCTTGAGCGTCCATTCCGGCGTGGGTGTCCAGAGGACGGCCACTCGGGGCGACGTCGTCGAACGACCATCCAATCGTCGGTCACCACGCGCACCCAGAACGAGGAGCCACTCCGGCGCGATCTGCCATTCGTCGGACAGATAGACAGCGCGCCGGGCCGAACTCACGTTGAAATCGGTCAGCGTCTGGGGTATCGGATCCACGGTCTGAAGCAGGATGGACTGCCGTGCATTGCGCTGGAATTCGAACCCGAGCGTCAGGCGATGCTGTGCGAAACCCAACCAGGTGTAGCGTGCCTCACCGGACCACGCGCGGGCGTCGTCCGCTTCCGTGCCATTGCTTGGCGTGTCGCGAGGCCCATAGATGCTGCTCGAGCGAAACGCATACTGCTCGATGCCGGTGCGAAGTTCGACCTCCTGACGTTCGTCCAGCCGGCTCAGGTAGTTCGCGCTGACGAAGGCGTATCGATCGGTCCAGACGTCGGCCGTATTGAAAACCGTGCCGTAGGAGGCCGTGGGAAGATGCTTGTCGCGCTGGGACCAGGCGCCGGTCACCGAAAAGTCGGTCCAACGCACTTTCAGGAACGCCTTGTTGGTCGTCTCACCGTCGTTGCGTTCTGCGACGCCATGGTTGTCCTGCGGCGTGTCGAACTCGGGAAAGTACAAGTTCTGTCCCGGTCGCATCTCGGTGGCCCATCCAGCCAGAACGCGCGCATTGCCCAATTCGCCGCCCCAGGTCAGGCCGAGCCTGCGATTGAGCGAGGTACCCACTTCTCCGACGCCCCGCCAGCCGGACAGCTGCGCGGCGGTTCGAGTGATGATGTTCACGACGCCGAGTACCGCGCTCGATCCGTACAGCGCAGAGCCCGCGCCGGGAACAAACTCGACGCGGTCGATCAGGTCGATGTCGAGGGGAAATTCCCTGCCGATCGGCGCACCGTCATACAGCGGGTCGTTGATCCGCACCCCATCGACCAGGACCAGGAGACGGGACGTGAAGTCGCCTGGACGGTTGATGCCGCGCGCGCCCCCGTACACATAGGCGCGGTCGTACTGCGTGTACAAGCCCGGGATGCTGTCCAGCACTTCTGCAAGGGTTCGGTAACCCTGCGACCGAATCTCGCCCCCAGTCCGCACGACAACCGCGGCGGGCGCACGTTCGAGATCCTGCTCGTGCTTGGACGGTCCCGCAGTTCGCCCATCGCCGTAAACCGGCAAGGCCAGGATGCCCTCGAGCTTGTGCAGTTCGTCGGCCGGATCGCTGGTCGAAGCCTCGGCGCCATGCGCTTGCATGCTCAGGCAGGCCCATGCGACGGTCCCCACGATCCAGATTCGGCAATGGGGTGGGCGCGAGGATCGTGGGAGCTGCATGCGGTAGAACTTCGGATGGCGTTGATCGATCTCGGCACGAAAGCGGCGCCGCCCGAATTTTCCGGACCCCACCCATGCTTTGATCGCTCGAAAAAGGGCCGCAACCGGGTGGTGTTGCCGCCTCGTACGCCTCGCAGGAGCGAGCCACTCGATGAGTTCGCACGAACAGCGGCCGCGCCGCACCGCTTTTCAAGCGAGTTCCCTCTTCCGCAGCCCCTACGTCGCCTGCAATCGAATCGTGCGCAGCTCAACGCGCTCGCAAGGGCGCTTCTCTTCCGGAGACTCGCTGCCTCGGGCCGGCAACATGCGCACGCTGGTGCGCGCAGTCGACCCGGTCGGCAGCAGTGTCGCGCAGGACACAAGGCCGATCACGCGCATTCACCCAGCAGTTCGGGTTCGTGTGCCGCAATCAGGGTAGCAATCTCGTTCACGAACACGCGAATGCGTGCACTGCGGCGCAAGTCGGGGTGAGTGAGCACCCAGATGCCAAAGTCGCCCATCGTCGCTGGCGGCGTGAGGCGCACCAGATCGCGGTCGGCATCACCCACAAAGCAAGGGAGCACGCCCGCGCCGAGCCCGGCGCGCACGCCCTGGCGAAGCGCCTCGAGCGAGTCGAACCGAAAGTGGCTGCGGGCCTGCGGCACCTGCGCGCGTAGCCAGCGCGATTGGGGCGCATGCGCCAGCGACTCGTCGAGTGTCAGCCATTCGCGGTCGGCCAGCGCGCGGCCCTGCGCACCGCGTTGCAGCGTGCGGTGCATGTAGGCGGCGAGCGCCGTCTTGCAGATGCGGCGGCCGATCAGGTGGTCGGGCGCCTGCTCGGCGGCACGGATCGCCACGTCGGCATCGCGCCGCGTGAGATCGATCAAGCGGTTGTTGATCGAGAGCTCGATTTCGATCTCGGGGTAGCGCTGGGGGAACTCGCGCAGCAGCGGCGGCAACAGGTGCAGCCCCAACACTTCGGTGGTACTGACGCGGATGGTGCCCGACAACTTCAGATCACGCCCGAGCACGCGGCGCTGCGCGGCCAACGCCTCGACCTCCATGCGCTGCGCCGCGTCGGCCAGCAGCTCGCCTTCCACGGTGAGCCGATACGAGGTTCTTCCGCGCTCGAAAAGGCGCACCTGCAGTCGCGCCTCGAGTGCGTCGAGCCGCCGGTAGACGCTGGAGTGGTTCACGCGCAGCGCGCTCGCGGCACCGGCCAGGCCGCCGCCGCGGGCAATGGCGAGCACCACGCGCAGGTCGTCCCAGGCGAGTGGCTCGTCGGGCCTGGCGTTGTGCATGTCTAAGTTTGCGTTTTCGCAAAGTCAGTTTGCTAGAGATTACTCGGGCCAACGCTGTAATGCAAACGAACCCATGCCGACTACCGACCATGAATGCGTTGATCGTCTATGCCCACCACGAGCCGGCCAGCTTTTGCAGCGCGATGCTGCGCACCGCGACCGCGGCGTTGCGCGCCGCGGGCCACACGGTGGAAGTGTCGGATCTCTACGGGATGGGGTTCGACCCGGTCTCCAACCGGCACAACTTCACCACCGTGGCCGACACGGCGCGCCTGCGCCAGCAAGCCGAAGAGGCGCACGCGCATCAAGAAGGCGGCTTTTCGCCGGACCTGCAGACCGAGATGGACAAGCTGGTCGCGTGCGATCTGCTGATCTTTCTGTTCCCGCTCTGGTGGTTGGGCCTGCCGGCCATCTTGAAAGGCTGGGTCGATCGCGTGTTCGCGGTCGGCGTGGCGTACGGCGGTGGCCGCTACTTCGGCAGCGGCGTGATGCGTGGCAAGCGCGCGATGTGCGTACTCTCCACCGGGGGCTCGCCCGCTAGCTACGACGGCTCGGGGCACTACGCGCCGATCGAGACCGTGCTGTACCCGGTGCACCGCGGCGTCTTCGAGTTCACTGGGTTCGAAGTACTGCCACCGTTCGTCGCGCACGGCCCCAACCGCATCGATGACGGCCAGCGCGCTGCACTGCTCGATTCGCTGCGCGCTCGCTTCACCGGCATCGCGGCTCTCGAATCGCTGGCCTCCGTCGACAACTAGGCCTTCTATCTGTCTGCTCGAAGACATCGAGCGGTCATGGGCAGCTCAGCGGCGATATGGATTGCTGGGGTAGCGGTCGTAGCGGTTCGGCACGCCGTCGCGATCGCGATCGCGGTCATGGCGATCGTGGATGCCGTCACGGTTTCCATCGTGCACATACCGTGGCGCACGCGCATACGGGGGCACGACCACGCAGGCGCTGAGGCCTGTCAGCACTGCCGCTCCGAGAGCGACGAGGGAAAGACGCTTGAACATGATGCGGCCTCCCTTCATTGCCAGCCGTGCTCATCGCGGTGCTGGTGGCGGCGTTCCCACTCACGGCGCTCCCACGCCCGGCGCTCCCATTCGCGATGACGCCACTCACGTTCTCGATCGGCCTCATACCGATAGGACGGGCCCCAGGAACGCTCGTAGACCGCGGCCGGAGGCGCCTGGTAGACCACTGGCGGTTCAACGTAGACAGGCTCGGCCCGGAAGACCAGCCGGGGCAAGGGAGGGGGCACGAGAACCGGCAGGCCCGGAAGACCGATCGCGACTTGCACCTCGGTCCTGGCTTGCGCGACCGTCGCGGTGCCGAGAACGGCGCCAATCAGGACGCCGGCAGCAATCACTTTCTGGAAGAAGGGGCGCTTCATGGTGGCTCCTTGGGTTGCGGTGCGATCATCTTGCGTGACCTCCCGTGAACGCCACCTGAACGGATCGAAGTTTTCTCAGACCGCCGGCCGCGAGACCGAGCGCCCGATCTGCGTTCCTATGCCCCCCACGCGAGGATCACGACAGTCGGCGATCGCCAGTGCGGCGGGATCCAGACCGTCCCATCGAAACTATTGTCATCCGCCCCAGTCCATTGCCGATGCCACATCGTTTCCTTCGCTGCCTGTGCATGGTTCTGTTCGTCATGGCGGTGCCGCTCGGAGCCGTCGCGGGCTTCAATTTCTGGTCGAGCGAATACACCGCCTCCCGTTCAGAACTTCAAGCCATGATCGCCAAACAGTTCCCCGTGTCGCAGCGATACGCGGAGCTTGTCTCGGTGGCGCTCAGCGATCCACAACTTGACCTCAACGCAGAGGTCAATCGAGCGTCCATCACGGCCCGCGTTTCGATCACGAGCCCGCTGCTTCGCCCCGATCGGATCGACGGCACGATCGCTATCAGCAGCGCGCTGCGTTATGACGCCGCCGAGCGCGCGCTGCGGCTCGAACGACCGAAAGCCGAGCGCCTGGAACTGCGGGGTGTTACGGGCGATAGCGCAGTGCGCCTGCGGCAAATCGGCGGTTTGGTCGCACAGGGACTGCTGCAAGGTCGAATACTTCGCACGTTCTCGACCGAGGAGTTGAGCGTCGGCAGCAAGACCTATGAACTCGGAGAGATCACGGTCCTGGCAGACGGCATCAAGGTCCAGTTGAAGTAGGCGCAACCGAGTACGTGTGTGTGCCAACCGAGCTTGACCCCCTTTCAACGACTATCGAACGGCGCGAAGACTTCAGCCACCCAGTCCACAAACAGCCGGACCTTGGCGCTCAAGTGCCTGTTGCTCGGATAGACGACGTGCAGCGGGTGTCGGGGGCGCGACCAGCCGTCGAGCACGGTGCGTAGCCTTCCGCTTCGAAGGTGCGGCTCGACCATGAACTTGAACGCCTGACCGAGACCGACGCCGCTGAGCAGCGCGCTCAGGTGCGCGGTGCTCTCGTTGACCGAGACCACGGCTTGGCCGTGCACGAGGATCTGCTCGTCGCCTCGGCGGAAGTCGAGCGGGAACGCCTTCCCGGAGAGCGACGAGAAGTAGCCGACGATCGCGTGGCCCGGCACACGTGCCTTGTCCTTCGGCCCCGGCTCGCGCGCGATGAGCTCCGAGGGATGCTTCGGGACACCGCGGGCGCCCAGATACAGCGGGCTCGCGCAGGTCAGCCAATCGAGATCGGCGATGCGGCGCGCGACGAGCGACGTGTCCGCCAGCTCGCCGCCGCGGATCACGCAATCGACGCCTTCGCCGATCAGATCGATCGGGCGGTCACTGACGCCGAGGTCGACGTGAAGTTCGGGGTGGCGTGCACGAAGGCCTGGCAACGCCGGTATCAGGATCATGTTCGCGAGCACCGAGCCGACGTCGACGCGGATGCGGCCGCGCGGCTGCGCCTGCGCACGCGCGACGCTCTCGTCCATCTCGTCGAGATCGCCGATCAGGCGCACGGTGCGCTCGTAGTACGCCGCGCCTTCGGGCGTGACGCTGACGCGGCGCGTCGTGCGTTGCAGCAGCTTCGTGCCGAGATGGCGCTCCAGATCCTGCACGAGCTTGGTGACGGTCGGGCGCGGAATGTTCATCGAATCCGCCGCCTTCGAGAACGCGCCCGACTCGGCGATCCGCACGAACACACGCAGCGCGAGCAACTGGTCCACGATTATTCATGCCATTGAAATAAGAAGTCGATTCTGCCGTCTTTATCCATCGAAGTGAACGACCTACGCTTCGCTCACCCTTTCATCACTGGAGCACGACATGGGCAACAAACTCACCGGCAAGGTCACCGTCATCACGGGTGGCACCACGGGCATCGGCCTCGCGGCAGCCAAGGCATTCGCATCGGAAGGCGCGTTCGTCTACATCACGGGGCGGCGTCAGGCCGAGCTCGATGCCGCGGTCGCTGCCGTCGGCGCGAACGCGACCGGCGTGCGCGCCGATTCGAGCCGGCTCGCCGACCTCGATCGTCTGTACGACACCGTGCAGACCCGCCACGGGCGCATCGACGTGCTGTACGCGAACGCCGGCGGCGGCACCATGCTGCCGCTCGGCGCGATCACCGAGCAGCACTACGACGAAACCTTCGAGCGCAACGTCAAGGGCGTCGTGTTCACCGTACAGAAGGCGCTGCCGCTGCTCGACAAGGCCACGAACGGCGCGTCGGTGATCCTCGCCGGCTCGACCACCAGCATCGTGGGCACCGCGAACTTCAGCATCTACAGCGCGACCAAGGCCGCGGTGCGCAACCTGGCCCGCAGCTGGGTGCTGGACCTCAAGGGCCGGGCGATCCGCGTCAATACGCTGTCGCCCGGGCCGATCCACACGCCGGGGCTCGTCGAACTCGCCGGCCCCGACCGCGCGCAGCAACAGGGGCTCCTCGACTACATGACCTCGCAGATTCCGCTCGGGCGCATCGGGCAGCCCGAGGACGTCGCGAAGGCCGCGGTCTTCCTCGCGTCGGACGACTCCTCGTTCATCACCGGCATCGAGCTCTTCGCCGACGGCGGCATCGCGCAGGTCTGAGGCAATGCGCCATCGACATTCAACTCACGGAAGCTTCCAATGAACGTCACCGGCTCGCTCGGGCCCACCGCTCATCCGCTCAGGAAGCCCTTCGAGCCGGACGAGCTCGACGCGCTCGTCGAGCGCCTCGCGCAATGACTGCAATGACTGCCGCGGCCGGCGGGCGGCGGGCGGCGGTCATCTGTCCTCAAGAAGGTCGGCTCGCTCCATCGGCCATCGACGCCGCGACCAGCTGCCGGATTGCATCGCCCATGCCGGGCGTCTCGGGATCCCAGCTGTGGCGCGGCCCGACCATCATGCCGCCGTCAACCACAAGGTGGGTGCCCGTGACGAAGGCCGCATCGTCGCTTGCCAGATAGCATGCGGCCGCTGCGATGTCGTCGGCCATGCCAGCGCGCGCCACGGGTTGCGCCTTCGCCGCCATCTTGGCCACCATCTGGTCGACGCTGAGGCGCACTGACGCCGGCACGTCGAAGGAGGCCGAGAAGATGCCGGTCGGGATGAAGCCCGGGCAGATCGCGTTGACACGGATGCGGTGCCGCGCGAGGTCCGCAGCCGCCATCTTCGACAGCTGCAGCACGCCGGCCTTGGCGACCGAGTAGGCGGTCGGCGCCATGCCGGTGGACAGCGCCGCGACGCTCGCGGTGTTGACGATCGCGCCGCCGCCGCGCGCGATCATGTGCGGCACGGCATGGCGGATGCCCATCGCGACCGAGCGCAGCAGCAGGTTCATCGTGCGGTCCCAGGCGTCGGCCTCGATCTCGTCGATGCGTTCGCGCGCACCGCCGGCGCCCGCGTTGTTGAACAGCACGTCGATGCCGCCCGACCACTCCGCGGCGAACGCCATCAGCGCCCGGATCTGGTCGACCTCGCAGACGTCGCAGCGCCTGAAGACGATGCGGCCTGCAGACTGCGCGGCCAGCGCCTCGCCGCCCTCGGCATCGATGTCGGCGGCGACGACCCGCGCGCCCTCGGCCGCGAAACGCAGCGCACTCGCCCTGCCGATGCCCGAGGCCGCGCCCGTGACGACCACCGCCCTGTCTTCGAATCTCATGGCTGTCTCCTTGCCTGCTGACTTCTCGTCTGGGGGCGATCGAGCGATCCGATTCAGCCGACTACAACCTCGCTGATCTGAACCACGGGTGCGATGTCTGTGTAGTTCGGAATGTCTCCCATGATCTCCGCGGCATGCGGGCCAAACCCAGCTTGGAATGACTCAACGGAGTCGCACAGGAAGTGGCACATGCCCACATACGTGGCGGCCTCCCCAGGAGCGCCACCTGCAAGGCCCTTATCGATCGTGTACGACAGACAGCTACTCCCCATCCGCGCCTTGAGAAGCGGCATGTGCTTGTCCCGGTAGTACTCATGGTTGAAACGAGCACCTGGCTTGTTCGGATACATCACGCTGACCTTGATCATTGGGTGGCTCCTGAGTCTTCGCTTGAAAGGGTCGGGAGACCAATGCTGCATTTGAAGCCTTTGCATCGGTATGCGTACAAACGCGCGCCGACAGTGGCGCCGACGCCGACCTATTTCAAGCCCGGGAGGTGAGTTGCGATTGCGGACCGCGCCACGTGGAACTGCGCGTCCGACCTTCAGAGTACATGCCGCGTATCCAGTCGCAGAACTGCCGGATCGGAGCGACCCTGGCTCGCTCTCGCAGAGTCACGAGATAGATGCCATAGCCATCCAACGTGACGTCGGAGAGAGATCGCAACGCCCCGCTCGCCAAAGCATCGTTGACGAGCAAATCGCTGCATATCGCAACGCCTTGCCCGGCGATCACCGCCTCGATCGCATGCAGCTCCTCATGGAAATGCATCGCGACCCCGGCGCGACCCCTCCTGTTCGTTCCGGCCATGAGATCCCAGCGGTCCCATGTCGGTGCCAGCTTGTCACCAGGCAGCCAGTCATACGCGATGCGCGGTAGATTCAACCAGGACTTCCTGCCCGCCGAGCTCAGCAGCGATGGCGCGGCGACGACGTGAAACCGGTCTCGGACGAGTTCCTCGCTCACGCCATCGCGCGGCGCCTCTCGCGCGTAGCGCAACGAGACGTCGGCTTGACCGCTTCGCAGATCGACGACCGCATCCGTCCCGGTGACGGCGAGTTCGATGTTGGGGTACTCGCGACGCCACAGCGGCAACATCGGCACCAGGCAACGGGCCGCAAACGCATTGGTCGTGGAAACCGTCAGACGCCGTCGAGTGCTCGGCGCGCGGCGCAATCGCTCGATCGCGGCGGCGAATTCGTCCATGCCATCGCGCAACACAGGAAACAGCGTCTCTCCTGCCGGAGTGAGTGAAATCGGTCGCGGCCTCCGCCTGAACAACGCGCGCCCGCAATGGTCCTCCAGGCCTCGAATTTGATGGCTGACCGCAGTCGGCGTCACGTTGAGTTCCTCCGCTGCGCTCCGAAAACTTCCGAGGCGTGCCGCGGCCTCGAACGCGCGCAAGGCACTCAGGGGCGGAAGGCGGCGCATACGACTTGCATGGTGAGTTCAATTCACCTTATAGCTGAGTTCTTTGCCTTTGCGGACCATCCCGTTTGCCAACACACTGGCGCCAGTCGATTCCAACGGGAGATCACGTTGAACCAGAATCCGAGCGCCAAGGAGTTGCTCAAGGCAAGGATTGCCTCGCTGGCCCCGCTGGTTGCAGAGCATCGAGAGGCGATGGAAGCGCAGCGAAGGTTGCCGAGCCCGCTCTTCGCGGCCATTGCCGATGCAGGACTGCTGCGTCTGTGGGCGCCGCGCAAGTTCGGAGGCTGGGAGCTTTCGCTGCCCGACTTCATGGAGGTGGTGGAAGCCGCCGCAGGGCTGGACGGCTCCGTCGGGTGGATCGTGGGCAATGGCGGAGGCATGAGTCGCGCGGGCGGCTACTTGCCGGAAAGTGTCGGACGCGACTTGTTCGCCGACCCGCGGACATTCATCGTCGCGACGAACGGTGCCGTCGGCGAAGCCATTCCGGTGGAAGGGGGCTACCGCATCAGTGGACGCTGGCCCTTCGCCAGCGGCATCCACCATGCCAGCATCGTCGCACCCGCGTGCCGCGTCAGCACGGGAGGGCGCGAAGGGACGGTCCTCATGGCCTACGTCCCGGCGGAACATGCGGAAGTCGTCGACACGTGGCATGTCTCCGGGCTTCGTGGCAGTGGCAGCTGCGACTATTTGCTGAAGGACGTGTTCGTGCCTGAGGCGCACGCGCACGAGATGCTGAGTCCACCAGCGACACAGCCCGGCGTGATCTACAGACTCCCTGCCGTGTCAGCATTCGTGACAACCGTCGCTGTTGTCCCGCTCGGCATTGCGCGCGCGGCATTGGACTACTTCACCAACGAGTTCTGCGCCAGACCCCGAGCCGGAACTTCGGTGGCACTGCGAGATCGGGAATTGATCCAATCTGAAGTTGGCCGCGCCACGACGATACTTGCAGCGGGTCGGGCGCTCCTCGTCTCCAGCATGAGCGAATTGTCGGATGCGACCGACGCAGCGGGAGACCGCCTTTTGCAGGCACGCGCGGCATACCGAGCCGCCTGCGCGCATGCCGCCGAATCTGCGGTCCAAGTCGTCGACATCGTGTCCTCTGCCGCCGGCGCAGTTTCGATCTGGGAGGCGCACCCCCTCGAGCGGCAAGTGCGCGACATCGACGCTGCGGTGAAGCATATCGCCATGTCGCCGAGCAACTATGTAGTGGTCGGCCGCGTCGCGCTCGGCCTCGACGCGGGTACGCCGAGGTTCTGAGCGTAAGTTGACACTGTCTACATTTCTCGGCTATGCTGTAGACACTGTCAACCAAGAGCGCTTGAAAGCCCCGACTTGCGGGTTCGAGCCCTCTTCCATCCATTGAGGAGCGATGCATGCGCGGCAGACTGCTTTTCCTTCTCCCTCAGATCGGGCTCGTGCTGATCGCGGTGGCCGTCTTCGCAGCCCACGCTTCGGCTGCGGAGGTGACGATACGGGTCACTGGCCTCGCCGTCGCCGCGTTCGACGAGACTGGCTTCAGGGACATCGCGAAATGAAGGAGGTGGCATTCCAACGCCGGTATGGCAGTTGGGCCGTAGTGACCGGTGCGTCGGACGGCATCGGTCGCGAGTTCGCTCGCGAATTGGCTGGACGCGGTCTGAACCTCGTGCTTGTGGCCCGCCGCCAGGCTGAGCTGCAGTCACTGTGCCGCGAACTCTCCGCCGAGCACGGCGTGGAGTGCACTGCGCACGCGATAGACCTGTCGACCAGGGCAGGCTGCTTGGCAGTGGCTCAGTTGAGCGAAGAACTCGACGTCGGCCTGTTGGTGGCTGCTGCAGGCTTCGGCACGTCGGGCAACTTCATCGACGAGTCGCTGGAGACCGAGCGCAACATGCTGGCCGTCAACTGTGCTGCAGTTCTCGACCTCACGTGGCACTGCGCACGCCGCTTCGCTGCGAGAGGCCGCGGCGGTGTGGTCTTGCTCAGCTCCATCGTGGCGTTCCAGGGGGTCGGACGATCCGCCAACTACGCCGCCACCAAGGCATGGGTTCAAACCTTCGCCGAAGGCTTGCAGATGGAACTGGGACCCGTAGGCGTGGACGTCGTCGCCGTGGCGCCAGGTCCCGTGACCAGCGGGTTTGGTGCACGCGCGAAGATGGACCTCGGTCGTGCCATGCCTGCTTCCCTCGTTGCCGGCGAGGCGCTCGACGCTCTGGGCAGGCGTGGATTGGTGCGACCCGGGGGACTCTCGAAGCTGCTCGGATGGTCACTGGCGACCATGCCGAGATGGGGTCGCGTTCGCGTGATGAGCCGCATCATGGGTTCGATGACTGCGCCCCGACGCCCCGTGGCTGCGAGCGAGGAGGCCGCGTAGTGCCGTGCTAGTCTGAGCGAGACTTGGACAGCAGCGCAAACAGAGAATGCCGAAACGGGCCGTCGAAGAACCTCTCGAACTCAAGGAAGCCTGCGTCCGTGCGGCGCACGAGGTCATTGCCGAGCATGGCATCGAGAAGTTGAGCCTGCGCGAGGTCGCCCGCCATCTGGGGGTCTCGCACCAGGCGCCCTATCGGCACTATCCCAGCCGCGACCACTTGCTCGCGGAAGTGATGCGTCGCTGCTTTGAGGCCTTTGCCAATGACCTGGACCAGCGCGAGCGGTCGGATGACCCCATCGTCGAGCTGAACTCGCTGGGCCGTCGCTACCTCACCTACGCCGTCGCTCATCCGCTCGAATACCGACTGATGTTCGGCACACCATGGCCGGAGCCGGCCGCTCACCCCGATCTCGTCCGAGACGCCGTGCACGCGTTCGATGTCCTGCGCAGCGTACTCAGACGCATCTACGGTGAGAAAGCCGCGTCGAAGCAGCAGGTGGACCTGCATGCGATGTTCATCTGGTCGACGATGCACGGCATGGCCAGCATCACCGACAGCAACGTGATGGATTGTTTGCAGCTGGCGCCCAAGGTGGCCGGGCAAGCATCAGACCATGTCATGCAGATGGTCGAACTTGCGCTCTTGAGTGCGGGCCGGCGGAATTGAATTCGTCAGGCCCACAAAGATGGCAGACAGCTCCTCGCGATAGCGGTAGGCCGGTCGACGCGGCGGATCCTACTCGTCGACCTTGATCGCCGCGGTCTGAACAATGCGCTTCCAGGACTCGGAGTCCGAACGCTGGAGCTGCCTCATCGTCTCGGGATCGCCGGGCCAGTAGCGAAATCCGAGCGATCGCACATGCTCCTCGACGCCACTGGCTCGAATGGCCGTTTGGGCTGCCCTCGTCAGTTGTTCAAGACTGGCCATCGGAAGCCGGGTCGAGGCATACAAGGCGTACCAGTTGTTGAATGCCACGTCGACACCGCCCTCGCGGAGCGTCGGAACCTCCGGCGCGGCAACGGAGCGGACGTCACCCGCCACGGCGATGATCCTCAGCTTGCCGCTGCGTTGACCCGCGAGAAATTCGCCGGTCGCAGCGCAAAGCATGGACAGGCTGCCGCCGATCAGGTTGTTCATCGCCTGCGGGGTGCCGGCGTAGGGTACGTGGATCAACGTCAGGTTGGTCGCCTTGGCGAGAGCGATCATCGCAAGATGCGGCTGCGAACCGATGCCCGGTGTTCCGTAGGTTGCGCGCTCAGGGTTGGCCTTCAGCCATGCAACGAGATCATTCAGCGACGTCGACGGTATGCGTGAGTCGATGGCCAATGCAACTTCGAAGGCGGCGATCCGCTGAAGCGGCACGAAGTCGATCGCGGGCTCGTAACCGAGCTTGGTCTGAAGGTGGGGGAGCGTCACCAGCGGCCCCGAAGGCGTGAACAGCAGCGTGGCGCCGTCGTTCGGCGCGTCCTTGACCATCTGAACGCCTATCCTGCCGGCGGCTCCGGTGCGATTCTCCACGACGACCGGGCGCGCGAGAACGCGCTGCATTTCGATCGCGAAGAGCCGCGCCAGTGCGTCACCTGCGCCGCCTGGCGCATAGGGGTACACCAGTCTGAGGGGCGTGTCCTCCGCTGCGGCCGGCCGAGTCGCGGCAGCGAGTGGCGCACAAGCAAGGAGGCCCACGAGATCTCTGCGCTTCATGAGTCCTCCAGGTCCACAACGGAGATGACTTCGACTGACTCACAGTGTCACCTCTGGACCTTCTCCGCCGAAGCGAATACTCTTCATGGAGCTATAACTTTTGCTCAAGTCTCCCGATGGATTTGGCCGACCGTATCAGCCGGCGAGTCAAGCTGCGAGATCTGCACCTGCTCGAGGCGCTGTCGCGACAAGGCAGCATGGCAAAGGCGGCGGCCGAGCTTGCCCTCTCCCAAGCGGCCGTCTCCAAGGCGGTGGCCGAAATGGAGCGATTGCTTGGGTTCCCCGTGGTCGAGCGCTCTGCGCGCGGTGTCAAACCGACCGAGGCCGGCGAGGTGTTGCTCGCGCGAGGCAGAACTGTGTTCGACGAGATTGCCTCCGGCGTGCGCGATGTAGCCGCATTGGTCGATCCGCTGGCGGGCCGGGTGCGCGTTGGCGTTCCTGAGCCACAGGTCGGCTTGCTCGCGATGGTCATCGATCGGCTGGTCGCGACGTGTCCACGCATCGAGTTGGAGGTCACCGTCAGTGACGGCGAGTCGTTGATGCGGGGATTGCGCCAACGCGATCTCGACGTCGTCATCACGCGCCACGTCCCGTCGGCTCGCGACACCGATGTCGACGCCCAGATCCTGCACAAGGCGCCGCTCGTGGTGCTGGTCTCGAAGACGCATCCGCTGGCGTCGAAGCGAAAGCTGAAGCTTCAAGACCTCGCGAACGAACGCTGGACCTTGTCACCTTCGACCTCTCCGCTCGGCATCATCGTGGCGCGCACGTTTGCGGCCGAGCGAATGGAAGTCCCGGCCGCCGCTGTGATCGGGCTGTCGATTTATCTGCGCCTCGCTCTGGTGAGCGACGGGCGCTTCTTGACGATGGTTCCGCAGGCAACCGCCCAGCACTCGATCGTGCGAGATTGGGCGAAGGTCTTGCCATTGAAGCTCGCACCTGCGCCAGGTGCGGTGTGCCTTGTTCGACTTGCCAAGCGCAATCCGATCGGGGCGGTGATGACCTTCTGCCGGCTGGTCGAAGAGACGACCCACGACTACCGCAGTTGAATAACTGCGCGAGGGTCGTCCGCCGCGGCTATGCTGCACGCCTTGCACCCACCGATTCAGCGGAGCAGGTCTTATGCGGATTGCCATTATGGGCTCAGGCGGCGTTGGCGGCTACGTTGGCGGGTGGTTGCAGAACGCGGGGCAAGACGTGGTCTTCATCGCGCGAGGTGCACACCTCGCGGCGATGCGACGCGATGGCCTGCGCATCGAGCATCCTCAGCAGCCCCTCCATTTGCCGACGGTCATGGCGACCGACGATCCGCGCAGCGTCGGGCCGGTCGATCTGGTCATCTTCGCGGTCAAGCTGTTCGACACCGAGGCCGCGCTCGACACGATGGCGCCACTGGTCGGACGGTCCACCCGGGTGCTGACGCTGCAGAACGGCATCGACAGCGTCGAGATGATCCGCAGCCGCCTCGCACCCACAGCGGTCGTCCTGGGCGGGGTGATCTACGTCTCGGCGGTGATCGATCGGCCGGGGGTGATCCGTTCACCGGGGGGCCTGCACGCCATCGTGGCCGACCGCGCGGGCGGCGACGCGGTGATGGCCGAGCTGGCGCAAACGGCAGCAACGATGGACGCGCTGTCCGTGGAGCTCAGCGACGACGCGACACGGGTCATCTGGGAGAAATTCGTCGCGCTGGCGTCGCTGTCGGGCGCGACGTCGCTGCTGCGTTCCCGCATGGGGGCGATCCTGGGCCACCCCGAAACCCATGCATTCCAGCGGCAACTGGTCGACGAGGCGATCGCTGTCGGTCTTGCTCACGGCGTCGCGTTGCGCGCCGGTCTCGCCGACGAGATCATGGGCCGGCTCGCTGCCATGCCAGCGTCCTTCCGCTCGTCGATGGCCGAAGACCTGGAGCGTGGGAACCGGCTCGAACTCCGCTGGCTGAGCGGCAAGGTGCATGCGCTGGGCCTGCAGCATGCGGTGCCGACACCCGCGCATACCGCGGTGTTCCGCGGGCTCGTCTTGCACGAGGGTGGCAGTCGCCAGTAGGCGTGAGGAGATTTCCGGGAGTGATCGTGTCACCGGACGGCGTCATGTCCTACGTCTTCGCGGCCCAAATTCGCGGAAGATGATGCGGGGTTACCTCCATGCCATCGCGACTCGGCGCCATTCTCGGTGAACAGCAGGCGGTCATCGCGCTGCTGCTGGCGCGTGCTCGCGCGGCATCCGGTGAACTGTCTGCGATCCGCTCTCTTGCGCGTGTCGTCTACGCGCACATCGCGGTGATCGAGTTCGTCGTCCTGCCTGTCATCGCATCGGACTCCGCCGGCGCGAAGGTCGACGGTCTGGCAAAGGCTGTCGCGGCTCAGACGGCTCAGCTCGTGACACACCAGCCGGCGGCCCTGGAGTCCTTGGACCTGCTCGGCACGACACTCGGACTCTTCTTTGCCAGCGAGGCAGAACTCCTGGGGGCCATGCTGCACGACGGGGCAGAGGTCGATGCCGACCTGCTCAACCGTGCCGAGGATGCGTTCCTCACCTACGTGGCGGGACCGGATCGGTCCGGCACCTCGGAGGTGGCTGACACGCCTTAGTTCGGGTCAGGCCTTTGGATCGTCCATGAGTTCTCGCACTTCCTGAGCGCACCTGCATGCGACCGCCATCTTGGCGTCCCATTGGAGTGCGTCCTGGCGCGCGGGGTCGCCGCATCAACCGCGCAGCACGCGCCCGGGTTGTTCGTCGTTGCGCAGCCCGTCCTGCACCACGGGCACGCCGTTCACCCAGACCTGCTCGAAGCCCGCCGGATGCTGCAGCGGCATCAGGAACGAACTGCGGTCGTGCACGGCCGCGGGATCGAAGGCGACGATGTCGGCGAAGGCGCCGGTGCGCAGCCGGCCTCGATCGGCCAAGCCCAGCCGCTCTGCGGGTCGGCTGGTGATCCGGGCCACCGCATCGGGCAGGGACAGGATGCCGCGTTCGCGCACGTAGTGGCCGAGCAGCCGCGCCGTCCAGCCATAGCCGCTGAGCGAGCCGATGCTGCCTTTCAGGGGCCCGCGCTGCGTCAGTGCGAGCGTGTCGGACATCACCATGCAGCCGTTCTCGCGCAGGCACATGCAAAGGTCGGCGTCGGCGAAGCTGCGCGATGTCCACATCACTTCCGGCATCCCTTCGCCTTCCTCGAGCAACAGGTCGAGCACGGCATCGAACGGGTCGACGCCGCGCTGGCGGCCGATGTCCGCGAGGCTGCGGCCGACCAGGTCGGCGTTCACCAACGATCGCAGCAGCACGATGTCGTCCCAGCGGCCCGCGGTCACGAGGCGCCAGATCGGCGTGGGGTTGTGCTTCATGCGCTCGCGCAGCGCCGGGTTCTTCAGCCGCTCCAATGTCCGCGCGGTGCCGCCTTCACGGGCCCAGGCCGGCAGCACCGAGACCATCACGGTATGGCTCCAGTCGTGCGGGATGATGTCGAAGGCGACATCCACGCCTTCGCTTCCGGCCCGGTACAACAGCTCCAGCGTGTGCTGCATGGCCTGCGCCGGCGCGCCGAACTTGGGCTGGATGTGTGAGATCTGAAGTCGCGCGCCGGCGTGGCGGGCGGTGGCGATGGCTTCGGTGAAGCCGAGATCGTAGTAGACGTCGCGGTTGCGCACGTGGGTGGCGTAGAGCCCGCTGCGCCGGGCGGCCACGTCCGTCAGCGCCGCAATCTCTTGCAGCGGCGCGTCGTTGCCCGGCCAGTATTCGAGACCGGTGGACAGGCCCATCGCGCCGTCGTCGAAGGCCTGCTCGGCCAGCCGGACCATCGCCGAGATGTCGTCCTCATCGGGCGCACCGGCCTCGTCGCCCATCACCGCGCGGTGGATCGCGCCGTGGCCGACGAAGGCGGCCACGTTCAGCGCCGGCCGGGCCTGCGTCAAACGGTCCAGGTATTCGCCGAAGCTGGCCCAGTCGATCGCCATTCCCAGTTCGACATAGCCGATGAGCCCGCGACCGCCAGCCCCGGCGCGCAGCGGCGCACAACTGAACCCGCACTGGCCGATGACCTCGGTGGTCACGCCCTGGCACACCTGGCTGTCGGCCCGACCGTCGGCCAGCAGCGTGTAGTCGGAATGGGTGTGGATGTCGATGAAGCCGGGCGCAACCGTCAAGCCCGCCACGTCGACACGCCGATGGGCCGGGGCCTGCGAAAAGCGGCCGATGGCGACGATGCGATCGGCGCGGATCGCGATGTCGGCAAGGTAGGCCTGGGCACCGGTGCCATCGAGCACGCTGCCCCCGGTGATCAGGGTATCGAACATGGTCGTCAACCAGGCAGCAGTGTCCGTTACGCCAAAGGCAAGTCAGTTGCTTCGATTCGCAAAGGCCTTGAGTGCCGGGTCGCGGTCGATCAGCTTCAGGTATTCGTCCGTGACGTAGGTCTTCGGGTCGGGCAGTGGCTCGTCGGCCCGCAGCGAGCCCACTTCCTTCATGAAGGCCGCGATCGTGTTCATCGTCGTGTCGGCCTTCGACCCCTGCGGGCCGCGATTGAACATGGCCAACTGGCCGTTCAGGTCGAACGTCGGGCGCAGGTCGAACTCCTTGTTCATGGCCGCGTTGGAGATGCGCACGCCACCGGCGTCGTAGTGCTTGTTCAACAGGGTCACCGCCTCCGCGCGGTGTGCCGCCAGGTAGCGCTGCGCGCGCAGGAAGACGGCCAGAAAGCGCGCGACGAGCTGCGGGTTCTCCTTGGCCCAATCGGCCCGCGCCACCAGGTTGCCCGGCACCAGCGTGCCGGTGTCTTTGCCCGAGCACAGGTACTTGCCACCGGCCTTCTCTTCCACGGTGTAGGTGTTGGGCGCCCACAGGCCTCCGACCTCGGCGCTGCCCGAACTCATGGCCGCGACGATTTCGGCCTGGCCCATCGAGCGTATCGTCACATCGCCCTTGGCCAAGCCGAATTTGGCCAGACAGGAGCGGGCGGAATAGTCCACCGTGGAATTGCCGGTCAAGAACACGGTGCCGCCCTTCAGCGACCCCGGATTCTTGATGATGGCGTCCGCATGGGGCCCGCTGACATACAGCGCATTGGTGGCCGACTGGTCTTCGCTGAAGGCGATCGTGTGCAGCCCGAAGCGCACCGCGCCGAGCACCGCCGGAACACTCCCGGTGATGCCGATGTCCCAGCTCTTGCTGGCCGCGATCTGCGGCGCACCCGCAGGGAAGTTGGTGACCGTGGCCTTGAGACCGACCTCTTTCCACCAGCCCTTTTCGTCGGCCACCAGAAACGGCAACGAGGCCACCAGTGCGGGCTGCGAACTGATGCGCACCTCCTTCAGATCCTGCGCCAAGGCAGCAGCGGTGGTGATCGCCATCACAGCGGCGGCGGCAAAGCGTGGCAAGGTCGTCTTCATGGGCGTGGTCTCCATCACGGGGCGGAATTGAGTGCAGCGAGAGGTCGGTGTTCAGTGGTCTGCGGGGTCGTGCTGGTCGCGCAGCAACTGCCAGATTTGGGTGCGCAGGTGCACGAACGAGGCGAGCGCCATCACGTCCTCGATGCGCTCGTACGCCTGCCAGCGCTCGGCGTCGCGCACCGGCTTGACGTCGATGATCTGCTTGACGGTGCCGGGCCGGCGGGTCATCACCACCACGCGATCGGCGAGGTACACCGCTTCATCGACCGCGTGGGTGATGAACATCACCGTGCGTGGGTTGGCGTGGCCCACGCGCAGCAGTTCTTCTTGCATCACCGTGCGCGTCTGGGCGTCGAGCGCGCCGAAGGGTTCGTCCATCAACAGCACGTCGGGGTTGAGCACGTAGGCGCGGGCGATCGCCACGCGCTGCTGCATGCCACCCGAGAGCTGATGCGGGTAGGCGGATTCGTAGCCTTCCAGATTCATCAGCTTGAGATTTCGTGCGACCCGCTGGGCCGCCTCCTCGCGCCCCACACCCAGCGAGCGCAGACCGAACAGGACGTTCTCCTGCACGGTCTTCCAGGGAAACAGCGCGAACTGCTGGAACACCACCGCCCTGTCAGGCCCTGGCTTCTTGACCTCCTTGCCACCCACCTTGACGCTGCCCGAGCCGGCCACTTCGAGCCCCGCGGCCATGCGCATGCAGGTCGTCTTGCCGCAGCCCGACGGGCCGACCACGGCGACGAACTCGCCGTCGTTGCAGACGAAGCTGACCTTGTCGAGCGCGAGGAAGTCCTTGCCGTCGCGGCGGAAGCTGCGACTGACGTTGTCGAGCACGATGTTGGCCATGTCGTTCTACCGTCCCCGCGTGCGGTTGACCCAGGCTTCGACGCCGCGCAGCGCGACGTCGATCAGCAATCCGAACAGGCCGACGGCGATCATCCCGACCATCACGATCGAGGTGTCGAGCGCCCCCTGGGCGCGAACCATCATCAAGCCGATCCCCGTGTTGGCGGCGATCAGCTCGGCGCCGATCAGGCTCTGCCAGCCGGCGCCGGCGCCGATGCGCAGGCCCGCGATGATCGACGGCAGCGACGCCGGCAGCAGCACTTCGGTCACCACGCGCGGCCCCGACGCGCCGTAGACCTGCGCCGCTTCGATGTACTTCTTTTCGACGAATCGCGCACCGCGGTAGGCGTTGATCAGGCAGGGCGGGAATGCACCGGCGAAGATGATCAGCATCGGCCCGCCGATGCCGGTGCCGAACCACAGCGCGGCAAACGGGACCCACGCGATCGGTGCAATGAAACGCAGACTGTCGAACAGCGGCGAGACCATGTTGTCGAGCCAGCGGTACCACCCCATCAGCAAGCCCAGCGGTACGCCGACGCCCGCCGACAGCGCAAAGCCGAGCAGATAGCGTTGCAGGCTGGCGGCCAGGTGGCCCTGCAAGGTCTGGCCGGAAAACGGTTCGCTCAGCAGCGTGATGCCGCGCCCGACCACTTCCCAGGGCAGCGGCAGGAACTTGCGCGGCGCCAGTTCGATCCCGGCCGCGAAGCTCCACAGGCCGAAGAAGATGAGCAGGCCCGTGGCGGAGCGCCAAACGAACTGCGTGCGGTCGAGTTCCTCACCCATGGTCGGCGGCTTCGTTCAATGGGTGACGCGCCAGGGCATCGAACGGCGCTCGACGACATCGAGCACCGCGGTGAGCGCAAAGCCCACGATGGCCACCGCCACCATGCCGGCCACGATCATCGCCGGGTAGATGTCCAGCCCCGCCTGGTACAGCACCTTGCCCATGCCGAGCAACGCACCCAGCAGTTCGGCCGCCACCAGTGCGGTCAGACAGCCCTGCAGCGACAGCCGCAGCCCGGTGAAGATCGACGGCAGTGCGCCAGGCACGATCACGTCCTTGACCAGCGACCAGCCGTGCACGCCGAGCATGGCGCTGGCCTCGATGATCGGTCGATCGATGTTGCGCACGCCCGTGAAGCTGTTGATCACGCACGGCACGAACGCAGCGAACCACAGGATCATGACCTTGGCGGCATCGCCCAGGCCGAGCCAGACGATGGCCAGGGGGATCCATGCGAGCGCGGGGATCGGTCGCACGAACAGGAAGACGGGGTTGATCAGCGCCTCGGCGCGTCGGCTCCAGCCCATCCACAGGCCCAGCGGCACGCCGACCGCGGAGGCGGCGAAGAAGCCCATCAGGATCAGCTTGACGCTTTGCAGGATGTGCTGATGGATGCGACCGTCGGCATAGCCCTCGCCGAACAACAGTTGCCGGGCGGCTGCCAGGAACTGATCCGGGCTCGGAAAGGCCTGAGCGCTGATCCATCCGGACCTCGAACCGATGAGCCAAAAGGCAATCACCATCACCACGGTGGCGATGCCGGTCCAAAGTCGGGTGGGGTTGCGAAGACCGGTCATATCGAGGTGCAAACCATAGCGAGATGACCGGCACAAGCCTAATGCCAGATATGATGATTCCATCAATCCAGATTCCGCTGGGTTAGCCCCTATCAACATCGCCCGTGGTTCGTCTTGCTCGCACGCCCGAATTGATGTGGCCGCGCCTGTTCGGGCGCTTCGACGGTCACTCGCGCACCCTGCAGGGGCAATTGCGCGACGTGCTGGTGCACGCCGTGATGGAGGGCTTTCTGTCACCGGGTGAAGTGTTGCCTTCGAGCCGGGTGCTGGCCCGGATGCTGAAGCTGTCCCGCACCACCGTCACGCTGGCGCTGCAAGCCTTGGCGGACAAGGGGCTGATCGTCAGCAAGGCACGCAGCGGATACTTCGTCAGCGAGCAGTTGCAGGCCACCTACCTCGGCGCCCGGCAGCGCGCCGACGCCGCACCCGTGGCCGGCGCCGTGTCATGGGCCGAGCGATTGAAGCTGCATCCGTCGGCGCAGCGCAACATCCAGAAGTCCGCCGTCTGGCAGCAACAGCCCTACCCGTTCATCTACGGTCAGTTCGACAGCACCTTGTTTCCCACCGCCGACTGGCGCGAGTGCGTGCTGGAGTCCCTGCAATCGCGCGCCCTGCGCCGCTGGGCACCCGACCACATCGATCGTGACGACGAGACGCTGGTCGAGCAGATCCACCGCCGGCTGCTGCCGGCGCGCGGCATCTGGGCCGAGGCCGACCAGATTCTGGTCACGGCCGGCGCGCAGCAAGCCATCTTCCTCCTTGCGACGCTGCTGGTCGGGCCGTCCACCGTGGTGGGCGTCGAGGACCCCGGCTACCCCGATGCGCGCAACAACCTGCTCCTGCGCACGCGGCACGTGCGCGCGTTGCGGGTGGATGAGCAGGGGCTGGTGCCCAGTGCCGCGCTGGCCGAATGCCGCTATGTCTACGTGACGCCCAGCCACCAATGCCCGACGACCGTGACGATGCCGCTGCAGCGTCGCCTGGACCTGCTCGCCCAGGCCGAGCGCGACGACTTCGTCGTCATCGAGGACGACCACGAGAGCGAGCTCAACTTCTCCGGCAAACCCTCGCCGTCGCTGAAGAGCCTGGACACCCAGGCGCGCGTGATCTACCTCGGCAGCCTGTCGAAGACGCTCGCGCACGGACTTCGGCTGGGCTACGTGGTGGCGCCCGCCGAACTGGTGCGCGAGTTGCGCGCGCTGCGCCGGCTGGTCATGCGGCACGTGCCGACCAACAACCAGCAGGTCGCGGCCAGCTTCATCGCGCACGGTCACCAAGAAGCGTTCGTGCGTCGACTGAACATCGCTTACCGTGAACGCGCCCAAGCCCTGCTCGCCGCGCTCGCGCTGCACGCGCCAGCGCTGCAGCCCGTGTCGGCACAGGGCGGCTCGGCGTTGTGGCTGCGTGCGCACAAGGGCGTGGACACCCGCGAGCTGGCGCAGCGACTGTACGCACAAGGCGTGATCGTCGAGTCCGGCGATGTGTTCTTCGCCAGCGCGCGGCGGCCGCGCCGGCATCTGCGCATCGGATATTCGTCGATCCCCGTGGAGCGGATCGAAGCCGGCGTGCGCGTGATCGCGCGTGAATTGAACCGTCCTGGACCATGACCATGGGGAGCGTCATGCGCGGTCCGAAGAACATTCGCGTACTCCTGCTCCTGCTCGTCGGGGCGGTCTGGCTGCCAGCCGTGGTGGGGTTCGGCCTGCTGGCCCGAAGTACCTACATCAGAGAGGCGGACGGTGCACGCAACGACGTGCGCCGGCTGGCAGACAACGTCAACCTGCTCGTCGAGCGCGAACTCGACAAGCGCCTCGTGACGGCCCGCACATTGGGCGCGTCGGCCGCACTCGCGCGCCGAAACTTCGCGCAGTTCTACGAGGAGGCGAGTGCGGCCACGAGAGGGACGACGGACTGGGTCGTCCTGGTCGACCGCACGCAGCAAGTGGTCAACACCCACATGGCCTACGAGGGGTTCAAGCCGCTCTCGCGTGGCGCGAACTCCACCTTCATCGTCGGCGATCCCGCGGTGTTCTACACCGAGAGCACGCCGACGGCACGCGTGCCGGGCCTGGGCGCGTTCGCGGCTGAATTGTCCGCGTCGCCTCCCGGATACAACGTCATCGTGGCGTTCGAGCCGCAGGTCGTGCAGTCCGTCGTGGCTGCCGTTCCATACGCGGACTCGACGTTGGCCGCGGTCATCAATCAGAACCAGACCATCATCGCCCGCAGCCGCGAACCCGAGAAGTGGATCGGAAAGACGGCGTCGCCCATCATTCGCGAACGGGTGCACGAGGCCGCCGGCTCGTTCGTCGAATCGGTGACGCTCGATGGCGTGCCTTCGCTGACCTACGTCTCCCGACCGAACCGGCACGGATGGAACGTGGTGATTGCGCTGCCGCAGGCGGCGCTGGCTCGATCTGCGGAGCGGCTGACGATGCAGGCGCTGGCCGCGTCGGGGGTGCTGATGCTCTTCGGACTGGGGATCGCGCTGTTCTTCACGCGTCGCCTGTCTGCCGTCGTCGTCAAGCTGCGCAGCGCGGCGGCGATGGTCGGCACCGGTCAAGTCCCGCCCCCGGTGTCGACGGGCGTCGCAGAGATGGACGATATCGGCGTTGCGTTGCACCGTTCGGCCGTCCTTGCCGCAGACGCGACGCGCACGCTCGAAGCGAAGGTCCAGGAAGCCGTCGACACCGCGAAGAGCGCTCAGGCCAAGCTGCTCCAGAGCCAGAAACTCGAAGCGATGGGGCGGCTGACGGGTGGGGTCGCACACGACTTCAACAACCTGCTGGCGATCATCAACACCAACCTTCATATCCAGAAGGTCAAACATCCCGACCAGGCGCACGACGGCCACCTGCAGGCGATGGGCCGTGCGATTCGCTCCGGGGTGCAGCTGACGAGGCAATTGCTCTCCTTCTCGCGCAAGCAATCGCTGCATCCGGAATCGATTCCGCTCGGGACGTGGCTGCCTGCGCTGTCGGCCCTGATCCGCAGCACGCTCGGGCGCCAGAACGAGCTGGAGATCGCCGTCGACGAGGGCGTTCCTCCCGTGCTGGTCGACGCTGCGGAGCTTGAACTGGCATTGATCAATCTCGCAGTGAATGCGCGCCACGCCATGCCCAACGGAGGCGCCTTTCGCATCACCGCCACGGCACACGAGGACGAGAACCCCCAGGACGGCGGTGGCGGCCGACGGTCCTTTGTCGAGATTTGCGCGATCGACCAAGGAGTCGGCATTGCACCTGATGTGCTGCCCCATGTGATCGAACCCTTCTACACGACGCGAGAGCGCGGCGTGGGGTCCGGGCTCGGTCTGGCGCAGGTGAACGGATTCTGCGAGCAGGCCGGCGGCACGCTGCATATCGACACTGCGTTGGGGCGCGGCACGCGCGTGTGCATGCGGCTGCCCGCCGCGCCTCGAGATGCCGGCAGGCAGGACGCGGGCCCGGCGAGCGAGGCCAACGACACGCTCCTGCGCGGCCGCCTCCTGCTCGTCGAGGACAACACCGACCTGGCCGACTCCATGCAAGCGCTGCTCGGCGCGTCGGGACTGGACGTCGTGAGAGCCCGTTCGGCGCAGGAAGCTCTCGAATTCATCGCCGATCTGGACCGGCAGTCGCCGGACGTCGTCCTCAGCGACATCGCGATGCCCGGTGGCTTGACCGGCATCGACCTCGCACTGCAGCTGCGCACGACTCATCCGTTGCTGCCGGTCCTGCTGACAACCGGCTTCGCCGACAAAATGGAACTTGCCGTTCAAAGTGGATTCGACGTTCTGCAAAAGCCGGTCGATCCGCGCACGCTGCTCGAACGATTGCGTGAATGCTTGACCGTTGCAGCGGCGCAGCAGGGGCGACTGTCTTCTTCCGATCGGGTGGGGTACGACTGACGAGCCCGCCGCGGACTCCCCCGCGGATGCCCATCGCCCGAGTGGATTTCTACAGCGCCCGGGCTGGGCCCATCAATCCGCGCACGCGGATGAGCGCCAACCCGATCTCGGATGCCGGCCCCGCACCGACCTCGGCGGGCCCCTCGTCGTTCCGTGTGGAATCGAGGCTCAAAATCACTGGTCGTCGTCGAGCCCGGTGGGCATGTGGGCAGGCTGCATTTGAGCCTGTCCACATGTCCACGGGGCGGCTGCCAGGAGAGCGGATTTGAGCGTTGGAGTGGAGGCGCTGTTCACCAGCGCGTTGGGTCTGCAGCCGCCGTGGGTGGTTGAGGATGTGTTGCTGGACGTGGCGTCCAAGCGCATCGATTTCGAGGTCAGGTGCGACGGCACCCTGCTGAGCTGCCCGGCCTGCGGCGCGGCCTCGCAGCCCGTGCACGACCGGCTGCGCCGCAAGTGGCGGCATCTGGACTTCTTCCAGTTCGAGGCCTGGCTGCACGCCGACGTGCCGCGCGTGGCCTGCGGCGGCTGCGGCAAGACCACCCAGCTCGGCGTGCCGTGGGCGCGGCCGGGCTCGGGCTTCACGGCCGCCTTCGAAGCCCTGGCGCTGGCGCTGTGCCGCGAGCTGCCGGTGCGCCAGGCGGGCGCACTGCTGCGGTGCAGCGACAAGCAGCTGTGGCGGCGCATCGAGTTCTACGTCGATCAGGCACGCGCCTCGGAGAGCTTCGAGGGCGTGCAGATCGTGGGCATCGACGAGACCAGCGTGCGCCGTGGCCAGCACTACATCACCGTCGTGCATGACTTGCACGCCAAGCGGCTGCTGTTCGCCGCCGAGGGGCGGGACCATCAGACAGTGGTGGATTTCGCCGCCGACCTCAAGGCGCACGGGGGTGACCCGGCCGAGGTGCGGCATGTATGCATGGACATGAGCGCCGCCTACGCCAAGGGTGCAACCCTGGCGCTGCCGCAGGCCGACATCAGCTACGACCGCTTCCACGTCGTCGCGATGGCCATCCAGGCGATGGACGACGTGCGGCGCGAGGAGTTGCGCGCCGAGCCCGCGCAGGTGGCCGCGGCGCTGCAGGGGGCAGACCCCGAGACGCGGCGCAACCTGCTGTGGGGGATGCGCAAGAACCCGGTGGGCTGGACCGCGGCACAGACCGACGCGATGTACTGGTTGCAGCGCTCGGCGCTCAAGAGCGCGCGGGCGTGGCGGCTGCGCATGGCGCTGCGCGAGGTCTATGCGCGCGCCAGGCAACACAACAGCGCCGAGCAGGCGGCCAGCGATCTGAAAGCCTGGACAAGCTGGGCCAGACGCTGCCGCCTGGAGCCGTTCAAGAAGCTGGCCACGACGATCAAGGAGCGCTTCGACGCCGTCGTGCGCGGCATGCTCGATCACCGCAGCAACGCCTTCGTCGAGTCGATGAACGGGCAGCTCCAGCAGGCCAAGCGCGCTGCGCGCGGATACCGCACGGCCAAGAACTTCATCGCCATCGCATACCTGCGCCTGTCACGCCTGAAGAACCTCCCGGCTCATCCGTTCAGCCCGGCCGCGGCGGTCAGCTGAATCCCTCGCGTTCCACACGAAACGGCATAGAGCCTAGTTGGATCTCGACGCG
>Ga0209023_10001055_pt1 | contig 38448 bp, 34 predicted proteins | sample LakOneMetagenome_FD_187468 | JGI IMG/M metagenome (GOLD analysis project Ga0209023, IMG submission 187468) | Freshwater and sediment microbial communities from Lake Erie, Canada (SPAdes) (version 2) | ecosystem: Environmental > Aquatic > Freshwater > Lentic | place: Lake Erie, Canada...
GTTCCTTGCCGGTGCCGGACTCGCCGCGCAGCAGCACGGTCGTGTTCGTGCGCGCGACCTGCGCAATCTGCTCGTACACCTGTCGCATCGGGCCGCTCGTCCCGATGATGTTCGAGAAGTCGTAGCGCTCCTTCAGCTCCTGCCGAAGGTGCGTGTTCTCGTCGACCAGCTTCTGCTTGTCGGCCGCGATGAGCCGATGCACGCGCACGGCCTGCGCCACCATCGACCCGACAACACCAACGAACTTCGCCGTGCGGTTATAGTCGCGGTCGGCCTTGTAGCGAAGGTCGATGCTCATCGCACCAATCGTCTTACGATCGAGCGTGATAGGCACCGAGACGTAGCTCAGCTCCTGCTGGGCGAGTTCCGGTCGGTCGGACAGGCGATGCACGAACGACGGCTCGCTCGACATCCGCGGCACGACCACCGGGGTGCCCTTCGACAGCACCTGACCGATGATGCCCTCGCTGGCGTTGATGCGCAGGCGCTTGCCTGTCGTGATGGCGCCGGCGGACGCTTCGAGTTCGACCTCGCCAGTCTCTTCACTTCTCAGGACCACGGCTCCGCGGACGGCTCCGTGGTGACGCACCAGAATTTCGAGAACCCTGACAAGCGCCGCGTGCAGGTCCAGCGTTGCCGATAGCGCCTGGCTTGCCTCGAGAAGCGTCGATAACTTTCGCAGTTCGCCTGCGTGCGCCTCGTCAGGTTCCATCCACTGCGCAACCGTGCTGTGCGACGACATAACTCACTACCCCCGGAATCGGTGGCCTCAGCAGCCACACCTCCACAGCAGCAAGCACGGTTCCACGGCGCTCAGCCGAGTACCGGACGCCAATCGAGAAAAACAGGCGGAATCCTGAGGAATTGGCTTTCCGAGCGGAAGGCGACGACCAGACAAAACCGTCGAAAGCAAGCGGGCTATTCTACAAATTTGTCTGAAACGTCAATCGTCTTCGTTTCGTGGAGCACGGTTCGCCCGACGGCGACGGCGCGTGCGGTCTCGATCATGCCGTCCGCAGACCTGGTCAGGCCATGCGATTGCGCACGCAGATCCGAGGCCGGGTAGCCGCCATCGAGCACCTCGAGCACGTGCTCGAACTCGTGGGCAATCCACTCCGCCTGGTCCGAGCCTGGCGCGACTGACACCGTGGCGACGAGCAGCCCCGACGAATAGCGCTTGATCGTGGAGCGCGCCCGGAAGCGAACCTTGGACAATGTGGGGTCAAGCCTGAGCAAAACCACGAGTTTGTCTTCCGCGTCGAGCCGTGCGCATTGCGCGGTAAACGTCGCCGACGCGGCGCGCATCTGTTCGAGACTGGACCGCAGGTTCGCATCCACCTTCAACGAGCGCGGATACTCGAGCGGCACGAGTTCAGTCGCGGCGGACGCCGCACTCGCCATCGCGCACAGACACACACACACGAACACCCGACGCAGTATCGTCATCACGTTCATCGAAAAAACCAGGCGGCCGTTGCGGACGGCGTTACAGCGAAAGAACACATCCAGAGCATCGGATGACAGAGCCGTGCCCTTGAGGGCGAAACCCCTACAAAATCGTGGGCTTCGAGTGCGGCAGCGCGCTCCGCACTCGCGGCAGTTGTTTACGGCGTCACACTGAAATCTACAGATTCCACGGCCGATCCGAGGCTATTCCTGGCCGTCAGCACGAGTGAGTAGGCACCGGAGGCCAGCGAGGCGAGCGGTAGCGCCACTTGCACAATCTGGCCCTCTTCGCCGAGCACAGTAGCGGGAAGGTCGCGAACCGGAGAGCCGAACCGACTCTGCAGGCGCGCGCTCACTGCTGCGGCGTCGCCGTGGGCCAGGAGCGGAATCCGCACCACGAGTTGCTCTGCGCGACTGAACTCGCGCGCCGCAACGGGCGCGACAGTGTCCGGCGTATTCAGGATCGCCTCGACATCCCGACGCGAGCGTCCGCGGAACACGGCTGCCGAGCCAAACCCGATCGGGCGCGTGAACGCCGTCACCGTCACGTCGCGGACGTCGTGATCGAGCACTCGCCCGGCCGGGTCCAGCACGTCCATCTGCACGAGCAGAGTGCCGGGCCTGGCACTGAACGACAGCTCCGGACGCGCGGTGGACACGAGCATCGCGCCTCGTCCGGACGGACCCGTCTGTCCCTCGAACACCGGCGTGCCGTCCATCAAGGTCACAGTCATCGAGATGCGCGCCGGAGCGACCACGACACCACGGCCGCCGGGCACTCGCGGAGCCGGCTCCCAGACAAACGTGAGCCGAGTGGCGTCGGAGTCCGTCGCGGCCTGGCCGAACCAGGTGCGAATCAAGGTGCTCGTGTGCCGTGGAACGGCCAGCCCCGGTGGCGGCGGCGTGGGGCGTTCGATGAGCGGCTCGCGAATCAGGCGTCCAAATCCCGCCCTCGCCCGCAGGGGCGCGGCTGATGCGCGGAGCGCCACAGTCACGGGCTGGAAACGGCCGCCAACCGGACTGGGTGTGTCGAGGTCGAGCACGTAATAACGGCTGGCATCGCGAAACGCCTGCTGCAGCCCCTCGGGAATGTCGCGTGCGCCACTGACCGCGAGCCCGGTCGTCTGTTCCGCCAATCTCGCCAGGACGTCTGAACGGTCAGGGCGTGCGGAATCGTCCGTTGATGGTTGCGCGGGCGACGGGCGCAGCGTGTAGATGGCTACGTGGGCCATGTTTGCCGCTCGGCCGATCGCGTCGGGCGCAGTCACGACGGCGTCGCGACGCGACACGACCGGTCGTTCGACGCCGTTGCTCACGACGATCAACGTCTTGCGGCCGGCTGGGAACTGTCCGAGATGCGCGCTCAGCGCGCCAATCGCCGACAGCGCGATCTGATTGCGTGCGATGTCGAGACGCGCCGGATCTCCGGCAAAGAACTCTCGCTCGAAGCTCGTTCGCGGCACGTAGTCGTTCTGTCGTGGTGCAGCTGTTTCGACAACCCGTGCGGCGGCCTCGCGGTCGGCAGACATCCGGAGTGACATCAGCGAGTCGAGCGGCTTGACAACCAGCACCAGGTCGCGCGGCCCGAGCGACGCGCGCAGAAACGACGCGACGGCGTCCCGCGTCGTCGCCCAGGCGATGTCGTCTCGCAGGTGGAACTCGTCGATGTAGATGCCGACCAATCGATCGGCGCGTGAGGCGGCGTCCTGTTCATCATCGTTTGAGCCGATGGCAGGCAGCGCAGTTCCCGTCGTGCCTGGTTGAACGAGGTGCGCGGCGCGAACGGACAGAGGCGCTCCCGACCCGGTGACGACGAAGTCGCCCGGTGCAAGGGGCCTGGACGAGCGTGCGTCATCGACGATGACGTCGAGGGTCACAGGCGGCTGCGGCAGTGTCTGCGCCTGGGCAGGCACAGCGCACAGGCACAAGCAGACGAGACTTGCCCAGCGCACGTCAGTTCGTGATTCGGAAGCCGATCATTTCCTTGCGCGGCTCTGTCGGACCGGCAGTCGTCAACTCGACGACGTACTCGCCGGGTGCGAGCGTCGCGAGCGCCAGATCCACGTCGCGAGCCGTCGCGTCACCCGCGGCCATCTCGGACACGGGCAGGTCTGCAATCGACTGTCCCCCACGGTTCAGCAGCCGTGCAGACACGGACGGCGCGCCCGCGCCGGTGCCGTAGGTGGTGACACGCACGAACACACGGTCCGAGCGCGAGAACTCGCGCGTGGCCGTCGGCACGGCTTTCGGGTCGGCCTTCATCTGTTGAAGCTCGCGCACCGTTCGCGCCCGGAAGACGCCAGGCGTCGCCATGGCGGCATCAGGAGCCGTGAGATCGGGGACGGCAATTTCGCGCGTCTCGGTGTCGAGCACGTCGGCGTCTGCGCTTTCGACCGACAGCCGCAGCTGCACCTTGCCCGGCGCTGCCTCGAAGCTGACCACGCCGCCCGGCGTCGTGGTTGCGGGCGGGGCTGGCACCGCGGGGGTCTTGCCGCGGTAATACGGAGAACCATCAGGTGCGACCGCAAGAACCGACATGCGCGCGGGCACATCCGACGCTCGCACGGTTGCTCCTGGCGCACGGGAAATCGGCTCCCACACCAGCGTGACCTTCGTCTTGCCGGCGCTGCCGCGCTCGGTCCCAATCCACGTGCGGACCAGTCGTGAGGCACTCACCGGAGCCGCCACGGCAGCCAGCGCCGTCTGCACCGGCTTCGGGGCATCGGGCTTCGGTGGTTCGAGCGCACGCTTCGCATCGTCGACCGTGAACGCCCAATAGCCCTTGCGCGCCCGCACCTGGACACCGGGGCGCTTCACACGTACGCGAATGTCGTGGAACTTGCCGTCGGTGGCGGTGAACGTCGAGTTGTAGCCAAGCAGGTAGTAGGCGCTGTTGTCGCGCACGATCTGCTTCATCCCCATCGTCAGGTCGTTGCGGTTGACGATGGCGCGGCCGTCCGTGTTGATGGCCAGCGTCCGCAGTGTCTCCATCGACGAGTTGAAGTACTGCCGATCGGTCGAGGAGATGATGTTCTGGTCGATGCCGAACTCGCCGGTGGCGAGGCCGCGCGGGTCGACGGCGTAGATGGCGACGTTGTTCTTGTTCGCCGTGTCGTAGAGGTCGCGCAGGTCCGACTCCATGTCCATGCCGGAAGAGAACGCCGCGCGGTCCTCGTTCGGATTGTTCATGCCGGCGAACGGGTCACCCGCCGCGGCATTACCGGAACCTGGAATCGTGGAGTTGCTGTCGCGCATCTGCGGCGGCAGCATCGCGTTGTAGCCTTCGCTCACGAGGATGAGCGCCTTGCGGCCTTCCTTGAGTCCGCCCATGTGCACGATCAGCGACTTCATCGCCGACCACGACACCTGGTTGCGGATCTTCTCGACTGTCTCGGTCGGGTAGGACGCGTAGCGCTCCTCGTACTCGTTGCGCGGCGTGTAGTCGTACTTGCGGCCTTTGAACTGTTGCAGCCCGCGCATGACCGCGTCGTCATTGCGCGTCATCCGCACCGACGCTGTGGCCTCGAGCGGATACATCACGCCAATCATGTCGGTGGGTCCGAGCTGCGTCTCGACAAACCGGGCCAGCTGCGCGCGCGCCTGCATGCTGTTCTCGAGACGCACGTGGTAGTCGTCGAGAAAGAATGCGAACAGGCGAACGTCGTCTCGAGACGCTTCCGATGCCTCATCGTCGTCCGTGCGAATTTCGCGCGGCGGCTCCTTCGTCGCAGACATGAGACCGCCGTCGAGAGACACCAGCTTGAAGGTCTCGATCGCCTGCGGCTTGCCTTGTTCGACAACCTCGAAGTCTTCGGGTTTCAGGTCGCCGACAGGGTTCCCGTTCTTGTCGGAGACGATGACGTCGACACGCACGAAGTTGATACCCGTGCGGAAGACAGGCTGACCGTTTGGGCCCGTCGGTGGCGCCGGGCTCCCCGCCTGAGGCTGCCCTTGCGATGCCGCGGGTTGGGACGCGGACGTTCCGTTGCCGTTTTGTTGCGCGTGACTGGGGACGATCGCAGCCAGCGCGACGGTCACGACGACGGCGACAGTAAGACGGAGACGGTTCGCCATTCTTCTATCTTAGCCCCGGCGCCTGTTAACATCACGCGCTGTGACGCCCCCAGCCACCGACCTGATCCACGCGCCGTTGACCCGTCTCTCGGAAGACGAACAGCTGTTTCGCGACGGGATTCTTACGTTCGCCCAACGCGAAATCCGCCCCCATGTTCGCGAGATGGACGAGCAGGCGAAGATGCCGGCCGCGCTGCTGACGCAGCTGTTCGAGCTGGGTGCGATGGGCATCGAAATTCCCGAGGCGTACGGTGGGTCGGGCGGCACGTTCTTCCATTCCGTGCTGGCCGTCGAAGCACTGTCGCAGGTCGACCCGGCGGTTGGTGTGGTCGCAGACGTGCAGAACACGCTGGTGATCAACGCCTTCCTGCGCTGGGCCACTGAGGAGCAGCGCGCCACCTTCCTGCCCCGTCTGGCCGCCGACACCATTGGTGCCTATGCCCTCTCGGAAGCCGGCTCCGGCAGTGACGCCTTCGCGCTCACCACGCGCGCCGTGCGCAGCGGCGACGAGTGGCTGCTCACGGGTCGCAAACTCTGGATCACGAACGCCAACGAAGCGGGCCTCTTCATCGTCTTCGCCAACGCGAATCCCGAGGCGGGCTACCGCGGCATCACCGCCTTCATCGTCGAGCGCGGCATGGCCGGCTTCACGGTCGGCAAGAAGGAAGACAAGCTCGGGATTCGTGCAAGCAGCACCTGTGAGCTCATCCTCGACGACTGCCGCGTGCCGGCGTCACATGTCCTTGGCGAGGTAGGCAAGGGATACAAGGCAGCGATTGAGACGCTGAACGAAGGGCGCATCGGCATCGGCGCGCAGATGGTCGGACTCGCGCAGGGCGCGCTCGATCACGCGGTGCACCATACGCGCGAACGCAAACAGTTCGGCAAGCCCATCGCCGAGTTCCAGGCGGTGCAGCATCAGATGGCGCGCGCTGCGACCGATGTCCACATGGCTCGCCTTCTCGTCTACGAGGCGGCGCGCCTGCGCGATGCACGACTGCCCTTCCTCACGGAAGCGGCCATGTGCAAACTCGTCTCCTCGGAAGTGGCAGAGCGCGTCGCGTCACTGGCGGTGAACCTGTTTGGCGGCTACGGATTCGTGAAGGACTATCCGGTCGAGAAGCTGTATCGCGACGCCAAGATCGGGCAAATCTACGAAGGCACGTCCAATCTGCAACTGCAGACCATTGCCAAGCAGCTACTCGGGAGTTAGTCTGGCGAGGTCGACTCTCTTCGGAGGTCTGCCGTGCGTGACACCTACCTGACCGAGATCAGGCGTTCGTACCGAAACTACCGCCGTCTGGCTGAAACCGCGCTCGTGCAGGTCCCTGACGAGGGGCTTACCACCACGCTCGGTAACGACGACAACAGCCTCGCCGTCATCATGCAGCACATCGCCGGGAACCTTCGCTCTCGGTTCACGAACTTCCTGACCGCAGACGGCGAGAAACCGGATCGCCAGCGCGACGCGGAATTCGAGTCGCGGCCAGACACCACGCGTGACACGCTGATGGCCGAGTGGAACGGTGCGTGGGACATGCTGCAGCACACGCTCGACTCGTTGACCCCGGCCGATCTCGATCGCACGGTGTACATCCGCCAGGAGCCGTTCGTCGTGGTCGAAGCACTCGGGCGCTCCGTCACACACACGGCCTATCACGTGGGACAGATCGTCTTTCTCGCCAAGCATCTGGCCGGCGCCAACTGGACGTCGCTCAGCATTCCCAAGGGACGCTCCGCGGAATTCAGCGTCGGTACGTTCAAGAAAGGCATCGTGCCCGGCGGATCATCGGCCTGAGCGGCCGCAGCTGGCGGGTGGTTACGAGGGAACGATCAGCCCCTCGGCGAGAATCATGCGCTGCGCCTCCGACGTGCCCTGGTAGATCTCGGTGGCACGCACATCCCGGAACAGCCGTTCGATCAAGGACCCGCGGCGATAGCCTTCCGACGCCATGATCTGCATGGCTTTGTCGGCAGCCCGGTGCGCCGCTTCCGATGCGGCGAGCTTGGCCATCGACGACTCGACCCGCGAGCGTTCCTGCCGGTCCTTGGCATCGGCGGCTTTCCACGTCAGCAAGCGTGCCGCCTGAAGCTCGGTGGCAACGTCGGCCAGCATCCACTGCACCGCTTCGTAGCTTGCAATCGGTTTCCCGAAGGTGTGCCGCACCTTTGCAAATCGAATCGCTTCATCGATGGCTGCCGCGCCAATGCCGAGCGCCTGCGCGGCAATACCGACGCGGCCGCCCTGCAGCGCCCACATTGCGAGGCGGAATCCCTGATCGACCGAACCAAGCACCTGTTCGTCGCCGACCTCGACATCAAGCGTGAGGTCCATGCAGCCGAGGCCGCGGACACCCAGCGAATCGGCGCGCGCCGTCTTCACGATGCCGGGCGTTGCGGCTGGCACCAGGAAGGCCGTGACACCCTGTCCGCGCAGACCTGGTCGAGTGGACGCGAAGATCACGATGAGGCTCGCCGCGTCAGCGTTGGCCACCCACACCTTCTTGCCGATGATGCGGTAGCCGCTGGCGGTGCGCTCAGCCCGGGTCTGCAGGTTCGCGGCATCGGTGCCGGCCTCTGGCTCGGACAGCGCGAAGGCACCAAGCGCCTCGCCGGACGCAAGACGACGAAGCCACGTCTCCTTCTGCGAGGACCGACCAGCGTGCGCGATGAGATCGGCCACCAGCGAGTGATGCACCACCATCGAGACCGCCACGGTGGCACTGGCGCGCGACACAGCTTCGAGCGCGAGCGCATAGCTCACATAGTCGAGTCCGAGGCCGCCCCACTGCTCAGCGCTCGTGATGCCGAGCAACCCACGGTGCGCCGCCTCGCGCATGACATCTGAGGGGAACGCGTCGGTCTCGTCAATCGCCGCGGCACGCGGCGCGACAACGTCAGACGCGAAGGCGTTGACAGCGTCCAGGAAGGTGCGTTGCGCGTCGGTGATATCGAGATTCATCGCACACGTCCCCTTTCGCTGGTTACGGCCTCGAGTGCCCGTGTCCGCAGGCTCGTCGTGTCGAGCGTCCATATTCGCCGCGACGGCATACGGTCCTCGGCAATGACCGACACTCGTTCAGGAACGCTCACGCAGCAGACGCTCGAAGATCGGCCGCAGGCGCGTCGCCGTATCCGCCATCTGCTCCGGCAGCACGCGCGTGTTGCCGACGACCGACATGAAGTTGGTGTCGCCGGTCCAGCGCGGCACGAGGTGCACGTGCAGATGGTCTGCAATGCCGGCACCCGCCGAACGTCCGAGGTTGATCCCGACGTTGATGCCCTGCGGACGGTAGGCCTCGGTCAATGCCGCCTCGGCATCGCGCGTGAACGCCATCAACTCGGCCAGTTCGTCGGCCGTCGCGAGCGTGAGCGAGGCAATGTGACGACGTGGCACCACCATCAGGTGGCCGTTGTTGTAGGGATAGAGATTGAGGATGACGTAACTGGCACGTCCTCGCACGAGCACGAGATCGTCGCGCAGCGGGTCGCCGGTCGATTGATCAGTGGGAAACGAGACGCTGCAGAACACGCAGGCGTCGGAAGGAGTCGTGGTTCCGGTCACGTAGGCGAGCCTCCACGGAGACCACAAACGTTCCATGCCGTCAGCGCCGTGGGTCACCCGTCCAGTGTAAGCCCTTCTGAGCGCGTGCGGTGACTGCGGCGCAGAACCCGGCGGCGGCAGCGTGACGAGCGAGCTAGACGGCGAGTGCGTCTGGTGGTGTTGCTCCCGCGGGCGCATCGTCGGGCTCGCGGTTGATGAGGTCTTTCAGTTCCTTGCCTGGCTTGAAGTAGGGCACCTTCTTGGGCGGCACGTCGACCTTGTCGCCCGTTTTCGGATTGCGGCCCTTGCGAGGTTCGCGCTTGCGGAGGCGGAAGCTGCCAAATCCACGCAGCTCAATCTTCTCGCCGCGATGGAGCGCGTCGATGATGGTCTTGAAGACCGTATCGACGATGACTTCGGAGTGTTTCTTGGTCAGGTCCGAGACGCGAGAGACTTCCTCGACGAGCTCGGCCTTCGTCATGCTTCCGCCGGTCATAGTATTCCTTGCGGGTCCGGAGCCGCAGGTTGCACACCGGGGCCGCGCACGCTGTCGTGCGCAGCCCTGATGTGGTCGCCCACGGCTCCGATGCCTGCCCTATCGATTGTTCCGGAAGTGGTCGCCCAGGGTTGCCGTGCCGTCGCCGGCCGACTCCTGGTAGCTTTCCCAATCCGCCCGGAACTCGTCCGATTTCAGCGCGCGAATCGAGAGGCCGATCTTCCGTTCTTCCGGAGCGAGCTTGATGATCTTCATCTGGTAGCTTTCGCCCACCTTCAGTTCGATCTTCTCGTCGTCCTTGCCCGTGTGGCGGGAGTCATCGAACTCCGACACATGGATGAGGCCTTCGATGCCTTCGTCGAGTTCGACGAACGCGCCGAAGTTGGTCATGCGAACCACCTTGCCCTCGATCGTGCTGCCCACCTGGTGACGGCTGAAGAAGTCGTCCCAGATATCGGTGGCCAGCTGCTTCAGACCGAGTGACAGACGCTGGTTCTCGGCGTCGATGTTGAGCACCATCGCGTCGACCACGTCGCCCTTCTTGAGGACTTCCGACGGGTGCTTGATGCGCTTGCTCCACGACATGTCGGAGATGTGGATGAGGCCGTCGATGTCCTCTTCGACTTCGACGAACGCGCCGAACTCGGTGAGGTTGCGGACCTTGCCCTGAATCTTCGAACCGACCGGGTACTTCTCGGCCAGGTCATGCCACGGGTTGCTCTCGACCTGCTTGAGGCCGAGCGAGATGCGGCGCGCCGTCGGGTCGACACCGAGGACCATCGCGTCGACGCTGTCGCCAACGTTCAGGATCTTCGACGGGTGCTTGACGCGCTTGCTCCACGACATCTCGGAGACGTGGATGAGGCCTTCGACACCGGACTCCAGCTCCACGAAGGCGCCGTAGTCGGTCAGGCTGACGACCTTGCCGCTCATGCGCGCACCCACCGGGTAGCGCTCCATGACGTTGGCCCACGGGTCGGTGATGAGCTGCTTGTGGCCGAGTGACACGCGCTCGGTCGCCGCGTCGTACTTCAGGACGATGACATCGATCTCGTCATTGACCTTGAAGAGCTCCGACGGGTGACCCACACGTCCCCACGACATGTCGGTGATGTGCAGCAGGCCGTCGATGCCGCCGAGGTCGATGAAGGCGCCGTAATCGGTGATGTTCTTGACGACACCACGCAGCACCTTGCCTTCGGCCAGCGTCTCGAGCGTGTGCTTCTTCTTCTCGGCGTTCTCTTCTTCGAGCAGCGCCTTGCGCGAGAGGACGATGTTGCCGCGCTTCTTGTTGACCTTGATGACGCGCATGCGCAGTTCCTGGCCGCGCAGGGCGTCCAGGTTACGCACGGGACGCACGTCGATCTGGCTGCCCGGCAGGAAGGCCCGGACGCCGATGTCGACGGCGAGACCGCCCTTGATGCGTTCGATCACGCGGCCGATGACGACCTTGCGCTCGACGTAGGCCTTCTCGACCTCGTCCCAGATCTTCATCTTCTCGGCTTTTTCGCGCGAGAGGACGACGTAGCCGTCACGGTCTTCCGTCCGTTCGAGCAGCACGTCGACGATGTCGCCGGCCTCGACCGTAACCTGCCCCGTCTCATCCACGAACTCGTCGACGGCAATGATGCCTTCCGACTTGTACCCGACGTCCACGATGACTTCCGAGGCAGTCACCTTGAGCACCGTGCCCTTGACGACCTCGCCCTCGGCGATGTTCCGGAAGCTGTTATCGTAGGAATCCAGCAGTCGGGCGTACTCTTCGGGGTCGATCTGTTCGTCGTCTTCGCGCGGAAGAGCCTTGAGCCCACCGCGATCGTTCCGCTCCGCGCGCTCGAGCGTTCCCGCAGCGCCCTTCACTGGACCTGGAGTCTGCTCGTCTTCAACGTTTGCCATGCCTTACGCACTCCTCTTGTCGCTGCACGCCCGTACCGACTAGAGTCGGGCACGCGCATGCATCTGCCGGCATTGGGTAGCGGGGTCCGGCGGCCCGCAATTTCGGTCAGCGGGTGCCCTGAAGCGCCCTTCTGATTTCCGATAAGCGTTAGAGAATACTTCACTTATCGCAACACGTCAAGGATCCGACGAGGACACGACATCATGGCCAAACGCACGGCACGTCGCTCATCTACGCTCACACGCACCGCGAAGCCGGCGTCATCCGGACGCAAGACGTCCCCGTCGGCCGCATCAGGTTCACGCCGCGCACCCGCCGCGACACTCGCTCGCAAGAAGGGCGCGACGAAAAAGGCCGCCGCAAAGAAGGCCGTCGTGAAGAGGGCCGCTGCGAAGAAAGCCACCGCCAGGAAGGCCGGCGTGAAGAAGGCCGGCGCGAGCAAACCGGTCGCGAAGGTTGCGAAGAAGGCGGCGGTGAAGAAGGTCGCCGCAAGCAAGACACGTCTCAAAACGGCCAAGAAGCCGGCAAAAGCCAGCGGACGCCGCGCTCAGCCCGGCAAGGCCGCGAAGACGCCGGCGAAACCAGTCAAGACCGCACCGGCCGAGACCAGACGCAGCAAGCCTCAGGCGGCTCCCAAGGCAGCGGCGACGCGCCTGGCCACCCCAAAGCCGGCCGCACCACGCCGCCGGACCAGCCCCCCAGCGCCAGACCCCGTCGTTCAGACGCCACCCTCGTCGCTCGACATGGTTCGCAAGGGCACGGCTGCCAGAAGCGGACGCGCGGAACTGGCCGAGTCTCGCGCCGACCACGCGAACATGACGCCGTCCATCACGGGCGGTGACGTGGATGCCAACGTCGAGAACGCCTACTTCAGCGGCGACGAGGCCCCCGGCGGCGACAACCCGACGCCCGACCAGGACATCGTGGACGACATCGGGAAGGCTCTGGGCGTCGAGTATCAGGACAACGAGGAGCTTCGAGGTGCTGACAAGGTGACGGACCGCGACAAGCACCGCTGGGAACTCGATCCGGCGTCTGCTGAAGACTATCGGGACCGTCGCTAGAGTCACGAGCGCCGCGCCCAAGCTTCTGCGAGGTCGTCGCCGGGCCGCCGTCCCCGAACGCGGTCCGGCACTCCGTGGTTCGCGAGAGGACGTTGAGGGCGGTCGGGTGAACGGTCTCAGGCTGGCGCGAGCTTGCGGCGAACGAGCGACATCACCTGCGCGACGACGGTGTCGATGGGCACGTGGGTGGTGTCGATGACGGTGGCATCCGCGGCAGCGTAGAGCGGCGAGGCCGCGCGCGTCGAATCGCTGCGGTCGCGTTCACTGAGCAGCGTCTTCACATCAGACAGTGCGACCGGTCCACCTGAATGGGCCGGGTCGTGGGCACGCCGGCGGGCTCGCTCTTCCGCCGACGCATCGAGATAGAGCTTCAGATCGGCCGCCGGGAACACCACGGTGCCGATGTCACGCCCTTCCATCACGATGGCACCGTTCACGCCAAGTGCCCGCTGACGCTCGACGAGCACCGCCCGCACGCGAGGCAGCCTCGCGACGGACGCCGCCGCCTTGTCGATGTCGGGCGTTCGGATGGCGCGCGTGATGTCGACGCCGTCGATGGTGACCTCGGTCGCTGAGATATCGATGACGGAGCGTTCCGCAATCGCGACGAGCTCGTCTTCGCGGTCGAGCGGCACGCCGTGTTGCAGGGCTTTCCAGCCAACGGCGCGATACATGGCGCCGCTGTCAACGTGTCGATACCCGAGTTCGGCAGCGATGGCGCGGGCGATGGTGCCCTTCCCCACGCCCGAAGGTCCGTCTATGGCAATGATCAGCGGTCGCATGCAGCGTCAGATAGTAGGATGGCTGAATCGGCGTCGGAATAACGAGGAACAGAGTGGAACGACTGCAGAAAATTCTATCGCAGGCTGGCATCGCATCGAGACGCGCATCCGAGCAGTTGATGCTCGACGGGCGCGTCACGGTGAACGGCGCCACCATCCGGGAACTGGGCACCAAGGCGGATCTGGGCACTGACGACATCCGCGTCGATGGACGCCGCATCAAGAACGTCGAGCGACATCGCTACGTGCTGCTGAACAAGCCCAAAGGGTATGTCACCACCCGCTCCGACCCACAGCAGCGCCCCACCGTGATGAACCTGGTGAGCGCCGTGCGTGAGTACGTCTATCCGGTTGGGCGCCTCGATTTCGACACCGAAGGTCTTCTGCTGCTGACCAACGACGGTGAACTGGCCGCAGGCCTCACGCATCCGCGCCACGAAGTGCCGCGCGTGTACGAAGCCCGCGTCCTTGGCATTCCCGACGACCACGACATCGAGCGGCTCTCGAAAGGCGTCACCATCGAGGGACGCCGAACGGAGCGTGCGAAGGTGGAACTGGCACCAAGTCGGACTGAAGGGCGCGCCACCGTCCGCATCACGATCGGCGAGGGGCGCAACCGTCAGGTGCGCAAGATGTTCGACGCGATCGGTCATCCGGTCGACACCCTGCGCCGCGTCGCGATCGGACCCATCCGCGATCCGCGGCTCAAGACCGGCTACTGGCGCGATCTGACGCCAGAAGAAGTGGCGCAACTCAAGAAATCTGCGAAGCATCAGCCAGCACGGAAGGCACCGCGCAGCGCTGACGCCGCAGCCTCGCGCACGGCTGCCCCGCGGACGTCTGCCCCGCGCAAGGCTGCTCCCCGCAAGAGCACGGGCGACGCCCCCGCTTCACGTCGCCGCTGACACCGACCAACCACTCGCGCGCGGCGCCATGGGTCCGTCGAAGGATCCGTGGTGCCCGCCACGTCGCCGGGCAACCGCGCGTTCAGTGCACCGTGGTGTCGTCGTCGGTCGGCGGCTCTTCGTCCGGGCTGGCTTCGTAAGGCAGGTCGTCGGTCTCCGGCTCGCTGAGTGGCAACTGCTCTTCGGGCGGCGTCTGCTCGATGAGAAGACGGCTCTCGATCCCGAGCGATTCGGCCATGTCTTCGACCTTGGGCAGGTCTGCCAGGTCCTTCAGCCCGAAGCGAATCAGGAACTCCTTCGTGGTGGCGTACATGAACGGCCGACCAACCACCTGCTTGCGCCCGACGATCTTCACCAGGTGACGCTCGAGCAGCGTGTTCAGCACACCTGACGTGTTGACGCCGCGAATCTCCGTGATCTCGATGGCAGTGATCGGCTGGCGATATGCGATGACGGCGAGCGTCTCGAGTGCCTGCGCCGACAGCTTCTGCGTGCTCCGCTCGTGGAACAGCCGACGCACCCACTCATGCAGGTCCGCTCTGGTCACGATCTGGAATCCGCCAGCCACTTCCACGAACTGCAGCCCGCACGGACGTTCGTAGTCGCGCCTCAGCTCGTCGAGTGCCGCGAGCACGTCTTCCTTCGGCTCGTTGTCCAGCAACTTCAGCAGCGACTTGGGCGTGAGCGGATCGGGCGAGGCGAAGATCAACGCTTCGACGATCGCTTTCACCTCGGCGACCGGTCGTTTGAAATCGTCGTCATCCTCGACGGCGGCTTCGTCAGTCGCAACCGCATCGACGCCTTCGCCAGCATCGTCGGCGCCGTCGACCGGCTCTGTCGCGGCTGCGTCATCGGTATCGGACGTGACGCCGTCGGCATGGTCCTCGTCTGCTGGCGTCACCACATCGTCTGTATTAGAGGCCTCGACATCGGTCGCGGTCTCCACGTCGTGTGCGGCCGTCCCGTCTTGGGCCACGCCCTCGGCGACGTCGCCCGAATGATCGGACTCGTGCGCTGCGTGCACGTCGGCTGCGTGATGCTCACCCTCGACCGCGGGTTCGGCTGTGGGCGTCGACGCGGTGGCCTCGTCGGCACCTGCGAACGAACCATCAGCGTGAGGCTCGTCCGAGGCTCCAACGTTTGTCGTGTCGTCCGTTGAAGCGCTCTGCGTCTCTGACGTCTCGTCGACCGAGTCGTCGGCAGACCCAGCATCGTCCGCGGCGTGCGCGTGTGCGTCTACGGGCGTGGTGGCATCCGCGCTCTCGGCCGTCGACGCGCCGTCCGCAGATGTGTGCGACTCGTCGATGTCCGCTTTGCGATCGTGTGCGTCAGCCACGATGCGCCTCCGGATCACCAATGGGGTGCGGGGCATCCACGGGACGCGGACGCTTGTAGACGCGAATGGGGCCGAAACTGCCCGACTGGAATACTCTGACCAGCTTCAATCGAATCATCTCCAGCAGTGCCAGGAACGTGACGATGAGCCCCGACTTGTCGTGCACATCGGCGAACAGATCTTCGAATCCGCAGGCCTCGTGCTCGGACAGACGATCGAGCAGCTGCTCGATTCGCACTTCGACGGGGATCTGCTCGGCGGGCAGCACCATCTTCGGGCGAACCTTCGAACGCTGCACGACGGCCTGGAAAGCCGCCAGCAGTCCGAAGAGGTCGACTTCGAGCTCCGGCTCGTAGTCGTCGCCCGCGATGTTGGCCACGCGCTCGTCGGGACGCTGCCACTGCGCGGCTCTCACCTGCTCGCGCTCGTGCAGCAGTTCGGCCGCCGCCTTGAACTTCTGATGCTCGAGGAGCCGACGCACGAGCAGATCGCGCGGATCCTCGTCCTCGCCTTCGAGCAGCGATGCCGTCTCGGGACGCGGCAACAGCATCTTCGACTTGATGTGGATGAGCGACGCCGCCATCACCAGGAACTCTCCGGCGATGTCGAGGTCGAGCGCCTGCATCAAGTTGATCGTCTCGAGATACTGCGTCGTGATGAGCGCGATCGGAATGTCGTAGATGTTGACCTCATTGCGTTTGATGAGGTGCAACAGCAGATCGAGGGGACCCTCGAAATTGACGTTCTCGACGCGGACAGGCAGCGCCTCGAGCGCTGACTCGAAATCCTCGGACTGCGTCATTGTTACCGGTACGTGATCTTCATGGCGTCGCGTACGCGTGCCATCGTCTCGACGGCCACCACACGAGCGCGGCGTGAGCCCTCGAACAGAATCTCGCGAATGGCGCCAGGCTTGGCCAGCACCGCCGCCCGACGCTCGCGAATGGGATCGAGTTGCGCATTGAGCGCCGTCGCGAGCTTGGTCTTCACTTCGACGTCGCCAACCTTGCCGGCGCGGTAGCGCGCCTTGAGGTCGTCGACTTCCTCGAGATTCGGGTTGAAGGCGTCGTGATAGGTGAACACCGGATTGCCTTCGACCGTCCCCGGAATGTCAGCGCGCACACGCTTCGGATCCGTGTACATCTGCCGAACCTTCTTGCGCACATCGTCGGCCGAATCCGAGAGATGAATCGTGTTCCCCAGACTCTTGCTCATCTTCTTGTCGCCATCGAGGCCGGGCAGCCGCGCGAACTTCGTGAGGCGCGGCTGCGGTTCGACGAGCACGTCACCGAAGAAGTTGTTGAACCGACGCACCGATTCGCGCGCCAGTTCGAGGTGCGCCACCTGATCGTCACCAACCGGCACCACGTTCGCGTCGTAGAGCGCGACGTCAGCGGTCTGGAGCAAGGGATACCCGAGAAAGCCGATCGACGACAGATCGCGATCGCTCAGATTCTCCTGCTGCTCCTTGTAGGTCGGCACCCGTTCGAGCCACGGCACCGGCACCACCATCGACAGCAGCAGATAGAGCTCGGCGTGTTCAGGCACGAGCGACTGGATGAACAGCGTGCTCCGCTCCGGATCGATGCCCGAGGCAATCCAGTCCGCGACGTTCTCGTAGGCGTTCGCCGTCAGTTCGGCGGTGTCGGCGTAGTGACTGGTGAGCGCGTGCCAGTCGGCGACGAAATAAAACGCGTCGAACTCGGCCTGCAGCGGGACCCAGTTGTTCAAGGCTCCCACCAGGTGACCGAGATGCAGCTGCCCGGTTGGGCGCATGCCCGAGACGACACGGGCCTTCCGATGAGACGATGCTGGTGCTGTCATTACGGAACGATGAGGTGTTGGTGGCCGGCGCGGATTCGGCGGCCGACGAAGTCGTACAGGTTACGGCTGCCCTGCGAAAAAGGCAAGAACCGCATCCGCCAGTTTGGTCCCGATTGTCGACGCGAGTTCTTCGCGCGTCGCGCGCCGCACGCCCGCCAGACTGCCGAATGTCGTGAGCAACTGCTTGCGCCGGCGCGGGCCGACGCCAGGAATTCTGTCCAACTCCGATCCCAGATCGCGCATCGAGCGCGCCTTGCGGTGAAAGGTCACCGCGAAACGGTGCGCTTCGTTGCGGATGCGCTGAATGAGCAGCAACGCCGGATCGTCATCGTGCAGCGCAATCGGCTGGTCGTGGTCACGCGTGAACAGCAGTTCTTCCTTCTTTGCGATGCCGACCGCCACCAGATTCGCCAGTCCCAGTTCCTCGAGCGCCGCGTAGGCCGCAGACAGCTGTCCCTTGCCGCCGTCGATCAGCACCAGGTCAGGGAACGGACCGCCGTGTTCGAGCACCGAACGATAGCGGCGTCGAACCACTTCGTGCATCGACGCGAAGTCGTTCTGGATTCGTCCGGCCGAACCGTCGGTCGGCAACGGGATGTGCGCCACGGCGCTGGCACTGCTGACCGCCACGCGCGCCACATCGCCGCCCGCCTGCGGTGCCTGGTCGTCCGCGCCCAGGTCGTTCGTTCCAGGCATGCTGGGGTCTGGTGAGCCGGCGTCGACGTGCGCCGACGGCGGTGTAACCGTCGGCAGGGCGCTGCCACGCACGCGAAACTTCCGGTACTCGGCTGGCTTCATGCGTCCGTTCACGCAAACCACCATCGACGCCACCGTCTCACTGCCCTGGAACGTCGAGATGTCGAAGCACTCGATGCGGCGCGGCAAGGCCTGCAGCGCCAGCACGTTCTGCAGGGTCGCGAGCGCGTCATATTGCGCCGCTGTTTCAGTGTTGAAGCGCGATTGGTAGGAGATGCCGGCATTGCGGCTCGCCAGGTCGACCAGTCCGCGCTTGTCGCCGCGCTGCGGCACGATGAATCGCACCTTGTGCCCATCGCGCTCAGAGAGCCACGTCTGCAGCGCCTCGCTCTCTTCAGGCTCCACCGGCAGGTGCACCTCGGGCGGCGCCTCGCGAATCTCGTAGAACTGTTGAATCGCGGCCGCGAGCACTTCGCTCTCATCGCGCCCGACAATGGCGGCCTCGGTTCCAAGGTCGACGCGTTCGACGACGCGTCCGCTCCGCACCTGGAACACCATGACGGCGGCGCCAGCCGGTCCCACCTTCGCGCCAAACACATCGCGGTTGTTCAGGTTGGCGGTCGCCATCTTCTGCTGACGGTCGCCCAGCGTCTGAATGGTCCGGATGGAATCGCGAATCTGCCCGGCTTCCTCGAAGCGTTCGCCGTCCGACGCCTCGAACATCTGCTGACGAAGGTTCTCGACCAGTTCGTCGTTGCGCCCTTCGAGAAACAACCGCGTGAGGTCAACCGCGCGGCCATACTCCGCGGCACTGCAGATGGACGCCACGCACGGCGCGATGCAGCGCTTGATGTCGTATTCGAGGCAGGGTCTGTTTCGTTCCCCCGTGATGACCTCGTTGCATGACCGCATCCCGAACAGGCGATGCGTCAGCGCCATTGTCTTGCGGGCGAAGCGTGCCGGCATGAAGGGGCCGGCGTAGAAGTTGCCGTCGCGCTCAACCCCACGCGCTACCAGCACGCGCGGGAAGGCTTCGGTGGTGGTCAACTGCAGATACGGGTAGTTCTTGTCGTCGCGCAGCAGGATGTTGTACTTGGGGCTGCGCTGCTTGATGAGGTTGTTTTCGAGCGCCAGCGCTTCGACAACCGAGTCCGTGACGATGAACTCCAGCCGGACGATGTCGTCGAGCAGCGCGTCAGTCTTTGGACCGCTGCCGTAGGCGCCGAGGTAGCTGCGGACACGGTCGCGCAGCGAGCGAGCTTTTCCGACGTAAATCGTGTCGCCGTTCGCGTTGAAGTACAGGTAGACGCCCGGCTGCTCGGGCAGCCGCGCAATCTGGTCCTTGAGTTCGCGAATGGGCATACGTTACTATGTCGCGTTTCAGGCTCTCGCCCGGATCCTTCAATTATAGCCGTGCCGTCGAACGCCGAAGTCCTTACGCCGCAACCAGATCGCAGCCGCAGTGCACCTGCCGGCGGGTCTCGCCTGACCTTCACTGGCATCATCGGAGCCATCTGCTGGTTCCCGCTGCGCGCCATCATTGCGGGCTGTGTCGCGCTCCGCATTCATCCAAACATCCTCACGCTGGTCGGCGTCATCATCAACGTCGGGGCGGCATGGGCGATTGCCGAGCGGCGCTTCCTGCTGGCCGGCGTCGTGATGATCTGCGCGAACATCTTCGATTTCATCGACGGCAAAGTGGCGCACGAGCTGCACCTCGAGTCGCGCTTCGGTGCGTTCTGGGATTCCACGCTCGATCGCTTTTCAGACCTGGCCCTGTTCATGGGCCTCATCTACCTGTATTCGACGCAGGGCCGGACCGACTACGTGATGATTGCAGGCATCACGCTCATCTTCACGATCATGACCAGCTACGCGCGCGCTCGCGCCGAGTGCTTGATCGAGAAGTGCAAGGTTGGCTTCATGGAGCGGCCCGAACGCATCGTGCTCTTCATGATCGGTGCGTTCACCAATCGCTTCGCCGGCGTGCTGTGGGTGATTCTGTCGCTGTCCGTGCTGACGGTTGCCAACCGCATCTACTACACGTATCTGGCGCTGAACGAACTGCCGATGCCGACACGTCAGGGACTGCGCGGCGCGTTCAACCGCGCCTTCTTCTGGCAGGACCCGCGCACCACCGTGCCCTACGACATGTGGGTGCTCTCGATCCTCGGCTTCGTCTGGCTCGTGCCGCCCGACTGGCTCGGCGACCCGACGGCGACCGGCCCCGGGCTGGTCGGCCTGCTCGCGCGCTGGTTCTAGCCCTTCGCTCCGCTACGCATCATCACGTTCGTCGTGTCCGCCAAGGTCCAGGCCGGTGTCCTGGAACTGGATGGCGTGCTCGCCGATCTTGTCGCGCAGCAGCCGGCGCGCGGCTCCGTAATGCTCCAGAGGAACCGACAGCGACCGTGCGATGGTGCGGGCCCGTGAGGTCACGACGAGCACGGCGCTCCGCTCCCCTTCCCGCCAGCTGACCCCGCCAACTTCGCTGTACGGCATGAACACGGAGTCAGACCAGATACCGTCCTGGTAGAAACCGCGTCCGATGCGCTGCCGCAGGTGCACGAGATAACCGAAGTAGACGAACATCATCAGTTCGCCGAACGCCTCGCGGTGCACGAGGAACACCTTCACGATCACGAGCACTCCGGTGACGACACCAAGCGCGATTGTGAGCGCATAGAGCGGCGGTGCCGGTGGCGGCCACGTCAGCAGCGCGTGCGACCGACGCGTCAGGAACTGTCGATATTCGAGCGCAAGTCTGACATTGGCGACCAGGAAGCCCGCGCCAAGCAGCAGCAGTGAGCCGGTGACCACGTCCACGGCCACCGATTCTACGAGACGAGACGTGTCGGGAGCGAACTAGCGGGGGTCTGGAGAGGCGAGTGTCGGATCGAAGCAGTGCCGGCAGCGCGCTTCGTACATCCCGCCGGCGCCGACCAGCACGCGGTCGCTGCTCGCGACCAGCCGCTGCGTGTGGTTGGCGGGGTCGCCGCACACGACGCAGATGGCGAGGGTCTTGGTGATGTACTCGGCGATCGCCAGCAACTGCGGCATGGGCTCGAAGGGACGGCCCAGATAGTCCTGGTCGAGGCCGGCGACGATGACGCGTTTGCCGCGATCTGCGAGCGTGTTGCAGGCGGCGGGCAGGTTCCCATCGAAGAACTGCCCTTCGTCGATACCGACGACTTCGGTGTCATCGGCAACGCGGATGATGATGTCGTCTGACGTGCGGACGTTGGTAGAGGCAATCCGCATGTCGCTGTGCGACACGATGTGATCGTGACTGAAGCGGTCGTCGAGCACCGGCTTGAAGACCTGCACCTTCTGGCGGGCGATCTGCGCGCGGCGAATGCGGCGGATCAGTTCCTCGCTCTTGCCGCTGAACATGCTTCCGGTGATGACTTCAATCCAGCCATGTTCCGGTTTCTTGCGCACATCCATAGCAAAGTCTTCAATCTGAAATCTTCAATCTGACATGTCAGGGCGCGCCGTCTTCGGCGCGCAGCGCCCTACGCGCGTCCCTGGTACTCGCCGGTCTCGGTGTTGATGCGGACCGTGTCGCCTTCGTTGATGAAGGGCGGCACCTGCACCACGAGTCCGGTCTCGAGCGTCGCGGGCTTCACCTGGTTGCTGGCAGTCGCGCCCTTGATACCGGGCACCGTTTCCTTGACCTTCAGATCGACACTGGCGGGCAGCTCGATACCGACCGGTTCCTCGCCGTAGAACTCGACGTTGATGGTCGAGTCAGGCATCAGGTAGCCAACGGCGTCGCCGAGTACTTCTTCCGACATGTGAATCTGCTCATAGCTCGACGTGTCCATGAAGCAGTACGAATCGCCGTCCTTGTAGAGATACTGCATCTCTTTCTCGTCGAGCACGGCACGTTCGATGTCTTCTTCAGAGCGCCACTTCGTGTCGGCCAGCGCCATCGTCCGGATGTTGCGCATCTTGCACTGCACGTGGGCGCGCAGGTTGCCTGGCGTCAGATGATGCAGTTCGAGGATGCGAAACAGGTCGTTGCCGACCTTGATGAGTTGCCCTTTTCGAAGACGCTTTGCTTGTACTGTGTCAGCCATGTTGTGTCAGTAGAACCTTACAATCTTAGCACGTGTCGTCGAGCCGGAAGGAACATGCTAGGATGCCACGGTGTCCTTCTCCCGGTGGGATCCATTCCGTGACCTGCTGGCGCTCCACGACCACATCGGTCAACTGGTAGGGAGCGACGCGCCGGGCTGGAATCCGCCGGTGGATCTCTTCGAAACAGGTGGCAGCTTCGTGCTCACCATCGAAGTGCCGGGCCTCTCCCGCGAACACATCGAAATCCACGCTGAAGAAAGCCGCATCGTCATTCGCGGCGAACGCGCGGGTGAACAGGCCCCGTGCGAGCAGTTCCACCGCATCGAGCGCGGTCATGGGCGTTTCTCTCGTGCCTTCGTCCTGCCCGAACAGATTGACGTGGACAGCGTGGGCGCCGAGCTGAAAGATGGACTCCTCACGGTTACCATTCCCAAAGCCGGTGGTCGCGGCGCGCGCCGCGTCGACGTCGCCTAGGACGCTGGTGTTCTTCGTGCGGCCAGCGAGCACGGTCGCCGTCATCCGCACTCGCCCGCTCGCGCACGAGTGGACGTCTTCCATCACCAGCCGCGCAGCACTCACGCGAGCGCGCTGATCAGGTTCATGTCGATGGTTCGCAGATTCATCCTGACCTCTGCTCTCGTCGTGGCGGGCTTTGCGGCCGGCATGGTCGTCACTGGCCGGCTGCGCATCGCCAACACGTCGTCAGCCAACACCGGCGTCGCCGAGCCGGCGACGAGCGCGGAGCCGCAGGCCCGCGCCACCGCGCCAACCCCACCGCCCGCGTCCGCGCCGTTTGCCGGTGCGCCGGACTTCACGAAGATCGCTGGCCAGGCTGTAAAAGGCGTCGCCAACATCTCGTCGCTGCAGGTGGTGCGCAGGCAGAACTCTCCGTTCGAGAACGATCCGTTCTTCCAGTACTTCTTCGGAGACCAGGACGTCTCCGGGTCGCGTGACCGCCGCTCGATGAGCCTCGGTTCGGGCGTCATCATCTCGCCCGATGGCTACATCGTGACCAACAACCACGTGGTCGGCGAGAACGTGCGTGAGATCACCGTCGCCTTGAGTGACAACCGCGAGGTGAAGGGTCGCGTCATCGGCACGGACCCGGCAACCGATATCGCCCTGCTGAAAGTCGACCTCGCCGGTCTTCCCTCGCTGCCGCTCGGCGATTCGAGCAAGCTGCTCGTGGGTGAGTGGGTGCTGGCGATCGGCAGCCCATTTCAGCTCAGTCGCACGGTCACAGCCGGCATCATCAGCGCCACGGGACGATCCAACGTGGGCTTTTCCGAGTACGAAGACTTCATTCAGACTGACGCCGCCATCAATCCCGGGAACTCGGGCGGCGCGCTCATCAACACGCGCGGCGAACTGGTCGGCATCAACACCGGCATCTTCAGCCAGAGTGGCGGCTACCAGGGCATCGGCTTCGCCGTGCCGAGCAATCTCGTTCAGCACGTCGTCACCGACCTTCGCCAGTTCGGTCAGGTGCGGCGCGGCACCATCGGCGGCATCGTCACCATCGACAAGCTGACGCCGCAGGTCGCCGAAGAAGTCGGCGCGCCGAACACGTCTGGGGCGCTCGTGATTCGCATGATGCGCGGGTCGGAAGCGTACGACGCCGGCGTCAGGCCCGGCGACGTGATCGTCGGATTCAACGGCGTGCGCATCGACGACCCGTCGCAGCTGTATCGACTGGTTGCCGACGCGAAGATCGGCTCGACCGCGTCGGTGCGTATCCTGCGCGGTGGACGCACGCTCGAGATGAAGGTCCCGATTGTGTCCGATGCGCGCGGTCGCCGCTGACGTGCGTTCATCGCACATGCGCCTCGTCGGGTCTGCCCTCCTCGGGCTCTTGTTGCTGCTGGCTGCACCGCGTGCAGACGGACAGGAGTTGTCGGTCGCGGTTCGCAGCCGGGCGAATCAGCCCGGTGACGCGCTCGCGCTCACCGTCACAGCACCGCCAGATACCCGCACGGTGACCGTCTCCGCCTTCGCTGCCTCCTGGCCGACATACAGGGTTGACGAACGGACCTGGGAAGCCATCCTCGGCATCGATCTCGACCGCAAGCCCGGACCATACGACATCGTCGTTGCTGCGGAAGGTGCGCAATCGTTGACGACGAAACGGAGCATCACGGTTGTCGCGAAGCGCTTTCCGCGACGCGTCCTGAAGGTGGCGCCGGCATTCGTCAATCCTCCGCCGGATCAACTGGCGCGCATCGAGAAGGACAGCGAGTTCCTGCGCACCGTCTACGCTCACTCGTCTGACGTACCGACGTGGCTCGCCGGACTGCGGCGCCCAGTCACGGAAGCGGCCAACAGCAGCTTCGGCTCGCGCAGCGTGTACAACGGCGAGGCGCGGAGTCCACATGCGGGCACCGACTTCCTCAGCCCGTCCGGCACACCGATACACGCGCCCGCCGCAGGAACAGTGATGGCGGCGCGTAACCTGTACTTCACAGGCTACACCGTCATCATCGACCACGGGCTCAACGTGTACTCGATGCTCGCGCATCTCTCCAGACTCGACGTCCGCGAGGGACAAACGCTCACGCAGGGCGACATCGTCGGACTGGTGGGTGCAACCGGACGCGTGACTGGTCCCCACTTGCACTGGGCCCTCCGCATCGGCACCGCTCGCGTCGACCCGCTATCGGCGCTCGCCCTGTTCGACCCGCAACAGTAATCGCCACCCTTCGAAGACCGCCGACGTCCTACCCCACTGGGTACGCAATTGGCAGTGCCGAACTGACGGCGAGCGAGTCGCCGACAGGCGTGCAGCCAGGACACCGTCGTCCGAACGGCGCGTGCGACGCGTCACAGAGTGCGCACGAGCGCGCACATCATCGATACGAGAACTGACGCAGGGCGAGGACGCCGTTCGGGCCCGAAGTCCTGCGATGATAGGAAGGCCGTGCCGAGATCACAGGACTGGCTCGTCAACGCCCCAACCACCTTCTCACCGCCAGACGGCACGGTTGCCTTGAATCTGGGCGTGGCGCTGGTGGTTGGCTGCCTTGTGGTGATCGCGGTGGCCTTCAACTGGGTGGCGCTGAAGGGCGTCCTCCTCGTCGGCTTCCTGTCGGTGGCGCTGGCGTACCTGGTGCTGCCACTGGTGCGGTTCATCCGTCAGACCTGCGCTGCGTGGTTCCGCGGCTGGCGACCGTCGAGACTCCTTGCGGTCATCATCGCCTACGCACTGGTCGGGGTCATCATGGCGCCCATCTGGGCCGTGTGGGGGGACAAGATCGTCTCGCAGGTGCCAGATGTCGCACGCGAAGTACCGCGTCGCGTCTCGCGCTTCGCGTCTCAGGTGAGAGCCAGCGAGCGGTGGCACGAGCGCTTCAAGCTCGAGCGTCAGACACGCACGATGCTGCGGTCAGCCACTCGGCGCGTGTCGGTGAGACTGCAGGCAGAGGCGCGCGAGATCGGCGCCGAGGTTGTGCGTGCCAGGCTCGTCCTGCCGTGGCTCGCGGCTGTCCCGCTGATCACGCTGCTGCTCGTGTCGCAGTGGCCGGTGTTCCAGCGCTCTGCCGCACGCGCCTTGCCGACTCCGCATCTGAAATGGCGCGTCGATCAGCTGCTGCGCAACGTGAACCTGGTGCTCGCGGCGTACACGCGGGCACAAGCGCTCTCGGCGCTCTTCGTCGGCGTGATCTGCGGCATCGGCTTCGCCTTGATGAAGCTGCCGAATGCCGCCATGCTCGGCATCGTCGCTGGTCTGCTCGAGGCCATTCCCATCGCCGGCCCACTCGCCGTGGCCATCTCAGCTACGTCTGTCAGTTCATCGACGCAGGTGCTGCTCGTGCTGGCGTTTCTGGGCTCGTTACGCGTGGTGCAGGATTACGTGATCTATCCGCGGCTGATCCGTGAGGCGCTTCACCTGCACCCGGTTGCCGTCGTGGTCGCGATCTGGATTGGTGCGCTCATCGGCGGCATCATCGGTGTGTGCCTCGCCGTGCCGACGGTGGGCATCCTGAAGGCGACCTACCGGCATGTGCGTGAATATCGCGCGATTGAAAAGCTCGTGCGCGAGCACGGACGGGCGGACATGGCGGTCAGCGTGTCAGACGCCGACGCGTAGCGGCAGACCACGACGGTGCTGCTGGTGCGTGTGAAGACTCGACGCCAGTGCTAGAACGTGCGAAGGCGCTCAGCGCTTGAGGCGACGGCGGACGCCAAAATCGGCCGCCACATCTGCCGGCAGACGATGAATGCGTCCGCCGATGGTGCGAATGCCCGTCGCAAGCTGGCCAGTCGGCGACTGCGGCGCGCGCAGGCGAGGCATGCGGTCCTGCTCATCCACCAGTCCATGACCAGCGGCGTAGAACGCCAGCTCGAAGCGGTCAGAGAGATCGAGCTTCCCAAGGATCGACGTGAGGTGATTGCGAACCGTCGCCTGGCTGATCGACAGGCGCGTCGCGATCGCATCGTTCTTCAGCCCGATGCCGATGAGCGCGATCACCTCGAGTTCCCGCCGCGTGAGCGAACGAATCTTCGCGTCTTCGGGATCTGACGCCGAGCCCTTGCGAAGCCCTCGCAGCAGCGTCGCGGTTGTCTGACGATCGAGCCAGACTTCTCCCGCGTGCACCCGATCAATCGCGCGACGAAGCGAGTGGGCCGACTGATGCTTCTGCACGACGCCCATGGCGCCGAGCGCCACGGCCTCGCTGTGCGTGGCACGCTCAGACACCGCTGTGAAGACGAGAATCGTGCTGTGCCCGGTGGCAGCAAGCGCCGCAATGGAGTGCAGCCCGGGGTCATCGCTGTCGGGGTCGAGCACGACAACGTTCGGCTTGAGTTCAGCGAGCAGCACCACGGCGTCCGCCGTCGACGGCGCGTCGCCGACGACGCGAATGCCGTCCTGTGCGTCGAGCAGATGACGCACACCAACCCTCACGACGGGCTGTGCGGCCACCACCACCACGCTGACGCGCTCGTCTGCGGCGGTGGTCTCGATGTCATTCGTGCTCAAACGCTACCTCAACCTTTGTGTACTGCTTGTCTCGCGGCTGTACAGCCTTGCCGCTGACGTCACAGACTGCCGATCATCGCACCGACGGTCAGCTGACCTTACAGTGCTTCACGCATCTTCCAAAAGATATGGGTCGAGCTGTGAATATGCACGAAAAATCGTGAAGACAACAGCACTCCAGTTTGACAACTGCTGACAAGCGCCTCGTCAGTCGAGCCGGCTCGACGCGAGTTTCAGCTACGATGCGCGGGCGTCCCGCGCCGTTGCCTCCATGCGGCGCACGCCACCGGGACAACCGTTCATGTCCTCATCCCCCTTGCCCGTACGAATTGCCAGCGCGGCGTTGCGTCCATCGCTGACCAGAGGTGCGGCACTGCGGCTGGCCGCCGCTCGCTCCGTGGGATTGGTGCTCGTCTATCACCGCGTTGCTCCGCACGGCCCCTCGCCACACGAGGTTGTGCCGACACTGGCGTCCTCGGTGTTCCGGGCGCAGGTGGAGACACTGGCTCGTCTTGGAGACATCGTGCCGCTTGCTGACGTACTGCAGCCGCCACGCTCAACGAGTCGCCCGCGCTTCGCCATCACCTTCGACGATGACCATGAGGGGCATGTGGCGAACGTGCTGCCCATCCTCGAGGACGCGGGTGTGCGCGCCACATTCTTTTTGTCGGGGCGAAGCCTTCACGCGCTGCCGGCGTACTGGTGGGTTCGGCTCGAGGAGAGCATTCGCAGGATCGGACTCGCCGAAACGGCGGCCCGGCTCGGTCTGCCGGCGCGAACGCCGGAAGAACTCGGATATGGCGTCGAGCACTCGGGGACTCTCGAACGCCTCTGCGAGCTGTTGCCGTCAGCAGCACGAGCCGACATGCCCGTCGACGACATTCGGACGCTTGCTCGCGCCGGCATGACGATTGGCTTTCACACGCTGCGCCACTCTCGTCTGAGCGATCTTTCAGGCGAGCGGCTTGACACGGCGCTGCGCGAAGGCCGTTCCGAACTCGAAGCCGCTGCGAAGACTCCGGTGACGATGCTCGCGTATCCGTACGGACGCGCGACTCGCGAGACCGCGGATGCGGCTGCGCACGCTGGATACACGGCTGCCTTCGCGTCAGGCGGCCATCCCGTGAATCACCTGAGCGATCGGTACCTGCTTGGTCGATGGGATCCGGGAGCGTCGAGCGGTGACGCGTTCGCGGCGAACGTCACGCTGCGGCTGCTTCGCACGCGCACGCCGTCGCACACCTATCCGTCACGCAATCACCCGAGCGAGCGCGGATAACTCACACCGCGCGTTGCGTCGCCGCACTGTAGGCGGCCATCAACCGCTCGTAGTTACGCGTCGGCGTGTACTTCTTTTCGTATTCGGCGCGCGCCTGCCGACCAAGTGCCTGCAGCGCGTCACGATCGGTGATGGTCTGCTCGAGCACATTGGCCAGATCGCGCGGGTCCGCGTGCTGGAACAGCCGACCAGAGTGGCCGTCGTGCACCATCTCCGTCATCGACTCGAAGTCGGCCGCCAGCACTGGAAGCCCCGTGGCGAACGCCTCGACCAGCGTCATCGGGAATCCCTCGCGCTGAACGGATGGCAGCACCAGCAGTGCCGCGTCCTGCATCCGCCGCGTCACTTCCTCGCGAGGACGCCATCCGAGCCACTCCACGCCAGGCACGCCGCTCGACGCCAATGTGCTGCAGGGACCATCACCGAGAATGCGCAGGCGCAGACCAGGATGCCGCTGCGCGACCTGCCGCCAGGCAGTCAGCAGATGCTCGACGCCCTTTTCGGTGGTCAACCGGCCGACGAACAACACCGACCCGTCGTCATGCCGGCCGACGCCAGGATCGGCGCAGAAGTTTGGCTTCACGACAATCTTCTCTGCTGGAAGTCCGCCCTCGATGAACTTGCGGCGTGCGAACTCGGTGAGCGCGATGTAGATGTCAACGGCGTGCGCGTAGGTCCGCATCACGCGGTGCGCGCCCAGCATGACCGTCACGACCGTAGTCGCGCTGCGGCTGCCGCGATAGCAGCCGTGCATCACGGCAGGCCAGGGCACGCTGGCGTGCAGGCAGCGTTCGCAGAGGTGACCATCGCGATAGAAGTTGGCCGCGGGACAGAGCAACCGGTAGTTGTGCAGTGTCTGGACGACCGCCATGCCGCGGCGCTTCGCTGCGTCGTAGCCCGCTGGAGAGATCAACGGGAACGTGTTGTGGAAGTGCACTACCTGCACCGGCTCGCGATCGAGCTGCTGCCCGAGCGCCCTCGTCGTCTCACGGTTCCAGACGGTTGACCCGAGCAGCCGCATGCGGCTCATGCCGGCAATGTCGTCGTTGTGCACGAGGTACTGCTGGACACGATGACCGCGCACCCGCAGCATCTCGACTTCAGCATGCAGCACGGAGTCTTCCCCGCCAGGCTGCTGATAGAAGTTGTGGGCGAACAGCACCGCGGGTTGTGACGCCGTCTCAGCATCCTTCGACCGGGCGTCGTCTCGCGCGACCGCCGCGATCATGCGAATGCCTCGCGCGATGCTGCGCGCTCTGCCGACACGCGTGCGGCAGTTCGCGACAGGCGCGGCTCCTGTGCAGCGCCGACGCCGAATGCCGCGCCAGCCAGCAAGCCGGCGGGTCCCATCAGGTACGCGTAGACGAAGCCGTTGTCGGTGAGCGCCGCGAGCAGGATGCCGGTCAACGTGAGGAACGCGGCCAGATGCACCTCTTGATGCGCCCGATTGCAGCGGACCGCGCGAGTCCACTGCCCGCCGAGCACCGTGAGCCATCGACCGAACGCCAGCAACAGGAACAGCAAACCGATGACACCGCCGTCATGCCAGATGCGCAGGTAATCGTTGTGAGGATGACCGACATTCTCGCGATCAAATTCCACGAGCGCCGCCTGGCTCGAGCCGAGACCACCGCCGACAATCGGATGCTTCAGCGCCGAGGCGATGACCACCGGCCAGATGTTGTCGCGCCCGGAGGTGCTGATTTCCACGCCCGCGACCGCAACGGTGTTGTAGCCCTCCAGAAACCGAGCGTGAAACTGGGTTTGATAGATCAGCACGAGCACGACCATCGCGCCCGCGCCAAGACCCACGAAGGGCAGCTGCCGCACCAGTCGACGCGGCATCGTCCACGCCTGTGCAAGGAACGAGAGGCCGGCTGCGACGAGTGCCACGGCGGTCGCCGTGCGCGACAAGCTGGCCATCACCGTCACTATCCACAACACCGAACGCGTGCCTGAACCTGGCTTGCCGTGCGCCCACCGCGCCAGGTGCCAGCCGACGGGTGTAATCGCCAGCAGGGCCACGGCACGCGGTCCTACGAGCCACGTCAGGTCGGCGCCCGACTCGGTTGGCAGGCCAAAGGCTGCGAAGTTCACGGCGGTCAGCGTGAGTGCCAACACATCCAGAATCAGGAACCCGCGTTCGAGTACTCGCATGGCGGCCCCAGGTGCGGCGGCGGCGAAGGTTCCCGCCACCAGCGCATTCGCACCGAACAGCACATACACAAACGCGTTCTGGAAGCCGTTCTGATCCGGCCAGTCGAACAGACTGCGCACCGTGAGCCACAGCAGCAGACAGGTCCACGCGAAGACGAGCGAGAACGTGCGTCTGGACACGCCGCCGAGCACCACCAGCGCCACGCCAGCCGTCGCGACTTCGCCGACGCTCACGGCCCCGAGCAGGCTGATCGGTCCGACGTGCAGGAGACGCGGCAAGTCAACCAGTCCGCTCGCCGCAAATGACACGAGCAGCAACGGCGCGACCCACTGCGTTCGCAGGCGATGCACGCGCTGCGGTTTAGCGGAGGACATAGGAGGAGAACAGGCGCGCTCGCATGTTGAAGTGCACGCTGCGCAGCAGGTCAAGTGTGGACACGGCAAGGCGCACATGCCACTGCCGCGAGAACTGCTCGAGCGTCATCACCGCCGTCGTCGTCGCATCGAGATTCGAGCGGTAGAGTGCGTAGCGATGCGCGCGTCCGTCACGTGCCCAGTGACGAATCGGCGCCACACCGACGTCGTGTCGGTAGTGCAGCAGGACCTCGGGAATCGTGTGAAAGGTCACGAGGCGCGACAGTCGTCGAAAGAGCTCGAAGTCTTCGGCGTACGCCAGGTCCTCGCAGTAGCCGCATCGTTCGACGCAGGTGCACCTGAGCATCGACGCACCGTGCGCCACACCCATCTGCCCTCGTTCGAATCGGCGCCGGATCGCATCGGCGTCGACCGGAAAGCGCATGACGGCGTCGCCAGACGCATTGAAAGCACGGATGTAGGCGGACACCACGGCCACATCGGCATGTGCGTCGAGAAACGCCGCCTGTTGTTCGAAGCGCGTCGGAGCCGATACATCGTCGCTGTCGCAGATGGCGATGTAGCGTCCGCGGGCCTGGCGGAGAGCGAAGTTGCGCGCCGCTGAGCGGCCGATGTTCTTCGGCAGCGAGAACACGCGAATGCGCGGATCTGTCAGTCCCGCCAGCACCTGTGGGGTCGCATCCGTCGAGCCGTCATCGACCAGCAGCAGTTCCCAGTCCACAAACGTCTGGTTGATCAGGCTCTCGACGGCTTCGGGCAAGGCATCTGCCTTGTTGAAGGTTGGCATGATCGCCGAAACCACGACGCTGGTTCGTGAAGGGACTGACATGGTCGTTCACGCGTGAACAACGTCGGCGGTGCGTGCGTTGACCCGAGCGGTCTCACGATGCCGCAACAGCAGCCAGGACATGACGCCGACCTGCACGACACCGCTGGCCGCCATTCCAACGATCGCGCCGGCGACGCCGGCCACATAGACGGCAGACACACCCAGCGTGGACGCCACGGCTACGGCGGCAATGGTGGCCCAGAACACGCCGTCGGGTTCCTCGCGCGCCCGCAACGCGTTACCGAGGATGTTGGCGAGGCTCCCGAGCGGCGGAATGACGCCGACGAGCAGCATCGACACGTGGTCGAAATGAAACGTGTTGCCGTAGAGCATGGCGCTGAGGCGCTCGCCGAACAGGACGAGCATCAGCCAGTAGCAGGCAGATTCGAGCATGAAGCCGCAGGTCGTCACTGTCACGATGCGGCGGAATCGGCCTGGCACTCGACGGCTGCGCACGAACTGCGGCAGCAGCAGCGTCACCAGCGCCCCATCGCTATGCGTGATGGGTGTAATCAGGTTGAGGAGCGCCTTGAGGACGCCGGATGCGGCGAGACCGTACCACCGCGGCAGCACCAGGTAGTAGACGAACGAGTAGAACCACGTGAGTGCGCCGGTCGCGCCGCTCCATCGCGCGTACGCCCAGTGGTCTGCCCAGACGCGTGCGCGCGCTGTGTCACTGAGCGGCTGCCTGGTCAGCCGTCGCAGCGCCGGCTGCATGCACAACGTCGTCACGACGGCGGCAGCACCGATCAGAAGCTGCGCCGAGAAGACATTCAGCCAATCGAGTCGCGTCAGCAACCAGAGACCCGCAAGCACCGCCGCAAAGTTGATCGCACCGCCGAAGGCGGCCAGGTGCGGCTTCGACGCGCCCAGACACCCGCGTCGCGCCAGCCAGCTCAAAAGGATGAACGGCGCTGTCACGGCCAGACCGGCGATCGCCTCGCCCACGAGAAGGTCGACCCACAGTGCAACGGCCGCCGCGACCAGGGCCAGGCACCCGCTCGCGACCACCATGACCTTCCAGTGATAGGCGCACAGCACCTCGTAGTAGTGAGAGAACGCCGTGCGGTGCCGGTCGGCCCCGAAGATCAGCAGCGGCTCGATCAGCAGTGCCGCGTGTGCAATCTGCACGAGCAGCAGCACGGTATACGCCGTCACGAACGCACCGTACTCGGCCCCCGGCAGCCAGCGCGCCAGCAGGACGTTCACCGCGAGATTCGAGCCGGCAAAGAGCGCTTGATCGGCGATGGCCCATCCGCCTTGTGAACCCAGATGCAGCCAGCGCCGCCAGTCCTGCCGCCACGACACCGCGCCTTCCACGGACGCGGAGGTGACGGCCTGCGCAGCGGGCAGCCGCGCGGCGACATCCGCTGCCCCCGGCGTTGCCGCAGCTACGACGCCAGGCGGCATGCCCGTCACTTCGGCGCTGCGCATCGCGGTGACACGGCGGTCCATCTAACGGGCCGGAGCCTGCGGCGGCCCGGACGCCTGGACGCGCGACCACGTGCGCGCCACACGCCACATGAACGAGGGGTTGTTGACCAGATACCGGGGACCAAGCCGCCGTGGTTCACTCGCCAGACGAAACAACCACTCGAGGCCGCTGCGCTGCATCCACAGCGGCGCCTGACGCTTGACGCCGGCGTGGAAGTCGAACGCGGCGCCGACACCAATCAGCACCGGAGCCTCGATGCGGCCGACGTGCTCGTACATCCACTGCTCCTGCTTCGGTGTGCCGAGTCCGACCCAGACGATGTCGGCGCCCGTTCTGTTGATGCGGTCGACAACGGCGCTGTCTTCCTCCGGGCTGAGCGCCCGGAACGGCGGCGTGTAGGTGCCCGCCACGCGAAGCCCCGGATACTGCGACGACAGACGGTTCGCAAGCTTCTCGGCAACACCGTCGGCGCCCCCGTAGAAGAAATGCGAGTAGCGTCGATAGAGCGAATGCAGGCACGTGGCCAGCATGAGATCGGGTCCGTACACGCGTTCCACATTCGTGAACCCGCGGCGCTGGGCCAGCCAGACGAGCGGCATCCCGTCTGGTGTGACGAGGCCAGCCGCGTTGTGGATCTGACGCAGCCGTTCATTCCGCTGGCTCTCCATGACACCGTGCACGCCCGTGACGCACACGTAGTGCGGGTCGCGACTCGCGATCCACGTATCCAGGACCGCGAGGGCCTGCGCGGTGTTGATCGCACTGACCCCCACGCCGAGCACATCGACACGGGGAACATCGACGCTGTTGAGACGAGAGAACGGTCTAGACGGTCGCGGCATAGGCGGCTGGGGTGACGACGGCCGATCGAGCGTCCCGCACCTGCGCTTCAATCCAGCGATAGGTGTGAGCGATGCCGTCTTCGAGCGAAATGGACGGCTCCCACTGGAGCACATCGCGGAGTCGTGTGTTGTCGGAGTTCCGGCCGCGGACGCCCTGCGGACCGGGAATGTGCTTCTTGTTGATACGGATGCCCGCAGCGCCCGCCACCATGTCGGCAAGTGCGTTGATGCTGATCAGCCGGTCCTGCCCGAGGTTCAGGGGATGGTGATAGTCAGAGAACATGAGGCGGTAGATGCCGTTGACGCAATCGTCGATGTAGCAGAACGACCGCGTCTGTTCTCCGTCTCCCCAGATCTCGATCTCCTGCGTGCCAGCGAGCTTGGCCTCCGCGATCTTGCGACACATCGCGGCCGGCGCCTTCTCACGCCCGCCGTCCCACGTGCCGAGCGGACCGAAGATGTTGTGGAAGCGAACCACGCGCGTCTCGATGCCGCGCTCTTCGCGGTAGTGCAGGCACAGCCGCTCCGAAATGAGCTTCTCCCAGCCATACGCATCCTGGGGCTCGGCCGGATACGCATCCTCCTCGCGCAGCGCCGTCACGTTGGCGTCGGTCTGCTTGTACTCGGGATACACGCACGCCGACGAGGTGTACAGGTATCTGGTTGCTCCGTTGCGCGCTGCCGCCTCGAGCGTGTGCGTGTTGATGAGCACGTTGTTGTGCAGAATCGCCGCGTGGTGCTTCGAGATGTAGCCCATGCCGCCCATGTCTGCCGCCAGCGCGTACACGTGGTCGACGCCGCGCGTCGCCTCGAGACAGTCGGGCCACCGACGCAGGTCGAGCAGCTGGAATTCGTCAGCGTCGGTCTGCTCGTACTCGGGCCACTTCAGATCCACGCCCCGCACCCAGTGCCCCTGGGCTTTCAGGAACGACACGAGGTGGTGACCGATGAAACCGCCGGCTCCGGTGACCAAGACCTTCGATACACGTGCTGCGCTCATCACTCATCTCCTGTTCCGGGTCTTCGCTGCGCGGTCACATCGCACCGGTGCCGCGAAGGACCGCCGGAATCGTCATCACGAGAATCCGCAGGTCGCCAAGCAGCGACCATCCGTCGATGTAGTTCAGGTCGAGTCGAATCCAGTCGCCGAACGCCAGCTCGCTGCGCCCACTCACCTGCCAGAGCCCGGTAATCCCCGGCTTCACGCTGAACCTGCGCATGTCAGTACCGCGACGGATGCGCGCCACATCGCGCATGGCGAGCGGACGCGGCCCGACGAGCGACATCTCGCCCTTGAGCACGTTCAGCAGTTGCGGCAGCTCGTCGATGGACGTCCGTCTCAGAAAACGCCCGACCGCCGTGATGCGCGGATCGTTCGCAATCTTGAAGACCGGACCGTCGGCTTCGTTCTGCGCCTCGAGAGTGGCCTGCATGGCGGCCGCGCCGACGACCATCGATCGGAACTTGAGCATGTGGAACGGACGCTTGTTGAGGCCAAGACGCTCTTGTGCGAACAGCACCGGCCCACGGCTGGTCAGCTTGATCGCGATGGCCGCCCCCAGCATCACTGGCGAGAAGACGATGAGCGATGCGAGGGCGCCGACGACATCAAGCAGGCGCTTGAACGCCAGACCATGGCCGTCTGGCACCACGTTCAACGAAACGGAGTGGCCGTGTTCGGCGCGCGGCCAGGCCACCCACGTCGTGAACATGTCGGCACGGTAGCGGGCGCGCACGCCGAAGCGCTCACAGAGACTGATGACGTGCTGGAACTCGAGATATCGCGACTTGATCGGCAAGGCGATGAACACCTCGTCGATGGCCTGCTTCATCAGCATCCGTTCGAGGTCTTCGAGTGTCCCGACGGTGCGGCCCTGGATGTGTCGCGAGGCCCACGGCCCGCGGTGCACGTCGACGAAGCCCACGAGCTCGTACGACGCCGCATGGTCTGCGGTGAAGTCGTGCCACATCGGCAGCGCGCGAGGTCCGGTGCCAGCGATGATGACGCGCCGTGGCTCCTTCGCACGCCCCCGGCGAACGATGGCCCGCCGCACGCCGCGGATCACGACCTCGGTTCCGACCACGCCGCCCCACAGGTACAGCAGGTACTCCCAGCGAACGCCGCCGTTGACCGAGGTAAGCGGAAAGACAAACGCCAGTCCCGCGCAGATGGACGATGCCGAGACGATGCGGACCAGCTCCGGGGAACGATGGCGCACGTTCCGCAGGTCGTACACCCCGCAGACACGCAGCACCGCCGCGCAGACGCCCATGAACAGCACGCACAGCAGCACGTTCTTCACCGTGACGCGCAGACTGAGGAAACTGTCGAACCCGTCGGGCATCACCCGCAGGTTCGCCGCGATGATGATGAGCGCCAGCAGCAGCGTCGGCAGCAGACTCTCGACCAGATGCAGCAGCGGAGTTCCCGGGACGGTTCGCCGCGCCCATCCGCTTCGTCGCCGGTGCGTCGCCGAGCCAGCGTGCCGGTGACGAGCCGCCGGATATGCGCGGTGCGTGTGTTCCACGCTGGACGCCTGGGGAGTCATGAACGCGGCCGGAGCAATCGCGCGAGAAACGACGTCCGCGGTGAGCCGCACAGCACGACACCACTCACGTGGCACTGCGCAGCCTGCAGCCTCGACACGCTGTGACGTGCCACGTCTCGTCGGACGCTCTGGTCGACCACGAGCGCGACACCATCCACGGCATGCGCCAGAGCAAGCGCTTCGTCGTCGACGCCGCGAGAGCACGCCGCGAACACGACGACGTCAAAGGTGTCGTGAAGCGCGCTAACCGCCCGTGCATACGCTGCGGGCGACGCGAGTTGTCCAGAGATACGCTGGCCCGCCGTCACGACCCACAATGTGGGTTCGACCTGAACGGCGACAGACCCGAGCATCCGCGTATCGGCGAGCACATCAGCCAGACCGACGTTGTTCCCCAACCCGAATCGACGATGAAGGAACGGGTTGCGAAGGTTGGCGTCGACCAGGCAGACGCGACGTCGGGTGTACCCAACGAGCATCTCCGCGACTGACGCAGCGGTCAGATTGGCCGCATGACAGTTCCCGGGAGCGGCGAACATCACGCTCCGCAGTCCGTCGCGCGAGGTGCCGACCGGCAGAAAGAGGTGCTGAACCAGATGCAGAAGTGCCTGCTGCGTGTCGGCACTCGTCTGGTGAGGACCGCCGTCAAGGCCAGACTCCCGACCTTCGCGCGCCAGGGTCCAGAACGACGCGTCGGCGACCGGCTCGTCGTAGAGCGTCCGCGCCGCTCGGGCCATAACAGACCGCGCGGCGGAAGGAGACGCGACGTCGAGACCAGCGGGTCTCAGCGTCTGCTGCTCCGGCAGCGTCGTCGACGCGCGGGCGCGTTGCGCGAGGCTCACGATCTCACCCGCACGTCCGGAAGTGTCGCGAGCACGGGGACGCCGAGATAGTCCTGAGCGTCATCTCGTCCTCGAAAGCGGGGATTCGCCAGGTGACAGACGACGGCAGCAGCGATGCCCGCGACGACTGAGAGAACGAGGCCAACAAGGAGAATCCCGAGCCGTCTGCTGTTCGAAGGAATCGCCGGAACGGCCGGTTCTTCCGCAATCACCACATCAGCCACACGCGTCTGGTCGAGCGCGTCGGAGATGCGGGCTTCTTCCTGTTTGCGTTCGTACAGCTCGTAGGTGTCGCGAGCCGTCTTCACGGCGCGAAGAAGTCCGTCTTCCTGCGCCCGCACATCGTCCAGGCGCGAGGCTTTCTCACGGTAGTCGTCGATGGAGCGGCTGAGTGCGGCGACGCGCGCCTCGAGTCCGTCGCGCTCGGTCGTCGCGCGGGCAAGTTCGTCGCGAAGCCACTGGTTGGTGGGATTCTGATCCGTCGTTTCCGAGGTCACCTGCGTGCGCTCGGCGTCCGCGACCGCTGCCCGCGTCTGCGCAATCTGATCCGCCAGTTGCAGAAGCGGCGGATGCTGCGGGTTGTAGAAGCGCAGCATGTCAGCCTGCTTGCGTTCGAGGTCGAACAGCTTCGTCCGCAGATCTCGCAATCGTTCCGTGTCGCTCGACGTGTGAATCTGGGTGGTCTGTCGTCCAGGCGTCAGCGCCAGTTGCTGCCTGAGCGTCGCAATACGCTGGACCGACTCGGCCATCTGCGTACGGGTGCGCCAGAGTGTCGACTCGGAGTCGGCGAGACCCTGCAGCGTGCTGTCTCGCTCGGCGGTTGGCACGACCACCTGCTGTTCGCGCCCGAAGTCAGCGAGCCGCCGCTCGGCCTCACTCAACGCCTCGCTGAACGTGCGCGCCTGTTGCGTGAAGAAGTCATACGCTCCCACCGGCCGATGCAGCGCCAGGTGTTTCTCGATGTACAGCCGCGCGAGATTCTTCAGCACTGCGGCCGACTGCTCCGCATCGCTCGAGCGGT